>Ga0335070_10007172_pt1 | contig 13079 bp, 8 predicted proteins | sample Lox_Sample_13_FD_206722 | JGI IMG/M metagenome (GOLD analysis project Ga0335070, IMG submission 206722) | Soil microbial communities from Loxahatchee National Wildlife Refuge, Florida, United States - Lox_Sample_1.3 | ecosystem: Environmental > Terrestrial > Soil > Wetlands | place: USA: Florida...
CGCATGAACACTGCCCCTCAATATCACTCGCGTCTTGTCTGTGTCGCTCCGCTACAGTCGAAGATGAGAAATGGCATGGAAGAGGTCGTCGGTTCGAACCCGACCAGGTCCACCAAGTTCCCTTGTACATCCGTCACGGCTCAAACGGCGAGATATCTCGTAAAACAAGCGCTATAGATCGAAAAAGCTGCAAATCCCTATTTCGCCTCAACATCCTTTGTGGTCGTATTTTGTCTTCTGCATTCTCCGCGATCGTCGGCGGTTTAAGATTTTGATCTTCCTTAGTGTCCCTTCGTGCCCTTAGTGGTTATAGGATTTGATTCTTGCAGTTTGCCTTCCCTGTGTCCCTCCGTACCCGCTGTGGCTTAGCTCTTCCCCGACCTTGCCCCCTTTCCACCGGCCCCGTATCATAGAGTGTTCCCACGTTTTCAGCATTTTTCTGATCATTTCGCACGTTTTCAGCAATCCTAGGAGGCTTTATGGCAACCGATACTTTGACCGGCCCCACCATCATGGGCACGGCCACCCGCACCAAGGTTTACAAGAATTTCATCGACGGCGAATGGGTCGAATCTTCGACCGGAGAGACTTTCGAGAACCGCAATCCTGCCGACACCCGTGACGTCGTCGGCATCTTCCAGAAATCCGCCAAAGCGGACGTTGATGCCGCCGTTGACGCCGCCAAGCAGGCGTTCAAGAAGTGGCGTCTTGTCCCCGCTCCCCGCCGCGCCGAACTCGTCTTCCGCGCCGCCGAAATTCTGGCGCAGCGCAAGGAAGAATACTCCCGCGACATGACCCGCGAGATGGGCAAGATCCTGAAAGAAACTCGCGGCGACACCCAGGAAGCCGTCGACACCGCGTACTACATGGCCGGCGAAGGCCGCCGCCTCTTTGGTCCTACCACCCCCTCCGAGCTCCCCAACAAGTTCGCCATGGCCGTCCGTCACCCCCTCGGCGTCTGCGGCATGATCACTCCGTGGAACTTTCCGATGGCGATTCCGTCGTGGAAGCTGCTGCCCGCAATTGTTTGCGGAAATACTTGCGTGATCAAGCCGGCGCAGGATACGCCGCTTTCGACTTTCAATCTGGTCAAGACCCTAGTTGATGCCGGGCTGCCGAAGGGTGTCATCAATATTGTGACCGGCTTCGGTTCGAGCGTAGGTGGGCCGCTCTCGGAGCATCCGGAGATCAAAGCCATCTCGCTCACCGGATCGAGCGAAGTCGGACGCATCGTCGGCCAGACCGCGGCCAAGAGCTTCAAACACTGTTCGCTCGAGCTCGGCGGCAAGAACCCGATGATCGTGCTCGACGACGCCAACCTCGAACTCGCCATTGAAGGCGGACTCTGGGGCGGCTTCGGTACCACCGGCCAGCGCTGCACTGCCACCAGCCGCATCATCGTACAGAAGGGTGTCTACAGCGAGTTCGTCGAACGCTACGTCGAACGCGCCAAGGCACTGAAAGTCGGCAACGGCCTGGATGAAACGGTCGAGATGGGTCCGGCCGTCAACGAAAACCAGCTCAAAACTGACCTGAAATATGTCGAGATCGGCAAAGCCGAGGGTGCCAAGCTGAAGTGCGGCGGCAACCGCCTGACCGGCGGCGACTACGCCAACGGCTACTTCATGGAGCCGACCGTGTTCGTCGACGTCGATCCCAAGATGCGCATCGCTCAGGAAGAAATCTTCGGGCCGGTAGTCTCGATCATTCCTTGCGAGAACCTGGAAGACGCCATCGAAATTGCCAACAACATCGAGTACGGCCTGTCGTCGTCGCTTTACACCAAGGATGTCAACAAAGCTTTCACCGCGATGCGCGACCTGTATGCCGGAATCACCTACATCAACGCACCGACCATCGGCGCGGAAGTGCACCTGCCCTTCGGCGGAGTGAAGGCCACGGGCAACGGACACCGCGAAGGCGGCCTGGGCGCGATCGACTTCTACACCGAGTGGAAAGCGGTCTACGTCGATTACTCCGACAAACTACAGAAGGCGCAGATCGATCGGGTGGACTAAAAGCCGTCGTTGGTCGTCGGTCGTTAGTCGTTAGCCAAACCAAAACCGCAGAGGACGCCGAGTACGCAGAGGAATTAAGAAATAAAAACCTCTGCGTCCCCTGCGTCCTCTGTGTTGTGGTTTGATTTTTTTTGAATATAAATCTCGGCGGTTAAGCTTTCCCCAAAAAAAGAACGACCGCAAGAGCACCCGGAGCAGTTTTTCTCCGAGCATTCTTGCGGTCGCCGTCGCCGCTCTTGAACTCCGGCAGGAACTCCCCCGAGGACCCACCTTGTCACGTCTGCGACGAAATGACTGCATGCTCAGAGTAGTCGCCGCCCCTCCCCCGCATGTCATCTCGATGTAAGGAACTCGTAAACTTTCTCGGGAAAATCTTCACCGCAGAGATCACAGAGGATCACAGAATGTGTTTCCCCATGCTCTCTGTGTCCTCTGTGGTGAAGATTTTGCTTTCTGCGGTATCCTTTTAATTTGGAGTGCCCATGCCCCTCACTCAAGCCCGTGAAATCACCGCCGCCACTCGCCTCGAGAACGTTCGCTACGCCATCCGCGACCTCGCCTGCTACGCCGACGAAGTCGCCCGTCAGGGCCACAGGATCCTGCCGCTGAACATCGGCGACCCCAACGTCTTTGACTTCGAGACTCCGCGTCACCTGGTCGAAGCCGTATACAAGGCCATGCGCGACAACAAGAACGGCTACGCTCCGTCTTCCGGAATTAGAGAAGCCCTCGACGCCATTCGCGGCGAGGCCACTCGCAAGGGCATCACCACGATCCGCGACATCTTTGTCACCACCGGTGTCAGCGAAACCGTCGACGTTTGTCTCGCCGCGCTGCTCAATCCCGGCGAAGACCTGCTCACGCCGTGCCCCGACTATCCTCTTTATTCCGCCGTGCTCGCCAAGTTGGGCATCGGCCTCAACGCCTACTATCTCGACGAGGCCAATGGCTGGCAGCCCGATCTCAACGACATCAGGAAGCGCATCACGCCGCGCACTCGCGGCATCGTGCTGATCAATCCCAACAATCCCACCGGCTCGGTCTGCACCCGGCGCATGCTCGAAGACGTCGCCGAACTCGCCCGCCAGCACAACCTTGTCATCTTTGCTGACGAGATTTACGACAAGCTGATTCTCGACGACGACGAGCACATCGCCTTCGCCTCGGTCGCGCCCGACGTTCCGACCATCACTTTCGGCGGTCTGTCGAAGAACTATCTGGCTCCCGGATGGCGCATCGGCTGGGGCATCGTCAGCGGCGACGCGGCCGTGGTCAAGCCCTACAACGAGGGCATCCAGAAGTTGCTGCGCGCGCGCTTGTGCGCCAACCATCCCGAGCAGTACGCCATCAAGCCGGCGCTCGAAGGCCCGCAAGACCATCTCCCGGAAGTCTGCCGCAAGCTGCGCTCGCGCCGCGACCTCACGGTGAAGTGGGCGAACTCGACGCCGCGCGTCAGTTGCGTCTCACCGCGGGGCGCGTTTTACGCCTTCCCCAAGATCGACATTCCCGAGGGCGACGACGTTTTCGTCCGCGAGCTCATCCTGCAGAAACACGTCATAGTCGTGCACGGCTCCGGCTTCGGCCAACAGCCCGGCACGCAGCATTTCCGTATCGTCTTTCTTCCCGATGAGAAGACGCTGGAGAAGGCGTATGGGGCGATTGCAGAACTCATGAAAGAGCGATATTCGTAGGACTGCATGTCTTTCAAGGTCATCGGTCGGATTGCCGATGTGGAAACAATCGCTCGTGGAAAGGGTGTGCGCGAAGCTCGACGTCTTCGCAAACTCTACGGTGGCTCGCGATGGAGAAAACTTAAGGGAACCGCGAAAGTGCAGTTCTCCGACGGAAAGGTGTGCTACGCTGAGCTCCATTGGTATGAAGCGCACGGAATCGGCCTAAAGGAAACTAAGGTCAAGCGAATTTTCGAGCTGCTATGAAGCGCAACGAAAAACAATTCGTAGTTTGCATCAGGAACAAAGATTATCCGGCGTCACTGGAATTACGAAAACTGTACCAAGTGATCCCCGATCCCGCGGCCGCGAAGTTGCAGCAGCTTCGAGTCATTGATGAGTCCGGCGAAGATTACCTTTTCCCCGAGGACTATTTCGTTCCCATTCAACTGCCTCAGGCTGCAGAAAAAGCTGTCTTGCGGGCTAGATAGGCTCGTATAGCAGAGCTGCTGGGCGCCGGTTCGTCCGCCGAATCGGTACTTACTTACTCTGTCGTGCCGAGCGCATTGAGAGGGGTGCTGTTGTGCTTGTGGTTGCCGGACTCAAGAGCGCTACAACGACCGATGTAATTCTATGCTCGTGGTGCGAGAGCTTGGTGTTAGCTCGGTAATCGACTATTTCTTTCCTGATGGCGCGGTTTTCAGCACCACGTTCGCCCGCTCGTCGGCTGCCACAGCACGATAGAACGACTTCATCTCCTTGAGTTGATCCACCGGAACCAGGCCATTTTTTACCTGGTAGGTACGGCTGTATCGAATAAGGTTGTCGTGAATTTCGATCCGGCTAACGTATTCTGCGTAGTCATTGCGAACGTCAGTAGAGTCCGGGAGTTCGTCAACCGACATGTCTGCAGGCAGCGTGATCTCGAACTGATCGGTCTGCAGCGAAGGGACGTCGATTTCCAGCGGGTACTTCCGGTCGGTTTCAAAGGCAATGTCGGTCTTCTGCCCGACGATCCGGACTCTCATCACGGTCAGCCCGGCCATCTGCCGGACGTAGGACGGGGCTTCAAACTTGTAGGAGAGTATCAAGTCCGAGTTGTCGTCGTGGAGGTTCTGCAAATTGTAGTCCTGCACGGTCGGCTGGTTCATGAACAAGGTCAAAAAACTCTCCATATACCGCTTTTGCTGGTTCGTGTTCTCCGACAACATCACATAGCGAAGCTGGCGCGCCATGCTTCCCGAGCGGCGTTCCTCCACATCGCCGCTGATCGTTCCGTCCGCACCGACCTGGATCTTTGCCTTCCGCACCAGGGAATTGGCCGCCGGCTTGGGCAATGGGAAGTGAGTCAACCCGGAAATTCCGGACGCCGCCACCAGCACACGATTGCCCTGCAAGTAATCGGGCAATTGCCCCAGCGGCGTGTGAGTGTCGGTGGGACCGAAAAAAAGCAGCCGCTCCCCGTTCACGGGCACCACGGCATAATCGCTGCCAAACTCCTTATCTGCAGGCTCCACAATGGCAAGGATGGCGTGATTGAAGGTGTCTCGCGATGGAAAATCATCGGTGACCGCATCGCGGTCGGTGTTCGCCAGTACGACATAGGAACGGATTCCGGTTGCCTGCAGCATCGTGCTTAGCAGTGTGGCCTTGTCCTTGCAATCTCCATAGTTCGATGAAAGCACTTCATCCGGGAAATGGGGTTGATAGCCACCCTTGCCAATCTCAATCGCAACATAACGAATCTTGGACTGCACATATGCGGCCAGCGCCTCCACCTTTCCGAGCCAGTCGGCGGTATTGGCGGTTAACTGCTGCGTCAGGGCGATCACCTTCTCGCTCGGCTTCTGTCTTTCGCCCACCACGCCCCCATACCAGGAGGAAATTTCTCCCCACGAAGAACTATGTGCGACCTTCACTGAAACATTGATACTGGGGGTCACGCTCACCGCCATATGGCCACTGATCGAGCGCCAGTGCGGCATTCTCTCCACGATTTCAATCGCCGGGATATTACTGAGCTCCCATGAATAAGTATTGCCACTGACTTGCGGTTCGACTGCCTTCTGATTGCGCCAATAGCTTTTGATTTCCCACCCAGAAGGCAAAGCCAGCTCGAAGTACGCGCGCATCACCGGAACGGTGTCCTGGAAGATCCAGAAGAACTGCAGTTGTTCGGGCTTTTCCTCCACTTCGTACTCGAATCCGACAATATTTCCGGGATCCGCTGCCGGCAATTCCAGCACCCGCGTGCCTTGGTCGCTATAAAGGCTTTCCCCGCCGGTGGCGACATCCACACTCTCCCCGTTGCCGCGCTCATAGACGCCTCCGGAACCAGGGATGGTCCAGCCCTGTACCCGCTTGATTTTCCGGAAACTGTTGAAGGCAAGCTTCAGCGTGCCATACCCCCGCCCATCGCTATTCAGAATCCGGTAAGCCGTTCGGTAAAGGGCCTTGACGTCGCCCTGCGAGTTAACCGCCAGCCGTTGCTCGTCCAACAGCACCACAGCGGCAGTGCGAGGGCCGTAGCTTTGGGTCACGGCGGCGCCGGCTGCAGCCTTCAACCAGTCTGGCGCGCTTGTGGCACGCGCGAGCACCGCTGCCCAGGGGATCAACAGCGTTATGAGAAGAGATATGTTACTTCGCTTTCGCATGAGGTTGAAACAGGGCTCCGTCCTGATCACCATTTACCACGGCGTAGTAAAACTTGGGCACTGCCGGATATTCCGAGGTCGGAAAATAAAACCAATCCAGCGCGAATTTCCTCGTGAACTTCACTCCGCCTGGGGTTTTCTCCCACGACGACACATAGCGTCCGAATTCCGTCCGCTCTTTGTGGAGCTCGGGCAGCCTGTCCAGTGCAAAACCGTCTGGCGTATCCAGCGTGATCTCGTCCAATTCCTGGTATGGGTAAGCGAAATATAAAGGATAGGTGCGTTTCTCCAGGCGGAACGCGGAGTCAATTTGCGTGGCAAAGATATTCAGCGGCATCGCCAGTCGTTTCCCTGTTGCCGCTCCCGCATTGGGAATGTGTACCTGCGCTGTCAAGGTGACCGGCTCCTCGGTTCCTTCTAAAGCATCGACTCGTTTCAACGTCACCTTGCTACCATGGGGCAATAGGCGCTTGAGTTCATCCTCAATCTCTTTCGATTGCGTTTCGGCATCTTGGTTCCGGCGAGACCTGCGCTCCAGCAACGCCTCCTGACCCTTTAATTGCATGACAACTTCGCCATCCAGATCGCCATCCTGCCAATGCAGGTGTGCTTTCCTCTCCGTAATCGCCTGGTCACTGGTGGGATTGGGCGTATTAATGAAGGCGCCTCCATCCTTGGTCATGCGCATCCCGGCGACTCCGGTCTCTTGCCATGGCAGTAAACCAAACGGGCAGAATTTTTGCACCGGGTCGAGGTACCAGCTCTTGTCGCCCGCTTTCGCTTCTACCACCTCGCTGTTGAGTTGCCATTCCCCTGGCAGATCCTTGTGGAAAAAATAACGATCGCGCTCGCTGATGAAAACCTCGTTTGCTTCCATGCCGAGTGACCGGATCATTGCGATGTACAGACGGTTAATCTGCAGACCCCCGCCGTACCCGTGTTTAAGTACATCCTCAATTTTGTTGTTGTCTTTAAGCTTTTCGCGGCGGTACTCCTCGTAGGTCCTCGCTCGCTCGAAGCTCAGGTTTCGGACTTGCTGAGCTCGGGCATAAAGTTTTCGAAGTTTGACCTCCGGAGGGTCGGAAGCGTTGACCGCAGCGAGCGCCGTATCACGGATGAGCGACGACGGAGTCAGTGCCGCTTGGCTTGCCTCGCTGCTTTGCGTTGCCAGCCTTTTCCACATCGCATCGGCGGTTTCGTCGGCGTGGATCGTATAAAAGAGCCACACCACCGGCTTCAGTTCGTAGTCGGGCGGAGTGTAACTTTCCGATTCAACCCCCGGAACATTTTCCATGACCAGTTCGAAGGTGCCGTCGGCGTTGTTCACCAGATCATTTGCCTTCGGCAGGTTGCGCCAGATATAACGGAATCCCCACCATCGATTGTTGGGTTTGATCTTGAAGTCCAGGTGCAGAATCGGCAACTCTCCTTGCGGACTCCAGGTGTGCGTCAGCGCCGATTGATGAGTGTAGTGATATTCCAGGATGCAACCCGGCTGAACCTCGGGAAACGAGAAGGTCTTCGCCAGATAACGGATCTGTTTCGACTTGACTACCGTTCTTTCGAAAACCTGGCCAGTGAACGGAACAACCCTTCCGTCCGCCTCCACTGTTCTCGCCGCCAGGTCCTTGATCTCGTCCTCGTTCTGATAAAAAGGAATCGTAATGTCGCCGTGGCTCCTGCCCTCTTCCGTGAAAATCTTGATTCGCTTGAACACGGTTTCGCGATTGGTCGTGTCGTCGGTAAACACTTCCCAATCGAGGACCATGGCATGCGCCCCGGCTGCGAGAGAGTGGTCTTTCATCGCGATCTGTTCTGGGGGAATCGTCGGCCAGGCGAAGTCACTAGCAGTTACAGTTTGGGCAGCAAGGCAGAGCGCAACGAAAGCTAACTTGATAATCTGCATAACCCCAAGCGTCAACGCACGCGACAGTATAGCCGCAAAGCCGCATTTTATTCAGCGATGTTCGGATTGTTCGGAATTACGGAATTCGGGCAAAAGCAATGTGCGGGAGAGAGCACTTTGAAAACAGAACACCTGGGAGTCTGAACTGGTTTGGGTTCCTTCCTTTCCACAACCAATCGGCAAACTTTATTTTCAATTCGGTTCACGCGTCACATACTTCGCAACCTGATTTCTGCAATCATGCGAGTTCAATCTCAGGGCTGAGCGTGGCGGTTTCCGGTTTCGGGCCGCACACTTCAGCCCTGAAACCATTTCAAGGAGCAAAACATCCATTAACTGTTTTGTTCCCAAGATTTTGCCTCTAACCCCCCGTAAACAGTAAGATTTGCGGGGAATTTCTCCCTAACATGGTGATTCTAAAGATGGACACCCCCGGGGGGGAGGGGATTATCAATAGGTAAACTGCCGAGATATCGGCAGACGCAACTCAGCTTCGCTCGCGCTAACAAAATTAGTTTGGGTTCTACTCTGCCGGCAACACGGCCGGATTCACTCGCGGCCGGCGACGATCCTTGCCGTAGGAAGGTGCGGGAGCGGGTTCCAGCCACTTGCGGATTTCGGGAAGGGCAGCGCGTGCTACGACTTCTCCCGCGCGCACCAGTTCGGCGCTGTGCTCAAACGCGTCGTATTTGTAACCATTCACATCCGGCTCAATCACCAGATCCGCGGCTTGGCGCCAGGTGTTGCTGTTCATCTGCTGCGCGATGGCGAAGCATTGTCCGATCACATCGAACAGATGCTTCGGGCCCTCGTTCGTCCACTTGCCCTTCAGGTGCACTGCGAGCACACGCTCGGCGCCCATCTGGCGCAAGGGCACGGTGGGCACGGCGTGGGCCAGCATGCCATCGACGAGCAGCCGCTCGCGAATTTTTACCGGCAAAAACATTCCGGGATAAGCGCAGCTGGCGCGCACCGGGTCGGCGAGAGGTCCGGAATGAAAGACCACCCCTTCGCCGGTGGAGAAATCGGTAGCGGTCACCGCCAGCGGAATGCGCAGCTCTTCGAAAGTCTGGACCTTGAACAGGCGGTTGAGAAATCCGATCATGCGCATGTTGCTGGCGAAGCCCAGGCGCGAAACCGTCCAGCGGGCAAAATGCTTGAAGCGAACCTGCGTGGCGAATTTCTCCAACTCGGCCGGAGTGACGCCGCTGCAGTAGGCCGCCCCGATCATGGCGCCAACGCTCGTGCCCGCGATCATGCGGATAGGAATGTTTTCTTCTTCGAGAACTTTGAGAACGCCGACATGAGCGATGCCGCGGGCGAATCCGCCGCCAAGGGCCAGTGCGATGCCGGGCTGGGTTGCGGCAGAAGGCTGGTCACGCCCGGAGAGTTCGCGTCCAAAGGCCTGCACCGACCGAATTATCTTCCCCAGCTTCACCGATCGCCCCCACATCTCAACGCGATGGCCTGCCAATCCAACAACTTAGCTAGCATATAAGATGCCAGTTTTGACCTCTGGGGCCAATGGCACTCACGGGCCAAGACTTTCGGCTGGGGTCGATTGCGACGGTTCGACTAACTCCTGTGTTCTTGGTAACTTGGAAATATGGCTCGGGAGATATCGGCAGGTGGCGTGGTGGTGCGTCCCGGCGACGGCGGCTGGGAGGTTGCGGTGATCGAGCCGCGCAAGGAAGAATCGTCGGCGAGCCAGAAGAAATCGTCGGCGCGAAAATCGCAAAAATTGTTACTGGCATTGCCCAAGGGCTTGGTCGATCCGGGCGAGAAGCCGGAGCAGACCGCCGTTCGCGAGGTGTTCGAGGAGACGGGCCTGACCGCAAGTGTGGTCACTAAGTTGGGCGACATCAAATACGTTTATGTGCGGACCTGGGCGGATGGCGAGCGGGTGTTCAAAATTGTCAGCTTCTACCTGCTGCGATTTGAGGCCGGAAACATTGACGAAATCAGCGATGCCATGCGGATCGAGGTCAAGCAGGCGCGGTGGATTCCGCTGGAGGGCGCGGCATCGCGGCTGGCTTACCGCGGCGAGAAAGATATGGTGCGGAAGGCCGAAAAGTATGTGGAGAGCCATGCGACGCTGGAAATTTAGGGCCGCGGTCCGTCACGTTGATATGTGACGCATAACCTTGCGCGACGGCGCGATTTATGATCTAGAAATCTATGTAAGTAATTGATATAAAAAGATTTATATTGACTCGTGGGCGAGGTTGGCCTAGGATGAAGTCAACTTAATAGGGCGCGTTCCGTTGCCATCCTCACCCCACATCTTACGGATCGCGCCCGTTTTTTTGGCGATTACTTTCTCTCGCCCCTGACCACGTTCGGGACTGGCAGGCAGCACTTGGCGGCGGGTACACTGCGATAGCAACCACAAAACTCTTATTTTGATCAGCCGAAAGACCGGAGCCACGTCCTCATGAGATTGATCCGTAAAGTTGCCGTTCTTGGAGCGGGAACCATGGGCGCCCGCATTGCCGCGCACTTCGCAAATGCCGGCGTGCCGAGCTATCTGTTCGACATCGTTCCTCCCGACGCGGATGGTCCTGCGCGAAATAAGATCGCCGCGTCCGGCCTGGAAGCAGCTCGCAAGGCCAAGCCGGCAGCGTTCATGGATGCGTCGCTCTCCCGCTTGGTGACGGTCGGAAATTTTGAAGATGATCTGAAAAAGCTTGCGGACGTCGACTGGATCATCGAAGCCGTTGTCGAGAATCTTGACATTAAGCGCGCGCTGCTGAAGAAGGTTGAAGCTATCCGCAAGCCAGGAACGATTATCACGACCAACACCAGCGGCCTTCCGGTAGGGAAAATTGCCGAGGGTTTTTCGGATGACTTCCGCAAGCTGTGGTTCGGAACGCATTTTTTTAATCCGCCGCGCTACATGCGCCTGCTCGAACTGATTCCGACGCCGGAATGCGACCGCGTTGCGATCGATGCCATCGCACATTTTTGCGATACGCGCCTGGGTAAGGGAGTGGTTTTCGCCAAAGACACGCCGAATTTCATTGGCAATCGCATCGGGACATTTTCGGTGTTGAACGTCATGCGCCTGATGCAGGAAATGGATCTCTCGATCGAAGAAGTCGACGCCTTGACGGGGCAAGCAGTGGGATGGCCGCGTTCGGCGACGTTTCGCACCATCGACATGGTCGGCCTCGACATTCTTGGCCATGTCGTTGCCAACATGACGCAGAATGTGCGCGATGAGCGCAGCGATCTCAAAGTTCCAGATTTCTTCCGCCAGATGCTCGATCGGAAATGGCTGGGCGACAAGACCAAGGGCGGGTTCTACAAGAAGGCTTCCGCCGATGAACGCCTTGCTGTCGATTGGAAGACGCTCGAATACCATCCTCGCCAGAAAGCGAAATTTGCCGCCGTGGATATGGCGAAGAACATCGAGCAGACGGGTGCACGAGTGAAGTCGTTGCTTGGATTCGACGGCGGCTCACCGAAGCTCGACAAAGCTGGACAATTTTTGTGGGCCGCGCTCGCCGATCTCTGGACCTACTCGGCGAACCGCATTCCGGAGATCTCCGACACCGTTGTCGAAATCGATCGGGCTATGAAGCTTGGTTTCAACTGGGAACTGGGTCCCTTCGAACTGTGGGACGCCGCTGGAGTGGAAGCCTCAGTCGAGCGCATGAAGAAGGAAGGTCGTCCAGTTGCAGCCAATGCAGAAAAGTTGCTGACCTCAGGCAAGAGATCCTGGTACGCGGATGAGCCCAAAGCCGCTTCGGGCCGCGCATACTTCGATCTCGCGAATGCCACCTATAAACCAGTTCAAGTTCCTGATGGCGTATGGTCCGTCGAAGTCGTCAAGAAATCCAAGGGCGTAGTAAAGAAGAATTCCGGGGCGTCGCTGGTCGATCTCGGGGACGGTGTTGGTTGCATCGAGTTCCACTCGAAGATGAACTCGCTCGGTGCCGACATTATTTCACTGATCACGCAATCACTGAAGCCGGGCGGCCCAGGGGACAACTTCGGCGCCTTTGTCATCAGCAATGACGCGGCAAACTTTTCTGTCGGCGCGAACCTCATGCTCCTGCTGATGGCGGTGCAGGAGGAAGAGTGGGATGACGTGGACCTGGTCATCCGCCAGTTCCAGGGGATGACGCAGGCCATCAAGTTCTCGCCGAAGCCGGTTGTCGTCGCGCCATTCGGGATGTGTCTCGGCGGGGGTACTGAAATTTCTCTGCACGCTCCAGCGTTGCAGCCGCACGCCGAGCTCTACATGGGGCTGGTCGAGGTTGGCGTCGGCCTGTTACCTGGCGGCGGGGGTTGCAAAGAAATGTTGCTGCGCGCGGTTGACAGCGCCGAATCTATCCGTTCCGGCGGCCGTGGCGAGTCGGTCGAAATGATGGAAGCCATGAAAAAGGCATTTGAAACGATCGCGATGGCGAAAGTCTCAACTTCGGCTCATGAGGCTCTCGGGTTGGGATTTCTGCACGAAGCCGACAACATCACCATGAACCGCGATCGCGTGCTGAGCGACGCCAAAGCACGAGCGCTGGAGATGCTGCGTGCTGGCTACGAGGCTCCAGTAGCGCGCACCGATATTCCCGCACCGGGCGAAAATATCCTCGCCGCGTTGAAGATGGGCGTCTACCTGATGCGGCAAGGCGAGTACATCACGGAATATGAAGTAAAGATCGGTAACAAGGTGGCGGAAGTTTTGTGCGGCGGCAATGTCTCCCCGGGTACGCCGATCAGCGAGCAGTATGTGCTGGATCTAGAGCGCGAAGCATTCAAGTCGCTGTGCGGGGAAAAGAAGACGCAAGAGCGAATTCAGTACACGCTGAAGACGGGGAAAGCGCTG
>Ga0335070_10007173_pt1 | contig 13078 bp, 8 predicted proteins | sample Lox_Sample_13_FD_206722 | JGI IMG/M metagenome (GOLD analysis project Ga0335070, IMG submission 206722) | Soil microbial communities from Loxahatchee National Wildlife Refuge, Florida, United States - Lox_Sample_1.3 | ecosystem: Environmental > Terrestrial > Soil > Wetlands | place: USA: Florida...
GCTCCAGCTGCACAGCAAGGCGAGCAGCACCCCGGAGCAGATGCGCTTGTGCCTGCAGATGATCAAGAAGCCAGTGCAGGACGCACGGCGCTACGACACGGTGTGGGCACGCGTGCTGGCGCTCGCCGGGGCATATGAGATGAATACGTGACGCGGCGTCGGGGGGCGAGCGCCGCACCATGAACACACTGCTGGTCGCCAACCGCGGCGAAATTGCCGTCCGCATCATGCACGCGGCGGCGGAGCTGGGGATCCGCACCGTCGCAGTGTTCTCAGAGGACGACGCCCGCTCCCTGCACACGCAGCGCGCCGACGAGGTGCAGCCGCTGCACGGCGTTGGCGCGGCGGCCTACCTCGACATCGAGCAGATGCTTGCGGTTGCCAAGCAGTGCGCGTGCGACGCCATCCATCCGGGCTACGGCTTCCTGAGCGAGAAGGCACAGTTCGCGCAACGCTGCGCCGAGGAAGGCCTCACCTTCGTCGGGCCGCGGCCGCAAACGCTCGCGCTCCTGGGCGATAAGCTGCAGGCGCGCGCGCTGGCAGAGCGCTGTGGCGTTGCGGTGCTCAACGGGTCGGGCGCGGCCGTCACCTCGGAGCAGGCGAAGGAGTTCCTCGCCGGCTTGGGGGATGGCGGCGCAATGGTGATCAAGGCGGTCGCCGGTGGCGGCGGACGCGGCATGCGCGTGGTGCGACGTGTCGAAGACGTTGCAGAGGCGTATGCGCGCTGTCGCTCGGAAGCCCTGCAAGCGTTCGGCAATGGCGACGTCTATGTGGAGCAGCTCATGCCGCACGCGCGGCACGTCGAGGTGCAGATCATCGGTGACGGTTCAGGCGCCGTCAGCCACCTTGGTGAACGCGAGTGCAGTATCCAGCGGCGCCACCAGAAGCTCGTCGAGATCGCGCCGTGTCCGAGCTTGTCACCCGAGCTGCGCGCCCGCATCACCGCCGCTGCGGTCCGCATGGCTGAGACGGTGCAGTATCTCAACGCCGGTACCTTCGAGTTCCTCGTTGAGGCAGACGCGATCAATTCCCCTTCCTTGCCACGGAGAGGGCAAGGTCGAGGTTACGCGTTCATCGAGGCCAACCCGCGGCTGCAGGTCGAGCATACCGTGACCGAAGAAGTGCTGGGCATCGACTTGGTGAGAATCCAGCTGCAACTGGCTGCCGGGCGCTCGCTGGCGCAGCTCGGTCTCGAGGAACGTGATGTGGCGGCGCCGCGCGGCTTCGCCGTGCAGGTGCGCATCAACACCGAGACGATGGGCGCCGACGGCAGCACGCGGCCAGCTGGTGGGACGCTGGTGTCGTTCGAGCTGCCGTCGGGCCACGGCGTGCGCACCGACACCTGCGGCTACGTCGGCTATCAGACCAACCCGAACTTCGACTCCCTGCTGGCCAAGCTGATTGGCCACTCCACATCGCCGCGTTTTGCGGATGCCGTGGCGCGAACCGTGCGCGCCCTCGGTGAGTTGAAGATCGAAGGCGTGCGCACCAACATCCCCTTCCTGCGGCAACTGTTGCGGCACCCCGACTTTGTCGCCAATCGCATTGACACTCGATTCATTGAAGAACGCATCGCGGAACTCGTTGCGGAAGAGCACGACGCTGCGGAGCAAGGTCCCCTCTCCGGCGACCCGTCGACAAAGCTCAGGGCAGGCTTCCGTGAGCGCGGGAGCGCCAGGGAGGGGGCCGGATTGGGCGCCGGCACCAAGGTCGATGCAACAGATCCGCTTGCTGTGCTCCAGTACGGGAAGGGTAGGGGAGAGCCGAAAGTCGAGAGTCGAGAGTCGAGAGCCGAGAGCCGTGCATACGACACGACGGGACTCGAGGACGCCGTCGTCCTGCACGCACCGATGCAGGGGACGATCGTCAGCGTCGACGTGCTCGAGGGCGATACGGTGCGCCAGGGGCAAGCGCTACTGGTCATGAACGCCATGAAGATGGAGCACGTCATCGAAGCGCCGGCGGGCGGTGTGGTGGTGCGGCTCACGGCAGGCGCCGGGGACACGGTGCCGGAAGGCCATCCGCTCCTGTTCATCGAACCACGCGACATCGAGCTGTCGGATGCTGAACGAGCAACGCACATCGATCTCGATCAGGTGCGTGCTGACCTCGCCGAAGTGCAACAGCGTCACGCGCTGACACTCGACACCGCCCGGCCGGATGCGGTGTCGCGGCGGCAAAAGACCGGGCAGCGCACGGCGCGCGAGAACATCGCCGACCTCTGCGACCCGGGAACCTTCATCGAGTACGGCGCCTTGCAGGTCGCCGCGCAACGGCAGCGGCGCACCATTGAGGACTTGATCGAACGCACTCCGGCCGATGGCCTGGTTGCGGGCGTCGGCCGCGTCAACGGACACCTCTTCGACGACGTCCGAGCGCGCTGCGTGGTGCTGTCGTACGACTACACCGTGTTGGCAGGTACGCAGGGCTTCCAGAACCATCGGAAGAAGGACCGCATGTTCGAGCTGGCCGAACGCCTGCGCCTTCCGGTCGTGTTCTTTACCGAGGGCGGCGGCGGACGCCCCGGCGACACCGACGCGCCCGGCGTGGCGGGACTCGACTGCATGGCGTTCTATCTCTTCGGCAAGCTCAGCGGCTGGGTACCGCTCGTAGGCATCAACTCCGGCCGCTGCTTTGCCGGCAACGCCGCGCTGCTCGGCTGCTGCGACGTCGTGATCGCGACGGCAAACTCGAACATCGGCATGGGCGGTCCCGCGATGATCGAAGGCGGTGGCCTGGGCGTGTTTCGCCCTGAAGAAGTCGGGCCGATGTCGGTGCAGGTGCCCAATGGTGTCGTCGACATCCCAGTCGCCGACGAAGCGGCGGCAGTGCGAGTAGCCAAGCAGTATTTGTCCTATTTTCAGGGATCCATCACGCAGTGGGAGTGTGCCGACCAGCGGTTGCTGCGCGGCAGCATTCCAGCAAACAGGCTGCGGGTGTACGACGTGCGCTCAGTCATCGAGACGTTGGCCGACACGGGCTCCGTCCTGGAACTGCGCCGGCACTTCGGGCTCGGCATGATCACGGCGTTCATCCGCATCGAGGGCCGGCCGCTGGGTGTGATCGCCAACAACCCGAAGCACCTCTCGGGTGCGATCGACGGCCCCGGCGCTGACAAGGCCGCACGCTTCATGCAGCTGTGTGACGCCTTCGACATCCCGCTGCTGTCCTTGTGCGACACCCCGGGCATCATGGTGGGGCCGGAGGTCGAGACGACAGCGCTGGTGCGGCACGCCTGTCGGATGTTCGTGGTCGGTGCGAGCGTCAGCGTTCCGTTCTGCACCATCGTGCTGCGCAAGGGCTACGGGTTGGGTGCGCAAGCGATGGCGGCCGGCAGCTTCAAAGCGCCGCTGTTCACCGTCGCGTGGCCCACCGGTGAGTTCGGCGGCATGGGACTCGAAGGGGCGGTGAAGCTCGGCTTCCGCAAAGAGCTGGCAGCGGTGGAAGATCCGGCGGAGCGCAAGCAGCTGTTCGACCACATGGTTGCGCGCGCCTACGAGCACGGCAAAGGTCTCAACATGGCTTCGCACTTCGAGATCGACGACGTGATCGACCCAGCCGAGTCGCGGCGCTGGATCGTGAGCTTGCTGAACTCGGTACCGCCCGCGCCACCACGCCGGCACAAGAAGCGGCCGTGCGTGGACACGTGGTGAGGGGCAGGTTGTTACCCTGTGTCCGCCGCGCTAGGCGAAGGACCGGGCGAACAACTGCGCGATGGCAGCCGTGCCGTTATCGCGCAAGAACCGTGTGCCGGTGCCGGCGAAGTGCGGGTGCAGGATCGTCGGTTCGTGCGGCTCCCATGCCGCCCCCGTCCAGCGCAGCCAGGCGTTGCGGTCCTGATCGAAGACACATACCGGCTTGTTGCACAGCTTGGCGAACTCGGCTCCCCAGCCTGTGCCGCCCATCACCGTATCATCGTCGAGCACCTTGCCGATGACGTAGACCTCCTGGGCATGGTTGATCTGGTGCCAGATCGTCTGCAGCACCTTTTTGATATAGTCGGTCTCGGGGTAGTGACGGTGCATGAGGTGCGAGACGTACGCCAGACTGACGTCCCCCTGCATGAGCTCGGCGTGACTGAGCGTGCGCACACCGCGGTTGCGTTCGATGACGTGCCCATCGAACGTGAAGTTGACTTCCTCGATGCCATACTGTTCGGCGGTTGCGCCGAAGGTTGCCTCAGCGCCTTTCAGGCCGCCGCTGTACAAAACGCATTCGGAGGGCTTCATGTGCCAGTGGGTCCTTCCTGCCCGCGCTCAAGCACGGGCCGTCTATGGATAGCGAACGAGTGCCGCGCTGCAAGGAGCAGCGCTGTGCTCCTTCCGGGTGATCCGCAAGATGACAGCTGTGACAGCGCCATGAATTGAAGGGCGCGGACTCTGCCACGCTCTTCGCGAGATCGAGTCGCGAGATGCTTGACGCTTCGCCGGTGCTGCAGTTACAAGCTGTCGGCATGGTGGAGGGGTTCTCCTTCAACCCGTTCGACGAGGCGACGCGGCGCAACCCGTTTCCGTTGTACGCGCGGGCGCGTCGCGAGCAGCCGATCTATCCGCACCCGGGCCTGCCGATCATTTCGGTTTTCCGTTACGCCGACATCCAGGCAATTCTGAGAGATCCGCAGACATGGTCGAACCGATTTCCGCCTCCACCGGGCATTGACCCTGAGACCTTTCCCCCGCCCAGCATGCTGGGACAAGACCCACCGGAACACACGCGGTTGCGCGGTTTGGTGAATCAAGCCTTCACGCCGCGTATCATTCGGCGGCTCGAACCGCGCCTGCACGAGATCGCCAACGAGTTGCTCGACCGTGCGATCGAGCAACGTGAGGTCGATTTCGTTGCCGCGCTCACATATCCACTCCCGGTCATTGTCATCGCCGAAATCATCGGCATTCCCGCGGCGGATCGCGCGCAGTTCAAGATCTGGTCGGATGCGGCGGTCGCGAACCTGGGCAACGCCTTGTTCACGCCACCGCCGCCTGAGCGCTTGAAGGCGCTGGGGCGGCTGCTGGATGACATGGGTACCTATTTCACCGCACTCGCAGAGGAGCGCCGCCGGCAGCCGCGAGAGGATCTGCTGACCGGGTTGGTACAAGCTGAGGTGGAGGGGTCCCGACTCACTCGTGACGAGTTGATCCGCATGCTTGTCCTGCTGCTCGTCGCCGGCAATGAGACGACCACGACGCTGATTGGCAACGCGGTGCTCGAACTGCTGGCCCATCCGGACCAACTCGACCGCCTGCGCGAAGAGCCAGGGCTGCTTCCTTCGGCTGTCGAGGAAGTGCTGCGCTACTCGTCTCCCGTGCAACTGGATCCGCGGCGCGCCACCTGCCGTGTGCAGCTTGACGGGCACGGGATCGAGCCCGGGCAGATCGTCGTCAACTGGCTTGGGTCGGCGAATCACGATGAACAAGTGTTTCCGGACGCGGAGCGCTTCGATATCGGCCGCACTGAAAACCGGCACCTGGCGTTCGGATTCGGGACGCACTATTGCTTGGGCGCCAACCTCGCTCGCCTCGAAGCACAGGTCGCGTTGGCAGCGCTGCTGACGCGCACCCGCTCCTTCGAGCGGCTCGACGCTTCGCTGTTGCCCATTCATCCGAGCATCGTCTTCCGCGGCGTTACCAGACTTCCCTTGCACCTGGTTGCCAAGTAGCGCCCCCTCGGCCATTGCGCCGTGCGAACGAACGGCGCTAAGTTGAGCGCAGCATGCGCGGTCGTTTACGGCGATACGGACTGCTCGCCTACTTGAATCTGTCAGAGGCGCTGCTGCGCTCGCTCGGCCGGCGCCCGCCGTACGGGGTGCTCACGCTGGACATCGCGGGTGATCTGCCCGAAGAACCGGTAGAGTATCGGCTGTTCGGCATCGCGCAACAGACCCGTGAAGACTACTTCGACATGCTGGCGCTGCTGCGTTGGGCGCGCGAAGATCCGCAGCTGCGCGGCGTGCTGGTACGCTGCGCCAGCCTGCGTACCGGCTGGGCCAAAGTTCAAGAACTCCATCGCAGCCTGACGGCCCTGCGCGACGCAGGAAAGACCGTCTGGGTCTGTCTCGCCCACGCTGGCATGCGCGAGTACTTGCTGGCGTCGGCAGCACACCAGGTGGTGTTGGCCCCAGCCGGCACCCTCGATGTCGCAGGCTTGTCCTCTGAGGTGACCTTTGTTGCGGGTGCACTGAAGAAGCTGGGCATCGAAGCGGAAGTGATCCAGATGGGAAAGTACAAGTCTGCCGCCGAGACGTTCACGCGGGGTGACATGTCGGCGGCGCATCGTGAGATGGTCGAGAGCCTGATCGAGGACTTGTATGCGCAGATCGTCGACGCCATTGCCGCCGGGCGTCGGATGAGCGCGGCGGACGTTCGCGCCGCGCTCGACGACGGCCCATTCACCGCTCGCGAGGCACACCAGCGCGGCTTGGTTGATACTCTGCTGTATGCCGACGAAGCCGAAGAGAAGATGATCGCCCAATGCGACAGCGCGCCGACGATCGACAAGCGCACCTACTTGGCGCGCCGCGGGCGCATCATGCGCAGCAATGTCCTGCGGCACGGCCGCACCGGCATTGCGGTCCTCCACCTCACGGGAACGGTGAAGATGGGGGAAAGCTTCCCCGGCCCCGATGCTGTCAGCGCGTCGGGGGCGTCGTCGGTGGCGCGCGACCTGAAGGAAATGCGAGAGCGCGATGACATCGGCGCCATCATCGTTCGAGTTACAAGCCCCGGCGGTTCGGGCCTGGCATCGGACCTGATGTGGCACGAAGTGATGCGCACGCGGCAACACAAACCGGTAGTCGTTTCGTTCGGTGACGTGGCTGCCTCCGGAGGCTACTATGTCGGCGTCGCCGGCAAGCCGATGATCGCCGAGGGCGGAACCATCACGGGGTCGATCGGCGTCATCGCTGGCAAGGCACTGTTGCGGGGACTCTATCAGCAGCTCGGCGTGACCAAGGAGCTCGTCACGCGTGGCCGCCACGCGGCGCTGTACTCGGACTACGTCCCGCTCGGCGAAGAGGAACGCGGCCGGTTGCAAACAGAGGCGGAGTTCTTCTACGCCGACTTCGTCGAGAAGGTTGCGAGCGGACGGCAGTTGGCGAAGGACGCAGTCGCGGCAGTTGCCGAGGGACGCGTGTGGAGCGGTCGCCAGGCGTTGCAGCATGGCCTCGTCGACCAGTTGGGTGGGATCGAACGTGCGCTGGACGAAGCCAAACTGCTGGCGGGGCTTGCCGTGACTGATCTTGTTCCCATCGAGCGCTATCCAAAGCCGAAACGCCTCTGGAGAGTGTCGTTCAACCTCACGCCCGTACAGGCGCGGCTCGCCAGCATTGCGCCGTGGTTGCGGTTCGTCGCGGGCGAACGCATCTGGGCCGTGCTCCCGTTCCATCTTCGATTCTTCTGACGCGAATGACTGTTAGGTCACAGCTTGAATGCCCTGGCTGTGGCGCTCCGCTGATCCGGAGGCCCGGTGGGCGTTGCCCCGGCTGCGGTGCCGATGTCCGCGCACATGTGCTGCAACAGCGGCAGCGTGAGGCGCGGATCGAGCGCGTGGTTGCGGTGGTAAGCACCATTTTGGTGCTCGGCGTGTCGCTGTTCGCCGGTGGCTGCAGCGTCGTAGAGGGCGTAATTGCCTACGCTATTGCAGGCACCGCCATGTGGATGATCGCCAAGCGAACCTTTTACGAGAGCTGATCCCCCCGCTCTCCCCCCGCTTGACACACCGCTTGCCCTGCCGTATTAGCCTGACCGTTCGGTTTAGGCCGGGCGGTTAGGGACCCGAGATCGCATGTTCGTCCGCTAAGTACGGCGCGCAACGATTGAGGGCTAACCGCATGGTCAGGCATGGTCAGTTTGAGATGAACGAAGTCGTTGCCACTGCAAACGCAAACGTCGCCCTGGCGAAGTACTGGGGCAAGCGAGACCAGGCGTTGAACCTGCCCTACACCGGCAGCCTCTCAATCACGCTGGCTGGCCTGACCACGACAGCGCGAGTGAGTTTCTCGGGTCGGCTTTCTGCAGATCAGATCACTCTCAACGGGCAAGAGGCAGTAGCAATCGAGGCGCAGCGCTTCCGCGCATTTCTCAGCCTCGTTCGGCGGACAGCGCAGATCGATGCGAAAGCAGAGGTAGCGATCAGCGGCAACTTTCCGGTTGCTGCCGGGCTGGCATCGTCGGCGTCAACTTTCGCAGCCCTTGCACTGGCTGCCAGCCATGCAGCCGGTTTGTCACTTTCCACTCGGGAACTGTCGCTGCTCGCGCGGCGCGGCTCGGGTTCCGCAGCGCGGTCGATCGACGGCGGCTATGTCGAGTGGCTCGCGGGCGAGGCCGCTGACGGGTCCGACTCTTTCGCGGTCCAAGTCGCGCCGGCGGATCATTGGCCGTTGGGTGTGGTGGTTGCGATAACCGACGAAAGCCGCAAGCGCCTGGGATCGCGGGAGGCGATGGCGCGGGCGGCGAAGCACTCGCCCTTCTTCCCCGCGTGGCTGCAATCACACGATGCCGACCTGGACGAGATCCGCCAGGGTATCCGGGATCGCGACCTGACCCGGGTGGGGCAGGCGGCGGAGCACAACTGTCTCAAGATGCACGCGGTTTGTATGGCTGCGCGCCCGTCGATTCTCTACTGGACGCCGGCGACTGTGGCGGTGATCCAACGAGTGATCGAACTGCGGCACGCAGGCATCGATGTCTACTTCACCATCGACGCGGGGCCGCAGCTGAAGCTGCTGTGTTTGCCGCAGCAGCGCGGCGCGCTCGCCGAGGAAATCGGCCGTGTTCCTGGCGTCCGGAAAGTTCTCCTTTCGGCGCCCGGCTGCGGCGCGCAGGTCGTCGAGGCAGCATGAGCGAGACCGTTGTCGCGCGCGCACCTGGCAAACTGTTCCTGCTCGGCGAGTACGCCGTTCTTGACGACTGTCCCGCCGTGGTCGCCGCGATCGATCGCCATGTTGAAGTGCGAGTGGAGCGCGCATCCTGCGGGGCCCGGGTTCGGATCAGTGCCCCCGCATGCGCTGACGCAGACTTTCCCGCCTTGCATCCGCCAGCGATCGAAGGTCCTTTGCGCTTCGTCATCGCCGCCTTCTCTGCCGCGCTCTTGCGCTGTCCAGAGATCGGCCACCACGGTTGGTCCTTGAAGATCGCGAGCGCTATGACCGAGCCCGACGGCACAAAGGTCGGCTTGGGGAGCAGCGCGGCAGTCACGACAGCGACCCTTGCGGCGCTGCTCGCCGCCGCGCGAAAGGAAGTCGGTCGAGACGACCTATTCGCTGCTGCACTCGACGCACACCGCGCCGCCCAAGGAGGTGTTGGCAGCGGTGCAGACGTCGCGGCGAGTGTGTACGGAGGGCTCGTCCTGTTCCGGCCACGCGGGCAAGCGCTACCCACCGTCGCGCCGCTTCAATTGCCGTCGGATAGCCAGTTGCTTGCGGCGTGGAGCGGCGAGTCAGCGTCGACGCCGGGCTTGGTCAAGCACTACCTCGCCACCCGCAACTGCGGCGCGGCTGCGCATGCCACCTTCCTCTGTGCAAGCCGGAGCTGCGTTGATTCATTTGTGAGTGCCTTGGGACAGGGCAGGCTCTCGCATGCCGCGATCGATGGGAATGGGGCCGCGCTCGCACGACTCGGCGAACGGCTAGGGCTGCCCGTGGTCACCCCGCGTCTCGTGCGACTCGTCGCGATCGCCCATAGACACGGTGCGGCGGCCAAGATCTCCGGCGCCGGGAGTGGTGACTGCGGCATTGCGCTAACGCGCAACGCGACGGCCGCGGACGAGATCCGTCGGGGGTGGCGAGCAGCCGGGCTGGCGCCGTTGGATGTCGCCCTCGATCCGACAGGAGTGACGCTTGGCCGCCACTAAGAGTCCAGCCGACCGGTCGCTGCGCGAACGCAAACGGTCACACCTCGACCTTTGCCTCAACGAACAGGTTGAGTATAGCGGCAAAACCACATTGTTCGAGGAAGTCGACCTGCTCCACAACGCGCTGCCTGAGCTCGGTGTTGAAGACCTTGATCTCAGCGTTCACTTCCTCGGCAAGCGTCTGCGCGCGCCGCTCCTCATCACCGGCATGACCGGTGGCACGAGGGAAGCGTTCGCGGTGAACCGCGCCCTTGCCACCGTTGCCGAGCGCAGTGGCGTCGGCTTTGGTCTCGGCAGCCAGCGGGTCATGCAACGCGACCCCGGTACGGCGTGGACCTTCGCGGTGCGCGAATGTGCGCCAACGACGCTGTTGCTGGCCAACATCGGCATCACGCAAGCCGGCGAACAGCCCACCGAGCGCGTCAGGCAGCTGGTCGACGGCGTCGGTGCTGACGCGCTGTGTATCCATCTCAATCCGGCACAGGAGCTGATCCAGCCCGAAGGCGACCGCAGCTTCCGCGGTGGTTGCGACACCCTTCGCCGCCTGTGTGCTGAGCTGCACGTGCCGGTCGTCGTCAAAGAGACCGGCTGCGGTATTTCGCGGTCGGTCGGTGCAGCGTTACGCGAGGCCGGCGTGCGCTATCTGGATGTCTCGGGTGCCGGCGGTACGTCGTGGGTACGCGTTGAAACCCTACGCGGTGACAACCACAGTCGCCGCTTGGGTGAGCTGTTCTCCGATTGGGGTATCCCGACGGCGGCCTCGCTGGCGATGCTGCGCGGCACAGGCCTGGAGCTGATCGCCAGCGGCGGCCTGCGCACCGGCTTGGAGATGGCGAAAGCCATCACCTTGGGGGCGCGTCTGTGCGGGGCGGCGCTGCCCATCTACCGGGCCTATCGTTACGGCGGCACGCAAGCCGCTGTCGATCTGGTTCAAGAGCTCATGGACGGTCTGCAGACCGCGATGCTGCTCACCGGCTCGCGCACACTCGGCGACCTTGCCCGGCAACCACTGGTCGTCGGCTCACGGCTCAAAGCCTGGATTGACGCCGATCAATCACAACGTGGCGTCTCAACGAGGTAGGCGACAGCGATGGCGATGCACGGCAATGGACACAGTTCCCGGATCGAAGGCTTCTACCGACTGTCATGGCGGGAGCGTCTGACGCGACTCGCCGACCGTTCCGGGCTCGACCCATCCGAAGTGGCGGAGCTGACGGAGGCCGTGCCACTGACCTTCGATGTGGCGGATCACATGATCGAAAACGCCGTCGGGGTTATCGGACTGCCGCTCGGTGTGGCCCTCAATTTTCTGATCAACGGCCGCGAGCGTCTGGTGCCCATGGCGGTCGAAGAACCCTCGGTGGTCGCGGCCGCGAGCCACGCCGCGCGGCTTGTCCGCGACGCCGGCGGTTTTTTCGCCGAAGCCGATGCGTCCCTGATGATCGGCCAGATCCAGCTGGTCAACGTGCCCAACCTCGATGCTGCCATGCAGCGGCTGCAGGCGGCGACGCACGAGCTGTTGTCGGAGGCCAACGCGGTGCACCCGAATATGATCCGCCGCGGCGGCGGCGCGCGGCGGATCGAGGTGCGCGCCCTCCCGGAGACCGCGTGCGGACCGATGCTCATCCTCCACCTCATCGTCGACGTTGGTGACGCCATGGGTGCCAACGCCGTGAACAGCATGGCCGAAGCGCTGTCGTCCCTCGTCGAACAGAAGACCGGCGGCCAAGCGCGGCTGCGCATCCTGTCGAATCTCGCCGATCAGCGTCTGGCGCGCGCCCGCTGCCGCATCCCCTTCCGCTTCCTCGAGACCGAGCGGTTCGCGGGGCAGGACGTTGCCCGACGCATGGAGGAGGCGTGGGCGTTCGCGGCCGCCGACCCCTATCGTGCGACGACGCACAACAAAGGCGCGATGAACGGCATCGACGCGGTCGCCATCGCCACCGGCCAGGACTGGCGCGGCATCGAATCCGGGGCGCACGCCTACGCCGCGCGCCACGGGCACTACGGTCCGCTCAGCGAGTGGCGCGTGCACAACGATGCGCTGATCGGGGCGATCGAGGTGCCCTTGGCGGTCGGCATCGTCGGCGGCAATCTCGAGTGCAACCCACGCGTGCGTTTCTCACTGCGCTTGCTCGGCGTCGAGTCCGCGTGCGAGCTGGCAGCAATCATGGCGGCGGTGGGTCTGGCCCAGAACTTCGCCGCCATGCGCGCACTGGTAACCGACGGCATCCAACGCGGGCACATGGCGCTGCACGCGCGCGGCCTTGCCGTCGCCGCCGGCGCTCCCGACAACCTCGTCGAGCAAGTCGTCGCGGGACTCATCGCCTCGGGCGAGATCAAGCTCAGTAAGGCGCGTCAAATTCTGGAGTCAGCCCGGTACGTGAAATGACGGCTCGCCCACAGATCGAGAACGCCTGCGCGACGGCGCCGGGTAAAGTCATCCTGCTCGGTGAGCATGCCGTGGTCTATGGACGCCGGGCAATTGCGGCAGCGATTGACCGGCATGTCTGCGTCCGTATTCACGGTCCCTGCGACTCTAGGGAAAGCGCCCTTCGACAGCCTGCCCATGGACCCAACAGCTCCACTCATGTCATGCCCGCGAAAGCGGGCATCCAGGAGCGGGGCGGGGTGCCGGCTGCAGGCATGGATTCCCGCTTTCGCGGGCATGACGACCCCTGCCATTGGTTGATGGGCGCGCCAGCCCGGCGCCAAGCCGGTTGGGTCTCTCAGGGCGAGCGGAGCAAGAATCATTTTGAATTTGAGATTGAGCATCCGTTCGTGGTCGGGCTCGCGAAGCCCGCTGCTGCCGGATACCGCCATCCCGATCCACGACTTGCCGAGGCGTTGGCGCGTGCCGCTGACCTCGTCGGCCTGAACGGGACGCGTCTGGCTGTCAGCGTCTCCACCACCCTCCCACTGGCCATGGGGCTGGGCAGCTCAGCCGCGCTGAGCGTGGCGCTGGTGCGTGCGCTGGCGCGCTTTGCACGCCGCCGCCTCGATGCGGCCGCTGTATGCGCCGCCGCGTTCGAGATCGAGAAAATCTTCCACGGTTTCCCATCCGGCATCGACAATACTGTCGCCACCTACGGCGGTCTGATTGCGTTCGAGCGCGGTGCTGCGGTCGGGGCGCTGACGGCGCCGCGGTCCATCCCGTTGGTGGCCGCGCTGGGCTGCACACCCCGACGCACCCGAAAGACCGTGGCGACGTTGCGCCACCGATGGGAAGCCA
>Ga0335070_10007174_pt1 | contig 13078 bp, 11 predicted proteins | sample Lox_Sample_13_FD_206722 | JGI IMG/M metagenome (GOLD analysis project Ga0335070, IMG submission 206722) | Soil microbial communities from Loxahatchee National Wildlife Refuge, Florida, United States - Lox_Sample_1.3 | ecosystem: Environmental > Terrestrial > Soil > Wetlands | place: USA...
GTATCTGTGTCGCCGCCACGGCCATCACTCTCGCCGTCGTGCTCGAGAGGGACTCGCGCCGCCGACCGCCGGCGCAAGGCGCGGCGAAGCGGGAAGACCGCCGAACGATCTGGGTGATGCTCCTCGGCATCGCCGCGCTGCCCGTTCTGGAGTTCGCCGGCCGGCTGACGAAGCTCGCGGTGGTGACCATTGCGGACGCGCTGATGCTCGGGATCCTCGCGTTGCTGCTTGTTCGCATGCGCCGGCGCATGTAGAACAGCGCGGTGACGGGGATAGCTCACCGTTTGGACGGAGAGGCGGCTTGTGTCCTTTCATGACTGGCTTGGTGTCGCTGCGGGGGCGGCTCTCGCGTTGTCGTCTGGATGGGCTGTCCGCCGTGAGTGGCGGCGGCCGACCTATACCGCTGCGCGCAAGGCGCCTTCGTCGTGGTTGTGGGGGGAGGGGCTCTGGCGCGCGGTGCTTCGCACGATGGTGCGCGACGTCGTCGCGATCGGGTGTCTTGCTGTGCTCGTTCCGACGTTGTCGTATAGCGCGGATACGAGTTCGTCGGCCGGTGTGTTCTTGGGCGTTGTCGGCGTGGTTGTGCTGATCGTTCTGCTGACGACGGCGTTCTGTGCCATGTCGATTGCGCTGGTGAATTGGCCCAAGGGTCTTGTTCCGCCTGTGATGCGGGCCGACCGGGGACTCCTGCAGTCGGCGGTCGCGCGATCGGGAAAGGCACGCCTGAAATGACGTCGAATGCGGTTCGCGCCGCATCTCGCATCCGGTTGGCTATCGAGTTGGCTCTTGGCTTCTCGCTGTTGCTCGTCGCCGTCATTGGGCTCTTGACCTCGGTGGTGCCGCTTGCCGTCGTGGTCGGTGCGTTGGCGGTGGGCGCGGTTGTGCTCTGGCGTGTCGGACAAGACGTGAGCGGTTGGACTCGAGATCGCGGTGCCGTCGTCCCGCCGGCTGGTGCGCCGTTGCCCGGCAACCCCACCACGACCGTCGCCGCGACGACCCCTCCGAACGTAAAGGTCAGGCAAAACCTTCGGTACGGGGATGGACACGCGGCGGCCTCGTCCTATTCTCCGCGCGAGGGCACGGCCGTTCGTCGACCCGCGACGCCGGAGGCCCGCAATGCGCTCTCACCATCTCCTCGTCCCAGCCGCCGTGGCGGCGGCCGCGGCGCTCCTCGCCGCGACGGGATCCGCCCGCACCGACCATCCCGCCCTGAACGTGCCCGTCCACCTCTCGGATGCGAGCTGCAAGCTCGACCACCTGATCGCGAGCCACGCGTACACCCGGTTCGTGTTCGGCGTCCAGAACAACGGGAAGCGCGCGCACGGCTTCGACATCTCGTCGCGCTACCACACCGGCCTGATCGCGCCGGGCCAGGAGGTCACGATCGTCGCCGACTTCGCGCAGGCAGGCAAGTACCCCTACGCGTGCGTCTCGGCTCACGCGACGCTGAAGAAGGGCGTCTTCGTCATCCGGTAGCGCCGTCGTACTCGTCGTGGCGCCGCAGCCACTAATGCGCCCCCCGACCCTCCTCGCCGCGGCCGAGCGGGACGAGGTCGAGGTAGTTGTACGCCGTGTTCGGCAGGTCGATGCCGCGCCCGTATGTCGAGTACGTGCGGTAGACGGCCCCGGCGTCGTCCTTCGCGAAGACGCTGACCCCCTCGCGGTCGGCGGGGCCGGGCGCGAGCGTCCCGAGGTTGAAGACGGGCTGGCGCGCGGCGCCGCCGGAGCAGCGTGCGCCTCGCCTCGAGCCACTCCTCCCGGCCGTACCTCGTTCGAGTGATTCTCGCCGACCGTCACCCTTCGGGGGGATGCCTCGGATCCCGCTGAACCTAGGGTGAGCGACGGAGCCGAACGTTGGGCTCATGCGGAACTGCGGCAACTGCGGCCTGCGTTTAGGGGGCGCAGTGAAAGGACACTCGTCTATGAAGCCAAGCTCGAGTAGCGGAGGCAGTAGGGCCAACGCACTCTGGGGCAGAGGAGGCCGGCAGGGGTCTCGAGGGCGCGGTCCGGTGATCGGAACCGTCGTTGCTCTCGCGGCCACGGCAGCGCTCGCGTTGCCGGCAGCCGGCGTCGCGGCGAAAACTCCCGCACCGGGCGTTCCGGGCGCGGTTTCGGCGTTCACCGACGCTTTCGGCGGCAGCCACAAGGCTGCCCCGGGTCTGCCGCACTTCGGCGGGCAGAGCGGCACCATGGTGGCGTCGAGCCTCATGACCAAGGCGCAGTCGCGCCCGGGTCAGGTGTTCCACGTGATCGTCACGGGAACGGGCGCCGCCACGAATGCCTCGCTCGCGAAGGCCATCAACAGCCTCGGAAAGACCGGGCGTCAGTTCAAGTCGCTCACCAGCGTCACTGCGACGATCACTGGTGCCGACCTCCAGACGCTCGCCAAGAAGTACCCGAAGCTCGTCCAGTCGATCACGCAGGACCGGATCGTCAAGACGGCGGACTACCAGGACGCGACGATGTGGACGTCCACGACGGACATCGCGCCGCTCTGGAGCAACGTCGACCCGACGACCGGTGCGATCGGCCCTGCTCCGCAGGCGCCGGCCGTGGCGATCGTCGACAGCGGTGTCAACGCGGCTGACGCGGCGGACTTCGGTTCGCGTGTCGTCCACAGCGTCGACTTCTGCTCGCTGTGCACGGACGGGCAAACGGGCGCCGATCTCGAGGGTCACGGCACGATGGTGGCGGGCGTGCTCGCCGGCCAGAACGCCGATCACCCCGGCGTCGCGCAGAACGCTCCCCTCGTCAGCATCCGCGTCGCGAACGCGGACGGCGAGTCGATGGAGAGCGACGTCATCGCTGCGTGCAACTGGGTCTCCCAGAACGCGGCGACGTACGGCATCAAGGTCGTCAACATCTCGATGGCGGGCTCGACTCCGACGAGCTTCCGCTTCGACCCGCTCGACCAGGCGGTCGAGCAGCTCTGGTTCCAGGGCATCGTGGTCGTCGCGGCGGCTGGCAATTTCGGTGACGGCTCCGCGGTCGACATGTCGGCGGCTCCCGGCAACGACCCGTTCATCATCACGGTCGGCGCCACGGATCAGAATCAGACGGCTGACCCGTCTGACGACACGATCGCTCCGTGGTCGGCCTATGGGTACACGGCGGACGGGTTCTCCAAGCCTGACATCGCGGCCCCGGGTCGCTACATGGTCATGCCGGTGCCGATGGGGACGACCATCCCCGGCGCCGTGCCCGACCGCGTGGTGAGCCCCGGCTACATGTGGATGTCCGGCACGTCGTTCTCCGCCCCGATCGTCTCGGGCGCAGCGGCTCAGATCCTCGCGCGGCATCCTGACTGGACGCCGGACGAGGTGAAGGGCGCGCTGATGCTGACGTCGGCGTACCTGCCGAACGTCGACACGCAGGCGGCCGGTGTCGGTGAGGTCGACGCGGCGACGGCGGCGAGTCTCGACTTCGACCCGCCGAACCCGAACGAGAACCTCGACACGTTCGTCAGCTCGGACGGCTCGGGCAGCGCCCCGACGTTCGACCAGGCGGCATGGGCCAGCGCGGTGTCCTCGGACGCGGCGTGGAGCTCGGCGGCCTGGAGCTCGGCGGCGTGGGCAAGCGCGGCATGGGCCAGCGCGGCATGGGCAAGCGCCGCGTGGAGCTCGGCGGCGTGGAGCTCGTCCACGAGCACGGCCATGACGAGCCTCGCGACCTACACCGAGGCGACGTACGCGCCGTAACCCGCGGTTGACAAGCAGCAACGTTCCGCTCGGTGGCGGCCCTCAGGGCCGCCACCGCTCGTTCGGGTCCTTTAGCAAGACCCGCCGGCGGCCGATATCGGATACCGAACTACCCGGCTATCGGACCGTGCGACGAATGAACCTGCGGCGACACCCCAGTCTGCGCCCGCCGCCTTCACGGCGCCTTGTGGCGACTCTCATCGCGGCTGCGACCGCTGCGCTCGTGCTCGGCGGCGCACTAACGCGCGCGAGCGCGGGCGTGAACAACTACATGGCGACCTTCTACCTCTCCGGCGCCGGCTCGGCGGTCGTCTCCGGCGCGAACCAGCTCGTGACGAGCCAGGGCGCGAGCACGACCTCGCGGCCCGCTCCGACGGCGACGGTCTTCTGCACGAACTGCGGCGGCAACCTCGGACCGGTGAGCGCGACCGCGTACTCGTACCGCTACACGCTGGTCGACGCCGGCGGCGAGACGTCGCCGAGCACGAGCGCCACCGCAAGCGCCGTGACTCAGGGCGAGGTCACCGTGGGCAACCTCCCGACCTCGGGGACGATCCGCCTCTACCGGAGCGTCTCCGCGAACGGCCCGTGGAAGCGCGTCGTCGAGCTGACGAACAGCAGCGGCTCGTACGTCGACGACATCGCCGACGCGAGCCTCGGCTCGATCATGCCGCAGGCGCAGACCCGGACGACCGCGTCGGCTGCGGGCGTCGGCTTCTACGTGTACGCGCCCGGCAACGGGCTCACCGACAACCTCGCCAGCGGCGACTTCGCCAAGGTCGCGTCGCGCTCGTTCGACGGGAAGGGCTGGGTCGTCGACGGAGCCGGCGGAGCGTCGTTCGCCGCCGGGACGTGGACCGTGACGGTGAAGGTCACGAGCGCCGCGGCGATCGGCACCGCGCGCCTCGACATGGGAATGTGGCTCGTCGACGACTCCGGCGCGGTCGTCGGCTCGCCGCTCATCGACCCAACGTGCTCGGCCGCGCCGTGCGGGTCGGGCGCGCAGCCCGGCGAGAACACGGTGAAGAACATCGCGACCGGGGCCGGAACCGCCGCGGCGATTACGACGAGCTTCAGTCTCCCGGCCTTCTCGCTGCCGCGGAACGAGCACATCTACGTCGAGTTCTGGCGCAACCAGACGGCGATGTCCGTCGGCACCACGATCTCGACGCTCAACGCGTACGACGGCGTGAACTCGATCACGCATCCGGCCGGCAACGCGTTCCCCGACGTCCCGACGCTCGGCAGCGTGACGGCGCGCTCGAACAACACGACGCCGTCGCTCTCCGCGTCGTACTCCGACCCCGACTCCGACAGCGGCACGGTGTCGTTCCAGCTCTGCTCCGACGCGGCCTGCAACACCGTGCTCCAGTCGAGCACGACGGGAACGCTCGCGAGCGGCGGCAACGGGAACTGGACGCCGGCGAGCCTCGCCGACGGGACGTACTACTGGCGCGCACAGTCGACGGACTCGGCGTCGAACGTCTCCGGCTGGTCGGCGACGAGCAGCTTCGTGATCGATACGGTGCCTCCGGGCGCGCCGACCTTCGGCGCGCCGGCGAGCGCCGTCCGCACGAACAGCTCGGCGCTGCACGCGACGTTCGTCGACTCCGACGCGACCGACAGCGGCACGGTCGAGTTCCAGCTCTGCAGCAACGTGTCGTGCTCCTCGGTCGTCGGCAGCTCGACGTCGTCGACCGTGGGGCCGGGCACCGCGGTGACGTGGACGCCGTCGGTCGCCGACGGGACGTACTGGTGGCGGCTGCGCGCGACGGACGTCGCGGGGAACCAGACCGCCTGGACGTCGACGCAGAGCTTCGTCCTCGACACGAACCCGCCCGCGACGCCGACGGCGACCGGGCCCGCGAACAGCGCCTATCTCGGCTCGGCGCCCGCGCTCGGCGGGAACTTCTCGAGCACCGACACCGGCGACAGCGGCACGATCAACGTCAAGGTCTGCAACGGCAGCTGCGTCACGGGCTCGTCCGCGAGCGGGATCGCGAACGGCGGCAGCGGGACGTGGACGCCGACCGGTCTCGCCGACGGGACGTACACGTGGCAGGTGCAGGCGCAGGATGCGGCCGGCAACACGTCCGCGTGGTCGGCCTCGAAGAGCTTCACGCTCGACACGACGCCGCCCGCCGTCCCGACGCCGAGCCCCTCGATCGCGGCGCGCGTCAACGCGGCGCCGACCCTCACGTCGACGTACTCCGACCCGCCCTCCGGCGACAGCGGCTCGCTCACGTTCGACCTCTGCCTCGACGCGGGCTGCACCTCGCTCCTCGGCAGCAGCTTCCAGAACGGGATCGCGAGCGGCGGCAGCGCGAGCTGGACGCCGTCGGGGCTCACCGACGGGACGTACTACTGGCGCGTCACGTCGACGGACTCCGCGGGCAACACGGCGCAGGCGACCGGGAGCTTCGTGCTGGACACCGTCGCGCCGGGGACGCCGACGCTCACGTCGCCGGCCGCGGCCGCGCGCGTCAACTCGAAGCAGCTCGCCGCGACGTTCGTCGACTCCGACGCGACCGACAGCGGCACCGTCGCGTTCCAGCTCTGCAGCGACGCCGCGTGCGCGACCGTCCTCGGCACGAGCACGTCGGCCACGGTGAGCGGGGGGACGGGCGTGACGTGGACTCCCGGCGCGCTCGCCGACGGCACGTACTACTGGCGCGCGTACGGCAAGGACGTCGCCGGGAACACCGGCGCCTGGAGCGCGATCCGCAGCTTCGTCCTCGACACGAACCCGCCGGCGGTCCCGACGCTCGGCAGCGTCCCGTCGCAGGTGAGCACGGCGCCGCAGCTCTCCGCGACGTTCTCGTCGTCCGACGTGGGCGACAGCGGCACGATCCTCTTCCAGATCTGCGGCGACGCGGCGTGCACGAGCGTCGTCGCGAGCGGCTCCTCGTCGAGCGGGCTCGCGAGCGGTGCAAGCGGCACGTGGACCGCGTCGTCGCTCGCCGGCGGCAGCTACTTCTGGCGCTCCGCCGCGAAGGACGCCGCCGGCAACCAGTCCGCGTGGACGGCGACCGGGCAGTTCACCGTCGACTCGACGCCGCCGCCCGTCCCGGCCACGAGCGGGCCCGCGGACGGCACGCGCATGAACCAGCCGCCGACGCTCGGCGGGACGTACGTCGACCCGTCCGCGTCGCCCGGCGCGCTCGGCTCCGTCACGATCCAGCTCTGCCCGACGAGCGCGTGCGTGTCGCCGCTGCTCTCGACGACGATCGGCTCGCTCGCCGCCGGCGCGTGGGGGACGTGGACCCCGGCGATCGGCGACGGCAGGTACTGGTGGCGCGTCGGCTCGGCCGACGCCGCCGGGAACGTCTCCAGCTGGTCGGCGGTCGCCTCGTTCGTCGTCGACTCGACGCCGCCGTCCGTCCCGGTGCTCTCCGGCGGCGCGACGGCCCACGTCGGCGCGAACGCGGCGCTCTCCGCCCGTGTCGACGACCCGGGCGACCCGAGCGACGCCGTGCGGACGAACGTCGAGCTCTGCGCCGACGCGGCGTGCGCCGCGATCCTCGCGACGGGCTACTCCGACATCGTCGCGCCGGGCGGGCTCGCCTCGTGGGCCGCGCCCTCGCTCGCCGACGGGACGTACTACTGGCGCGCACTCGGCGAGGACAGCGTCGGCAACCGCTCGGCGTGGTCGGCGCCGCAGACGCTCCTCGTCGACACCGTCCCGCCGGCCGCCGCGACGAACGCCGGCCCGTCGGCGAACGCGGTGCTGAACAAGATCCGCCTCTCCGGCACGTACCCGGGCGCGGGGCCCGGCGACAGCGGGACGCTCGAGTTCGAGCTCTGCGCGGACGCAGCCTGCGCCGACGTGCTCCTCGACGGCTCGACCGCGGTGCTCGGCGCCGGCGCCTCCGGGACGTGGACGCCGGCCGCGACGCTCGACGACGGCTCCTTCTTCTGGCGCGTGCGCGCCGTCGATCTCGCCGGCAACACGTCGGCGTGGTCGCCGGCCCGGAGCCTCGTCCTCGACCAGACGCCGCCCGGCCGGCCGCAGGACTTCCGCGCCGCCGTCACCGGCTCGACACTGACGCTCCGCTGGAAGCCGCCGGCCGACCTGAACCACGTGCGCGGCTACGCGCTGCTCGTCGACGGCAGGCGCGTCCGCGTCCTTCTGCCGACGAAGCGGAGCCTGAAGATCCACCTCTCGCCGAACGACAAGCGGCGGTTCGCGCTCGCGTCGTTCGACCGGGCGGGGAACGTGAGCGCCTCGACGCCGGCCGTCCCCGCGCTCGGCGCCCGCCAGGCGCTCCGCGAGAACCCGGGCGCCGCGGCCCACCGCCGCCTGACGGTGCCGCGCAAGCGGGCCCGAGCCCGTTCCTAGACCCGGTCCGCGGAGTACCCTAGAGGCATGTTCCTCTTCGGTAAGTCAGCGACGCTCGTCGCGCCCGAGGACGCTCTCCCGGGCCGCACCGAGCGCATGCACGTTCCCGACCGCCACGAGGTGCTCGGGACCCCGCTCGAGCCTCCGTTCCCGGACGGCCTCGAGCAGATCGTCGTCGGGATGGGCTGCTTCTGGGGCGCCGAGCGCGTCTTCTGGCAGACGCCCGGCGTCTACACGACCGCGGTCGGCTACGCCGGCGGCTTCACGCCGAACCCGACGTACCAGGAGGTCTGCAGCGGGCAGACCGGCCACACCGAGGCCGTCCTCGTCGTCTTCGACCCGGCGCAGACGAGCACGGACGAGATCCTCCGGCTCTTCTGGGAGAACCACGACCCGACGCAGGGGATGCGGCAGGGCAACGACGCGGGCACGCAGTACCGCTCCGCGATCTACTGGATGACGCAGGCGCAGCGCGACGCTGCGGAGGCGACGCGCGCGATGTTCCAGCAGGAGCTGACGCGCTCGGGCTTCGGCGAGATCACGACCGAGATCGCCGAGGCGGGCCCGTTCTACTACGCCGAGGACTACCACCAGCAGTACCTCGCGAAGAATCCGAACGGCTACTGCGGCCTCGGCGGCACCGGTGTCGCCTGTCCCGTCGGGCTCGTCGCCGCTGACTGAGTCGGACGTCCGCACGTTTCCGGCCGCGCGCGGGCGCCAGCTCGCGGCGGCCGGCTTCGGCGCGGTCGTGCTCCTGATCGGGATCGCGCTGCTGCCGCGCATCGCCGGCTGGGTCGCGATCGTGCTCGGCCTCGTCGGGCTGCTCGCGGGGCTCTCCGTGCTCGTTCCCGGCGCGGCGTACGTGCGGCTCTCGCCGGACGGGATGACGGTGAAGTACTCGTTCCTCCGCGCGGCGACGGTGCCGTGGCGCGAGATCGCGGGCGTCACGAGCCAGCTCGTCCCGATCGTGCGCCACCGCGTGCCGTCGCTCGTCGTGACGTACGTCGACGGCTACCTCGGCGTCCGGCTCGGCCAGAACCTCGACGGGCACCGGAGCTACGTCGGGAACTTCACGCGCGTGCCGGGCGAGGAGCTCGCGCGCGCGGCCGAGGAGTACCGCACGCAGTACGGCGGGTAGTGCCCCGCCCGGCGATACATGTCCGCTTCTGGCCCGCGATCACGCGGCGCGCTGCCGCGTCCTCGGTCGCGCCCGTAGGCCAGCCTACGAGCGCTCCCTGCGTCCTTGCATCGCTTGGTGCTCGCGACCCGGAAGCTAGACGGCATCACCGGACGGGGCACTCCGGCTGGCGAGCCCGCCGGCGGTCTCGCCGCCGTCGAGTGAGATCGTCGCGCCGGTGAAGTAGGCGCCCTCGTCGCTCGCGAGGAAGGCGAAGAGCGACGCGATCTCCTCGGGCCGCGCGTGCCGGCCGATCGGGATCTTCGCGTTCGTCGCGTCGAGCATCTCCGGCGTGTACTCGGCCTCCTGCATCGGCGTCATCACGTAGCCGGGGCACACGGCGTTCACGCGGATCGCCGGCGCGAGCTCGAGCGCCATCGACCGCGCGAGGAGGATCACGCCGGCCTTCGACGCGTTGTAGCCCGCGTAGAACGGGTGCCCGACGAGGCCGTTCGTCGACGCGGTGATCAGGATCACGCCGCCGCCCGACGCGTGCATCCGCCGTGCGGCCTGCTGCGCGCAGTGGAAGACGCCGGTGAGGTTCACGTCGAGCGTGCGCCGCCAGTCCGCCTCCGAGATCTCGAGGAACGGAGCGCGGACGGAGATGCCCGCGTTCGCGACGAGGACGTCGACCCCGCCGAGCAGCTCGTCGACGCGCGCGAACGCGTGCTCGACCTGCGCCTCGTCGGCGACGTCGCAGTAGAGCGCCGCCTCGAGCCCGTCGATCCGCGCGTGCGCGGTCTCGAGCTCCTGCTCGCCGACCGCGAGCGCGACGACCCGCGCGCCCTCGGCCGCGAACCGGCGGCTCGTCGCCTCGCCGATCCCGCTCGTGCCGCCCGTGACGACGACCCGCTTGCCGCTGAGCCCTTCCATCGGGCGACAATCTAGCCGTGAGCATCTTCTCGCCCGCGAGGCGCTTCGACGACAAGGACGGCCGGAGCTGGGAGCTCTACGCCTACAAGGTCAAGCTTCGCGACTACACCGACCCGGACCCGCTCGACGTCGAGGGCTTCGGGAGCGCACGGCTCGGCGTCGTCTTCGGCGTCCTCGACGCCGTCCTCTGGCTGCTCCTCCTGGTGCCGAAGCTGATCGCGCTCGGCGTCCGCACCGGCTGGGACGCGTGGAAGGCGCGCGCGTCGGACGAGTGGACGATCGAGGCCGTGACCTTCGAGCCGCGCCGGACGAGCTACACCTGGACGACGACGACCGAGTACCGCGGCAACGTGCTCGCACAGGTCGAGGCCGGGATCGCGGCGGGCGACATCCCGCGCCCGCGCTACGCGACGTTCATCGGCACCGACGTGTGACTACGGCTGGAGCCGCTCGGCGAGGTAGCGGATCGCGCCGGGGTAGCGGTACTCGATCGAGCTGTGCGTCGCGTCGAAGAGCTCGAAGAAGACGTCCGCGACGCCGATCGCGGCGAGCGCGTCGCGGAACGCGCCGGCGCCGAGGTCGAGGAAGAACTGGTCGCGCTTGCCCGCGTCGATGTAGATCGCCCGGAGCCCGCGCAGCGCGCCGGCGTGCCTCTCGGCCATCCGCACGGGGTCCCACGCGAGCCACCGCTCCCACACGTCGGGACGGAGCTTCCCGGACGACGGCTCGAACGGCAGCTCGACCGACCCGTCGGCGTTCGCGGAGTAGCACGCGGCCATCGCCCACGTGTTCAGCAGCGGGTAGTCCGTCCCCTTCGTGAACGCCGGCCGTGAGCGGAAGTCCGCCCAGAACGCGTCGAACGAGCCGTCGTAGCCGTCCCGCAGCGCGCGAGCCGCATCGCGGAAGTCCGGGAGGTAGCAGAGCTCGAAGAGCGCGTCGCCGGCGTGCGTCGCGAGCCCGCCGAAGAGGTCCGGCCGCAGCATCGGCGTCACCATCGCGCCGTAGCCGCCGCTCGACTTCCCGGCGACGGCGCGGTGCGCCGGCGCGTCGAGCGTCCGGTAGTGCGCGTCGACGAACGGGACGATCTCGTCGCAGAGATACGTGTGGTAGTTCCCGACCGCCGGCGAGTCGAGGAACTGCGAGCCGCCGTACGACGTCCACGCGTCGAGGAAGACGACGATCGCCGGCGGACAGCCGTCCTCCGCGAAGAGCGCGTCGACGAGCTCCGGCACCGTCGGCCGGAACGCCGAACGGTTCGTCCACATGTCGACCTGTCCCGTGTGCCCCTGGAGGAGGTAGACCGCCGGGAACCGCCGCTCGGGCTCCGCGTCGTACGCCGGCGGCACGTAGACCCTGAGCGGGCGGACGTGCGGGTCGCCGAGCGCGTTCCCGCGCAGCGCCACGCTCTCGACCTCGTGCTCGTCGATCCGGCCGGCCGGCTCTCGCGACCAGGGCTCCATCGCGCCGGATTCTCCCACCAGTCCGGCCTGTCGCGCGGCTACAGTCGCTCCCGTGCGGGCACGTTTCCTTCTGTTCCTTCTCCCGGTGGCGCTCCTCCTCGCGGGCTGCGGCCGCGGCAGCACCGCGCCGTACACCGCGGCGGCGACCGCGCCGTGCCTGAAGGCCAAGGGGTTCACGAAGGTCACGACCGACCCCGGGAAGGTCGGCTTCATCGCCGGCTTCGCCGACAACGGCGGCGTCTTCGCGGTCGCCCCGGGCTCGAAGAACACGGTCACGATCGCCTTCGCCGGCGACACCGCGGGCGCGAAGGGGACGGAGGACGCGTTCCGGGCGCACGCGAGCGCGTTCTACAAGAAGCACATGTCCGACATCATGCAGTCGAAGCGGAACGCCGTCCTCGTCTGGACGACGGCGCCGACGCAGGACCAGATCGACACCGCCATCGCGTGCCTCGCGAGCTGAAGCCGTCGGGTTACACTCCGGCCATGGCCGAATACGGGACGATGCGCGTGAAGAGCGGCCTCGCCGAGATGCTCAAGGGCGGGGTGATCATGGATGTCGTGGACGCCGACCAGGCGAAGATCGCCGAGGCGTCCGGAGCGGTCGCGGTGATGGCGCTCGAGCGCGTCCCCGCCGACATCCGCCGGGACGGCGGCGTCGCGCGGATGTCCGACCCGCAGAAGATCAAGGAGATCCAGGAGGCCGTCACGATCCCGGTGATGGCGAAGTGCCGGATCGGCCACTTCGCGGAGGCGCAGATCCTCGAGGCGCTCGAGATCGACTACATCGACGAGTCCGAGGTCCTGACGCCCGCCGACCTCGAGCACCACGTCGACAAGTGGCGCTTCACGGTCCCGTTCGTCTGCGGCGCCACGAACCTCGGCGAGGCGCTGCGGCGCATCGCGGAGGGCGCGGCGATGATCCGCACGAAGGGCGAGGCCGGCACCGGCGACATCGTCAACGCGGTCACGCACATGCGCTCGGTCTTCGGGCACATCCGCAAGCTCGGCTCGCTCGCGGAAGAGGAGCTCTACACCGAGGCGAAGAAGCTCCAGGCGCCGCTCGAGCTCGTGCGCTGGGTCGCCGAGCACGGCCGCCTTCCGGTCGTCACGTTCACGGCCGGCGGGATCGCGACGCCGGCGGACGCGTCGCTCTGCATGCAGCTCGGCGCGGACGGCGTCTTCGTCGGCTCGGGCATCTTCAAGTCCGGCGACCCGGAGCGGCGCGCGAAGGCGATCGTCGAGGCGACGACGCACTTCAACGACGCGGAGATCCTCGCCCGCGTCTCCGCCGGCCTCGGCGAGCCGATGGTCGGCATCTCGACGGCGACGCTCGATCCGAGCGAGCTGCTCGAGACGCGCGGCTGGTAGCCGCTCCGTCCGGCCCGCGGTTCAGGATCCCGGCCGATGGAGGCGGCAGGCAAGCCCGTCTGGACCACCGCGTCGTACCTGCTCTACACGGGCGGGCTCGTCGTGCTCGGCGCCGCGGTCGCGGCGCTCTCGTACCTCTCGGGCCGGTACGGCGCGTTCG
>Ga0335070_10007175_pt1 | contig 13078 bp, 9 predicted proteins | sample Lox_Sample_13_FD_206722 | JGI IMG/M metagenome (GOLD analysis project Ga0335070, IMG submission 206722) | Soil microbial communities from Loxahatchee National Wildlife Refuge, Florida, United States - Lox_Sample_1.3 | ecosystem: Environmental > Terrestrial > Soil > Wetlands | place: USA: Florida...
AAACCAGTGACGACGATGGGAACATGATAGCGCGCGGCGAGCGGTTCGTAGGCGCGGTAGCCGGTCACGACACAGACATGGCCGGGAGCCAGCAGGCCTTGGATCACACATTCTGGATCCGACAGCAGGGCTTCAAGCGCCGGCGGCACAAGCACGTGCGCCATGAGCAGCGAGAAGTTGCCAACGCCCTGGCGCGCCGCACACTGCACCGCCATCGCGTTGGCCGGCGCAGTGGTCTCGAAACCCACGGCAAAGAAGACGACTTGGCGGTCCGGCTCGCGCGTCGCGATCTTGAGCGCGTCGAGCGGCGAGTAGACGATGCGCACGTCGGCACCGCGCGCCTTGGCCGTGAGCAGATCGCCGCTGGAGCCCGGCACGCGCAGCATGTCGCCAAAGGAGCAGAGGATCACGCCCGGCCGCGATGCAATCGCCAGGGCGCGGTCGATCTGCTCGAGGGGTGTCACACACACGGGGCAACCTGGGCCGTGGATGAGGCGGATGTTTGCGGGCAGCAGCTCATCGAGCCCGAATTTGAGGATCGAGTGCGTCTGGCCCCCGCACACCTCCATGATGGTCCACGGGTGCTGGGCCGTGGCCTCGATCTGGCGGAGCACGACGCGCACCGCGGCGGGATCGCGATACTCATCAAGGTGACGCATCAAGTCTCCTCCTTGCGGAGGTCTGCGTCCTCCTTGCGCAGGTCTACGCCCTCTTTGCCGAGGTCTTCGATTTCGCCGACTTCGGCAAGCAGCGACAAAGCTTCCTGCGCCGCCTGCTCATCGACCGTAGCGATGGCGAAGCCGACGTGGACCAGAACGTAGTCGCCGATCTTGGCTTCAGGGACGTACGCAAGACACGCTTCGCGCGTCACACCGCCAAAGTCGACGCGCGCCATGCGCAGCTCGTCGCTGCCTTCGATCGCCACAACCTTGCCTGGAATTGCGAGGCACATGCTTCACGCCTCCCTTGTAGTTCTTTTCGCACAATTGCGTCGGCGATGACAGCCTGGCGCTCGACCAGCAGGCCGCGGCACTCAGGACCACCGCCGGCACGACCGGGGACCGCGCGGCGGCGCCGAGCAGATCGACACCGTTCAGGTCGGACACGCGGCTCAGCGCCAGCGATCCATGGGCATGCGGGCGTGATACACGGGGTTCGCGAACGCGCCGCGCTGGTAGTCCAGCCGCGCTTGCGAGCGCCGGATCTTACCGCTGGTGGTGAGCGGGATCTGACCGCGGCGCAGGAGCATGATGTCGTAGGGTGTCACGGCGAAGCGGGTGCGCAAGCGCTGGCGCAGCATGCTGGCGGCGCTGGCCGCGGACTCCCGCGCCGCATCGGTGAACTCGGCAAGCAGCACGAGGACTTCGGTGGCGCGGTCGGGCTCGGCAATGCCGAAGGCAGCGATGCGTCCGGGGCGCAGCCCGGGCACCTCCGCTGCCGCCGCTTCGATGTCCTGCGGATACACGTTGCGGCCGCCCATGATGATGAGGTCCTTCAGCCGGCCAGTCACGAACAGCTCTCCCTCGTCCAGGAAGCCGAGGTCGCCCGTGGCCAGCCATCCGTTACGATCGGTCGCGGGCTGTAATCCATCGACGCCGAGATACCCCGTGGCGACCGCTGGACCACGCAGGCAGATCTCACCGATGGATCCGTCGTCGAGCCAGGCGCCACGCGGGCCGCGGATTCGGATCTCCGTGTCGTTCATTGGCCTGCCGACACAAACGAGCTTAGTGGCACTAGAACTGCCGTCGCTGGCCAACGAGAACGTGCGCACCCGTTGGCCGGGCGACCGCATGGAGGCCGCCAGCGTCCCCTCCGCCAGGCCGTAGCACGGCGTCACCACGCCCGCACGCAGTCCGAGCGCGCGGAATTGGCGCTGGAACACCGCGACGCCGCGCGCATCAATGGGCTCGGCGCCGTTCAGCACCACACGCAGGTTCGAGAGATCCACGCCCGGCAGCGTCGCCGGGTCGACCTTGCGGACGCACAGGTTGTACGCAAACTGCGGGGCGACACTGACGGTGGCGCGGTACTTGCCCATCATCTCGAGCCAGAGCGCCGGTCGGCGCAGGAAATCCGTCGGTGGAATCAACACCAGCTCGGTGCGCGACAGGAACGCTCCCATCATCGTCCCGATCAACCCCATGTCGTGATACATCGGCAGCCAGCTCACGCACACGTCCCCAAGCTGCATGCGCATGCGCGACAGGAAGGCGCGCATGTTGGTCAGGATGTTGCGGTGTGTCAGGCAGACGGCACGTGGGTCGCCGGTGCTGCCTGACGAGAACTGGATGAGCGCGAGATCGTCCCCGCTCGGGAGCGTGACGCTGGCCGCCTCTCCCCCATCCGCGGCCTGCCACACCTCCTCGGGTGTCACCAATGCAGCAGCAGCAAGCGTCGGGGTCCCCTCCGCCGCCAGCAGCGTGCGCAGCATCTCCGGCATGATGATGAGGCGCGCCGACACCACCGCAGCCATGCGCGCCAGCTTCTCGCGGAAGGCCGGAAGCTGGTGCATGCCCACCGGAGGGTACGCCGGGACCGGCGTCGCGCCGGCGAACAGCGTGCCCCAGAAACAGAGGACGAAATCCACGCCCGTTGGCAGCACGATCATGGCGCGGTCGCGGGCGCGCAGCCCGAGCCGCGACATCCCCTGCGCAGCGCGCGACACCTGCACGAGCATTTCGCCGACCGTGAGGCTGACGCACGGCGCGTCGAGGCTCTCCACCGAAAACGCTTTGACGTCCGCTTCCTCAGCACGCCGCGCCAGACATTCGACCACGGTCGTCCCGGACAACACGCTGGCGATGTCCGCTGCCAGCACGTCTCGAGTGCCGGCACCCTGCGCGCGCCCGCCGCGTCGCTGTGGTGATGCATTCGCCATCGTGAATTGTCTCATCGCCGCACCCTATGCGGCGTCTTGGCGCTCCTCGGGTCACGCGCCGCCACCTTCATTCCGCGTGCGGTCCGTCGCGCCCCCGGCGATGACGCTGTGCGGCCGGTCCCGATTCGTGTGGCTCTCTCGCACACCAGCGTTGCAATTGCCGCGAAGGACTTGGCTGCGAGGATCTCATCGGGTGTGCAGTTGATACCGAAGGTGTCCTCCACCGCGACCTGCACTGCGAGAAACGACATCGAATCCATGGCCAGGTCGTCCGCGACTGACGATTCGTCGTTGATCTCCGCACCTGGGATGCCGGCGTTGTGCTCGATCAAGCGGCGCAGCGTGCGCTTGACGTCCTCGAGGCCCAATGGTGCCGTGGCCGGCGCGGCGGGCCTCCTCTCCCGTCGCACCATCACGCCGGCAGTGCCGCCGTGCGCCGCGGCGCCGTTGCTTGCAGCCGAGCGCGCGGCACCCGCGCCGTTGGCTGCACACGTGGGAGGCCGAGTGGACCGCCCACGGCCGCGATGGTTTGCACCGCCGCGTCGAGATCGGCCGTCTCGTGCGCCGCGGTGACGTGGGCGCGCACGCGGCTCAGATGCGCCGGCACCATCGGCGGGATCGCCGGACAGATGTGGATGCCGCGCGCCCGCAGACGCGCGGTCAACTCGATGGTCCGGGCCGGATCGCCAACCAGGATCGGGATCACCGGAGTGACGCTGTTCATGGTGTCGAGGCCGGCAGCGGCCAGTCCGGTGAGAAAGGCGCCGGCGTTGCGCCACAAGCGCTCGCGCCGTTCCGGCTCGCGCCGCAGAATTTCCAGCGCCGCCAGCGCCGCCGCCGCGCCCGCCGGCGGCAATGCCGCCGAAAAGATCAGGGCGCGCGCGCTGTGGGCGATCGCATCGACGAGATTCTGGTCGGCGGCGACGAACCCGCCCACGCTCGCCAGCGACTTGCTCATCGTCCCGACGATGAGGTCGACGTCGTCGAGCAAGTCGAAATGCTCAGCCGCCCCCGCCCCGCTGGCGCCGAGGACGCCGAAGGAGTGCGCCTCGTCGACCATGACCAACGCCCCGTGGGCGTGTGCGACGGCGCAGATATCGGGCAAATCGCCAATGTCGCCGTCGGCGCTGTAGACGCCCTCGACGATGACTAGCACGCGTCTGCCGCTCGGCTCTTGCGACAAGATGCGCTCGAGATGGGTGGCGCTGTTGTGCTGAAAGTGACGCACCTGTGCGCCGGACAGGCGGGCTCCATCGACGATCGAAGCGTGGTTGAACAAATCGGTGAGGATCAGATCCTCGTTCCGCACCAGGGCCGAGATCACTCCGACATTGGCCTGATATCCCGAGGCGAACAACGCGGCCGCTTCCTGGTTGAGGAACGCCGCAAGCCGTGTGGCGAGCGTCTGATGCAGCGTCGTCTGGCCGCCGGCCAGCGGCGACGCGCACCGGCTCGTTCCGAAGCGTGCGATTGCCTCGCGCGCCGCATCGCGCACACGCGGGTCGGCCGACAGGCCGAGGTAGTCGTTGGCCACCAGCACCACCGGCCGTCCGTCCGGTGCCGAGTCGCGGTCGGCGGAAAAGAATGGGTACAGGTCTTGATGTCGAGTCGCCTCGATCTGCTGCAGCAGCGGCGCAAAGGGCGCCAGGAAGTCGGCGCGGGCCTGGCGACGAGCACCCCTGGGTGCGCGCCCATTCCTGGCGTGTTCTCTCTTCGGACGGCGGGCGAGTGCTGAGCTTTTCACTGTTTCTCCCTCTTGCGGTTACGCTGCGGTGGCGCGGCGTTCGGCGCGGATCAACGCGCGATCGCGCGTGATGCGCGCAAACAGGTCCACCGCCGGATCGAAAAGAAACCAGAGGAGGACGCGCGTCCACGACCGGTGCGCGTACAGGTGGTCGTAGAACTCGGGTGCCAGCGCCTTGACGCGGGGCAAGTACACCCACGGCACCTTGACCAGATCGTGGTGCTCGTTGTGGTAGCCGATGTTGAAGGCGACGCGGTTGAGGATGCCGTAATATGAGTAGGTCTCCTGTCCTTCGCGGAAGGTGTAGTGCTCTTGAATCCAGCGCGCACCGACGGGGTGCAGCCCGAGCCCGAACACCGTTGACAGGAGGATGTACGCCAACCCCGCCCAGCCGCACCACACCCAGATGCAGAAATCGGTCAGAAGGATGACCGCGGTATTCACCACCGCCCAACCTTCGGTGAACTGCCGCTCGACGCGTAGCGGGCGAACGATCTCGACGACCGCAAAGCAGCACAGCCACAGCGCCTTGCGCCAGGCGGAGTTCTTCACCCAGCGCGCCTCCCAGCGATATGCCAAGTCGGCATCGTAGTCGTATTCGTCGAGATGGTAGTGGTGCAGCAGATGGAAGGTGCGGAAGGACATGGCACTGGGAAAGCCTTGGCCGACGTTGCAGAGGATCCCGAACAAGCGATTGGGCACGGTGCCTTTCACGACGAGGTTATGGGTCGCCTCGTGGATCAATACGAACAGCGCATGGCTGGCAAAGGCGCCGAACAGATAGGCGCACGCCATCACCCAAAACCAACCGACGTCACGCAACACGGAGGCCACCAGCAGCTGCAGCGCGACACAACCGACGATGCAGACACCGGACAGCGGATAGGGGCCGAAGAAGGTACGCACCTGCGGATGGGCGCTGATGAGTTCCCGCCCCCGACGAATGTGAGGGTTCGGCGAATTGACCAGCGTATAGCCCTCCCTCATACGCGTCCCCTCACGCGAGCCGAATGCACCACGGCCGCCACACCCGCCCTTGCTCTCACCTCTTTCGAATTGTTCGAGTTCAGGACCGCTTTGCCCATATCCTCCCCACAGGCGCCTCGGACGGCCCAGCCCGTGCACCCTACTACGGCCCTGACCGTAGCCTGTCAATAGGCGCGGTCGAGATCCCGCGATCCCGCCCTTCCGACGCGAGTGTCTTGACGGCGCATGGGAATGGCGATTCGGTTGTCGTGTGAGCGCCGAACCCCTATAAGGGCCTTTCAGCGAGGTCTCGGAAAATGTCGGAGATGGGTGGTGACAACGTGAACCTACGAGCCCGCGCCGGCGCAGGCGACGAGCCGCCCGGCGTGGCCGGCGCGGTAGAGGTACTGCGGCTCGACGACGGGGAGGATCTCGCCGCGCCCGCGAGCCGCCGTGCGGCGCTCGAGATGCTGGAGAGCGGCGGCGTGGTGTTCCTGGCGAAGTCCGGGTTTGAGCTGCTCGCGCGCGAGCAGGAGCTGATTTCCGACCTGCGCAACTTCCTCGTCGAGGAAACCGAGATCGGCAACGGCAGACCGACCATCATCTTCGAACCACGACGCCGCAGGATCGCGCGGTTCAACTTCGCCTTCGCCGGCAGGAAGCCGGTTCGCGCGCAGATCAAGCAGGCCGTGCGTCCGGAGATCGAGCGCATGATGGCGCGGTTCAGCACCTGGGCGGGAGAGCTGCTCGGCGCACTGGTACCGGGATATGTGCCGGCGCTGGAATGGGACCGGGTGACGTATCGGCCAAACCAGCGCAACGCGGTGCAGCCCTTGCACGTCGATTCGGCCTACGGCTACCCGACCCAGGGGCGTGGCATGTTGCGCGTCTTCTGCAACATCGACCCGCTGCGCCGCCCGCGCGTCTGGCAGATCGGCGAGCCGTTCGAGTCCTTCGCCCGGCGGTTCCTTCCCACCGCTCATCCGCGCCACCCCGGCTGGATGCCGTCACTGCTCGCCCGCTTCGGCATCGTCGGCGGCGCCAAGACCCGGTACGATCTTCTCCTCGCTGATCTGCGCCGCCTGGGGAAGCGCAGCGATGAGTATCAGCGCACGGCGCCGCGGCGCATCGTCGAGTTTCCTCCCGGCGCGTGTTGGCTCGCGCTCACCGATCTGGTGCTGCACGGCGCGATCTCCGGTCAGCACAGCCTCGATCAAACCTTCTTCCTGCCGGCGGCCGCGATGAACGATCCGTCCCGCTCGTCGCTCCGCATCCTCGAGCGGCTGAGCGGGCGCCGGCTCATCTGACCGATCGGGCCGCCGAAGTTTCGCTTCGCGCCATGCCGTCGGCCCCGGGCAACCGCGCTTCTCCACCGGTAACGATCGTTCTGCTGGCGGGAACGGTAAAGATTCCCGACCGTGTCGGCCACCACGACTATCTCGGCGGCTGCAGCCTTCTCGCCTCCCTCCTCGAGCAGACCGCGGGCGTCCGCGCGATCCTGGTGCGCGACGGTTGGCCGCATGATGAATCCGTCTTCGACGCCGCCCGATCGCTCGTCGTCTATTCCGGCGGCGGCCGCAAACTGGCGTTGCTCGCATCGCCGCAGCGCACCGCGACGCTCCAGCGGTTGGTCGACAGCGGCATTGGGCTCGTCATGATCCATCAGGCGGTGTCGTATCCTGCCGAGTTCGCCGGCCAGGCCGCACGCTGGCTCGGCGGAGCGCACGTCGCCGGTCAATCGGCACGCGGGCACTGGCCCGCACGTCACAGCGAGTTTCCGTCCCATCCGGTCACCCGTGGCGTCGGGGCGTGGGAGAGTCGCGACGGCTGGCTGAAGGAGATTCAGTTCCTGGGTGATCTGCACGGCATCACTCCGCTGCTCTGGTCGGGCCGCGCACACCGCGGCGCGAGCAGCGGCGGCACCGCCGACGTGGTGAGCTGGGTCTATGAGCGGCCCGATGGCGGACGCTCATTCTGCTTCACTGGTCTCGACGCGCACTCTGCCTGGTCCGCCGCCGGTGTGCGCCAACTGCTGGTGAACGGCACGCTCTGGTCCGCCGGGCTGACGATCCCCGCGGCCGGGGCACCGTGTGCGGTTGACGCCGCCGGATTGCACGGGTACCTGACCCCGCGGGGTTCGCGGCGCGCCTGGGTTGGGAAACTGCTGCGCCGTGGCCTGCGCCGTTTGGCAGCAGGACGTGCCGCGCGCCGTTAGCTCCAACAGCCTGTCGGACTTGGCAGTCCGGACCAAGACGTCCCCCGAAGGCTCCGGGCCGCGGGCCCGCCACGGTCATGCCGATGCAACTGCCTGCGGAGCTGTGGCGTCGAGATCGAAGTTCGGGAGTGGGGGGCGCCGCCACCGCCGGTGCCACCAGTTCCATTCGGTAGGGTGCCGGCGGATCTGATCTTCCAGAATCTCGTTGAACCGACGGGTCAGTTCGAGAACATCACGTTGTCGGTCGCCACTCTTGGGCGGCAGGATGGGGGGCATGATCGTGATGTGGTGGCCGCCTTCGGGGCGCCGCTGCGCGAATGCCGGGAGCACCGGAATGTCCCGCCGCACCGCCAGGACGGCGGCGGCCACCGGCGTGCGCGCCAAGCGGCCGAAGAACGGGACCGAAACGGAAGGTACGCGGACGTCCATGTCGAGGAGCATGGCGAGGATACCGCGCTGCTGGAGGACCCTGAGAGTCTCCTTGGCCGACGTCGCGCTGTCGCGCAGGATGACCTGTACGCCGTTGTTGGTGCGGAAGTCGGTCAACAATCGGTTGAGGCGCGGGTCGTCTTGACGCTTGGCAACCGCGGCGATGGCAATCCCTCTGTACGCCACGTAGGCGGGAAGCAGCTCCCAGTTGCCGATTTTGCCGCTGACGGCGATGGCCCCGCGGTCAGCCGCGAGTACCCCCTCCAAGTGCTCCCACCCTTCGACCGATATGTACTCGTCGAAGCGCGGGCGAATGTCGTCGAGCTTGGCCAGTTCGACCGCCAACCGCGCCATGTTGCGGTAGGCCTCTCGTGCAATATCCTCGCGAGCGGCGGGCGAATGGGTGTCGCCGAAGGCGATGGCGAGGTGCTCGAGCGCCAGCCGGCGAACACCGGGAAGCGCGCGATAGACCACGTCGGCAGCGCGATCGGCGAATGCCAGGGCGCGCGGCAGGCTGGTCGCCTGCAGCGGCCCGAGCGCGGCGCGCCCGGCGTGGTACACCAACGCGTGCCTGCGCCGGCGGACGAAATGCCGCAGCCCTGACCGCTTGTAGAAGCGGCGCCACGTCGTCAGACTCTCGGGAACATGTTCGTCAGCCATGCTCGCAGACCCGCACCAACAGACCTTGCACCACCATGCTCGGCTCGCTCATGTCCGCCATCGATTCATCGCACATGGCTCACACCGCCACCGCATACACCCCACGCCTGGATGACTCCGGAGCTTGCATGATCGCGGTTCATTCTCTACCAGGTTGCCCTGCCGAGGACCACCGCTCCAATGTGTGGGTGGCGCGATAGAGAGAGCCTGTCGAGGAATCCCGGTTCACCGCTCGAACGACCCGGCATTCCTGAACGAGCGCCGACGTATGCTCAAGGAGTATCACTGGTGCCCCTGATGCACACGTTCGCGCCGCCTGTGTACCTTGCGCGCCACCAGCAGTGAGGGTCTCGTGCGATTTGTCCTGCTCGTCGCACGCGCGTACCCCACGCGCACCGCCGTGATGCTTGTCTGTCTGTTGCTCGCGGGCGCCGCCGAGGGAATCAGTGTCGCCGGCGGCGTACCGCTCATTACCTTGCTTGCGACTCCCACGGCGCCGCCGGCCAGTGCCGGTGGTGTGGGCTGGTACGTATCGGCCGCCTTGCGCGGCCTGGGGCTCGCCCCCACGGTGGGCGTGCTGCTGCTCCTGGTAGCGAGCGGGGTACTCTTGCGCGCGGTCCTGGTGCTGCTGGCGAACAAGCAGGTCGGCTACACCGTCGCGCACATGGCGACCGATTTGCGTCTGGCGCTCATCCGTGCCGTGCTCCGCAGCCGCTGGGAGTACTACGTCCATCAGCCGCTCGGCACCTTCGCCAGCGCGGTCGCCTCGGAAGCGCGGCGCGCGGCGGACGCCTACCTGCACGCCACGACGCTGGTGGCGCTGCTCATTCAGGCCGTCGCGTACGTCGTCGTCGCCTGCCTGGTGTCGTGGCGCGCGACACTCGTGACCTTGGCGGTGGCGGCCGCGATCGTGACGCTCCTGACTCGGTTCGTGCGCACGGCGCGACGCGCCGGCAGGCAACAGACCAGGGTGACGCAATCGCTGCTCAAGCGGCTCACCGATACCCTGCAGTCGGTGAAGCCGCTGAAGGCGATGGGCCAGGAAGCGCTGGTGGGCCCGCTGCTCGAAGCGGAGACCCGTCAACTCAATCGTGCGCTGCGGCGCGAGGTGGCCAGCAAGGAGGCTATGAACGCACTGCAGGACCCGTTGATGATCGGTTTCCTCGCCATCGGCCTGTACACAGCGCAGAGCCGGTTGTCGCTGCCGCTCGCCACCGTGATCATCTTGGCGATCGTGTGCGGGCGGATCGTCGGCGCGCTCGGCAACGCACAGAAGGAGTTCCAGCGGATGGCGGCGTGCGAGTCGGCCTTCTGGTCGCTGCAAGCGACGATTGCGGCGGCCGAAGCGGCCCAGGAGCACGACGCCGGCAGCGCCGTGCCCGCACTCGAGCGCGCCATCGAACTGCGCGATGTCCGCTTCGCCTACGATGGCGCAGCGGTGCTCGACAGCGCGTCACTGGTCGTCCCCGCCGGTGAGTTGACGGCAATCGTCGGCCCGTCGGGAGCCGGCAAGACGACCGTCGCCGACCTCATCATCGGCTTGCTGCGGCCGCAGGCCGGCGACGTGCTGATCGATGACGTGCAGCTGCAAACGTACGACGCCCAGCGCTGGCGTGCGCTGATCGGTTATGTGCCGCAGGACACCTTCCTATTGCACGACACCATCGGCGTGAACGTCACGCTGGGCGATCGCGACCTGTCGCCGGCCGACGTCCAGGCCGCGTTGCGCGCCGCGGGGGCGTGGGACTTCATTGCCGCGCTGCCCGACGGGATCGACACCGTCGTTGGCGAACGCGGGCTGCGCCTGTCCGGCGGGCAGCGGCAGCGCATCGCTTTGGCGCGGGCGCTGGTGCGGCAACCGCAGCTCCTCATTCTCGACGAAGCAACAGCGGCGCTCGACCCAGTCACGGAGGCCGAGGTGTGCAACACCCTGCAGCAGCTGCGCGGCGCGATGACCATCCTGGCTATCTGCCACAAGGGCTTGCTCATCGCCGCTGCCGATCACGTCTATCGGGTTGAAGCCGGCCGCATCACGCCCGTCGCGGACCGCTCTGCCTGCACCGCACCAACCGAGTGAGGGCGCCGTGCGGAGAATCGGTCCCGGCGGATGCAGATCAACGCAACGGCGCGAAGGCGCAAAGGGAGAGATTTGTGGGGAACGTGCTTTCGCATTTCCAGGGGAGTGCGGTAAGAAGGGCGGGTGCCAGCGGAGAATGAACCACGAACGCTTCGAGGCGCAGGTTCTCACCTCCTGCTGCAACCCAGCAATCGTGTCGATCGGATCGATGCGTCTCGATTGTCACGAGGCGTCTGCAAATCCCCCCGCCGCTACGCGGCGCCCCCCCTTGCCAAAGGGGGTAACGAGACGCCCCCTTTGAGAGAGGGGGCAGCGAACGGAGTGCACGGGGGATTTGCGGCCCGGCGGACGAGCGTGTGCCGCCACGTTTACCGACTGAATTTAGGAGTCGGAGCACTCCTCACCGGCTTCCGACTCGCCCTCGTCATCGACCTGGGTGAGCGCCTCGTACGCGGCATCCACCATCGCATCAATCAACTCTGATTCTCATGTATCTCATCCGCTTTGCGCCGTCGCGCCTTTGCATCTTTGCGTTGATTTCTTTGACCTTCCCGTTGTCACCAGGCAGCGCGCAGGCCCAGAAGAAGCCGCCCGACGCATTCGCGCAGGCGTTGTCAGATATGGGTCTCACGGAAGCGGATCTGGGTTACCGCCCGCTGGCGCATTGGAATCGCTACCCGCATCCCAACACTGTTCCGTACGTGCTGCCCTTCTTCACTGATCTGTTCGCCCATCCGCTCGACATCTACGAGTTCACGCGCACCCTCGGCAACTCTGTTGAGGATGCGCTCACACCGCAGGCGCTGCGCGACAAACCGGAGGCGCTGTACCGCCTCGGCGTTGTGTTGGCGACCGAACGCCGCAGCGGCGGGTTCCGGGCCTACGGCGCCAACCTCGATCCGCATCCCACCGCGGAAGATCCGCTGACGCAGGCCTTGCTCACATTGTTCGATCGCACCGGTCAGCCGCAGCAGCGCGACATGACTTTCGGGAAGGCGAGCGGCGCCCCCGACAGCGATCCGGTCGCCACGCTGCGGAGTCAACTCGCCGCGATCCCAACGCCGCTGCATGCGCCGCTCGCCAAGTTCGTGCTCAACCTGATCGACGCGCACACCTGGATCGAGCGCGGCCTGCGGCGCGTGCCGCAGGAGCTGCGCGACGCGGTATTCGACGCCGTGCCGCACCTGGCGGAAGACACGCCGGACGGCGCGCGCTACTACCCGGCAATCGACGACGTGGCACAACTGCTCGACGAACAATCGCTGTGGTACGGGTGTCTGAAGGCCTTGCAGGCCACGCAGGACGCGCGCCGCGAGCTCGGTTCGGTGCCCGCTCCTGACAGCGGATGGCCCGACTTTGATTTTCGCGCGCCGACGCTCTGGGGCACCATCGTGATCGATCATCACAGCAACGGCGAGCAGCAGGTCGACGACCCCTTCCTCGTCGTGCGCATCACCTCACCGACGCCGCTACACGGCACCGCCGGCGCCACCGGCCGGCGGCGGCCGCTCTCTGTGGCCTTGTTGCTCGACGGCGCGCCGGCCGTCGGCTGCGCAGCCGACGACGACCTGCGCGGCTGCAGCAACATGTCACTGGCCTCCGGCATCCTCGGCTGCGGCATCGTCTACGCCGCCAGCGATCAACCCACCACCTATCGCACCCAGGGTTGGGGCATGGGCGCCGGCGTGTTCGGCCTCGGCGTGCTCATCGACGAAGGCGGCAACGACAGCTACCGCATGCGCTTCGCCGGCATGGGCGCAGCATTCTTCGGCGCCGGTTTGCTGCTCGATGCCGCCGGCGACGATCACTACGTCCTCGAAGAGGGCGACGGCGAGGGTTTTGGAGGTCCCGGTGGAATCGGCGTGCTCGCCGACCGTTCGGGGAACGACACGTACTACGTGGAACCGGACCCTGCCAAGGCGGGGCGCGCCGACTCCCATTCCGATTACAAAGTGGCCGCCAACAACGCCCAGGGCGCGGGCTTCGGCCGCCGCGGCGACGGCTCCGACGGTCACGCCTGGGCCGGCGGCCTCGGCGTCCTCATCGACGTCGACGGCAACGACACCTACCGGGCCGGCAACTTCTCGCAGGGCATCGGCTACTGGT
>Ga0335070_10007176_pt1 | contig 13077 bp, 12 predicted proteins | sample Lox_Sample_13_FD_206722 | JGI IMG/M metagenome (GOLD analysis project Ga0335070, IMG submission 206722) | Soil microbial communities from Loxahatchee National Wildlife Refuge, Florida, United States - Lox_Sample_1.3 | ecosystem: Environmental > Terrestrial > Soil > Wetlands | place: USA...
TATTCTGTTTCTTCGCCATAAACGATAAAGCGGGTAATCGGAAGGATATTTAAATGGTTAACTTACCAAAGAGCAGCAGTTGGTCAAGACTTGTCTAAGAGGTTCTTTTCTGCCTTCTCAATATTTTCCCAACAACTCCCGGGCGATAATGGTTTTTTCGATTTCTTTGGTTCCTTCGTAGATTTCCACGATCTTGGAATCCCGGTAGAAACGCTCGATATTGTAATCTCCGATAAACCCGTATCCTCCGTGAAGTTGCAGGGCCTCTTCGGCAACCTTCACCGCCGTCTCTCCCGTGTACCACTTTGCCATGGAGATGAGGTGGCTTTCCACTCTCCCGTGGTCGAGGAGCCAAGCTGCCTTCTGGTAGAGGTTTCGGCCTGCTTCGATGCGTGTGGCCATTTCCGCAATCTTGAATTGAGTGACCTGGAAAGAGGCAAGGGACTTCCCGAATTGCTGCCGTTTTCGAACATGCTGAACGGCCTGTTCCATGGCTCCCTGGGCCAACCCGACGGCCTCGGCAGCCACGTGGAGGCGCGTGTGATCAAAGAAGACCATGAACTGTTGAAACCCCCGGCCAGGGGTTCCGATCAAATTTTCTTTCGGCACCCTGACATCGCTGAAAGAAATCTCAGCCGTATCCGAAGCACGGAGGCCAAGCTTGTGTTTGAGCTTGGTTGCTTCAAAGCCTTTGCGATCCGTCTCAACCAGCACGACACTAAATCGGTCGTGCCGGGACTTAGCATGGGGTTCTGTCACGCAAAGGACGAGAAGATAATCGGCAAGGGTCCCTCCGGTAATAAACGTTTTGGTCCCGTTGATCACATATTCATTCCCCTCCAGGACCGCTGCGGTTCTAACCGATGAGACGTCACTTCCCGCATCCGGCTCCGTGATGGCAGCTCCGGTGATGGCCTGAGCCTTCACCAGGGGAGGCACCCATCTCCTCTTCTGTTCCTCCGTGCCGAAGAGGAGAATAATTTCAGAACCAAACGTGCCTGCTAGGATAAAGTGAGCAATCCCAGGGTCCACCCGCCAGAATTCTTCGTTGATGAGGCAATGCTCCAGGAACCCTAACCCCTGGCCCCCGTAAGGTTCGGGGATGAAAACACCCACAAAGCCAAGCTTGCAAGCCTTCTCCCAGAGAGGCTTTGGGGGTTTTTCCTCTCGATCACACTCCTGGGCGAAGTTCGTAAACTCCTTTTCGGCAAATTCCCTGGCGGCCTTAATAATATCTTTTTGCTCATCGGACAGATCAAAGTCCATCGATTTCCCCCCTACTGACGCTCCAATTATAAAATGGAGGGTCGGTGTTTACAATTGTCTTTCTTTATCTCGATTCTTGAGACGAACGGAATTTATGGGTGTTGGCGGAGCATGAGGATGAAGAACCTGCTCGTCTTTGGCCGTGTATCTACCCAAGATATTTTTCCTTTACTTCTTGGATCGGGAGACCTTCTTCTTCCCAGATTTCATCTGAGCCAATAATTTGCCGAGAGCTAATCGGTGTTCTTCCGACTTCATACAATCGAGAAAGACCATCGCCTCATGCTGAATCACCTGCTCCAGGGTGGATTGCATGCCATGACGTAGGATCTCCTTTGACTTTCGCACGGCAGGAGACGGCATGGAGGCAATTTGCTCGGCCATTCTCTTGGCCTCGCGGATGAGCTGGTGATGGGGAAGGACTTTGTTAATCGCCCCCATCTCCAGTGCCTCGTGCGCATCAAAGGGTCTGGCCGTGAAAACAAGCTCGGCGGCCTTGCCATACCCTATGAGTCTGGGGAGAAAATAGGTGCTGCAAAATTCAGGGGTGACACCTATCCGGACAAAGGCGCAACTAAATTTCGCTCGTTCGGAGGCGAGACGAATATCGCAGGTCAGGGCGACCGTAAAACCAAAGCCGTAAGATGGCCCGTTGATGGCTGCGATGATGGGCTTCGGGTACTGTATAAAGGCTCTTGGCAGATCCAGTGACCCGAATCTTGTTTTCTCTTTGTGATCCTTATCGCTTTCTTGGATCTCTACAAATCGGGTGAGATCGGCGCCGGCACAAAAAGCTCGGCCCCGGCCGGTGAGAATCAACACGCGGATATCGTCATCTTCTTCAGTCTCTTTGAGCGCATGGATCAGCTCAACCTTCATCGTTTCACTCAGGGCATTGAGAACTTCGGGCCTGTTCAGGGTGATGAAAGCGATTCCTTCCTCTCTGGTCAATTCGATATGCTTGTATTCCATTGGCTTCCCCCTTCAAAAACTTGGATTGAACGGTGGTTTTCAGCTTTTTGCAATTTAACTTACTTTCTTAAAATAGATGATTTGCTGGCCCATCGCCACGACGAGTCCTTCTTGGTTCTTGACTTGAAACTCGATTAAGCCGATCCGGCTGGTTCGATGAACCACCTTTGCGGTGGCTTCGAGGAAGTCTCCGGATCGGCCCGCCGCCAGGAAGTGAATGTTTTGTTGGAGTGCAACGGCTGGCTCTCCAAAACTGTTGCCTGCGGCTTCACAGGCTTGGTCAGCGACGGAGAACACGGCCGCTCCGTGGGCCATCCGGTAGATATTGACGGTTTCGTCAGTAATGGGAAGAGTGGTACGGGCGAGACCCGGAAGGAGTTCAATGAGTTTCACCCCGATTTTTTGGGAGAAAGTGTCCTCGCGATTCACTTTTTCGGAAATGACCTTCAGGATGTCTTTCGGACCTTCATCCATCTGGATTTCTCGCCCCTCGCAGCGAATGTCGTCATCGGCGGACTTTTCTTTTCAGCTTGTCGGTAAGGTCAGAACCATTTTCATACTCGATCCCATTGAGCTGGTTCATCCATTGAGGGAGAGGGGAACCTTTCTTACGGATGATGATGGCCTCTTTCCCCATGGCCAGGGCTGCGCCAAGCTCGAGCAGGGTGGGGGTTTTCTCGGGAGCAGTGAGATCGTAGATCCCGAATTGGGCACGTTTGATCTGATCGATTCGTTGGCGGAGCAATTCTGTTTTTAGAGAGGTTTCCCCACCCGAAGTTAGGGTGAGCCCGCTTCCTTCGAAAGCACTTTTGATCGCCTGAGTCAATTCGGCCTCCTGGATTCCGGAGGAGATAAAATATTCTCCCTTCAGGGAGACTTCTACGGTATCCGGAGTGGTCTGGATTTTCTTAAAAAGAGTTCGATCCAGGGTCAGCTCCTTGACGGCGGATTGAAGGGTATTCTTTGCATTCTCGAGATCCTTCTTATAGCGGCCAGCATTGATTTTTTCGATCTCGGCCGAAGCGAAGGCGTGGACACTCATCTCCCGGAATCGAAGGGCCAGAAAACTCTGATATTGAATAGATTTGGCGCTGAAAACCTTCTCTAAAATCGTCTTGGTTTCGGAGTGCCAATGTTTAAAATCATCATGGTCGGCATGAAGGCCTGCTAACTCATCCGCTCGGCTTAACTGTCCTTTGATCAGGTCAATAGGATTCCTCTCAGCCATTTTCCGTCCTCTTCAAGATGTCTTCGTTAAAGGCGAAGATAACAGTGGATGCGAAGAATGTCAACCTTTCGATTTAAAGACCGGACGGGGTTTAATCTATTAAAAGACTTGACAGGCTGCTCGGATTTTAATAACCGTATAATATGCCAAAAGCGTGCCGCCTGTATCCCCTCGAGGAATGTGAGGACAAGAGAATACAGAGTCATTGAAAGCGGAAGGATGGCCCCTCATCGGAGAAAATTCATAACGGAATGGGTTTTACAAAGGAAAATGGGTTGAAGCTTGCGTCAGTGTGGATTATAGAATACATTAAGTCTGAAAAAGGACTGAGGGGGGAAGGCCGAAGGCTGAAACTGGAAGGGTTGAATAAAAAGGTGAATGGAAAGGAGTAGTTAGAATGGACCTGTTTGACAAGGCCTATAACTTTCATGATGCTGAAAAAGTTATCAATATGGGTCTTTATCCTTATTTTCGTGTCAACGAAGGAGCGGTAGACACGACGGTCATTATGAATGGCCGAAAAACGGTGATGATCGGCTCGAACAATTACTTGGGTCTTACTTCCCATCCAGAGGTGAAGGAGGCTGCCATCAAGGCTGTTGAAAAGTACGGGACGGGCTGCACGGGCTCCCGTTTCCTAAACGGGACCATTGATTTGCATGTCGTGTTAGAAGAGCGTCTGGCCCGGTTCATGAAAAAAGAGGCGTCTCTCGTGTTCACGACCGGATTTACGACCAATGTGGGGGTTATTTCTACGATCGTGGGAAAGAATGACGTGGTGATTTCAGACCGTACCAACCATGCTTCCATCCTGGACGGCTGCCGGATGGCTTTTGGAAAGCTTTTAAAATTTCGTCATAATGATATGGAAGACCTGGAGCGCATCTTGATCAATATTCAAGAGAAGAAGGTGGGCAAGCTCATCGTGGTCGACGGTGTCTTTTCTATGGAAGGCGATTTGGCAGACCTGAAGCATATTGTGCCTCTGGCGAAAAAATACGGATGTCGTCTCATGGTGGATGAGGCACATAGCATGGGTGTTCTGGGTAAAGGGGGCCGCGGCACATGCGAAGAAATGGGCGTCCTGGACAAGGTTGATTTGGTCATGGGTACTTTTTCAAAATCCTTTGCCAGCCTGGGCGGGTTTATCGCGGGGGAAGAAAAGGTGATCTCGTTCTTAAAGCACAATGCCCGCACGTTTATATTTCAGGCTGCACCTCCACCCGCTGCCGTAGCGACTACCCTGGCTGCCTTGGATATTCTGGAACGAGAACCGGAACGCCGGCTAAAGCTTTTGGAAAATGTGCGCTACATGCTCAGGGAAATTCAAGGGATGGGGTTCAAGACTCCGCCTACGAAATCCGCCATCATTCCCATCCTTGTCGGCGATGATTTGAAAACCTTCCAATTTGCCAAGATGCTTGAGCAAGAAGGGGTCTATGTCAACCCCGTGGTGTCTCCGGCCGTTCCGCCGGGGATGGCTTGCCTGCGGACTTCTTATACGGCGACGCATTCCCGCCAGGAACTGGACTATGCATTGGAGAAACTTAGAAAAATTGGGACGGAATTGGCTTTGATCGGACCGAGCGCTCCGGGAGCACCGATCGACATCCGCGCGATCGGTGAGGAAAAAAGCGACCAAGCAAATTTCCTGAAACTGCCCTGGAAGATCTACACCGAAGACCGCAACTGGGTCCCGCCGATGATTACGGATGTGGAGACGATTTTTGACCAAAAAGAAAACATTTTTTATGCCCACGGCGAAGCGAAAGCTTTCTTGGCCTATCGAGGCGGCGAGATGGCAGGCCGGATTGTGGCCGCCATCGACCACCGTGCGAACCGGTATCATAACGAGCGCGCGGGTTTCTTTGGTTTTTTCGAGGTAGAGCGGGACTACAGAACCGCTGTCGCACTCTTGGATGCCGCGAAGCAATGGTTGTCAGAGCGGGATATGAAAATCATGCGCGGGCCGATGGCTTTTTCACAATTGGACGGCATGGGTTGCCTTATCGAAGGGTTTGATCGCCCTCCGGCGATTATGATGCCGTACAATCCGCTTTATTATCAGGAGTTCCTGGAGAAATATGGTTTCCTGAAAGAGAAAGATTTCTATGCCTATTGGATGGATGCACGTGAGCCCTTCCCCAAACGTTTAGAGAAACTATTTGAGCATACGCAGAAAAAAAAGGGGATTGTCATCCGGCACCTGAATATGAGCCGGTTCAACCAGGAAATGAATACCCTGATGGGAATTCTAAACGATGCCAGCAGTCAGGAATTTGGGTTTACCCCTTTAAGCGACAGCGATCTGAATTACTTTAGCGCCAAGCTCCGGCCTGTGATCGAAAAGGAACTGGTGAATTTTGTAGAGGTGAAGGGTAAGCCGGTGGCTTTTTCCATGATTTTGCCCGACTATAATGAGGTGCTCAAACGCTTTGACGGCCGCGTGGGGATTGCGGATATGTTGAAATTTTATTTTTACTCCAAGCAGATCAAAACCCTGCGCTTTACGATGCTGGCTGTGCGCAAGGCCTTCCAGCGCCGTGGGTTGGAAACCCTCCTGTATCTCGAATCCTTCCGGGTCGCGAAAGCACGCGGCTACACAGGAGGGGAACTTTCCTGGGTACGAGAAGACAACAACCTGCTCAACAAGGGGATTAAGACCATTGGGGGCAAACGGACTAAAACATACCGCGTTTATCAATTGAAGCTTCAATAAAATGACGATGAGAAAAGTTGTTTCCATTAATTGTCTGGTAATGACTCACTGATTTCTCTTCAGCAACAAATCGTTAGAAACAGGACGGGTACAAAATATTGAGTTTAGGCCTTCTTTGTGGTATAGGATATCCATGCTTAAAGGGAAGAAAGTCGTTTTGGGTGTGACGGGAGGGATTGCTGCTTACAAGGCAGCGGAGTTTGTCAGACTTCTGGTCAAGGAAGAGGTGGATGTCCATGTCGTCATGACGGAAAACGCCCAAAAATTCGTCACCCCGCTCACCTTTCAAACCCTTTCCGGAAATCCCGTTGTCAGCGATCCCTTTGCTCTGCTCGAAGACGCACAAATCGGCCATATTGCATGGGCTGATCTGGCAGAGGTGGTGGTCATTCTCCCCGCAACGGCAAATATCATCGGAAAGATCGCCAACGGGATTGCGGACGATTTTCTCTCTACGATGGTGATGGCGACTCGGGCCCCGGTTCTCATCGTTCCTTCGATGAATGTCAATATGTGGGAAAACCCGGCCCTTCAGAAAAATATTCGAACCTTGCTCGAAAGAGGGTGCCATCTCATGGAGCCCGGGGAAGGGGAACTGGCGTGCCATTGGTATGGAAAGGGGAGGCTGCCTGAATTGAATGAGGTCGTGGAAAAGATGGAAGATCTTCTGACCCCCAAAGACCTAAAAGGAGAGAAGATCCTGATCACAGGGGGACCCACCCAGGAGCCGATGGATCCGGTACGGTTCATCACCAATCGTTCCTCCGGCAAGATGGGATATGCCCTGGCCAAAATGGCCAGGCGCAGGGGCGCAGAGGTCATCTTCATTTCAGGCCCCACCTCTCTTTCTTTCTCGCGGAGAGACATTCGATACGTACCCGTGCGGACGGCGGAGGAGATGAGAAAAGCTGTTTTCTCCCATCTGGAAGAATCTTCCGTCGTGATCAAAGCCGCGGCTGTCTCAGATTATCGCCCTAAGGCGGTCAGCGAGAAAAAGATAAAGAAGGGAGACTCCGAATATACGTTGGCGCTCGAGAAGACCAAGGACATTCTTGAAGAAGTTGGAAAAAAGAAAGAAAATCGAATTCTCGTCGGATTCGCCGCAGAAACAGAGGATCTGGTCGCCCATGCCAAAAAGAAACTTCAGGAGAAAAATCTGGACCTGATTGTGGTGAATGATGTCACCCAGCCAGGGACGGGTTTTGCTACGGATACCAATGAAGTTAAGATTTTGTCGCCCTCCGGCCAGGTAAAAGACTTTCCGTTAGCGACAAAAGACGAAATATCCGGTGCGATTCTCGATCAGGTCGTGGCGCTCTTGAGGAAAAAGGAACACTCTCGAAAAGAATAGATCTTCACCCTTCCGCTTTTTTCTCTGTCTTTTTCTCCTCACTTTTCCCGCTTTGTCCTTTTTCTGCCCCACCTTTCTCAGCCTTTTTCCCTTCCTTTCGACTTTTCGAGGGATAATCGTTTACATAAAACCCGGACCCCTTCAGGACAAAGTTGGTCGCTGAGATGAGTTTCTTGGCGGGTTTCAAGCATTTGGGACAGGTGACTTTGCAGTCTTCGTCTATTTTGTGAAAGATTTCGAAGACCTTGTCGCAATGATTACATTGATATTCGTAAATAGGCATTCTGAATACCTCCCTCTAAACGTGTAGTTCCGGTCTGGGGCCAAATTCCCTTTTTAACTTTTTTAATGCCTCACTTTCAATCTGTCTCACCCGCTCTCTTGAAAGTTTGAGGTGGTCGCCAATTTGCTGGAGAGTGAGAGGGTCTTCGGCCATAATCCTGTTTTGAAGTACATAGACTTCTTTCTCGTTTAAACGCTTCATCGCGTTCTGAACCTCATGCTCCCGAATCTTCTTTTCTTCCTCCTGCGCGAAGGCCTCTTCTTGATTGAGAGATTCTTCCTTGAGAAGTTCGAGGTGGGTCAGTTCCTGGCTTTCGTCAAAAGGCGCATCAAGAGAGAGATCTCTTGAAGACATCCTCTGTTCCATTTCAACAATATCCTCTTTGGTCACATCTAAATCGCGCGCCAGAAGTTCATACTTCTTTTCGTTCTCTCCATTGGCTTCCAATGCTTTTCTGACCTTCCCAATTTTGTAGAAAAGTTTCTTCTGCGCCTGGGTTGTTCCGATCTTAACCAAGCTCCAAGTCTTAATGATAAAATTTTGGATATAGGCCCGAATCCACCAGATGGCATAGGATATAAATCGGTACCCTTTGTAGGGATTGAACTTTTTGACGGCCATCATCAGCCCGATGTTCCCTTCTTGAATCAGGTCAAGAATTTTAACCCCGTAAGATTTATACTCAAAGGCTACCTTGACAACAAACCTTAAATTTGATGTAATCAATTTGTGTGCAGCCTCAATATCGTTGTGTTTACGATATCTTACGGAAAGCTTAAATTCTTCTTCCTGACTTAACAAGGGGAATTGGTTGATCTGAACAAGATAGGTCTCCAATGAATTCTTGACAACCGGAAGACGTGAAATTGACATATAATTCACTCCGTTTAAAATTAGCACTCTTTCTTATAGAGTGCTAATACCAGAATATAATATGGGCGCTTTGAATGTCAAGTATTTTTTGTATTTTATTGATTTTATTATATAATTTTTTACAAAATCGCATCATAAAAATCTTGATTATTGGAGGTTACCGTGGAGAATGACAAAAAGCGTGAAGAAGAAGAAGAAAAAGGATTTGTTGTAAGGGACAAAAGGTTCAGCGCAGGAAAGGAAGAGAAGGAAGAATCTCGAACCCAGGAACAGGAAAAGATAGGAGAAACATCGGAGGAGGAGGTTTCTTCCCAGGTGGGCCCCCTTCCTGAAATCGATTTTACCAACTTCATCTTGTCCCTAAGTACTTCAGCTCTCATCCAGTTGGGAGATGTTCCGGATCCTTTCACTCAAAAAACAAACAAGAATCTCCCGTTGGCCAAGCAAACGATAGACCTCATCGGGATGCTGAAAGAAAAGACCAAGGGGAATCTTTCCAGCGAAGAGGGGAAAGTCATAGAGTACGTCCTCTACGATTTGAGAATGAGGTACGTCAAAGCGGCGGGATGAGTGAACGCCGATGGAAAATGTTCTGCGTCCCAGCAGAAAGGCCCATGCGGGGCATTACCCGCATATTCGCTGAAAAAGGAATAATCTTCGTTCGACAAGCAACCGAGCTTTCCAACGGGGCACATCCGCGTTACTGCTATAGCGGCCCCGCCTCCGGCGAGATGGCTGTGGGTGAATGTGTCCCCCCATGAGTCGGAGGGCGTCCCCCTACGTGGGCGTTCGTGAGGTGCCGCGAGCTTTGTCTGTGAGGCTCCACAAATTGTCTTCAATATCTCCTTCCCTCGGACAAGGGTTCTCTTAACCCGGTCAGTTACGGTTGTTTTTTGAAGGAATGATAAAACGTGTTCCCTCTCCGGTGAAGACGGAAAACAAGCCCCTTTTCCAAGGTGATATCTTTGACCACTTTTTCAAAATCCTTTATCGTCTCAATCTTTTTTCGATTGATTTCCAGGATGACGTCTCCCTCTTGGAGGCCGATATCTTCGGCAGGACTCCCCTCCTCAACGCCGACAACGACGACGCCGCGCTTGATTTCGCTCGAAATTCGATACCGGGCAGCAAGCTGGGGTGTCAGCTCTTGAACTCGTGCTCCTAATTTCTCTCCCACATCTTTTTCCTTTAACGCCTCCGGCTTTTCCGGCATCGCAGTGGTGGTGACCTCAATCGTAGTAAGCTTTCCCTCCTTGAGGACTCCCAGTTTTAATTTCTGGCCCACCTTTTTCTTTTGGATCTCTTTAATCAGTTCATTGGTGCTCTTAACGGGTTTATCATCCACCGATTTGATGACATCCCCTGAAACGAGGCCTGCTTTTTCAGCGCCCGTTCCCTGATGGACTTGGGCAACTAGGACTCCCTCTTTCTCCTTCACTTGGAATTGTTCCGCCATTTCAGGGGTGAGGTCTTGCACACTAATCCCGAGCCAGGGGCGGACTACCTTGCCCTGTTTGATGAGGTCGTTCAAGATCTGTTTGGCCATATTAATCGGAATGGCAAACCCGATGCCCGTACCCGGTTGGATGATCATGGCATTAATTCCGACGACTTCCCCGTCGATATTGATCAGCGGGCCCCCGCTGTTGCCCGGGTTGATGGAGGCATCGGTTTGAATAAAATCCTCATAGGTCCCCGTCCCCAACCCCGACCGGCCTTTGGCACTGATGACCCCCACGGTCACGGTATGCTCCAGGCCGAAGGGACTCCCGATGGCAATCGCCCATTCCCCCACTTCAATCTCATCTGAGTCGCCCAGAGTGGCGACGGGGAGATCTTTGGCCTTGATATGGAGGACAGCAAGATCCGTCCGAGAATCCTGGCCTTTGAGGGTGGCGGTGAACTCTCTTCCATCATTGAGACGTACCTTGATCTTATCCGTATCCTCCACCACATGGTTATTGGTCAAAATATAGCCCTCTTTGTCGACGATGACCCCCGATCCTCCACTTCTCTGCTTTTGCCGGAATTCTTTCCCTTTCTCTCGAGGTGAGCCAAAGCCTCTAAAAAAATCTTCAAAAGGGCTTCCCTTAAAGAAGTCCTCTCCATATCGATCCCAGGGTTTCATAGTGATTGTTTTTTCTGTCGTGATATTGACCACGGCGGGCTGGACTTTCTTGGCGACTTCTACAAACGCCCTGCCAAGTGACTTCGCCGTTGTCATCTTTCCCTTGTCCTCTTTGGGGTTGGTGAGGGAATTGGCCCGGTCATTATTCATGCAGAAAAAAAGCCCGAAAAGAAGGGTCACAAAAGCAAGACCTAAACCTAACCCTTTAGCCACTTTTTTGTACATCGTTTGCTCCTTAAGTACGAGAATTCAAACTATATAATTAATTTCCTTGGAGTTGTCAAATTGGGGGCAGGGCTGCTTCTGGGGCCGCAAAAGATGGCGGGGGAAGAACCTTTGAAAAACCGTTACTGCCCTTGGGGGTAAACATGTCAGAATGGGGTAAAATCCAGACCTATAAAAAGTTGTATTCCGATTTCATAATAGTATAAAATAAGGGACGATTTAAGTGGACTTGAATTTGCTGTCGGGGGAGAATGACGGATCTGGGCGGAAAAAGCGACCTTTTCTCTCATGAATGATTATTTTCATGCGATCAGGGGAAAATTTCGATGAAGCTCTCGGTGATTATTCCGGTCTACAATGAAATTAATACCATCGAAGAAATTCTTTCCAGGGTTCTCGAGGTGGACCTTCCGAAAGAAGTGATTGTGGTCGATGACTGTTCCAGGGACGGGACGAGGGAATTTTTGAGAGAATGGGAAGCGGGAAAGGAGAAAGAATCGAAGGAGGAGGTTCGTGTCGTCTATCAACGTCAGAATATGGGCAAGGGGGCTGCCGTTCGCTCAGGGTTCGAGGAAGCCACAGGGGACGTCGTCATCATTCAAGACGCGGATTTGGAGTACCATCCCCAGGAATTTCCCAAGCTCGTCGAACCGATTGTCGACGGAAGGGCGGATGTGGTTTACGGCTCTCGCTTCCTCGGCACCCCGAGGCGGGTGTTGATGTTCCGGCACACACTAGGCAATAAGCTTCTGACTTTCTTCTCCAACCTCTGCACGGACCTCAACCTCACCGATATGGAGACAGGCTATAAGGTTTTTAAAAAGGAGGTGTTGGAGCATCTTCATTTAAAGTCGAACCGTTTTGGCTTTGAGCCCGAGGTCACGGCCAAGGTGGCCAAGATGAATTACCGAGTTTATGAGGTCCCCATTTCTTACAATGGCCGAGATTATTGGGAGGGAAAGAAGATAAATTGGATGGACGGATTGAAGGCAATCTTCTCCATCGTACGATATAATTTCTTTGATAGAGAGACCGAGGATGTCGTTTACCAAACGCTCCAGAACATGAAGCGAGTCCGTCGTTATAATCGTTGGATTTTTTCAAAATTTCAACCCTTCCTGGGCAGAAGGGTTTTGGAAATTGGCTCCGGGATCGGAAACATCACCAAATTTCTTCTGGATCGAGATCTCGTCGTGGCGACCGATATGGAGCCGAAATGCCTCGCCCTTTTGAAAAATACCTTTGAGAAGTATAAGAAATTTATTGTCGAACGCCTCTGCATCCCGGGCGCGGATATAGAACGCTACCGATCTTTTCACATTGATTCAGTCATCTGTTTCAACGTCCTGGAACATATTGAACGGGATGAAACAGCGCTGAAGAATATCTACGACCTTTTGGAACCGGGAGGACGGTTCCTCCTCCTGGTTCCCTCGCATCCATGGCTTTATGGAAGCCTCGACCAGCATTTGGGCCATCGCAGACGATATCGGAAAAGGGAGTTGAGAAAGAAGTTGGAGACCACGGGGTTCAAGGTCATCTCTTTAGAATACTTCAATCGAGTCGGAATCCTGGGTTGGTTCTTGAATAGCCGGATCCTGAGGAGAAGGAGACTCTCCTCCTTTCAACTGAGACTCTATAATCTCTTCGTCCCCCTCTTCAAATTAGAAACATTCTTTCCCCTTCCTTTCGGCATTTCGCTCCTTGCCGTTGGAGAGAAATCAAGATGACGGAAATGTTTGAGTCCCTGTTCCATGCGCTTAGAAAAATAGGAAGTCTGAATCTATTGGCCATCGGCATTGCCGTCATTGTCCTGTGGCTTCTCATCTCAGGCTTGAAAAAAGGTCTAAAAAAAGAAGGTCGGGAGAAAGACTCCGGAGGAAATGACAACGGGGAGTGACGGGGCAAACCCAGGAATCAAAATTCACCTTCGTCCGGATCCTATTTCTTAAACATCATCCGAGAAAGGATGAAGGATACGGCCAGGGCGATCAGCATCCCTGACATCGAGAAAAGGAAGAAGAAGAGGATC
>Ga0335070_10007177_pt1 | contig 13077 bp, 13 predicted proteins | sample Lox_Sample_13_FD_206722 | JGI IMG/M metagenome (GOLD analysis project Ga0335070, IMG submission 206722) | Soil microbial communities from Loxahatchee National Wildlife Refuge, Florida, United States - Lox_Sample_1.3 | ecosystem: Environmental > Terrestrial > Soil > Wetlands | place: USA...
GAGGGTGCGCGGGAGCAGCTCGGTCTCGGGAAGCGCAGCGTCGACCACGCCGGCCGCGGCCGCCTCGCGTCCGCCGAGCTTCGCGCCCGAGAGCGCGAGATCGCGCAGCACGGCCGCCGGGAGCCGCGCGCGCAGCAGCGCCGCCATGCCCGGACGGAACGGGATGCGCGCATCGATCTCAGGCAGGCAGAAGAAGCCGCGGTCCTCGCGCATCAGGCGCCAGTCGTGCGCGAGCGCGAGCAGCGCGCCGCCGCCCACGGCGTGTCCCTGGATCGCGGCGAGCGTCGGCACGGGGAGCAGGACGAGGCGCGCGAGCAGCCGCTCGTGGTGCGCGACGAAATCCTGCTGCGCCTCGCGCGAGAGCGTGCGCAGGCGCGCCAGGTCGTAGCCGTTCGAGAAGTGGCTCCCGCGCGCCGTGGTCACCAGCGCGCAGTCGCCGGACTCGCGCTCGACCTCGTCGAGCGCCGCGCCGAAGCCCAGCAGGAACTCGGCGTCGACGCGGTTCTCGCGGTCGCCGAGGTCGAGCACGAAGACGACGCCGTGGCGTTCGAGGCGCACGGGCGCGCAGACTAGCTCCGATCCGCCTCGGCGTGGCCTCGAGGGCTCGGGTAGGCTGCGCGAGGAGGAGGCGATCCGCGCAGCGCTCGGCGACTGACGGACAACCCGCTCGCGGCCCGATGCTAGAGTGCGCGTGCAGGAGGGGGGACGCTGAGCGACGTCGGACTGACCCACGTCGCGCTGCCAGTGCGCGACCTCGACGCGAGCATCGCCTTCTACGCGCGCTATGCGCGCATGCAGGTCGTGCACCGGCGCGAGGGCGTCGTCTGGCTCAGCGATCGCACGCGGCCCTTCGTGATCGTGCTGATGGGAGGCGCAGACGTCTCGAACCCCCTGCGTCCGGCCGCGCACCTCGGCGTCGCCTGCGAGAGCCGCGCCGAGGTCGACCGCCTGTGCGCGCTGGCGCGCGGCGAACACTGCCTCGTGGGCGGTCCCGAAGACTACGGACCCCCGGTCGGCTACTGGGCCTTCCTGCGCGACCCCGACGGTCACACGCTCGAGATCTCCCACGGTCAGGACGTGGGGCTCGCGGTCGAGCGCGGCAACTAGCTTGGTTCTCCGGGGCTCCTCGTGATCGGGTTCGTGGATCCGAAGAGCGGGGACCCCCTGGTCGCCGACGGGGACCATCTCGTCAGCGCCCGCACGGGCGCGCGCGTCGCGCCGATCCTGCGCGGGATCCCGCGCTTCGTGGACCCCGCCGAGAACTACGCCGAGGCCTTCGGCTTCCAGTGGCGCACGTGGCGCACCTTGAGCGACCGGGCGCACCGCGGCCGCGGCAAGTTCGAGGAGATCCTCGAGCGCACCCGCTTCGACGCCTACCCGACGCGCGGCGCGACGATCCTCGAGTGCGGCATGGGCGGCGGAGACGACACCGAGGTGCTGCTCCAGCTCGGCTTCTCGGAGGTCCACGCCTTCGATCTCTCCGACGCGGTCGAGCGGGCGGCCGGGACCCTGCACGACCCGCGGCTCACGCTCTCGCAGGCCTCGATCTTCGAGATCCCCTACGCGGACCGGAGCTTCGACTTCGTCTTCTGTCACCGCGTGCTGCAGCACACGCCCGATCCCGTGCGGGCCCTGCGCAGCATCTGCCGCAAGGTGCGGCCCGGCGGCGTGCTGTTCGCGCACTGCTACAAGCGCAGCCGCCGCAACATGAGCTGCTTCAAGTACAAGATCCGCTGGCTGACCCGGCGCCTCCCGTACCGGTGGATCCACCGCTACGTCACCGTGTGTGGACCGGCCCTGCACGCGCTGAACAGCCTGTTGTACCGCATGGGCTCCGTGGGACGGCGCATCTCCCACGACTGGGTGCCCTACTACCACTATCCGACGTTCCGCGACCTCGACCCGCCGCGCCTGCGCGAGCTCGAAGCGCTCAACACCTTCGACGCGCTGACGCCGAGGTACGACGAGCCGCTCACGACGCGCCAGTTCTGCGGCACGATCGAGTCCGAGGGCTTCCGGATCGAGCACCTCTACGATCCGCCGGTCACGCCGCTCTACTGCACGGCGGTGAAGACCACGACCTAGGACGGAGGCCGCGCGGCGGCCTCCGCCTGCGGCGCGGGCGCCGCATCCGCTTCGAAGGCCGGCTCGCTCGTGCTCCACTTCGGATCGACGAAGCGCGCGGCCGTGTACCAGCCCGCGTCGCTTCGCCCCACGACGATGCGGATCTCCTGCTCGGGCAGCTTCCAGAAGTTCGTGACGCGCACTGCGCCCGGGGCGAGAGACTTCCACTGCGGGAACGCCGCCCGCTGCGGGGCTTCGCCCTTGAAGCGCGTCACGTAGCCGACCAGCACCTTCCAGATCCGCTCGAGGTGCTGATCCGCCTGCTCCTCGTTCAGGTCGGGCGTCAGGACGTCGATCCGCCACAGGCGCTTCTTGACGAACGAGAAGCGCGCGAGCAGCTCGTCGCCGTCGACCTTCGTCTTCACGAAGGCGCAGTGCTCGCGGAACTTGTGCCGGTAGCAGAGGAAGCCGTCGGTGTAGTCGATCGTCTCGTAGACGGTGTCCTCGCTGTCGCCCCAGTCGAACTCCTGGAGCAGCCAGCGCTCGGGTGCGGCCTCGGGCCGGGGCGCGGCCGCCGCGGCCCCGTTCGCCGCGGGCACCGCCGGCGCAGGCTCGCTCGCCGCCGGCGCGGCGGCCGGCTCGGCGGCGGACTGCGGCTCCGCCTGCTTCTCGCTTCCCGACGAGCAGGCCGCGAGCGCGAGCGAGGCGCCGAGCACTGCGACCGCGACGAGACTTCTCATCGGCCACTCCTGAAAACGGGCCCGGAGGTTGGCGCATCTGCCTCTGCGGGGCGAGGTATGCTGGCCGCGCGACCCGCCATGCGCGCCACGCTTCCCGAGCACGGCAGCCCCTGGCCGGACCTCGAGGTCCGCATGCGCGAGTACGCGTCGGGCGACGTCGACTGGCGCAGCGGCCGCGCCGCCGTCTACGTGTTCCACGCCGGCGAGGACGTGCTGCGCGTGGCGCGCGACGCGTACGCGCTCTTCCAGTCCGAGAACGCGCTCGGCCCCGCGGCCTTCCCGAGCCTGCGGCGCATGGAAGAGGAGGTCGTCGGGATCGGACTCTCGCTGCTGCACGCGCCCGAGGGCGCGTGCGGCAACATGACCTCGGGCGGGTCCGAGAGCATCTTCCTCGCGGTCAAGACCTGTCGCGACCAGGCGCGCGCGCAGGGCCGCGACGCGGACGTGATCCTGCTGCCGCGCTCGGCGCATCCCGCCTTCGACAAGGCCGCGCAGTACCTGGGCCTGCGCACGCAGCGCATCCCCGTCGCCGCGGACCTGCGCGCCGACGTCGAGGCGATGCGCCGCGCCGTGACGCCGCGCACGCTGATGCTGGTCGGCTCGGCGCCCTGCTTTCCGTACGGACTGATCGACCCGATCGAGGCGCTCTCCGCGCTGGCCCTCGAGCGCGGACTCTGGCTCCACGTCGACGCGTGCGTCGGCGGCTGGTTCGCGCCCTTCGCGCGCATGAACGGCGTGCCCGTCCCCGCCTTCGACTTCGAGCTGCCGGGCGTGCGCTCGATCTCGGCGGATCTGCACAAGTACGGCTACAGCGCCAAGGGCGCCTCCACGATCTTCCACCGCGACGAGGCGCAGCGCGCGCACCAGGTCTTCCGCTTCGACGACTGGCCGGCCGGCGGCATGACGACGCCGACGGCGGCGGGCACGCGTCCGGGCGGCGCGGTCGCGTCGGCGTGGGCGGTGCTGCACTACCTCGGCGTCGCGGGCTATCGCGCGAAGGCCCGGGCCGTCTGCGCGACACGCGAGCGGATCGCCCGGGAGATCGCGCCGCTCGGGCTGCGCGTGCTCGGCGATCCGCAGCTCGGCCTGCTGGCCTGGACCGCCGACGACGTGGACGTCTTCGCGGTCTGGGGCCGGCTGGTGCGCAAGGGCTGGTTCAGCGCGCTCGTCACCGAGCCCCGCGCGGCCCACCTGATGCTCTCGCCCGCCCACGCCGAGGTGGCGGACGCCTGGCTCGCGGACCTGCGCATCGCGCTCGCCGAGGTGCGCGCCGCGGGGGAATCCGGCAAGGACGTCCGCGCGCGCTACGCGTGACGCGCGTCACCATCCCGCGTCCGCGAGGATGCGATGAACTCCTTTCGGAGACCCCGGCCGGAGGAGGGCCAGCGGCATGACCGCGCGCCGCGACGCCGATCTCTCGGCGCTTTCCCTGTCCGCGCTCCGCGCGCTGCGCGACCGCATCGAGGCCGAGATCGAGGCCCGGCTGGGCGCGCAGGATCAGGCGCTGCGCGCGCGCGGCGGACTCGTCGAGCGCGACGGCCCCCGCTATCGCAACCCGGAGAACTCCGCGGAGACGTGGTCGGGCAAGGAGCCCCGCCCGTCCTGGGTCGGCGAGGCGCTGGCGAAGGGCTACACCCTCGCAGACCTCGAGATCCTCGACGACCGCCCCGACCGGGTCGCTGCAAGAAAGCCCGAGCGCCGCGCGTAGAAGTCTCCGGAGGGGGCGCCGAGGAGGCGAGCGCGGTGGAGGCGGCGATCCGGCTGGAGCCCGGAGTCCGGGTGTTAGGATCGCGCCGGCCGCCGGACGCCGGTGCCAGGCAGAGGCGCGCGCCCGGACCCTCCGCCGGAGGCGCAGTGGAAGAGTCGGCGATCCGCGCGCTCGCACAGCGCGCCCGCTCCGGCGATCCGGACGCGCAGGGAGAGCTCTTCGAGGCGTTCCGTCCGGACGTGACCCGCCTGTGCCAGCGGCTGCTCGGGGTGCGCGAGGACGCGGAGGACGCCGCGCACGAGACCTTCGTGCGCCTGCGCAGCGGCCTGGCGAGCTACGACCCGGCGCGGCCCTTCCGGCGCTGGCTGCTCGCGCTGGCCGCGCACCACGCGATCGATCGGCTGCGGCGGCGGCGGCGCGAGGCGAGGCTCTTCGACGGCGACGAGGATCCGGCCCTGCACGCCGACGGCAGCGAAACGCCGCTCCACGGCGAGCTGCGCGAGGAGCGGCGACGTCAGGTGCAGGCCGCCATCGACACCCTGCCGGATCGCTACCGCGCGCCGCTCGTGCTGCGCTACTACGCCGATCTCGACTACGCCGCGATCGGCGCCGCCCTCGGCGTCGATGCGAACCAGGTGGCAACGCTGCTGTACCGCGGGCGGCGCCGGCTGCGCGATGCGCTCGCGCCGGGAGACCTGACATGAGCTGCCCCGACGAGGCCGCCCTGCTCCGCTACTCCGACGGCGAGCTGCGCGACGCGGCGCTGCGCGACATCGAGGGCCATCTGATGGGCTGCCGCGATTGCCGCACGCGCGTCGTCGAGCTCCAGAGCGAGTCGCTGCTGCTCGCGGACGTCCTCCAGGAGCGCGCCCGGCACGCGCAGGTCTTCGCGCACGGCGCGCGCGTCGCGCCGGAGCCGGGCATGGCGTTCGGGCTGCCCGCGGCGATCGCAGTCGTCGCGGCGGCGCTCGCCGTCGGCGGCGCCCTGCTCGAGGCCCGGCTGCCCGGGGGCCTCGACCTCCTCCACCCCCTGCGCTCGAAGGGAGCCTTCGCGATGCTCTTCGACCTGGTCTTCATGCTGCGCGACCGGGCGCCGGGTCTGCTCGAGCTCGGCGTCGCGTTCGGCGGGATCGCGTCCGTCGCGGCGCTGCTCAGCTTCGCGGTCGGCGCCTTCTACCGGCGCGTCTTCGGCGCGATCCTGCTCGCACTGGGACTCCTCGCGGGCGCCGATTCCGCCCGCGCGCTCGAGCTGCGCCACGTCCACGGCGGCGACGTCCGCATCGGAGCGGACGAGACCGTCGACCAGACGCTGGTGGTCTCCAGCCGCAACCTGCGCGTCGAAGGCGTCGTGGAGGGGGACCTGATCGCGGCCGTCGACCGCATCCAGATCAGCGGCACGCTGCGCGGCAATCTCTACGCCTTCGCGCGGCGCATCGAGATCACGGGCACCGTCACCGGCTCGATCGTCGCGCTCGCCGAGAACGCCGACCTCGACGGCCGCGTCGAGGGCTCCGCGTACCTCGCCTGCGAGCGCATGGACCTGCGCCCTCACGGGCGCATCGAGCGCGATCTCGCTTTCGTGTCGGACGAAGGCGTGCTCTCGGGCCGCGTCGACCGCGACGTGTTCTTCGGCGGCGAGCGTCTCGAGCTCGGCGGCGAGGTCGGGCGCAACGTCACCGCGCGCTGGCACGCCCGGCGCGTGACGCTGCTCGACGCGGCGCGCATCGGCGGCGACCTCGATCTCTGGCTCGGCTCGCCCGAGGACCTCGACCGCGCGAGCGGAGCGCAGGTCGCGGGCCAGGTGCGACCGCACGAATCGCCGAGCGCCCGCGACCGCTATCTCGCCGCCTATCGCGATCCCGCAGTCTGGGCGCTCCACGGCGTGGCGCTCGTCGCCTCGTTCTTCTTCGGCCTGCTGATCCACGCCTTTGCGCCCCAGCTGCTCGAAGTGCGCCTCTCGACCGCGAAGGAGCTGTTCTCGGCGCTGGGCCGGGGCTTCGTCGCCCTGCTCGTCACGCCGATCGCCCTGCTGCTCCTGATCCTCACGCTGATCGGCATCCCGATCGCGATCCTCGGCCTGTTCGCGTTCGCCGTGGCGCTCTACATGGCCGAGATCGTGGTGGCCGCCTGGATCGGCGTCTGGCTGATGCCCCCGCGCAGCGAGAGCACCTGGTCCTTCGGGCGCCCGCTGCTGGCCGGCCTCGTGGCGGTGTGGGTCGCCGAGCACATCCCGTTCGTCGGGCTGGCCGTGTTCGTCGTGGTGCTGCTGACGGGCCTCGGCTGCCTCGCCGCGCGGGCGCGCGCCGCGCTCCAGAGCGCCGGGCGCGCTGCGCTTCCGGCCTAGCCCGGCTGCTTCGGCGGCCCGAAGATGCGCATCGTGCGCGTCGAGTAGCTGAACTCCTCGACGCGCTCGCGGATGCGCCAGCCGTCCGACGTGCGCACCAGGACGTCGCAGTAGTAGCCGCCGTCGATCGAGAGTCGCGGCGGCTCCCCCTCCCGCGTGGGCCACGTCATCGGGTTGTAGAAGCCCGAGCGACAGCGCGCCGTGTCGCCTTCGATGTGGACCTCGCGGTTGATCACCATGTGCTGGCTCATCGGGAACATCGCCATGGTCTTCTCGAGCCAGGCGCGCACCTGCTTCACGTCGCCCGCGATGCCGCCGAACGCGCTGTAGTCGATGCGCGCGTCGGGCGTGAAGCACGACTCCCACAGGTCCCAGTCGCGGCGGTCGACGCCGGTGGCGTAGCGCGTCAGCAGATCGTCGATCTCGATGCGGTCGGAGATCTGCTTCGGAGATAGCGTCACGCGGAACCTCCCTGGACGGCGCGCTGCGGAGAGCGCCCGCCCTGCGCGAGCTCCCACGCCTGATCCGCGCGGCGCCGCACCAGCGCGCCGTACTCCCGCGCGCGCTCCGACGCGGCGTTGCCGTCGAGCCCGCGCTTGTACACGCCCTGCACGATCGCCGCGGAGCGGAACATCACGAACACGAGATAGAAGCTCCAGTGCTCGATGCCCGGGCGCCCGGTCAGCTTGCAGTAGCGTTCGACGACCTCGGCCTCGCTCGGGATGCCCAGCGCCGCGAGGTCGACACCGATCAGCGACTCCCCGGGCACGGCCTCGCCGTGGTAGCCCTGACAGAAGTAGGCGAGGTCGCCGAGCGGATGGCCGAGCGTCGAGAGCTCCCAGTCGAGCACGGCGACCACGCGCGGCTCGGTCGGATGCACGATGCAGTTCCCGACCCGGTAGTCGCCGTGCACGACGCGCGTCTCGTCCGAGTCCGGCACGTGGGCCGGCAGCCACTCCATCAGCGCCTGCATCGAGGGGATCTCCTCGGTCCGCGACGCCAGGTACTGCTGGCTCCAGCGCGCGATCTGACGCGCGTAGTAGTTGCCGGGGCGCCCGAAGTCCGCGAGCCCGATCGCGGCGGGGTCGAGACCGTGCAGCGCCGCCAGCACGCGGACGAAGTCGGCGTAGAGCGCGGCGCGCTCCGCCCGCGAGAGGCGCGGCATGCGCGCGTCCGTCAGCACGCGCCCCTCGACGTGGTCCATCACGTAGAAGGGCGTGCCGATCACACCGGCGTCCTCGCAGAGCAGGCGCGTGCGGGGCACCGGCACGTCGCTGTCCCGGAGCGCCGTCATCACGCGATACTCGCGCTCCACCTGGTGCGCCGACGGCAGGAGCTTCCCGGGCGGCTTCTTGCGCAGCACGTAGCGCCGGTCGCCCGCGCGCAGACAGTAGGTGGGATTCGACTGCCCGCCCTCGAACTGCAGCACCTCGAGTCCCGCGTCGCAGCCGGGGAGGCGCCCGCGCAGGTAGACGGCCAGCGCCGCCTCGTCGAAGCGGTGCGCCTCGCGCACGGGAGTCAGCTCGGGGCGGTCCGGAAGGGTCACGTTCGCCTCAGATGCGGATCGCCGCGTGGAAGGCCGTGTGGATCGCGCCCTCGAGGTAGCCGACTCCGCCCGCGTCGCCGATCACCTCGACGCGCAGCCCCGCGGCGCGCAGCGCGTCCGCCTGCGAGGTGTCGCCCGAGAGGCCCGTCGCCAGCACGACCGTATCCGCGGGGATCTCGCGCTCCTCGCTCCGGCCCTTCTCCTGCACCTCGCAGCGCACGCCGTGCGCGCCGATCGAGAGCGCGCGCGTGTTCGGCAGCAGCAGGACGCCGTGCTCGCGCAGATCGGCCAGCACGCGCCAGCGCCGCGGGTGAGCCATCTCCGCGGCGAACGTCGGACCCGCTTCCAGCACGCTGACCTCGCGGCCGCGCTCGGCCATGAACTCCGCCAGCTCGACGCCGACGAGGCCGCCGCCGAGGATCGCCACGCGCCGTCCGACCGGCATGTAGCGGCGCGATGCCTCGCGGAGCGTGCTCGGGTCGTCGGTCAGCCCCAGCGCGCGCCCGGCGCCGACGGCGATGCGGCCCACGAGCGACAGCTTGCGCGAGGCGCCCGCGCTGCCCTGCCCCGTCAGCAGCGCGCGCAGGTCGTCGCCGTCGAAGACGTGATCCTGTGTCGATCCGGGGAGCGCCGGCCGCGTGTGACCCGCCCCCGTCGCCACCAGCACGACGTCGGGGGCGAGCTGCTTCGCGAGCGCCGGCGTCACCTCGGTCTCGAGGCGCACGTCGACGCCCGCGCCGAGGACCTGCGCCTCGAGCCAGCGCAAGAGGCGCTCGTTCGGCTCGTAGGCCAGGGACGCGAAGCGCAGCGTGCCGCCGAGCCGCGCCGACTTCTCGCACAGCGTGACGCGATGGCCGCGCCGCGCGGCGACGCGCGCCGCCTCCATGCCCGCGGGTCCGCCGCCCACCACCAGCACGCGCCGCGGCACCGGAGCCGGCGTGCGCTCGAGCTCGGCCAGCTCGACCTCGTTCGCGGTCACGGGGTTCACCGCGCAGCGCACGCGCCGGTCGAAGAAGGCCTGAGCCACGCAGGTGTAGCAGTAGATGCACGGACGCACGTCCTGGGGACGCCCGGCCGCGAGCTTGCGGCCGATCTCGGGATCGGCGAGGTGCTTGCGCGCCATCGACACGAGGTCGGCCCGGCCCTCGGCGATCAGGCGGTCCGCGAGCTCGAACTCGATGCGGCCCACGGCGATCACCGGCACGCCGACGCGCTCCTTGATGCCCGCGGCGTAGTCGACGTAGCCCGCCTCGCGGTGAACCAGCGGCGCCTCGGTGAAGGCCGGACCCGACGTCGAGTCGGCGTAGGCGGAGACGTGGATCGCGTCCGCGCCCGCCTCCTCGGCGAGCTCGGCGGCGCGCTGCGCGTCCTCGAAACGGATGCCGCCCGGCGTGCGCAGCTCGACCGCGTCGAGGCGGATCCAGACGGGGAAGTCGCTGCCCGCGCGCTGCTTGCAGGCGCGGATCACCTCCTGGAGCAGGCGCGCGCGATGCTCGATCGGACCGCCGTACTCGTCCTCGCGCTGGTTCCAGGCCGGGGAGAGGAACTCGGAGATCAGGTAGCCGTGCGCGGCGTGCAGCTCCACGGCGTCGACGCCCGCGCGGCGCGCGCGCAGCGCCGCCGCGGCGAATGCCTCGACCACGCCGCGCAGATCCTCGTGCGTGGCGGCGCGGATCTTCGGCGGCCCCCCGCCGCTGGCGGCGACGATCATCGAGAGCTCGTCGCGAGTGAGATCGCGAGCCATGTCCATCGCGCCGTGCCAGCGCGGCAGCGAGGGCATCAGCAGCTCGCGACCCTGCTTCACGTCGAGCCGCGACACCTTTCCGTGGTGCACGAGCTGGAGCGCGATGCGAGCCCCGTGCGCGTGCACGCGGCGCGCGAGCTCCTGGAGGCCCGGCAGGTAGACGTCGTCCGAGAGGGCGATCTGGTGGTCCGAGTTGGCGCCGCGGGGATAGGCGACCGCGCACACCTCGCTGATCACGAGCCCCGCGCCGCCGCGCGCCCGCTCCTCGTAGTAGCGGATCAGCCGCTCGCGCACGTGTCCGTCGGCATCGATGATCTCGACGCCCATCGGCGCCATCGCGATGCGGTTGCGCAGCTCGAGCGTGCCGATGCGGACGGGCGACAGGAGATGGGAGAACACGCGACCCTCCGGCCCCCACTCTACCCGGGCGCTGCGGCTCTGCGGAACAGGGAGCGCAGCGCGACCCGGCGCAGCGAGCCGCCGTCCTGCGCCGCCTGGAGCGCCGCCAGCCGTTCCTCCGCCCAGCCGAGCAGCCAGCAGTCCGGCTCCGCGAGCGTCTCGAGCGGCGGGCCCGGCTCGTTCAGCGGGCAGATGTCGCGCGCCTCGACGATCTGGCCGGACTCGTCCTCCGCGAGCCAGCGAAGCGGCAGGCCCTGGGTGCGGCACACGTAGGGGCGGTCCGCGTAGATCCGGCAGGCGCCCTCCGCATCGAGGAAGGCGCAGGCGCCCGGAGCATGGGGCGTGCCCGAGTCCAGCAGGTCCGGGTGCGCCCGCCGGATCCGCTCCGCCTCGATCTCGAAGACCGTCAGGTCGTCGCGGCAGCAAGCGCTGCAGCCGCGGCGGCAGTGCAGGCGCGAGCCGTGGCGGCCTGCCACGCCGGCGGCGCGCGCGTCCACCTCGGCATGGAGCGCGCGAAGGGCGGACTGCGCGGCGTCGGCGTCGGGCATGACGAACTCCTCTCGCAGCGTAGCCGCCCCGGCTGCGCACCCGCTGCGCTCGCTTGACAGTCGTCTAAGATGCCGGGGCTGTCGTGCCGAGGAGACCCCCATGGCGATCCAGACGATCCCGTCCGCGCCTCGCACCGCCAGGCGCGAGCCGAGCCTCATCCACCCCGACGACTACGCCGCCTACGGCTATCCCCACGACGTGTGGACCCGGCTGCGCCGCGAGGATCCGGTGCACTGGTACGACCGCACCGAGGGTCCGCCGTTCTGGGCGGTCACGCGGCACGCGGACATCATCGAGGTCTCGAAGCAGCCCGAGCGCTTCCTGAACGGGCCCATGCTGGTGATCCCGCACGAGCCCGGGCAGCGCGACGATCCCCGCTTCCCGCCGACCCTGATCCAGCTCGATCCGCCCAAGCACGGCATCTACCGCCAGCTCGTCAGCAAGCGCTTCACGCCGCGCTACCTGCGCACCATGCACGCGGACATCGAGCGCATCGGCAAGGAGATCGTGGACAAGCTCGTGGTGGAGGGCGGCCGCGGCGAGTGCGACTTCGTGAACGAGGTCAGCAAGCCGCTGCCGATCGCCGTGATCGCCTGGATGCTCGGCGTGCCGCGCGCCGACTGGGAGAAGCTCTTCGACTGGACCAACCGCACCATCGGCGCGGGCGACCCGGAGTACCAGGAGGCCGGCAAGACGCCGCAGGAGACGGCGCTCGCGGCGATGACCGAGCTCTTCATGTACTTCGCGCGCCTCGTCGAGGAGAAGAAGAAGAACCCGGCCGACGACCTCGTCACGCTCTTCGCCCACGCGCAGGTCGACGGGCAGCCGCTGCCGCCGATGGACGTGCTGGCCTTCTGCCTGATCATCGTGGTCGCCGGCAACGAGACGACGCGCAACGCCACGACCGGCGGCATGCTCGCCTTCATCGAGCACCAGAAGGAGCTGCGCAAGCTCCAGGCGAATCCGAAGCTGCTCCCGTCGGCGATCGAGGAGGTGGTGCGCTGGGTGTCGCCCATCATCCACTTCGCGCGCACCGCGGCGGACGACTACGAGCTCCAGGGCAGGCGCATCCGCAAGGGCGACGTCCTCGGCCTCTTCTATCCCTCCGCGAACCGCGACGAGGAGATCTTCGACGACCCGTTCGAGTTCCGCATCGACCGCGACCCGAACCCGCACCTCGGCTTCGGGATCGGCGAGCACTTCTGCCTCGGCTCGCACCTCGCGCGCCTCGAGCTGCTGGTCGCGTACAAGCACCTCTTGCCGCGCATCGAAGAGATCGAGCTGGCGGGTCCGGTCGAGCGCCTGCACTCGGCGCTGGTCGGCGGCGTGAAGCACCTGCCGATCCGGTACAAGGTGCGGAAGGCCTGAGCGGCTTCTGGCGGACTCGACGTATCGGGTGAGCAGCAGCCGGAAGATCCGCGCGCGTCCGGCTCGGGTGTACGCGGCCATCGCCGACTACCGGCAGCACCATCCCCACATCGTGCCGCCCGAGTACTTCCGCGGACTGGAGGTGCTCGAGGGCGGAGTCGGCGCGGGCACGCGCACGCGGGTCGAGATGCGCGTGCTCGGCGTGGCGCGGCGCTTCGAGCAGGTGGTCACGGAGCCCGAGCCCGGGCGCGTGCTGATGGAGGCGAACCAGGACGGGTCGGGCGTGACGACCTTCACGGTGGACCCGGCGGATGGCGGCGAGTCGGCGCACGTGACCATCGCCACCGATCTCGTGTCCCGGCCCGGCATCCCGGGTCTCCTCGAGCGCCTGTTCACCTCGGCGATGCTGCCGCGGATCTATCGCAAGGAGATCGCGCGTCTCGAGGCGTACGTGGCGGAGCCCCCCCGTGCCACGTGAGCCCCTTTGCGCGACGCGCCTCGTGGTAGTCTCGCGCGCATGAAGATCCTCAAGATCCTCGTGATCGTCGCGGTGGTGTACGTCGGAATCGTCGCCGCGTTCGAGTCCCTGATCGGAACGCTGCAGCCCCAGGCCGG
>Ga0335070_10007178_pt1 | contig 13076 bp, 14 predicted proteins | sample Lox_Sample_13_FD_206722 | JGI IMG/M metagenome (GOLD analysis project Ga0335070, IMG submission 206722) | Soil microbial communities from Loxahatchee National Wildlife Refuge, Florida, United States - Lox_Sample_1.3 | ecosystem: Environmental > Terrestrial > Soil > Wetlands | place: USA...
GTGGCCGATTCTGTTAAAAGGTCCTGAAGCTTCTTGGGAAGCTTATTCCACGTGTTGAGGTTCATCACAAGAGGGTTAGGCACCTGATAAAAACCGGGATCGACAATATATTTGGTCTGCTTATCCCATCCCCAATCGCGGATCCCAACGGATGGCCAGCAATAGCCATCGACAACGTTCCTTTCGAGCGCGGAATATACCTCGGTAGGCGGAATCACAATAGGGTTCCCGCCCAGCCCCTTTACCATTTGGAGATACATAGGGGAAACACGAATGTTAAGTCCCTTGAGATCAGCAGTCTTGATGGGCTTCTCAAGGTAGAGGTGGAATTGTGTACCCAAGCCGAGTCGTGCCAGGTAATAGAGCCCGATTTTTTCGTGCAGTTGGTTCATATAGGCCCACGCACCCTTTGCTCTTTCTTCTGCTGGTGTGAAAACAGACAGCTTGAGGGCATCTACGTCGGGTAAAACCGATACGTAGTAGGCATTGGTGGTGAAAATCATATCCACCATGCCCCGCTGACAGGCCTGAGCCTGGTCTTGTGATTTAACCGCCTCGGGTCCTCCAATGTACTGTATTTTCAATTCCCCAGGGGCTTTTTTTGCAACCATCTGTTCCACCAGGTCGGCGAAGATCGCAAAGGCTTTGTACTCGCTCGCTGTCTTTGGCCATCCAGTTACCGCTTTCAGGGTAATTGTCTCTGCCTTAACCGGTTCACTCCCCATACTTAAAACCGCAAATGTGAATAGAGCCGTAAAAAATAAAACTCCTAATTTCTTTCCCATATCAAATCCTCCTTTTTTAATATTTTTGCGCTCAGCGGATTATGTCCAGCGTCCAGGATTAGCAAGCGATTCTTAATATCTTCTCCACGCCTTGTGCGAAATACTCTCCGCTGTTCATGCTGGTGCTCATCAATCTCGCTTCAGTTCTAATGCATCATTCCCATAAGGTTTGGTACAACAGTTGCTATGCTTGGCATGGCTAACACAAGGGCGATACATAAAATATCAACGATGACATAGGGAGTGACTGCCCTCCAGATATCACTCATCGTGACGTCAGGAGGAGCTACCCCTTTCATCACAAAGAGGGTAACACCAAAGGGAGGGGTAATCAACCCTGTTTCAAGGGCAATAAGCATCATCACTCCAAACCAGATTTTGTTAAATCCCAGAGCATTGACAACGGGCATATAGATCGGAATTGTGATCATCATAATGGCCACGGTTTCCATAAAACAACCCATGATCAGAACGACGACCAGCATTCCGATGAGAATCACCACCGGTGGAATGGTAAGGTTGGTAATGAAACTCGTCATTCCCGCTGCAGCACCGGTAAAGGCCAATATCTCGCCGTATGTGGTCGAGACGATGACAATCATGAATATCATCACCGTGACTTTGACGGTGCTCATGACCGATTTCTTGATAACTTCCCAATTTAAGCGTCTGTAAAGGATGGCTAAAACAAATGCCCCAAATGTTCCCGCTGCAGCTGATTCCGTAGGCGTTGCTATGCCGAGGAAGATGAGGCCGATGACCATAAAGATGATGAACCCCAGAGGGATGAGGTCTCTCAGGGTAACCCTCACCTTTTCTTTCAGGGGAACACGGGGCGCAATGTACATGGGCGCCTCTTCAGGTCTGATGCGCAACCATAATACCACGTAGATAAAGTAGAGGGCAGACATCATGATGCCGGCTGGTATGCCGGCCATCAAAAGCTGTCCCACGTCGATATTGGCAAGGCTTGCAAGTACGACGGTGAGCGCATTGGGAGGAATGAGGGCATCCACTGTCCCCACTCCCATGAGTGGACCGAGACTCATATTCTTGCTATAGCCTTTTTCCAACATTTGCGGAAGCAGGATGGTGCCAAGCAGGGCGCATGTTGCAATGGTGGATCCGCTCAGAGCGCCAATGATCACACCCATAATGATCGCAAGGAGAGAAAGTCTACCACGGAGATTGCCAAGCCATTTATCGAGCACATTGACTGCGTTCAGCCCGAGGCCTGTATGGAAGATCAGTTCTCCCATCAGAATAAAAAATGGAACGGGGAGCAGGGTAAAGGTTGTAATGGAGGTGAACGTTCCTGTCGCCACCCCCACAAGACCTGGGAATCCCCCAAGGAAGAAATAGGCTGCAACAATATTGACAACGAGAAAGGCAAAGGCAATCGGCAGGTTTGTAAGCAACATAAAAACCATACCGCCAAAAAGCAACGAGATAATCAGCCACCATTCCATGCGTTACCTCACTTCTCTCGTGACAAGCTTATTCCAGGCTATTCTGAAAAACTGGACGGTGAGGAGGATGCTGCCGATCGGGATGATGATAAAAACAACTGCTTTCGGGACAGTAAATGCCCTCACGTCGGTCACCCCATGTATAATGCAGTCGTACGTATGAGCCATGCCAAGAAAAAACAACATCCCACAAGCAAACCCGCCGATGATCGCCATGATACAATCGAGAATGCGCTTGGTCCTCTCATTAAGATGAGTATAGATGACATCGGTCGTGATGTGTCCCCCCTCCCTCAAAAGCCAGGTTGTTCCAAGGAAAACTGCCCACAAGAGGGCATATTCGCTCACCGGTACAATCCATATCGTTGTCCGATTAAATACGAATCGCATGAAGATGGTATAGCACATGGCAGCCGATATGAAGACCAGTAACACCCCGGCTAGGGCTGCCATAACCTCTATGAGTCTATCAAAGAAAATCCAGAATCCCTTCATTGGTCCACCTTTTTTCGTATTCTCCCCTTTTCAATTTGTCGTCGGTTTCCCGAAGTGACATGGCTTGCCCTCTGTTCCAATCTTTCCCACTCCTCATCCACATCCATTTGAATCTGTCTGATCTGGTCTTCCTTCAAGTGTCTATATCTTCCCTGCTTCAGGAGGTACTCCTGGACGGGGAGGCAGCGCGGCTCATGATTGATCGTGTATTTCCTCCCATCTTCCACTTCATAAAGCGGGAAGACATTCGTTTCGACAGAAAGAATGGACAACTCCGGTGAAATGTCAGACGGTGTTTTCCAGCCTGTCGGACAAGGAACGAGCATATGAATGAATTTCGTACCTCGAATGCTTTTTGCCTTCACAATCTTCTGCTGAAGATCACGTGGGAATCCAATCGTGGCCGTCGCGGAATACGGGTTATAATGCGCGGCCATGATCTCCATGATATTCTTCTTCCGGCGAGGATTGCCCTCAGGGGTTGTTCCCGTCCAGGCATACGAAGGGGTTGCTGAGCTCACCTGAATCCCGGTGTTCATGTATGCTTCGTTGTCGAGGCAGACATAGAGGATATCATCATTGTTTCTTGCCACCCCGGAGAGAGCCTGCAAACCGATGTCGAAGGTTCCTCCATCCCCTGCAAAGGCAAGCACCTGAATATCATCCTTCCCCTGAACTTTAAGAGCATTCGAAATCCCTGCCGCAGTCGGTGCGGCGATCTCAAAAGCGGAATGAATGGTCGGAACACCATATGCGGTGTTTGGATACACCCCTCCGATCGCTCCCTCGCAGGACGGAACAATCACGGCAATGGTTCGAGGGCCCATGGCCTGAAGGACGAGCTTCATGCCGACCGCGAGTCCACAGCCAGCGCAAGCCGCATGACCCGGTCGTAGTAAGTTGGGCTCCTGCACCAATGAAACCATATCAGCCCTCTGTGCCTTTACCTCAATGGATTCCAAAATTCCAAATCCCAAATCTCAAATCCCAGACAAATCCCAAGCACCAATTTCATATCACCAGGACAACTTTCATTTGAAATTTCGAATTTCGTTCATTGGAGCTTATTTGGTACTTATTTGGTGCTTACTTGGTGCTTGGAATTTGGTGCTTATCATTCCTCCGTAACCCATATGGGCTTGTCAAATGGTTCATCTCGCTTCATGGCGTCCATAACAATTTTCTCAATGATTTCAGGAGTGACATCTGTTCCCCCGATCCCTGCAAGATAACTATAGGTGAGTGGGTGCTCAGGAACATGTACCAGTGCTGCTCTCAACTCCTGACAGAATATCCCTCCGCTCCCAAGGGAAATGTTTCTGTCGATGACAGCGATCTTCTTCTTTCCCCTGAGGGCAGTTTGAACGGCTTCTACCGGGAACGGCCTGAAGAGACGCAACTTGAGCAGGCCGACCTTCTTCCCGTTCTCACGAAGATCCTTCACGGCTACTCTTGCCGTGCTTGTTATCGACCCTGCCGTTACTAAAACGACCTCTGCATCTTCCAGCATGATCGGCTCGATGATTCCGTAGCTCCTCCCAAATCCTTCTTTAAACTCATGATCCACATGAACTGCAATCTCTTTAACGGAATCCATGGAAACCTGAGCCATGTGCTTATACTTCTGGTATAATTCCGATGGGACCACAGGGACGAGAAAGCCAGGTTTGTCAATGTCGAACTTGTGTGGAAGATCCATCGGTGGAAGGAATTGATCGACCTGCTTCTGCTCCGGGAGGTCAACCACTTCCATAAAGTGAGAGACAAAAAAGGCTTCCAGAGAGAGCATTGTCGGAAGGTAGACTTGTTCCGCTATTTTATAAGCCTGGATGACGGTATCGAGTGACTCCTGGCCATTCTCACAATAAAACTGAATCCATCCGGTATCTCTTTGAGAAAGGCTATCCAACTGGTCAGCCCAGAATCCCCAGGGTGCGGCCAATAACCGATTGACATTCACCATGACCACTGGGGTACGACAGCCAGCCGCAAAATGAAGCATCTCGTGCATGAGAGCAATGCCCTGGGAGGAAGTGGCCGTGAAGGTTCTGACGCCCGTCAAGGAAGCCGCGATGCAGGAAGCCATCGCCGAATGTTCGGACTCCGTTCGCATCATGATGCCTTTCAGTTCGCCTGAAGCCTCCCATTCAGAAAGTTTTTCATAAATGGCCGTCTGCGGTGTGATCGGATAGGCCGCGATCAGAGGGGTATGGCAGAGCCTGACAGCATAGGCGACCGCATGGTTTCCTGTCATGAACTCTTTCATGGTAATTCCCTCATCTCCACCACGCTTCTCGGACAGGCCTTTGCACAGGTCCCGCACCCCTTGCAATGATCAAAGTCAACTGTTCTTCTTCCCTGGGCAGAATCGAGGGAAATAGCGCCTTCAGGGCAGAAATAGTAGCAATTGTAACAGTAGTTGCACGTGCCACAGGAAAAGCATCTTGAGGCTGAGAATTTGGCTTCTTTGGCATCATAGCCCAGATTGACCTCAGAAAAACCTTTTAGAACCCTATCCCGATTTCGTTTCCGCACTCGGGCTCTTTTGCTCGGCTCAAAAAAGAGAGTATTAATTCCTTCATAGGGAACGACTCTTTTTGCTTCTGGCCAATCCCCGTTCTCCCTGCCTTGAAGGTATGCCTCCATTGAAAGAGATCCTTTGTTTCCGAGCCTGATCCCGGAAAGGATTGATTTTCCATCGTCTCCTCGGAGAAAGGAATCGATGGAAATAGCAGCCCTCTTCCCGGCGCCAATAGCGGTCACAATGGTCCGTGGCTGGTCCACGGCATCTCCGCCGGCAAATATTTTGGGAGAGGGATTCTTCTTGATTAGACGATCTTTGCTAAACTCCCCTGGAATCCATGACACATCAACCCGTTCACCTGCAGCGGTGATGATGTGATCCGTTTTCACGGTAATAAACTTCCCCCTGATAGGAACGGCCCTTGGTCTACCACTTTGATCCGGATCGCCCAGTCTCATGCATTGAAATTTTACAGCCAGTTTTTTATTACCGAGAAGGCTTATCTTCACCGGTTGAATCAAAAATTTGAATTGGATTCCTTCTCCCTCGGCTTCGTCTATTTCGTCTGGGATTGCCGGCATTTCATTTCTCGTCCTTCGATAGGCAACCGTCACTCTTGAACCAAGACGCAGCGCTGACCGCGCAACATCCATGGCTGTATTGCCCCCACCGATGACGACCGTCTCTTTTCCCAATTTGATCTTTTCTCTTGAGTTGATTCTCTTCAGGAACTCTCCACCATTCCAGACCTGTCCCAATCTTTCTCCCCGAATGGAAAGGGGGACATTCATCCCGGCGCCGGGTGAGAGAAAAATCGCATCAAACCGGCTTAACTCATCAAACGACATATCTTTTCCAATCTTGATTCCGCTCCTCATTTCGATGGGAAGGCTCAATATCCGTTGAATCTCCCTCTTTAATATTGATTTGGGAAGTCGATACCCGGGAATTCCCCAGCGCATCACTCCACCGGGTTCTTTTCTCGCCTCAAAAACAGTTACGCGATGCCCGAGTAGAGAAAGAAAATAAGCGCAGGAAAGCCCTGCCGGACCCGCACCGACGATAGCCACCTCGTTGGAATTTCCAACTGCTAAAGGCAAAAGCTCGACCATTTGATTCGATGTGGCATCGGAGACATATCTTTCCAACGCATGGATGGACACGGATTCATCATATTGAGCCCGGTTGCAGTTGAGCTCGCATGGATGAAAACACACCCTTCCGCATATTCCTGGAAAAGGACTTTCTTTAAGGATCGTCAGAAGGGCTTCGCCGTGCAGCCCTTCATTGGCGAAGTACACGAATTGCGGAATATTAATCCCCGCGGGACAGGCTTCCTGACAGGGCGCTGTCATGAAAACCGTTTCAGGCTTTTGAAAGCCCCATTTTCCGGTCTGGGTGATTTCCGAGCTGCCGTAAGAAATCGGAATGACAAACTCCGATGAGGAATCGCACTGAATTTCCATATCCCGTTATCTCTCTATTTCAAACACCTTTGTCTGTTCGTAAGCCTCTCTGACAGCCTCGACATTTTCCTCAATCTTTGCAGGCACCATTTTCGTCACTGCCTCGATCATTGTCTCCGTCTTCACCAGGTGGGTGAAGCGAATATAGGCGCCCAGCATGGCCGTATTAAACGTTCCTCCCAAGCCCGCCTTTCTGGCAATCGCGCCAGCATCGATCAGGCCAATTCTATATCCCCTCAAATTCTTAAAAAAATCGATTTCTCTGTTTGAGTTGATTAGGACTGATCCATTCGGTTTGAGCTCGTGAAATATCTCTTTCTCATCCGTCAAAGACAGGTCAAAAATAATCATTTGATCGGGACGTTTGATCTGACATTTCAAGAGAATGGGCTTTTCGTCGACCCGTAAAAACCCGACGACCGGGGCGCCACGACGTTCCCCTCCAAAAAGCGAAAAGCATTGTGGGTATTTCCCTTCTATGAAAAAGGCCCTGCCTAAAATTTCTGAAGCGACAACCGCTCCCTGTCCGCCGCGACCTTTGAATTTGATTTCAATCATCTAAGACTGCCTTTTCTCCTTCGGCATCTCTTTGAAGGCATACCTCAAGATATCCTTCTTTGATTGGTCCAGATGAAATCCGATTGCCCTGTTGACCTCGTCCAAATCTCGTTTCTCTATCGCCCCCAGTATTCCCTTGTGTCCCTCTATAGCTCTTAAGACGTTGTCAACCGAGTAAATACTTTGAACTCTATATCGTAGCATATGCCGCCTTAAGGTCTGGGCCAGTTCCACGAGGCGCTGGCTTCCACTCAATTTTGAAATAATCTCATGAAATTTTGCATCCATGTCCACGAATGAACGCACATCTCCTTTTAAAACCCTCTCTTCACAAGCAGCGATGTTCTTTTTCAATTCTGCGACCAATTTCCCGTGTGCTTTCCCCATGGCCCAGCGGGCACCCAATCCCTCAATGGCTGCCCTGATCTGACAGATCTCCTCAACTTCCTTTTCACTGATGGGTTTAACGACATATCCCACTCTCGGTATCGACTCAATGAGGCCTTCTAATTCCAGACTATGGAAAGCCTCCCTCACAGGCGTTCTGGACGTTCTAATATCCCGCGCGATCTTCGCTTCTATCAAATGTTGATGAGGTTGTATCTCCCCGCTCAAAAGCTGCTCTCGAAGAAAATTGTAGACCCTCTTTCGAATCGTGCTACTCGTTTTTATGACTAGCCGTCTCACGGAAAAACTGTATCCCAATGTGTTCTATTTTGTCAATAGAATCTCATGAACTATGGGATTTTGCTTGACAAACTCTAAATATCTTGGCATACTGTACCCCAATAAAAATCCGAAAGGAGCCACTTATGAAACAGAAAAGAATTCTATCCATTCTCTTATCCCTTCTGCTCATCGGACTTTTCCACTTTGCCCCATCAGCATTCGGACAGACAAAATCTTTCAGTTTCACCCTTTCGACTTTCTTCCCTGCGCCTCATAGGAATACCGTAATTTTAACCGAGTGGACAAAAGAGATCGAAAAAAGAACCAGCGGGGCAGTTAAGATCACGATTTTCCCCGGCGGGACTCTGACACCACCCGATAAGTGCTACGACGGGGTGATTCGAGGAATCTCGGATTTTGGTAACTCGGATTTGGCCTATACGCGCGGAAGGTTTCCTCTAACCGAAGTATTTTACCTGCCGTTGGGAATCAAGAGTGCATTGGTGGCCACAAGAATGGTTAATGAATTCTATACGAAGTTTAAGCCGAAGGAACTGGATGAAACAAAGATTATGTTTTTTATCTGTCATGGCCCCGGGTTACTCCATACAAAGAAACCTGTTCATACACTTGAGGAACTCAAAGGTATGAAGATTCGCAGCACCGGCATGAGCACGAAGATCGTCTTAGCCTTGGGAGCAACCCCTGTGGCCATGCCCATGAGCGATGCCTACGATGCTCTATCAAGGGGCGTAGCCGAAGGAATCGTATGCCCTTATGAAGCCTTATACGGGTGGAAACTGGGTGAAGTCATCAAATCAACCACTGAAGATTATCCCTGTGCCTACTTCTCTGCCTTTTTCGTCACCACGAACAAAGACAAATGGAATACATTGCCACCCGATATTCAAAAGATCGTTGAAAGCGTGAGCAAGGAATACATCGAGAAAGCCGGAAAGGCCTGGGATGACATCGATAAAGAAGGAAAGGATTTTACCGTTAAATTAGGGAACCAGATCATCCCGCTCGGGAAGGAAGAAGCAGAGAAATGGACGAAGGCTGCGAAGCCGCTCCTCGATGAATATGTGAAGGAAAAATCGGCCAAAGGCCTGCCCGCAGAAGAGGCATTGAAATTCTGTCAGGATTATTTGAAAAAGAATCAATAACGACCCTCTTCCTGGGCGAAGCGTTCCGAGAAGAATCTTTTTGGATCATTTGAAGAAAAACGAAGAAAATTGATTTATAATAAGGTTACTCTTGTTATGGCATGGAGATACTTATGAGTTTCTATGTCAACTACGAACGGAAGAAGATAGATTTTTCTCTCCCGAAAGGGTGGAATTTGATTTCCGCAGAGGACAAACCTCCCATTTGGGGAGTTGCTGATCCCGTACAGGAAATCAAACGTGCCTTAGATCATCCCATTGGATCACCCAAAATCGAAGAACTGGCACGTCCAGGGATGGACGTCGCTCTCCTGTTCGATGATCTTCAGCGTCCCACGCCAGTTCATCTTGCGTTACCCGAGATTCTGAATCGCCTTAACCGCGCAGGCATCCCTGACGATCGCGTTACTGGAATCTGCTCTTTGGGAACACATCCCATTCCTACGCTGGATCAATTAAGAACGAAAGTGGGCGATGAAGTATTCTCCCGGCTGAAGAACCGAATCTTTCCTCACGATCCCCACTCTTCCGATAATGTGATCATCGGTAAAACCCATCGTGGAACGGTGGTGGAGGTCAATCGTTACGTTGCCTTCGCTGATCTGCTCATCGGTGTGGGCGAATGTATGCCTCATCCTTGCGCGGGATTCGGAGGCGGATGCAAGATTATTATGCCTGGCGTCTGTTCTTATCGTTCCGTGGCCGACCATCATTTTACCTGGATGCGGCACCGAAACAGCAAAGTAAACTTCCTTGATGGAAACTCTTTTTACGAAGAGATCGTGGATGCCGGTCGCATAGCAAGATTGGCTTTCAAGCTCGATTTCATCATCAACGACAAGAAGGAGGTCGTCCGGGCTTTTGCGGGGGACCCTGTTGCAGAACATGAAGAAGCCTCCCATTATTCAACAACCCTCTACACGATTCCTCTTTCTAACCTGGCTGATGTCACGATCACCTCTGCCTTCCCCTTGGAAATAGGAGTACAGGCCACGAAGGCTTTGGCTATGGCAAAATTCTGCACTCGATCCGGAGGAGCTATCATCTGGGTTGCACCCCAGAAAGAAGCAGGCTCGATCATGCCCCTGGTGAAAGAAATGGGAAGCTCGGAAAGCGCGAGTGATTTCCATCGTCGTTTAATTCAGGGGGACGTCCCCGACCATCTCAAATCTTTTGGAATTTCTTACATTATGCAGGTCGTTGCCTTCAAAGAGTTGGCAGAGAAGTTCAGCGTGGTTCATGTTACGGAGGGGCTATCTCCGGAGCAGGTGAAGATGATGAAGTTTTCTTACTCCTGCAATATGGAGGAGGCCATCGGTCAGATATCTAAGAGCATGCCCCAGGCTGCCGTGGCCGTCTTTCCATCGGGAGGCAACATCATTCCTGAAGTCCGTTACTAATCGTAGATAAGTTGGCTAACTCTTGACTTAAGCGGACGGCAATCGCAATCCATTTAGCGACCCGCTGGAAGGACTTGATTATGTCAATATCTTTATAATATGTTGGGCGAGGCTTTCGTCAATTTCATTATGCCGTGGTACAGGTTGTTTTTTACGTGTTTTGGGATTTAAGTAAAGGTCGTGTCGCTGACCATGTCTCAGGAGAACACACCCGGCTGAAGTGAGTTGTTTGATAAGGTCCTTTCTCTTCATACTGCGAGGGTGAGTTCTTTAACTTTATGCTCTTCCGGAACACCTTCCATTGTCATAAGCATGTAAGCTTCTTTCATATTTTCCTCAAGTTCTTTCAGGGTCTTACCTTGGGTCATTATTTCTGGATATTCAAGAAGCTTTCCCACCCAAAATTTTTGACCTTTCCAATAAACCATTTTTAATTTAGCTTCCATTTCTTTACCTCGCCTTTCACCACGTTCTTTGAAATTATGATAGCATAAATGGGGCAGTATGCAAAATAATAATGATATGCGATTTGATATAACGGCAAGGCTCACTGCGAGCCGGGTTTATCCACGATCCGGTGAACCGATCCTTTATGCTTTATTCTTGAGCTCTTTGTATCTGAAACAACCTACGACATGATCGTTTACCATGCCAACTGCCTGCATGAAGGCGTAACAAATTGTTGTCCCGACGAACTTGAACCCTCTTTTCCGCAAATCTTTGCTCATGGCTTCAGACTCAGGAGTGCTGGAGGGAATATCGGTCATTTTTTTCCATGAATTCTGGATAGATTTACCATTCACGAATTGCCAGATGTAACAGTCAAAACTTCCAAATTGCTTCTGCACCTGCAGTAATACTCGAGCGTTAGTGATGGTCGCGTTAATCTTCAGCTTGTTTCTTATGATCTCAGGATTAGCGAGTAACCGGGAAACATCAGCTCTGGAGTATCGGGAGATCTTTTGGGCATCAAAATTGTCAAACGCCTTTCTATAACCCTCTCGCTTTCGAAGGATGGTCGACCAGCTGAGCCCTGCCTGCGCACCTTCCAAGATAAGAAATTCGAATAGACTCCTGTCGTCGTGAATTGGCACGCCCCATTCCTTATCATGATAAGATTGCTCGAACTCGCCCTTATTGGCCCATCCACACCGTTTCATGAGTGATCTTCGGTTTTATTTGGAAAGATGCGGGCCTCGGCAGCCCACAAAGATTGTCCCCGTATTCCTTTCCCCCTTGCCTACCAGTTAACTTCTCCCTTGGCCAATGCCTTCTGGAAAACCTCCCGATCCCTCTTAACCAGTTCAATCACTGTTCCGTTAGGATCCCTTAAGAAGACGAGCCGAATGCCGGAGGTGGGCTCCCAGGGTTCTCCAACAAAGTTTGCTCCTTTTGCCCTAAGATCGTTGTAAACAGATTCGAAATCCTCCACCTTTATCCCGATATGATGCACTCCAAAGTGTGTCAGGGCATCTATAGGCTCTGAAGCAGAGTCCATCTCCATCAGTTCCAGCATGCTGTCTCCTATGTGGAGAAAAACGATTCTCTTTCCCTGGCCAGGTGCCCGTCTCAGAATGACCTTTGCATCGAACATCCTTCTGTAGAATTCAACAGAAGCCTCAATATTTCGGCACCGAATGCTCACATGCTCAATTGTGTATGACATGTCCTCCTTCTCCTTCCATAGAGAATGACCACCGATCCTATGGAGCCGGTTGTTAGTGATCATGTTTTCTCTATTGATCTACATCGACCAAAGTTTCATCCGGCCCTTGACCTGCCAATCCTTTTTCATTTTTTCAAGATATACATACTCACCGAGAGACCGAGAGGAGTCTATCCAACTAATTGTAGCCACATCAACAAGGGCTCGGGTTTTCTGCTTGTTAAAACCGACGCGGGAATGGTACAGAGCAAAGTCTGGATTGCCCAACTCTCTCGGAAAGCTCTTCCCCGAGGATGACCCCCAGATTACTTGCCTGATGTTCAACGGCAGAGTCTTCTCCACGGGTACACTTGTTCGCGCCTTCGCTTCTAAGTCGGAAGTAAGGTTATTCGTCACACCCTTGATAGAACTGATAACTATCTGGAGAACCTCGTGTGGCTCTTGGTTTACTGTGCGCATCCCACTGCAGCCCCCAATAGCTAGGCCGGTGTTTGCTGGAGGATTGCACTCGAAACTTGTAGTTCGATCTGCGAGGATAAACCAGTGTGGTGAATGAGAGAGATGCACCTGTGCAACAACTGCTGCCACAACTCTATATTCCTCATCCTCCAAGTTCTGTAGAGCGGGGATGCCATCACTGGCCTGAGCTAATGAAAACTTAAGTAGGAAAATAAGCAGTATCGCAAGGATTAGGCGACATTTAAGAATGGTTTTCACTGTGGTCCAAGCGCCATAAGCGACTATAAAATATCCGCCGAAACAATTAGCTAGGCAGTTTTTTGAGTTATCAATTCTTTATCAAACTCAAGTGTGTAAGATAGTATTGTTTTTAGATCAATTTTCTTTGAGGCATCCAGAATTTCTATCCCCACTATTTT
>Ga0335070_10007179_pt1 | contig 13076 bp, 11 predicted proteins | sample Lox_Sample_13_FD_206722 | JGI IMG/M metagenome (GOLD analysis project Ga0335070, IMG submission 206722) | Soil microbial communities from Loxahatchee National Wildlife Refuge, Florida, United States - Lox_Sample_1.3 | ecosystem: Environmental > Terrestrial > Soil > Wetlands | place: USA...
TCTGCGGAGGGTAGTCGTGGAATCCGTAGATCGGGCGTCGTTCTGAGCTCTGGCGGTGGCGCTGGATACAAGTAGAGATGCGGCGACGATCAGCAGGGCACTGCGGTGCTTCAAGCGGCCACGCATTGTGCGAACCCTCCATGTGCTGGGGAAGACTCATGCAGGTGTTCATCGAGCGTACATTGGGTGGTTGGTATCCGGGCGGCAGTATACACCCCGGACCCTTCATGGCAGAAGCCGCGAGGCCGTCCGCTCCCTTCCGAGCCTGAGCCCCCCTCTCCCTCGTGTTGACTTCCAGCCTCCCAAGTGATTGGCTTGAATCAAGCGGAAGTGCCCCTCCGGGAGTTCTGTGGCCGTCACCGCGGAGGTGAATGTTGCGCGCCTCACTGGCTGCCATCGTCGCCACCCTCCTCGCCCTTGGGTCCCTCTCGTGCAGCAAGTCAGTCATAGTGCCCTCAGCGCCCCTTGGGCTGCAGGGGTGGATCACCTACGTGATGCCGGACTCCTCGGCGCCCCCTGGCGGGGCGCTGGAGCAGCAAGGAACGATCTGGGTGGCGCGACTCGACGGCACCCGGGCTCGGAGCCTTGGCGTCACCGGCATGTGCCCGTCCTGGAACCCCGCCGGGACTGCCGTCGCCTACCGGTACTACCGAAGCCTGGGTGACCCCGTTCCCTTCGTGGACGCCGGGGTCATCAACCCGTCCACGGGTCAACGCGCCAGCTGGCACGTGAGCTGGCCGATGTACGGCACTCGCCCCGCCGAATGGCGTTTTGACGGCCGGCAGATCGCAGCTGGGGGATCCGTCTTGACCCCGCCCGCGTGGGCCTGGTCAGGGGCCAGTTCCGGCCGCGAGCTATTCGGCCCGGCGGGTGCCTCTACGCTGCTTCACCCCGTCTTGCTCCAGTGGGCCGGAGACTCACTCCATTTCCTCGCCCGGGCTCCGAACGCGCCCACGCTGCCCCTCACATATGACTACTACATCGTTGAGTGTGACTTCGCGGGGTGCCATGTCGTGACCAGGCTCACTTCCGAACAGTACGCGGACACGCAAGACCCGCTGTTCGTCCTCTCCCCGGACGGGAGCAAGCTGCTCGGGGCGGACGGTTCCGTGTTCGCATTCGACCTCAAAGCCCACACCGTTCCGCTGACCCGCATCAACATCACCTCGGGGCCGATGGACCTCCTGCCCCGTTGGGGGTCCGACAGCCGCACGATCGTGTTCCTGCGGAGGGAGGGGACCCAGTACTTCCTCTACCGGACGTCGCTCGACTCGCTCGGAATCACTCGCAAGATCCTGAACCAACCCGCGTCCTGGGGCGGCGTGGACATCCACCTTGACTAGCCAAGACTGAGTTTGGGAGGGGCCCGCGAGTCGCTCCGCGTGGCAACGTACGGAGCTCACTTGGGGGTTACGTCCCCACCGCGATTCGAGCCGAAGCCGCCACGCAGACTGCCGTCGGCGGCTCTCGGTCGGACGCGGGAGAGCGAGGCGTCGCGCGGGGCGCCAGACGACGGGAGCCGGCGTCATGCGCCTTGCCGCGGTCGTCTCGGAGGGAAGGAGCGAACCATGCCTCGTCTCGCCGTCGCCCTGGTGCTGCTGTGGATACTGGTGCCGGCGCGGGCCGGCGCCCAAGAGATCCTCGCGCCCATCCACTACGACCTGGAGTTTGACATCAACTATGACGCGGAAGCCCTTCACGCGACCGCGGGGATGACCCTCGAGAACCCGTCATCCGAGCCGGTGCGCGAGGTCTCGCTGCTGCTCTATCGCCTGATGACCGTGAGCGGCGTCCGCGGGGAGGACGGCGCAGACCTGCCGTTCACGCAGCGCGTCGTGGCGGTGGAGGACTTCGACAAGCAACAGGTGAACCAGGTCGTCGTGACGCTCCCGACGCCGCTTGCGCCGCACGCCCGAACAAGCCTTCGGCTGCGCTACGACGGGCACCTCCTCGGCTACGCCGAGACGGGGATGCTCTACGTCCAGGACCGGATTGACACGGCTTTCACGATCCTCCGCATGGACTCCTACGCCTACCCGCAGCCCGGCGTGCCCTCCGAGCGGCGCAACCGGGCCGTTCCCCTGCGCGACTACACCTACGCGGCGCGCATCACGGTGCCGAAGGGGATGAGGGTCGCGAACGGCGGGCGCCTCGAGGGGGTGGACATCACGGGGGACCGCGCGACGTTCCGCTTCTCGAGCCTCAAGCCGTCGTGGCGGATGGACTTCGCCTGCGCGGTCTACGAGCACCGGTCCACGGGGGCCTTCGGCGTCTACTTCTTCCCTGCCGATTCGGTGGGCGCCGCGGGGGTCCTCGAGGCGGCCGCGAGGTCGATGGAGCTGTTCACTCGGTGGTTCGGTCCACTGCCGGGCCAGGCGGCGCTCACGTTCATCGAGATTCCCGATGGTTGGGGCTCGCAGGCCGACGTGACCACGGTGATCCAGACGGCGGCCGCATTCCGCGATCCCTCGAAGCACCGCGAGGTCTATCACGAGATCAGCCATCTCTGGAACGTTCCGGCGACCGACCTCCCCTCGCCCCGCTGGAACGAGGGACTCGCGTCGTTCCTCGAGGACCTGGCCGAGCAGGAGCTCGCGGGCAAGCCCCTGGTGGACGCTCGGGCGACGCGCGTGGTGCGCTGGCTTCGCGAGACGCTCCCGAAGAAGCCGGAGTGGCGGCAGGTCCCGCTGGTCGACTACGGGAAAGCGGGTTCGACGGACCTGGCCTACTCCGTGGGAGACCTCTTCTTCGATCTGCTCTACCGCCTCGCGGGGCGCGATGCCTTCAACGGCATCGTCCGCGAGTACGACACCCGCTTCGAGAGCGGCGGCAGCACCGACGATCTGATGAAGATCGTCCGCAGGCGCGGCGGGGCTCAAGCCGCGGCGCTGGTTGACGACTGGATCTACACGACGAAGTGGGCCGACCGCGTCGCCGCGAGCGACTCGATCCAGGAAGTCGCGGCGCACTACCGCCGCGCCGGACCCAGGTGATCCCAGCCGCGGGGTCCAGGCTCTGGCGCCCGTCGCACTTGGAGAACTCTATCGAATCAGGGAGACCTTCCGGGTGACTGCCGAGCCGCCCAGGTCGAGACGGCAGAAATACATGCCCGACGGCATCCGGCGCCCGCCCGCGTCCCGCCCGTCCCAGGAGAGTTCGTGATGACCGGGCTGGCAGAGCCCCTCGGACAGCGTCTTCAGCCTGCGGCCGGCGACGTCGTAGATGGCGGCCTTCACCATCGTGGAACGGCCCAGCTCGAACGTGAGATGCGCGCCCTCCCGGCTGGGGTTGGGTGAAGGCAGGCCCACGATCCACGGGCTCCGGGGGGCCGCGTCGGACACGCCCACCACGCTCCCGGCAAATTGCAGGCTCCAGAGATCCTGCTGGCCGATGCCGAAGGCCGGAGTGATCAGGCTGAAGCCTCCGTAGACCAGCATCCGGTCGCCGAGGGAGTCGTACGCGGCCCGGGATCTCGCGACAGGCCAGGACCGGAGCACGCCGCCCTCCTGGGGCCACCCGATCCGGGCCGCGCGCCGGCCGGACCCTGGGCGCGGCCGTAGAGGGCCGTTGATCCGCCGTCTGGGCCCCTGTAGAATCATGTGTGGAGAGGTGCGGGGGCGGTTCCCGATATCGGCGGTTGCGCGATGCGACACTTGGCTGCTTCGGAACGGCGAGCGCGGGCCGCGCGCTCCCCCGGAAGTGTCGTTCCTACTCCAGTCGAATAGGTGATGACCCCCGACGACCCGATCTGCGGGCCCGCCGATTCCGACGGGCCCGCCCCCCGGCTTGATCCCGTTGCGGTGACCCGCCTCCTGCGAGAAGCGCGCGCCGGGGATGCGAACGCGCTGGACCAAGTCTTCTCCGAGACCTACGCCGAACTTCGCTCCATTGCCGCACGCCATTTCCGCGGAGAACGATCCGACCACACGCTTCAGCCCACCGCCTTGCTGCACGAGGCCGTGCTTCGCCTGTTCGGCGGCCAGGCCCCCACGTTTGAGGACCGCAGCCATTTCCTGCGCGCCGCCTCGCGCGCGATGCGCCACGCGCTGGTGGACCACGCGCGCGCGCGTTCCGCTGCCAAGCGCGGCGGCGGCGTCGAGATCACGCAGATCCAGGACGTGGAGGACCCGGGTGCGTCGCCGCTGGACGTGCTGGAGCTGAATGATGCGCTGCACCGGCTCGCGCAGGCCGATCCGCGCTGCGCGCAGGTGGTCGAGATGAAGTTCTTCGTCGGCCTGGAGGTGGAGGAGATCGCCGAAGTGCTCGGGATCTCCACGGCGACCGTGAAGCGGGACTGGCGCTTCGCGCGCAGCTGGCTGGCGCAGGAGCTTGGGGGAGGCCGGTAGTGTCCGGCGATCCCACCGATCCGGCGGCCGGGCTCCGCCGCCTGCGCGAGCTGTTCGACGCTTCCGCGGACTTGGATCCCGTGGAGCGCGAGCGGTTTTTGAGCCGGCTGGCCGGTGCCGATGCCGGGCTCCGCGACCGGCTGCAGGCGATGCTCTCGGACTCCGGTCGCACCGCCCCGCACCTGGCCTCGCCGATCGCGGCCTCCGCGCCGGCGGCCGGCGCGGAGTCGGCGGTGGGGACGCGCCTCGGGCCTTACTTCCTCACGCGGCTGATCGGCGTGGGGGGCATGGGCTCGGTCTACGAGGCCGCCCGGGCCGACGACCAGTTCGAGAAGCGCGTGGCCATCAAGATGGTGCAGGCCGGGCCGCTCGGCGCGGAGACCCTGGTGCGCTTCCGCCGGGAGCGGCAGATCCTGGCGAGCCTCGAGCACCCCAACATCGCCACCCTGCTGGACGGGGGAGTCAGCCCCGACGGCACGCCCTTCCTGGTCATGGAATACATCGACGGCGAGCCGCTCACCGCCTGGTGCGACGGGCGCAAGCTGCCGCTTCGCGCGCGCCTCTTGCTCTTCGCGCAGGTGTGCGCCGCGGTCCAGTACGCCCACTCCAAGCTCGTGGTGCACCGCGACCTCAAGCCCGCCAACATCCTGGTCAACCCCGAAGGCCAGGTGAAGCTCCTGGATTTCGGGATCGCCCGGCTGCTGGGCGGAGGGGAGGGTGACCCCGCGGTGCCGGCCACCCGCGCGGAGGCGCGCGCGTTCACGCCGGAGTACGCGAGCCCCGAGCAGATCCGCGGGGACGCGCTCGGGACCGCCTCCGACACGTACTCCCTGGGGGTCGTGCTGTTCGAGTTGCTGGCCGGGCGGCGGCCGCACTCCGGCACCGATCACGTCGCGCAGGTGCGAAGGCATGGGGAGGGTTCCGATAGCGTGCCCCGGCCCTCTACCGTGGCCTCAGCCGCAGCAGCCGGCGCGAGGGGCCTTCCCGGCCAGGCCGCCCTCCGCAGCCAGCTCTCCGGCGACCTCGACGCCATCCTGCTCAAGGCCCTGCGGCCCGAGCCCGCTCAGCGCTTCGGCTCCGCACAGGAGCTGGCGGACGACCTGCGGCGGTACCTGGACGGCCTGCCGGTGCGTTCCAGGCACGGGGGCACCGCCTACCGCCTGGGGAAGTTCGTGCGGCGCCGCGGGGCGGCCGTGGCGGCGGCGGCGCTGATCCTGGCAACGCTGGTGGGTGGCGTGATCGCTACGCGCAGGGAGGCCGACAGCGCGCGGCGCGCGCAGGAGCGCGCCGAACGCGTGAGCGGGTTCCTCTCGGACCTGCTGCGCTCGGTGCGCCCGGAGACCGGGGGTCGGGACGTGCCGGTGTCGGAGCTCCTCGACGCCGCGGCGCGCCAGGTGCCCGCGCTGCGGAGCAAGGACCCGGATGTGTGCCAGGAGCTCGAGACCGTGCTGGGGGACAGCTACCTTGCGCTGGGCCGCTTCGACGAGGCCGAGCGGGAGTTCCGGGGCGCGCTGGCACTGGGCGAGCGGGTGTTCGGCGCCCGCAGCATGGAGGTGGCGTCCCTCCTCAGCGACCTCGGGGTGGTGGACCTCGACCGCGGCGAGCCGGAGCGCGCGGACTCACTGCTGCGGAAGGCACTGGAGGTGGGCCGGGCCGCGGGGGGCGAGGACGACACCCTCACCGCGACCATCCTCTCCAACATCGGGACCGCGGCGCACGCCCGCGGAGACATGAAGGCCGCCGAGCGCTGGCACCGCCAGGCCCTCGCGCTGCGCCGGCGGCTGTTCCCGCCAGACCACCACTACGTGATCTCGAGCACGAGCAACCTGGCGGTCGCGCTCGGGGAGCAGGGGCGGTGGGCGGAGGCGGAGTCCCTTCATCGTTCAGCGCTGGCGGCCGCCCGCACGCACCTCACACCCCCGGACGCGACCCTGGCGGTCATCGAGAACGCGCTGGCCACCGCGCTGGACCTGCAGGACAAGATCGCGGGCGCGGACTCCATGTACCTGGACGTGATCCGCCAGCGGCGCGCGCTGCTCGGCGAGGGCCACCCGGACCTGGCGTTCACCGAGATGAACTATGCCCTGTTCTGCCTCGACCGCGGCAGGATCCAGCAGGCCGCCGGCATCTCGCGGCAGGTGCTGGCAGCCCGCGGGAAGAGCCTGCCCGAGAGCCACCCGGCCGTGGCGGCCGCTCTCCAGGCCCTCGGGCGTGCCGAGGACAGACTGGGCCACCCGCGCGGGGCCGAGCGGGCCCTCCAGGAGAGCCTGGCCCTGCGCCGCAAGTACCTGCCCGCCGGGCACTGGCTGATCGCCAGCTCGGTCAGCGCGCTCGGGGAGCACTACCTGATCGCGCACGACCTGCAGCGTGCGGAGCCCATGCTGGTTGAGTCCGAGCGCGCGCTCGAGCAGCAGTTCGGGGCGCAGAACCAGCGCACCCAGACCGCGATCAAGCGGCTGGCCGACCTCTATGCTGCGAAGCACTCCCCGAGGGAGGCGACCCGGTGGCGCTCCCGCCTCAGGCACCCGACCGCTTGAATCCCTGATCCCTCCGGCCCCCAATCCCCGCTCCTTGGATTGACAGAGACCGGCCCCTCCAGCGGAGGTCCGGGCAATCCAGGGCGCTCCGGGAGTGGAGGGATCCGTGGGGGAGGGGGGCCACATCATCTTCCTGCATCTGTCGGGAGGACGTGCCACCCAGGTGGATGTCATCCCGGCCTCGGCGCACCAGGAGCTCATCCTGGGCCGGGCGAATTCCGCAGCGGTCAGGTTCGACGCCGATGCGGACCGGGAGGTGGGCCGATTCCACGCCTGCATCCGGTTGGCCCGGGGCTCCAGGCCCCTTGAAATCCACGATTTGGGCAGCCGGAACGGCACGTTCCTCAACGGCGACCGGCTTTCCGCCCCCGCTCCGCTCCGCTCCGGGGACGTCATCCAGCTGGGTTTGGGTGGACCGGCGGTGGAGGTGATCCTCTCCGAATGATCCCCGCCGAGCGCGAATCCCGCTCTGCTGAATTAGAGAGCTCAATCCCGGCGCATCGCCGCCATGATGGACTTCACGGTTCGGCTCATTCTCCTTGGGAGGAATCATGACCGGCTCTACGACTGCAAAGCACTGGTGGTTCGCACTGGCGTGGCTCACGGTTGCGGCCTGCGGCTGTGGTGGCGGCGCCAGCTCCATCGTCACACCTCCGGCCGGCACGTGCGTGAACATGGGCAGCGCGAGCTATGTGGGGACGGAGACCATGAGCACCACCTCCGGCTCCTGCCCGAGCTACTCCAACCTCAGCGTCACCTTCACCATCGTGCAGGCGGCCGGGAGCTGTGCCTTCACCCTGCAGAACTCCCGGGTCCCGGGGACGACCTTCCCCGGAACGGTCTCCGACGGCCACGTCTCGTGGACGGGTTCGTACCCCTCCGCGACCGGCACGGTCACCATCAACAGCGTCAACGCGACGCTCTCCTCCGATCTCAAGACGCTCACCGGCAGCTTCACCTGGACCTACGCGGGCAGCACGCACTGCACCGGAACGACCACTTTCAACGTGGTCAAGCAGTAGGGAATGGCAGACCTCGGCGATCGGGCCGTTCGAGTGCGAGGGAATCCGGCCCCGGTCGGCTGCGTTCCACCGGCCGAGTGCGAGCCAGGCTGCTCTGACCGTCAGGCGGCCCCAGCCGATACGGCGACTGTCATGTGAAGTGCCCTCCCGAGAAACCGGGGCGGTTCGCCCGCTTGTCTCCGGCCCGCCCTGGCCTTAGCCTTGGCGGGTCTGCGGCCTTCCGACATGGACCCCCCGGCCGGGGTCCGGCGGCAGGGCCGCGCCGTTCCACGAGCTCGGGGAGGGAATCAAGATGTTCTCTGGAAGTGTGCGCGCATTCCGCGCCGGCGCAGCGCTGGCGCTGCTGCTCATGTTCGCCTCGGCCGCATCCGCCGCCGAGCTGGCGCGCTGGCTGCGCTATCCGGCGATCTCGCCGGATGGCCAGACCGTCGTCTTCGAGTACCGCGGAAACCTGTGGCGTGTGGCCGCCACCGGCGGCCTGGCCGTGCCGCTTACGGTGGGCGACTCGTACAACGCACACCCGGTGTGGTCCCCGGACGGCAAGTGGATCGCATTCGCCTCGGACCGCAACGGCAACTACGACGTCTACCTGATGCCCGCCGACGGCGGCGCCTCCACGCGGCTCACCTTCCACTCGGCCGACGAGATTCCCACCAGCTTCACGCCCGATGGCAAGGCGGTGCTGTTCACCGCCTCCATCCTGGATGCCGCGAGCAGCGCCGGCTTCCCGACCGACGCTCAGCCGGAGCTGTACAAGGTGAAGCTTGACGGCGGCATGCCCGAACAGGTGCTGTCGACGACCGCGCTCTTCGCGGTGTATGACCGCGCCGGAGCGCGCCTCGCGTACTCCGATCAGCGCGGCTTCGAGATGGAGTGGCGCAAGCACGACCACTCGGCATTCGGGCGCGACTTGTGGCTGTACGACGTCGCCTCCAACCGCCACACGCGCCTCACCGCGTTCGGCTTCGACAACCGCGAGCCGGTGTGGACCCCGGACGAGAAGGGACTGTTCTACCTCTCGGAGAAGAGCGGCAGCTTCAACGTGTGGAAGCTGGACCTCGCCGACCCGGGCAAGCCCGTGGAGGTCACGAACCACGCCACGCACCCGGTGCGCTTCCTCTCGGCCTCCGCCGCCGGCGACCTGTGCTATGCGTACGACGGCGACCTGTGGATTCGCCCGGCGGGCGCGGCCGAGAGCCGCAAGCTGAGTGTCGTCGTGGCGGTGGACCAGCGTGACCGCACCACCATGCCGGTCGACGTGGGCTCGCAGGTGAGCGAGTTTGACATCGCGCCCGACGGCAGCGAGATCGCGTTCGTAGCCCGCGGCGAGGTGTTCGTGGCCTCGACCGAGCGCGGCACGACGCGCCAGATCACGCACACGCCCGAGCAGGAGCGCTCGGTGAGCTTCTCGCCAGACGGCCGCAGCCTGATCTACGCCGGCGAGCGAGGCGACAGCTGGAAGATCTACCGCACCGACATCACCGACCAGGACGAGCCCAACTTCTTCAACGCCACTTCGTTGAGGGAATCGCCCGTGCTGGCCACTTCCCAGGAGACGTTCCAGCCGCGCTTCTCGCCCGACGGCAGCGAGATCGCCTACCTGGAGGAGCGCACCACGCTCAAGGTGCTCAACCTCAAGACCGGCGCCATCTGCACCATCCTGCCGGGCGACCTCAACTACTCGTACGCGGACGGCGACCAGGAGTTCGAGTGGTCTCCGGACGGCAAGTGGCTCGCGGCCGAGTTCCTGAGCAAGGACCGCTGGTCCAGCGAGATCGGCCTCGTGCCGGCCTCGGGCACCGGCAAGGTGGTCAACGTGACGCACAGCGGGTACAACGAGCAGTCGCCGCACTTCGCACAGAAGGGCGAGGTGCTGCTGTGGGCCAGCGACCGCCACGGATTGTTTACGCAGTCCGGCAACGGCCGGCAGCTCGACGTGTACGCCGCGTTCCTGACGCGCAAGGCCTGGGACCGCTTCCAGCTGGACCAGGACGCCTTCGAGCAGCTGAAGCTGAAGGAGAAGGGTGGGGAAAAGGAGAAGAGCGGCCCGCCGCACGAGGACGCCGCGAAGCCCGCGGCCGACGCCAAGGCGGTCAAGCTCCCGCCGCCGGTGGCCATCGAGTTCGATCAGCTCGACGACCGCATCGCGCGCGTCTCGCTGAACTCCGCCGAGCTGGCTGGTGCCGCGCTGTCACCGGACGGCGAGACGCTGTACTACATGGCCCGCTACGAGAAGGGCTTCGACCTCTGGAAGTACACGCCGCGCAAGAAGGAAGTGAAGCTTGTGGCCAAGTTCGACGCGCGCAGCGCCAGCTTCGAGCTGGACCGCGACGGGAAGAAGGCCGTGGTCCTCGCCGACGGCCACCTCTCGGTGGTGGACGTCGAGTCCGGCAAGGCCTCGCCGGTCGCGCTCGCGGCGAAGATGGAACTCGATCCCGCCGCCGAGCGCGCGTACATGTTCGAGCACATCTGGCGGCAGACGCTGAAGAAGTTCTACAGCGTGGGCATGCACGGCACCGACTGGCAGGGGCTCAGGAGCCACTACGCGGCATTCCTGCCGTACGTTGACAACGACCGCGACTTCGCCGAGCTGGCCTCGGAGATGCTGGGCGAGCTCAACTGCTCGCATACCGGCTGTCGCTACCGCCCGGCGCGCCCCGACGGCGACGAGACCGCGGCGCTGGGCTTCTTCCCGGATCCCCAGCACACCGGCGATGGAGTGGGCGTGCTGGAAGTGATCGAGGGTGGCCCGCTGCAGAAGGCCGGCACGAAGATCCGCCCCGGGGTGGTGATCGAGAGCATCGACGGCACTCGCATCGCGGCTGGCGCGAACTGGTACCGGCTGCTGAACCACAAGGCCGGCACCCCGGTGCGCCTCGGCCTCTTCGATCCGAAGGGCGCAGGCCGGTGGGAGGAGACGGTCAAGCCCGTCGCCTGGGCCGAGCAGGGGCGGCTGCTGTACCAGCGCTGGATCCGCGCGCAGCGCGACCGCGTGGAGAAGCTGTCCAACGGGCGCCTGGGCTACGCCCACATCCGCGGCATGAATGACGGCGCCTACCGCGAGATGTTCGACGAGGTGTTTGGCCGTGCGGTGGACAAGGACGCCATCGTCCTCGACACCCGCTGGAACGGCGGCGGCAACCTCGTGGAGGCGCTCACCCAGTTCCTTTCGGGCAAGGTCTACGCGCGCCACCTCCCGCGCGGCCAGAACCTGGGCACGGAGCCCAGCGACCGGTGGACCAAGCCCAGCATCGTGGTGATGAGCGAGGGCAACTACTCCGACGCCCACTGCTTCCCGATGGCCTACACGCAGCTCGGCCTCGGCGAGACCGTCGGAATGCCCGTGCCCGGCACCTGCACGTCGGTGTGGTGGGAGCGCCTGCAGGACCGGGACCTGATCTTCGGCATCCCCGAAGTGGGCCTGGTGGACATGCAGGGCGACCTGATGGAGAACAAGCAGCTGGCGCCGACGTACACGGTGGAGCCGGATCCGGCTCAGTTGGCCGCGGGGCGTGACACGCAGGTGGAGAAGGCGGTGGAGGTGCTGCTTTCGAAGCTGCCGGCGACCGCGGCCCCCGCGAAGCACTGACCGGACGGGGGAGTCGAGCCGCAGCGGAGATCGCGGGAACCCGCGCGGTCTCCGCTCGCGGCGTGCGCGACCACGCCGCCGAGGCGCGCTCAAGCGCCACTTGAACGCCCGCCTGTCTGGGCCTAGAGCACCTGGCGTGTGGGGCGGAAGAGGATCTCGTTGACGTCCACATCTTCCGGCTGGCTGATGGCGAACGCGACCGCCCGCGCGAACGACTCGGCCGGAATCGCGAACTCCGCATAGAACTTGTGGATGTTCTCGGAGATGTCCGCCTCGGTGATGCTGTCCGCCAGCTCGGTGGCCACCGCCCCGGGCGAGATCACCGTCGTCCGGATGTTGTACGCCTTCACCTCCTGGCGCAGCCCCTCGGAAAGGGCCCGAACGGCGTGCTTGGTCGCCGCGTAGACGGCGCCGGCAGGGGTGACCTTGTGCCCGGCCACGGAGGAGACGTTGACGATGTGCCCGGACTTCTGTCGCACCATGTGCGGCATGGCCGCCGCGATGCCGTAGAGCACCCCCTTGATGTTCACGTCGACCATCCGGTCCCACTCGTCAACCTTGAGGCGCTCGATCGGCGAGTGCGGCATCAGCCCGGCGTTGTTGATCAGGACATCGATGCGCCCGCAGGTCTGCACGGCGACGTCGACCAGGTTCCTGACCTGGTCGCGCTGCGTCACGTCGGTGCGGACCGCGAGCGCCTTGCCACCGTGAGCTGTCAGCTCCCTTGCGAGCGTTTCGATGCGCTCGACACGCCGGGCACCGAGGACGACGGTGGCGCCTTCCCCGGAGAGGAATCGGGCGGCCGCCTGACCGAGCCCGCTGCTCGCGCCCGTGATGACGATGACCTTGCCTCCGATGTTCTTGCTCATGATCGTGCCTCTCGTTCGTTCTTCACCGACCCCCGACGACCTAGCCGCGACTCACGCCCACGCTGTGCCGAATCTCCATCTCCGGGGTGATCGCCAGTCTCACGATCAGGTCGGACACGCTGTTGAGCGACACGTCGTGGCCTTGGAACGGCTCGCCCTTCTGGGTGAGCCGATACTCGACCTCTTCCTCGCGGGTGAACCAGCCAGGGCGCAGGATCGTGTAGTCCAGGTCCGACGCCTCGATCACGGCCGCCGAGTCGCGGTACGGGTCAAGCACGCTGCGGTAGCGCTCGCCCGGCACTTCACCGTAGATGCCCATCGACGCGCAGGAACACCCGGGTCGTGTTGCGCGCGAGCTGCCCGTTGGCGCCCAGGACGAGAACCTTCGTCATGCGGCGGTGCCCTCCGTGACGACCCGCAGCGCGTTGAGCGTCCGCGGGTAGCCGATGAACGGCAGCAGCTGGGTGAGGGTGCCGATCAGAACCTGGCGGTCGTTCCCGGCCGACAGGTTCCCCGCGACATGCGACGCGAGCTGGGGTTCGCAGCCGCCGAGCGAGGCGAGGATTACGAAGGTCAAGAGCTCGCGCGTCCTCAGTTCGAGCCCGGTGCGGGTGTAGTAGTCGCCAAAGCAGTTGGCCGCCAGGTAGTCGTGGATGTGCAGCTGGTCCCGCGGGGACTGCGCACGCCACTGGTCCACCTTCTCGCCGAAGATG
>Ga0335070_10007181_pt1 | contig 13075 bp, 14 predicted proteins | sample Lox_Sample_13_FD_206722 | JGI IMG/M metagenome (GOLD analysis project Ga0335070, IMG submission 206722) | Soil microbial communities from Loxahatchee National Wildlife Refuge, Florida, United States - Lox_Sample_1.3 | ecosystem: Environmental > Terrestrial > Soil > Wetlands | place: USA...
GAGCGAGCTCGCCCGGGCGAGGAGATCGCGAAGGAGATCCACCTTTCGCGACTGGGAGCCCTCACCGCCGAGACGCGCAATCCGGTCGAAGGTGGCGTACACCTCCTCCACCGAGAGCGGCGGGCGAAGGCCAGGGTGATGCATCAGGGTTTCTGCCGCGGACCCCAAATCCCCCTGGCGCCGCGACTCGCTCGCGACCACGGCGAGCGGGGTCTTCACCACGTCGGCGACCGCACGCGCCGCCAGCTTCTCGCCCAGACCCAGCTCCACCGCTTCCCAGTCGGGCCGCAGCTTGCCCTGCATCAGATAGACGACGCGGGCGATGACCGGTGCCGGGGTACTTCGCAGGAGTCGCGCCAGGGCGGCGGTCACTTCGAGCCGGGAGCTGGTGCTCTCGATGCTGCCGTAGACCTCGGCCAGGCTTCGGTAGACCATCCAGTCTCTCCACGCTGATTGCGCGGCGTCGACGTTCGGCCAGAAGCACGTGCATACGCCACGCCGGAGACGGATCTGATGGGTGCCGCACCGATTGCGCACGCCGCGGAAGTTGGCTCGCGAGTCACCCTCGCAGACCGTCCTGGAACGTTTGTTGCTCCTCACGGTCTGCCCGGACCGTTCCGGGCATTCACAAGGAGTGATTCCATGGCCAACGTCGTTGTGCGCAAGGAGGAGGGTCGGAGCGTTCCCGCCCAGGTCGTTCCCAGCACCGATCTATTTGCCCCAATTCGCGACTTCGTCGAGCCGTTCAGGCAATTCCTGGCACCCTTCGGAGAGCTCCGTCCCTTCGCGTTCTTTCCTGCGTTCGAGATCAAGGAGAACAAGGACGGGTACGTCATCAGGGCGGATGTCCCCGGAGTGAAGGAGGCCGACCTGGAGGTCAACGTCACCGGGAAGCGCCTCAGCGTGAGCGGAAAGCGCGAGGAGGAGAAGGAAGAGCGCGGGGAGACCTACTACACCTCCGAGCGCAGTTACGGCAGCTTCAGCCGCTCGTTCACTCTTCCCGAGGGCAGCGATGTGCAGCACATCGCCGCCGATCTGAAGGGAGGCGTGCTGACCATCAGCGTCCCGAAGAGCGCAGAGACCAAGACCAAGAAGGTCGAGATCAAGGGAGAGCAGGCGTCCAAGGCCTGACGGAACCTACCGGCCGGAAGGGGACGAGGTCTCCCATGGCGAGGATCGTCGTGTGTGGGCCGGAGATGGCCCAGTTCGGCGCGGCGCTCGCCCGCGAGCTGGACGAGTCGCTCTGCCAGGCGATGGTGGAGCGGTTTCCCGACGGGGAGATGCACGTCATCCTGCCGGAGCGAGTGACCGACCTCGACGTGACCCTGGTCCAATCGCTCCTCTCGCCCGCCGGAGAGCGGCTCGTGGAGCTCAGCCTCCTGGCGGACGCCTGCCGGCGTGCACGGGCAGCCAGAGTCACCTTGTTCCTGCCCTATCTTGCCTACGCGCGGCAGGACCGGTGCACGCGGAGAGGCGAGGCGCTCGGGGGGGAGGTGGTCGCGGGGCTGGTCTCGCTAGCGGGCTTCGATCGGATCGTGGCGGTCGATCTCCACTCCGACGCTGCTCTCGGCTGGTTCCGGGCACCGCTCCAGCACCTCAGCGTGGGCCCCGATCTGGCCGAGGCGGTCCGTTCCTCGCTGCCCGCTTCCTCGGTGGTCGTCTCCCCCGATCTTGGCGGGGCCAAGCGTGCGGAGCGCGTGGCAAAGCTACTCGGAAAGCCCCTGGCCATCGTTCACAAGACCCGAGGCGAGCGAGAGGTCATCGTGCACCGGGTGCTGGGGGACGTGCGTGGCCAGGCTCCTCTCGTGGTGGACGACATGATCTCCACCGGAGGGACGATCGCGGCCGCAGCGGATGCGCTCCGCCAGGCCGGGTGCGTGCCACCGCTCACCGTCCTCGCCACGCACGCCTTGCTGGTGGGGGATGCGATCGATCGCCTTCGGGCGGCACAGGTGGCGTGCCTCGTCCACTCCGACTCTCTTCCGACCCGGGAGCTTCCGTTCCCGAACGTCGTCGTCCCGCTCGCTCCGATCGTCGCCTCTGCTCTACGCGAGGAGTTTCCATGGAATCCCAAATGAAGGTCGAAAGCTTGATGACGACCGCGCTCGTGACCGTCCGGGAGAGCGATTCAGTCGCGACGGCAGAGCTCGAGATGAAGCTGGGTTCGCTCCGGCATCTCCCGGTCGTCGACGACAAGGAGAACCTGGTCGGCCTCGTCTCGGCCCGCGATGTGCTCGCCGGCCTGGCGAGAGGCAAGAGGAAGATTCGGGTCGGTGACTACATGAGCCGCCAGGTCGTCACGGTCACTCCGGACACGCCGGTTTCCACTGCGATCGACCTTCTCCTCGACAACCAGTTCGGCTGTCTCCCGGTCATGGGGAGTGACGGACACTTGATGGGAATCGTGACCGAGACGGACTTCCTCCGGGCTAGTCGCCAGATGCTATCCGCGGAAGAGCCTCGGATATGGGAGTGGAGATGACGCCGGAGGACCGCGCCCGAACGAGTTGACGACGAACGCTCGCCACGAAATGAGCAGAGCCAGGATGCTTAGGAAGCCGCCTCGTGACCCAAGCGCGGCAGCCAGCTGCGTAAATCAGGCTACCGGGCCTGATTGCGAACAGTCTTGGGTGCCGCCTGCTTCGCGAGCTGCTGAGCCCGGAAGGCGAGCTCCTCGGCGCTCTCGGCCACCTTCTCCGCGGTCTTCTGGAGCCTCAATCCAGCCTGCGCCACCGCCCGGTGCAGTCGGGCACTCGTCTGGATGTTGAGCGCCTTGGCCCTGGCAGCCACCACATCAATCCTCTTGTTGATGTCGGTCGTCTTCATTCGGTTCCTCCGGACCGCGGGTTCGTGCATCGGTTATGCCCCGTGGCGACTGCCTCCCCGAGGAGCGGTAGCACCCGACGCGGCGCTCTGGCTTCACGCATGCACGCCGGTGCATTCGGCTGCGAGAGAAGGGCTCAGCGCGCATCGGATGCGAGCGGCGTGCGTCCATGCGCAGCCATTGCGGTCTGGCTTCCGTCCGGGCCGCTTGGGATGTGCAATGCGTGTTCTGGTGACCTGGGGCTCGAAGCGAGGTGGAACGGAGGGAATCGCCCGGGTCATCGGCGCGAGGCTCATCGAAGCTGGACACGAGCCGGTGCTCGTGCCTGCGAAGGCCGCGCTTCGGGAGCGGAGCTTCGAGGCGGCGATCATCGGTGGGGCGCTCTATGCGAACCGATGGCATCGCGACGCCCGGCGTCTCGTCTGGCGACGGCGGGCGGCACTCCGGAGAGTCCCGGTCTGGTTGTTCTCCAGCGGGCCGCTGGACGAATCCGCCGATCGCGGGACGCTCGCTCCGACTCGACAGGTCCTCGCCCTGGCCGAGCTCGTCGGAGCGCAGGCCCACGTCACCTTCGGTGGCCGACTCAGGTTCGATGCCCACGGATTCCCGGCGAGCGCGATGGCCAAGACGCATGCGGGTGACTGGCGGAACCCGGAACGAATCCAGGCGTGGGCCACCGAGGTTGCCCGCGTGCTTCGCTCCGCCCGGCCGAGGACCTTCAAGGATCATCCGGCGGACGCACTGCTTCGCCTGGTGCTGCATGGTCTTGCTGGATGGGCTGGGTGCGCCGCAGTGATGGTTGGGCTGCTCCGACTGTTCAGCTCGGGCACGGCAATCGGCCTTCACGCGGTTCTGGCACCACTCATCTTCGCTGGGGTGGCGTGGCACTTCTTCCGGTTGTTCGGCGCGCGCGATGCGCGGGACACCGCAGCGACCTGGACCGTCATCGTGGCGATGCTGGATCTGATCGTTGTCGCCGGCCTGGTGCAGCACAGCCTGACGATGTTCCACAGCATCGCCGGCACCTGGCTTCCCCTGATGCTCATCTTTCTTACGAGCTGGTCGATCGGGGAAGCGATGTCCTCGCTCCCCTGGAAGGCACCCCCGAGCCGCCCCAAGCATCCGGCGGCGGGGAGTGCCGCGGCCTGAGAGATGCCTCAGTCCGGTCACGATGCTGGCCAGCGGGCGTGCTCCGTCTGGCACCGCGGCGGTACGGCACGACGAGTGCAGCCCCTAACGGATGATGCGTTCCCGCGAGGGCAACAGCTGCCCGAGGAGGAGGCCATGCGTCAATTCTTCGAAGGAACCCGGCCGGGGCACGTCGGACGTGTCGGCACGGCCGAGTTCGAGCTGCCCGTGCTGTACTTCCGCGACGACTCGTTCGGTGCTCTGTTCACGGCCGACCTCACCCGGCTTCAGGCGGCGATGCCGAGCCAGAGCCTGTACCCGGTGCCACACACGCCGGGTCGCGGGCTGGTCTACATCGGGTGCTTCGACTACCTCGACACGAGCGTCGGCCCCTACGGCGAGGTCGCGATCGCCGTTCCGGCGGTGTACGGGCGGCGCCCTCCGCCGCTACTTCCAACGGTTTTCGAGGGCCGCTGGCCAGGGTTCGGAGCGGTCATCCTGCATCTGCCGGTCACCACCCGCCTGACGCGGGATGGCGGACGCACCTACTGGGGGTACGCCAAGTTCGTCGCCGACATGCGGTTCCAGAGCACCCCTGAGTTCCAGGAGTGCCGTCTGGAGGAGGGTGGAGAGCACATCCTCACGCTTCACGTGGTGAAGCGCGGACCCCCGCTGCCGGACCGACGGCCGCTCATCACCTACTCGGTAAAGAACGGGGCGCTCCTTCGGACGACCATCCCGCAGTCCACCATCGTGCGCATGGCGCTCGACGGCGGTGGGGCGTTCCTGGAGCTGGGCGACGCCCATCCCGTCGCGAAGTCGATCCGGGAGCTGGAGATCGACCCCAGGCCGGTAGTGACTCGCTCCAACCTTGACCGGTGCGCGATCCTCCCGGAGGGCGAAGTGGTCGAGCAGAGCGTCCGGCCGCTGGAGGGCTATCTGGGCGCGGAGAGGGAGCAAGGCGAGCTGGAGAGCGCCGACGCTCGCGGAGTACGAGGAATCGTTCATGTTGGCGAGCCGGGCCAAGGGCAACAAGCCCCGCAGTCTCCACGCGAAGGAAACCATCCTCGGGCGGTTGGTGAAGGAGCTCGGAACGATGCTGCTCGATGCCCCGGACATGCGTGGACGGGTCGGCGAGTACCAGACGCGGATGCTGGCCGACGGCTACTCGGCGAAGACGGTGAAGAACGACATGGCCGCGCTGGAGGCGTTGCTCAAACTCGCCGCAGACTGAGGCGTGATTGCGAGCGTGCCCCGGCTGCCTAAATGCATCCACCGAAGCCCAGGACGGAGCTGCTCACGGCGGAGGAGGCAAGCCGGGTCATCGCGGCGACGCCGGCCGGGTGGCAACGGACGTGGGTACTCGTGCTGCTGCGCACCGGCATCCGCCTCGGAGAAGGGCTCGCACTGAAGTGGTCGGATGTGGACCTCACGACCGGGTCGCTGCGGATCCAGGCGACGCGGTGGAGAGGACTCGAAGGAACGCCGAAGGGCGGACGGGAGCGAACCGTGCCGCTCTCTGACGATGCTCGCGCGGCCCTGGCCGCCCACCGGCATCTGCGGGGGCGTTACGTCTTCTGCCGCGAGGACGGGAGCCCCTTCACGGACTGGGACGTGCGAGAAGTGGTGCCCAAGGCCTGCAAGGCAGGCGGGCATCGGCCGACGGGTGACGAACCACGGACTCCGTCACACGGTCGGGACGGTCCTCGGTGAGCACGTCAACGCGTTCAAGGTGCAGGCGTTCCTCGGACACGCCGACCTGAGCACGACCCGGCGGTACGTCCGCGACACGGCGGAGGGTCTACGGGAGGCGGCGCGGGTGCTCGAGCTGGCCTCTCCGCAGGTTACGGCCACCTGACGGCCACGAGGGCGGGAGCGGAGTGAAGATGTGAGTGTCTACGGCGGCTTGCGAGTGTCCCCGACGGGATTCGAACCCGTGTTACCGGCTTGAAAGGCCAGCGTCCTGGGCCTCTAGACGACGGGGACTGCGAAGGACGCCGACGACTAACCCGAACGCGGGTGGGAGCGCCAGTCGCGTGTGGTGATGCCGCTACTTCTTCTGCTTGGCCATCTGCGCGACGAACGCGTCCTGTGCCGCCTTCATCTCCGCGGGGGTGAGGTTCTTGACCCGCCTGGCGAACGTCCACTTGATGTTCCAGCGGTCCACCAGCATCCCCACCCGGTCGCCCCAGAACATGTCGGCCATGGGCATGGTCACCTTCGCCCCGGCCTTCACCGCACGATCGAACGCCGCGTCGGCGTCCGCGGTGTAGATCCACAGCGAGGAGAAGCTCGGTGTGGCTCCCATCTCGGGCGCGGTGTCGTTGAGGAAGAAGGCCGAGTCGCCGATGCGCAGCTCGGCGTGCCAGACCTTGGTCCCGGTGGGGTCGAGGGCCCGGCTTCGCTCCTCGGCGCCGAACGCGCGCTTGTAGAAGTCGATGGCCTCGGCTGCGCCCTCGACGGTCAGCGACGGGGTCAGGGTGTGCAATCCCTCGGGAACGGGCTCGACCATGATCGACTCCTCCATGGGCCTCTGCGGCCCCATCTCCTGCTGTGAGTCGCCAGGGGCTCGAACCCTGGACCCTCGGCTTAAAAGGCCGGTGCTCTACCAGCTGAGCTAGCGACTCGTCTGCCCGGGGGGGTAGGTAGTCACAGCAGGACGCCCGGCCGCAAGTGCTCGGCGACCCGCCGGAGCCGGGTAGAGTCGTCGCGACCTTCCCGTGGGGATGCCCCTCCGGGGCACGCCCTCACCCCACTCGAGCCGCCGTGGCCGACTCCAACGACGATCTCGATGAAGACGCTCCCGGGGGCCCCGGGCGCCTTTACCTCACCCGCGCTGGCGCCGAGCGGATGCACGCCGAGCTGCTCAAGCTGCTGAACGACGAGCGTCCCCGGGTCACCGCCGAGGTCAGCGCTGCCGCCGCCCAGGGGGACCGGAGCGAGAACGCCGAGTACATCTACGGCAAGAAGCGGCTCCGGGAGATCGACCGGCGCATCCGCTTCCTCCAGCGGCGGCTCGACACCTGCACCATCGTCGCCCCGGAAGATCAGACCGACACCGAGCGCGTCTGGTTTGGCGCCTGGGTCACCCTGGAGGACGAGGACGGAGCGGAGCGCAGCTACCAGATCGTCGGCCCGGACGAGATCGACGCCCGGGGAACCCTGGTGAGCGTGGAATCCCCGCTCGGCCGGTCTCTGCTCGGCAAACGGCGTGGCGATGAGGTGACGGTCCGGCGACCGCGTGGCGAGGTGGAGCTCGTCGTCCGTGACATCCGGTACCGTCGGGACCCCTAGATGACCGAGACCGTCCGCGTGCAGTCGCGCCTGTGGCGCATCTACCGACGGATCGACCTCGCCGCCCTCACCGAGGAGGAGGACGAGGACGGTGATCCGCTGGGGCTTGCCTCGCGCGACGGACGTACCCGCCTCGCCTGGGAGACCTACAGTCGCGGCGGCCTGGAGCACGCGCTCCGGGCGTACGGCACCCTGGAGCGACTCGAGGCCCGCGGGCTCGGGAAGCTCGCGGTGAACCTCGACCTGACGGATCCCTTCGCCCCGACCATCGTGGTGCGGAGCGATCTCTTCGCGCCCCCGATGGTCCAGGCCTCGCTGCGGCAGCTGAGTGGCCACCAGCTCGGGCTCGGGCAGCCAATGGCGGACGTGCCGCTCCTGTTCCTGGAGTCCCTCCTGCTCCAGAACCCGGGGAAGCGCTTCGACTGGCAACGTCCACCCCTGCCAGGCCAGGAGTTCCCGGGCCTCAGTCTCTCCGCCGAGGTCATCCAGCTGCTCCTGCTCATGGCGAAGCGGGTCGGCGCCGAGGGGATGGCGCTGCAGGCGAGCAGCTTCCACGCCGCGTGGATCTACGCCCGGCACTTCGTCTTCGTCGACGGGAAAGCGCAGGCGCGATTCGACACCTTGCGCAACGAGCCCCGGCTCCGGCCGCTGTGGCTACTCTCGTGGGCGCTCGACCTGGGCTGCGTACGGTCCGGTGGCGAACGGGTGACGTGGACGCCGGATCTGATGGTCGCATCCCTGGACGCGCGGGTGGCCCGGGCGGTGAACACCGCGGGACGACGGGCCGCGGTCCGCAGGGGAGACCGGCGGGAGTACCGCTTCGACCTGGCCTGTCTCCGGCGCCGCTTCCCCTGGGACAGGATGCCCCCGCCCCCCGTGCCCCAGAGCGTTCAGGAGCTGCTCCGCTCCCCTCGGGCCTGACTTTGGGCGGGCGGGGGGCGTCGGGTCCATGCCTATACTGGGGGGAACGACAGCGAGGAACCGCAGGCCCAACGCCTCAGCACGAGGTCTTGCCCGAGGGAGCCCCCCGGCCCGTCGATGAAAAAGAACTTCGTCCTCGACACCAACGTCCTGCTGCACGATCCGCGGTCGCTGTTCAGCTTCGACGACAACAACGTCGTCATCCCCATCTACGTCATCGAGGAGGTCGACAAGTTCAAGCGCGACCAGAGCGAGCTCGGGCGCAACTCGCGCGTCGTGGCCCGCTACCTGGATGCATTCCGCGCCGAGGGCTCGCTGGCCGAGGGGGTGCCGCTCCCCGGCGGGGGGCTGTTGAGCGTCGTCTTCACCCACCGCACCATCCCCGCGTCTCTGGGGGATCCGGCTCTGATGGACAACCGCATCCTGGCGGTCGCGCTCGACATCAAGGAGCGCGACCCCGAGATGCCGACGATGTTCATCACCAAGGACACGTCGCTCCGGATCCGCGCCGACGCCATCGGGCTCATCGCCCAGGACTACGACGCCCAGCGGGTGGAGATCTCCGAGCTCTTCACCGGCCACACCGAGCTGTTCGTCTCCCGCGAGGCGGTGGATCAGGTGTACCGCCCGGGCGCCGAGGTGAGCGTCCCGGGGATGGACGGCCTCGCGCCCAACGAGTTCGTGCTCCTCAAGGACGCCCAGAACCCATCGCACACGGCGATGGCCCGGATGAACGCGGCGAAGAGCAAGCTCGTCCCGCTGGTGCGCCCGGCGAAGGAGGGGGTCTGGGGCATTCGGGCCCGGAACATGGAGCAGAGCTACACGCTCGATCTCCTCCTCAACGACGAGATCAAGCTGGTCACCATCGTTGGCAAGGCGGGGACCGGGAAGACGCTCCTGGCCATCGCCTCCGGGCTGCACAAGACGACGGAGGAGGGGAACTACCAGAAGCTACTGGTCAGCCGGCCCATCTTCCCGCTCGGCCGTGACATCGGGTACTTGCCAGGGGACATCGAACAGAAGCTCAATCCCTGGATGCAGCCCATCTTCGACAACGTGGAGTTCCTGATGAACCTCAGCCGCGCCGACAAGAAGGCCGGGCGCGGCTACCACGAGCTGATGGACCTGGGGATCGTGGAGATCGAGCCGCTGACCTACATCCGCGGCCGGAGCATCCCCAACCAGTTCATCATCGTGGACGAGGCGCAGAACCTCACGCCCCACGAGGTGAAGACCATCATCACCCGGGTCGGCGACGGGACGAAGATCGTCCTCACCGGCGATCCGTTCCAGATCGACAACCCCTACGTGGACGCGACGACCAACGGCCTGGTGCACGTGGTCAACCGCTTCAAGCAGGAGCGCATCGCGGGCCACATCACCATGACCAAGGGCGAGCGGAGCGCGCTGGCGGAGCTGGCGGCGAATCTCTTGTGAGCACCGATGAGGGACAGACCCCGCCGTCGAGCGAGCAGCGGCCGCTCATCGAGTACCCCACCACCTACACCTTCAAGGTGATGGGGAAGCAGGAGCACGGCTTCCGGGAGTACGTCCGGGCGCTGTTCCACCGCATCATGGGCCAGGAGGTCTCCCCGGACTCGATGAGCGAGCAGCCCTCGCGCGGGGAGAAGTACCTCTCGGTCTCCGTCACCGTGGTGCTGCTGAGCGAGGAACAGCGGCGGCACGTCTACACCGAGCTGCACAAGGAGCGGCGCATCCTGTACTACCTCTGACCGGCCACCCATGCGCAGCGGCCACCGCCCCACCGAGGAGTTCCAGGACAGCGATCCGCGGGCCCCCTTCTGCCGGGCCTCGGTGGTGGCGCGACTCGTCCGGCGGCTCGAGTTGCCCCCCGGGTCCGAAGTGCTGGAGTGGGGCGTGGCGCGGGGGACCACCGCGGCAACGCTGGCGAGGCTCGGGATGAGCGTGACCCTGGTCGAGCCGGACGAGGCGGCGCTGGACCGGGTCCTCCAGGGGGTCCGGGCGCAGGTGAAGGCGGTGATGGCGGACCGGCCGCCGGCGACGATGGCCGGGCGGTTCGCGCTGGTGCTCCTGCACGCGCGCGACGCGCTCGGGGACGAGGTCGCCGGCACGGCGCGAGAGTTCCTCGCGCCGGAGGGAAGAGTGGCGTTCGTCCGACCGGTCAGGGTGCTGCTCCGGCCGCCGCCGGGGCTGGTCGAGCGCTGGGAGCGTCACTGGGGGTCGACGCTCAGGACGCCGCAGGAGCTGCTCGGGAGTCTGCCCGCCGCCGGGTACGAGCCGGACTTCGCCGAGACGCTGGGCCTCGACGAGATGGACTCGCTCTATGGCGCGGCGCCGGATGCGCTGGCCGAGGAGGCGGCGCTCTACCGGGCCGGGGCGGTGGCGATCAGCTTCGCGATGGTCACCGGGCGGCGGCGAGAGCCGGACGAGAAGCCTCGGCCGTCGCGAGACAGGGGCTGATGGAGCCCCACGATGCCGCGTCGGGGCCTCAGGGCAACCGTCGGCGACCGCTCAGGCGCAGGCCGGCTGCGACCAGTCGACCAGCTCGAGCCGCTTGCTCGACATCCTGAACTCCACCGAGGTCCGCTCGCCAGCCGCGTCGCCGCCGATCTGCAGGGGCATCGGGTTGGCCGCCTGGACGCTCACCGCGACGGCGTGGAAGTCGTGGATGGTCTTCGGAAACCACTCGCCGCGCCACAGCGCGCGGACGTTCGCCACCGCGGCAAGCGGATTGACCGTTCCCAGCCGAAGGTGCAGGTGCCCCAGCCGACGCCCGGCGAAGGGGAACATCCGGAGCGCGTACCCGTAGAACGGGATGGTGCTCGCCGCGACCATCATCGCCGGGCCGCGGTAGAGCAGGGCCCCCGGAGCCAGCTCCTCGACGGCGCGGCCGGTCGGGTCGAGCCGGTAGGCGGGGACGTCGGCGGAGTTGCGGACCTCGACCTGCTCCGACAGCCGGTGGGTCAACGCGTGGGGCAGCGTCCGGAGCCCCACCGTGAGCGCGTAACCGCGCGACCCGGTGAGGGCCCAGTGTCCCCACGTCCCGTGGACCTTCTGCTTCAGACCCAGGTAGTCGTTGAGGAGCCGGGCATCCATCCCCAGGCCGGCGAACTGCGTCCGTCGGCCGTCCACCTTGAGCAGCTCGAGCGGGCGGTACCCCGGGATCGCTCCCTCGCACGCCCGGCGCACGTCGTCGACGACGCCGCCGTCCTTGAACGGGGAGGCGTGCACCAGGGCCGCCAGCCCGTTGCCGGTCCCCAGCTTCAACACTCCGAACCGCGGGGCGGAGGCATGGGCTCGCTCGGCCTCCGAGAGGATCTCGTCGGCGAACCCGATGAACGTCCCGTCGCCGCCGCCGCAGAAGACGGTGTCATAGCCGCGGCTGAGAATGTCCCTCGCGATGCGCCGGGCATCCTTCGGCGAGCGCGACAGGTAGAGGTCGGACCGCGGCACGACGTGCGAGAGCGCGCGGACCACCCGGGCGTTCACCCTCCGGGCGCGCGCGTTCAAGAGCACGGCCACCCGGGGCGAGGCCGGCCCGACGAGCTGCGTCGGCGGGGCTGCGAACATCGGGGCGGTCAAGTCAGTTGCTCCAGGGTGGCGCGCTGCGCCAGAAGCCTTCAATTCCTCGGCCAGCTTGAACATCGCTGGACAGATGTTGCGTCTCTGTAACGATTCCGATGGGTTGCGGCCACGAAATCGCCCGACCTGGGCGCCCGGTGCAAACGCCAGGTGTCAGCCCGGTGCGTCGCCCGGGTGGCACCTCGGGCCGGGACCGCCCGCTTGCCCGCGTTTGACACACCTGCACCCCTGGTTAGCTTCAAACGCGTGAGGCCAGGTCCGTCCTGGCGCAGAAGTTCCAGCATTTTCAAGTAGTTTCAGGAGGCATTTCACGTGGCGAAGATCATCGGCATCGACCTGGGGACCACGAACAGCGTGGTGGCCATCATGGAGGGCCGCGACCCCAAGGTGCTGACCAACGAGGAGGGGAGCCGGATCACCCCTTCCGTGGTCGCGTTCACCAAGGATGGTGAGCGGCTGGTGGGCCAGGTCGCGAAGCGGCAGGCCATCACCAACCCCGAGCGGACCATCTACTCCATCAAGCGGTTCATGGGCCGCCGCTACGAGGAGGTCACCGAGGAGATCAAACTCGTCCCCTACAAGGTGGTGAAGGGCCCCAACGGCGACGCCCGGGTGGACATCGACGGAAAGCAGTACAGCCCTCCGGAAATCTCCGCGCAGATCCTCCTCAAGCTCAAGCGCGCTGCGGAGAACTACCTCGGAGAGAAGGTCACCGAGGCGGTCATCACCGTCCCGGCGTACTTCAACGACGCCCAGCGGCAGGCCACCAAGGACGCCGGCGAGATCGCCGGGCTCACCGTGCGGCGGATCATCAACGAGCCCACCGCCGCGGCGCTGGCCTACGGCCTGGACAAGAAGAAGGACGAGAAGATCGCCGTCTACGACTTCGGCGGTGGCACCTTCGACATCTCGATCCTCGAGGTGGGCGAGAACGTGGTCGACGTGCTGGCCACCAACGGTGACACCCACCTCGGCGGCGACAACATCGACCAGCGGATCATGGACTGGCTGATCTCCGAGTTCAAGAAGGACTCGGGGATCGACGTGAGCAAGGACAAGATGGTCCTGCAGCGTCTGAAGGAGGCCGCGGAGAAGGCGAAGATCGAGCTCTCCAGCACCATGGAGACCGAGATCAACCTCCCGTTCCTCACCGCCGATCAGACCGGCCCCAAGCACCTCAGCGTGAAGCTGACCCGGGCCAAGTTCGAGTCGATGATCGAGGACTTCGTCGAGCGCTCGCTCGAGCCGTGCCGGAAGTGCCTCAAGGACGCGGGGCTGGAGCCCAAGGACCTGGACGAGGTGGTCCTGGTCGGCGGCAGCACCCGGATCCCCAAGGTGGCGGAG
>Ga0335070_10007182_pt1 | contig 13074 bp, 9 predicted proteins | sample Lox_Sample_13_FD_206722 | JGI IMG/M metagenome (GOLD analysis project Ga0335070, IMG submission 206722) | Soil microbial communities from Loxahatchee National Wildlife Refuge, Florida, United States - Lox_Sample_1.3 | ecosystem: Environmental > Terrestrial > Soil > Wetlands | place: USA: Florida...
AGTCTTGAAAAGAGGGTAGGTCTTCACTACAGCCCTTTTTCACCCAATCTCGCATCTCGCCGACTGTGATATCAACGAGTTACAAAATCAAAAAACTTGAAGTGCACCTTGAATCCGCTAAGTCGGGCTAGCTCCGGGGGATTCGCTGCCAGCGCGTCTGACCTCATGGCACCGGAAAAGAAACTCTTGAACCTCGTCGGGATTTTGTAGAAAAAAATCAGCCGTAGAAGGAAACGTGCCTGGTCCGACATAAACCGAGACGCCTTGCCTTTTCACCACCCGGAAGGCATCTTCATCGGTTTCATCATCTCCTAAATAGATTGGTAAAAGCGCCGCGGAGGGAAAAATCCGTAGAATTTCCCTAACTGCTTTTCCTTTATGAAAATCGACGTTGGGTTGGATTTCCAAAACCATTTTGCCAGACGCCATCTTCCAGCGATCCCTGCGTTGCTGAAGTTCCACTTCCACTAGCTTACAAACTTGGGTAGAGAATTCGTTAGGCACGTTGCGATAATGAACAGACAGAATAGGTCCCTTTTCCTCAAAAAGAATCCCGGGAATTTCTTTCAAAGAATTCCGCAGATTTTGCGTGATTCTGTTGAGCTCCTTTTTTCTGGCTGGCGTCAATATCTTCTTATGTCTTCCAGCCGGGTTCTCGAGTTCCAAACCATGGCTTCCCACGTAAATGATGCCTGAGACCCCTACTTTTTCTCGCACATCTTCCAGGGATCGCCCACTAATGATGGCCAAGTACACCCCGGGGAGATCACGCAGTGCTTCCAAACGCCTCTTTACTTGAAACGGACAAAGAGCCATGTCAGGCCGGGGTGCAATTGGTGTGAGGGTTCCGTCATAGTCCAGAAAAAGAAAGAGATTCTGGGCTTTCTGAATCCTGTCTTGAATGTTTTCCCAATCCTCGAAAAGATGTTTCATGGCCTCCTTCCTCAAGGAGAATTCAATTGATGCCTTAGTCTCACTTAAAATCTATTGGTGTAAAACAGGCCGATCGAATTGATTAATTCCCAATTTTATCATCAAATACCATGGATGCAAAGGCAATATATCGGCTTGTATATATGGGTATCTCTCACCGTAATACTTAACTTTGAAAAGTTTCCTGGCGTGAAGGGTTGTGATACAAACGCCCCCCCTTGTTGGCTCTTCCCTGCTAATCCTTGCGAACCATTTTGGTGTAACGGTTCAGATTTCAAACAGCAATCGTTAATCTTAATGCAGTCAACTATCCATGCTAGCTGAAGAAAGCTGAAATAATTGTGAAATAATTGTTGACACTAAAGCATAAATGTATTATTTTGAAAAAAAAGGTCGTGGGGTCCAGAAATATTTCAATATTTCTGGAGGTTAAGGAACTGGGTAGTCGGGCCGCTATCCGAAAATATTTCTATTTTCGGGTAGCGGCTTTTTTATTTGGTCAGGAATGCAGATATCCCGAAGAGAAAGAAATCGATCAAGATCATGACCATACTTCTGACAACTGAAAAATGAAAAAGAAAGATTGAGGTATCCGGAGGGACCGGAAAGGAGATAAATGGGATGGGGGAAAAGAAGGAAGAACAGAAGGAGTCAACACTCCCAATGTTGGTCATGTTAATCACTCTTGGAAAAGAATTGATCATAATATTGATATTTATACTTTTTTCAGAATAAGGGATCTTTCTTGAGATGAGGGCTCATGAAATTCCAATGAAGGAAAAAGTTTACAGAAAGGAGAGGCTGATGAGGAACAAGCTTATTCCATTATTTTTAGCGGCTACCCTCATAATTTTTATAAATTGTTCATCTGAGCATTTACCGGACAAGGGGATTACTATTTTGAGCCCCAAAGCAAATGACGTCTTTAAGGCAGGAGACTTTTACCAAATCCTATGGAAAGCCGAACCCATGGAATCCGAATTTGGAACGATGGTGACAGTGGAGTTCTCAAAAGATGGAGGCAAGTCGTGGGAGAAGATGGAAGAAGATGTACCGAACAGTGGGAGCCATTTATGGATGGTTCCCAAAGTGATTTCGGCGCAGTGTAGGGTCCGGGTTTTTTCCCAGCGCAGACCAATTTATCGTGGGACCTCAGAGGTGTTTTCTGTGAGGCCATGAGGCGTGACGGCGTTTCTGAGTATTTGGTATTTAGCATCTGTAAAAGTTCCACTCGCTGGCGTTCGCGGGACAGCCTATGAAATCGCTTCTTCCTACTCGTAAAACCGTCGATCTTCTATTTATTCTGGCGCATGGATTTGCAGGGAGCCCTGTGATATCCAGAGAACTCTGATCAAACGTTGGATAAATGGTTTAGAAAGTGATCGGCTGGGTTGGAATTGACAACCGTTAGCGCGCGCCGGGTTCGCCGTCCCGAATGGCTCCTGGGGCGCAAGCGCGGCAACAAGAGGCCTCATTTTTGTTTCGAATCATACCACATTCCTGCTCCTTTAAAGAGGGAGTGTCTGGATACACCATAAGAACGTAAGAGAAATGATCCAGACTCTTGAGATGTTTTAATAGATTTTACACGGAAGTCACGATTATTAATTAGCTTGAAATACATCTCTTTTGTTTGAAAAATACATTCTTAACCCCATTTACAGAGTTAGAAATAATTTTTAATGTGGCCGATATGGGCACTAGGCTTTCTCCCGCAAATTTCAGGAAGGTTAGGGAGATGAAGCGGATGGAATCAAGGGCAAAGGTTCTCATCGTAGACGATGACCACAGCCTGAGGCTTCTTTATTCTGAAGAATTGGGAGAGGAAGGTTATGAGCCCATTCTTGCAAAAAATGGGAAGGAAGCCATGAAGATATTAAAAAAACTAAAACCGAATCTTGTCATTCTTGACATCATCATGCCCGTGATGGATGGCATGGAAGCTCTCGGCAGAATCATCGGCCAATATCGAGATTTGCCTATTATCCTCTATTCCAATTACCCCCTTTATAAAGAGGATTTTATGAGCTGGGCCGCAGATGCCTATTTAACGAAATCTTCCGATTTAACAGAATTAAAAGAGGTGGTGAGGAATCTTTTAGAGAAGAGACTGAAAATTATTGACGAAAACTCATTTCCTAAAGGAAGGGAGTGAAAGAGAATGAAAACGACAAAGAGAGGGAATGCAAAAAAAGTGAACTTCAGTTTTCTGGCTCCTCAAGCAGGGAAAGTTTCGGTGGTCGGCGACTTCAATGATTGGAATCTGATGAAACATCCTATGAAAAAGGATAAAAAGGGAATCTGGAAAACCTCCTTTAATCTTCTGCCTGGAACCTATCAGTACAGGTTCTTTGTAGATGGCGAGTGGCAAAGTGATCCCAGTTGTACCGATCGTGTAGAGAATCCATTTGGGACGTTAAATTGCGTCAAGAAGGTGCAATAAGAAATGGCAACAGCTAAATCCTGGACTTTGGATTTAGGAGCGAGTGTATCGGAAGGAGGCGTTCGTTTCAGGGTTTGGGCACCCAAGGCCTCTTCCGTTTCATTGGTCATCATGGGCGATAAAGAACCCTATCCAATGAACACTGAGGATAAGGGCTATTTTTCTGCCTTCATCCAAGGTCTTGGACCGGGGAGTAGGTATTGCTATCTTTTAAACGAAGGCCAACCGAGATCCGATCCGGTTTCACGATTTCAACCGGAAGGAGTTCATGGTCCCTCTGAGGTCGTCGATCCAAGGCAATTTCAATGGGAAGATCAGGATTGGAAAGGGATTCGATTGGAAGAGATGATTATCTATGAGATTCATACAGGAACTTTTACCCACGAAGGAACATCCGAAGCAATCATTCCATTTTTGGATTACCTCGAGAATGGACTGGGTGTGACGACCATCGAATTGATGCCCGTGGCCCAATTTCCAGGGGAGAGGAACTGGGGCTATGATGGAACCTATCTCTACGCGCCTCAAAATAGTTATGGAGGTCCAACGGGGCTGAAGAGACTCGTCAATGCTTGCCATCAAAAAGGTTTGGCCTTGATCCTCGATGTGGTCTATAACCATTTGGGACCGGAGGGGAATTATCTCAACGATTACGGGCCTTATTTTACTGACCGCTATAGAACTGCATGGGGCCCGGCCATCAACTTGGATGGTCCGGAAAGCGATGAGGTTCGTAAGTTCGTCGTTGATAATGTACTCTATTGGGTAACGGAATATCACATAGATGGTCTTCGGATCGATGCCATTCATGGGATCTTTGATTTCAGTGCTCGACATATTCTCGATGAGATCAGGGAGTCTGTCCATGAACAAGCAAGGAAATTGGGGCATCCTATCGTTGTAATTGCAGAGAGCGATCTCAACGACGTGCGGGTCATCAACCCGCCGTCAAAAGGAGGATATGGCCTGGATGCTCAATGGAATGATGATTTTCATCATTGTCTTCATACCCTTCTTACCGGAGAAGGAAATGGATATTACCTGGATTTCGGGGATATCGATCAACTGGCCAAGGCCCTTCGGGAAGGGTTCGTTTACAGTGGTCAGTATTCTGCTTATCGCAAAAGGCGGCACGGAAGCTCGTCGAGACGCCTTCCTCCTTCTAAGTTTGTCATTTTTTCACAAAATCATGACCAGGTTGGGAACCGAATGAAAGGGGATCGGCTGACCACTTTGGTTTCATTTGAAGCCCTCAAGCTGGCTGCAGGTATTGTACTACTCTCACCCCATATTCCTCTCCTGTTTATGGGAGAGGAGTACGGTGAGGAAGCGCCCTTTCAGTATTTTGTGAGCCATTCCGATCAGGCGCTCGTTGAGGCAATAAGAAAGGGGAGAATGGAGGAATTTTCTGCTTTTCGGTGGGAAGGAGTGGCCCCTGACGCGCAGGACGTGGCTACCTTTTTACGCTCGAAGATTCATCTCGATCAGCGCCAAAATGGGAAACATAAAACCCTTTCCGATTTCTATAAGATGTTAATCAAGCTTCGAAAAGAGGTACCCTCTTTGTCCTGTTTAGATAAGAAAGGCATCCAGGTCAAGGCATTTGGGCAAGAAAAGGCAGTATTGATAAAACGTGGCCATGGAGAGGATCGAGTGATCGGTGTCTTCAATTTCAATAGCCAGCCCGTTAAGATTGAAACGAATATCGAAAAAGGGAGCTGGCAAAAGATATTGAGTTCGGCCTCCGAGGAGTGGGAGGGAATGGGGGCTCTCGTGCCAGAATCTATCCTATCGAGTGGCTCCAAAGTGATCTTCGTCCTCGATACCTATGCCTTTGCGCTTTACAGAAAGGAGCGAGAGACAGGGTAGGGCATGGACCGATATCTTTGCATCCATTGCCATTTCTATCAACCCCCAAGAGAAAACCCTTGGCTTGAGGCGATCGAAATTCAGGATTCAGCCTATCCCTATCACGATTGGAATGAGAGGGTGACGGCTGAATGTTATGCCCCCAACCATGCCGCTCGGATATTGGATAACGAAGGTCGAATCAAGGATATCATCAGCAATTATGCCAGAATTAGTTTCAATTTTGGCCCAACCCTTCTTTCTTGGATGGAGAAAAATTCACCCGGGGTATACCAATCGACCCTTGAAGCGGATCGAAAAAGTCGGGAGTGGCGATCAGGACATGGTGCCGCGATCGCCCAGTGTTATAACCATCTGATCATGCCTTTAGCCAACCGGAGGGATAAGAGAACCCAAATCCTTTGGGCCATCAGAGATTTTCAGCAAAGATTCGGAAGAGACCCAGAAGGGATGTGGCTGCCTGAGACAGCGGTGGACTTGGAGACCCTCGATCTTTTAGCGGAGGCGGGCATCAGGTTCACCATCCTCGCTCCGCACCAAGCAAAGAGACTTAGAAAGGTCGGAAGTCGAAAATGGGAAGAGGTCACGGGCGGCAAGATTGATCCCACGAGGGCCTACCGTTGCCGGATATCCTCCCGTCGCCAGATGATCCTCCTTTTCTTGGATGGCCCGATCTCTCAGGCCGTGGCTTTCGAAGGATTGCTCGAGAAAGGCGAGAATTTCGCCCATCGGCTCTTACATGGTTTTTCTGAGACGAGAGGCTGGCCCCAGCTTCTGCATATCGCCACGGACGGAGAGACCTATGGGCATCATCATAAATTTGGTGACATGGCATTGGCCTATGCCCTTCATTATATCGAGTCGAATGGACTGGCACAGCTTACCAACTATGGTGAGTACCTTGAGAAATGTCCACCCCTATGGGAGGCTGAAATCGTAGAGAATACGTCATGGAGTTGTTGCCACGGGATCGAGCGATGGAGAAGCCATTGTGGTTGCAACTCAGGTGGTCACCCCGGGTGGAATCAGGAATGGAGAAGTCCGCTCCGGCAGACATTGGATGGGTTAAGGGATGACCTAAGCCCTCGATATGAGCAAAAGGCCAAGGAATATTTGAAGGATCCTTGGAAGGCGAGAGACGACTATATCGATATCATTCTTGACCGATCAAAGGAAAGCATGGATCGGTTCTTTAAGAAGCATGCTTTGAGAAATCTGAGTGCCGAGGAAGAAACAGGGGTATTGAAATTGCTGGAACTTCAGCGGCATGCGATGCTCATGTATACGAGCTGTGGATGGTTCTTTGATGAGCTATCGGGTATTGAGACCGTTCAGGTGATGCAATATGCAGATCGGACCGTGCAATTGTCCAGCGAGGTTTTCGGAGAGGATTTGGAGCCAGCCCTTTTGCAACATTTAGCCAAAGCCAAGAGCAATCTTTCGGATCATCAGGATGGGGCACGGATCTACGAGAGACTCGTTAAGCCCGGAAGATTAGACTTGAAAAAGGTGGGGGCCCACTATGCCGTGAGCTCCCTTTTTGAAGATTATCCGGAAGAAACCGATATCTATTGTTATGGTGTGAAAAGGGAAGATTATAGAAAAACAGAAGCTGGGAAGATAGAGCTCGCCATCGGGAGAATTCAAGTTTCCTCCCAGATCACTCGGGAGTCCGAATTGGTCACCTTCTGCATTTTACATCTGGGCAACCATGATTTTAACGGAGGGGTTCGTTCTTTTCTTGGAGAAGAAGCCTATCAAACCATGAAGGAGGAAGTCCGCACAGGCTTTGAAAAAGGGGCATTTGCGGATGTGGTCAGGTTGATGGATAAACATTTTGGAACGCATCACTATTCTTTGAGAGACCTCTTCAAAGACGAGCAGAGAAAAATATTGGACTTGTTGATTAAGGCCACGTTGGATGACTTCGAGAGCGCCTACCGTCATATGTATGAAAACAATCGCATCCTGATGGGCTTCTTACAGGAGGCCCGTTTTCCGATCTCAAGACTCTTTCTCACGGCCGCTGAATTCACCTTAAACCTGGATATGCGAAGGGCCCTGGAAGGAGAGAGCGACATCGATAAGATTAAATGCATTATGCATGATATCCAGAGATGGGAAATATCGATGGATGCCGTCCGTCTTGAATTTATTTTGCGCCATCAGATCGAGCAGAAGATGAAAAGGTTTCCCGATCGTTCATCTGATCTGGCTATTCTTGAAGAGATAGAGAAGCTGCTCACGATCGCCTCCTCCCTTCCCTTTGAGTTGAACCTTTGGGAGATACAGAATCTCTATTACGGCATGGGGAAAAAGATTTATCCCGTTTTTTTGGCAAAGGCAAGGGAGGGCGATCAGGAAACCTCCGGATGGGTAGAGAGGTTTAGATCCCTTGGACAAGAATTATCTTTCAATCTGGAATCCATTTTACACGAAGGATGAACAGGGCTGATGGAACAAGAGATTTTTCCCTCTGACGAGGAAATTCAAGAAAGGTTTAAAAGGGTCGCCGATAGCCTTTCCGATTTTAGGAAGATCCCGATCGCGACTTACCGGGTTCAGTTGAATCGAGAATTCAAGTTCTCTGACTTAAAAGCAATCATTCCTTACCTCCACGAACTGGGGATCTCCGACGTTTATGCTTCTCCCTATTTCAAGGCCCCAAAAGGAAGTTCTCACGGATATGATATTCTGGATCACAATCAATTCGACCGCGAAGTGGGAACCGCTAACGAGTATGATCGGTTGATCGAGGAGATGAGAGCCCACCGGATGGGCCAGATCCTGGATATCGTCCCCAATCATATGAGTATCGCATCGGAAGAGAACCTGTGGTGGATGGATGTCTTGGAGAATGGGCCGAGTTCGGCCTATGCGGAATTTTTTGATATCGACTGGAAGCCGGTGAAGGACGAGCTTGAAAATAAAGTGCTTCTTCCGATCCTGGGAGACCAATACGGCAATATCCTCGAAAACCAGGAATTGCAACTCGAATTCGAGCAGGGCGCTTTCTTCATCAGTTATTATGACCGAAAGCTGCCGGTTGCCCCGGTTTCTTATACAAAGATATTGAAGTATGGCATCGATGACTTGGAGAAAAAGATGGGGAAGGAAAATCCCAATTTTCAGGAGCTTCTCAGCATCCTCACCGCCATTGACCATCTTCCTGCCCGCGAGGAAAAAGACCGGGAAAAGATCGAAGAGAGGCGAAGGGAAAAAGAGGTCATTAAGAGGAGGCTCCTGTCTTTGTGCAACGATTCTCGCGAGATAAGTTCTTTTATCGATTCAAATGCCTTGTGCTTTAACGGAAAAAAGGGAAATCGGAAAAGCTTTGACCTTCTCGACGATCTTCTCAAAGATCAGGTCTACCGGCTTTCGTACTGGCAGGTGGCGATGGAAGAGATCAATTATAGGCGTTTTTTTGATATCAATGAATTGGCAGCCATACGGATGGAGAATCCCATCGTTTTCAAAGAATCCCATCGCTTGATTTTTCAGCTTATCCGTGAAGGGAAAGTGACCGGTTTTCGGGTTGACCATGTGGATGGACTTTATAACCCTACGGATTATCTTTACCGGCTCCAAAAGAGCGGTTTTGTACAATTCTGTCTTCGAGATTTGCCGGCCGTCTCGAATGAAGCGATTCTGGAAGAGATAGGCCGGGCCTATGATGAAGCATTATCTCAGTCTCCATCTCGATCCCTTCAGATGCCGATTTATGTGATCGGTGAAAAAATTTTGATTAGGGGAGAACGCCTGCCGGAAGATTGGCCGATTTACGGCACGACGGGCTACGGATTTTTGAATTTATTAAGTGGTCTTTTCATCGATGCGGAAAATGCCAAGGTTTTTGAAAATATTTATTCGAGGTTTATCGGAGCAAAAGCGAATTATCAGGAGATGGTCTACGAGAAAAAGAAGTTAATCATGGAAGTCTCCATGTCCGGCGAGATCAATGCGCTCGGCCATTACCTTAACGGACTCTCGGAGAAAGATAGGCATACAAGGGATTTTACGCTCAGAAGCCTTACCGCAGCGATTGTGGAAACGATCGCTTGTTTTCCGGTCTACAGAACCTATGTAAGATCGTACGGGGTCAATGAGAAAGATCGTCGCTATATCGAGCAGGCGATTTCCAGGGCGAAGAGAGAGAATCCTGCGATGAGTGCGACCATCTTCGATTTTCTGCAGAAGATTCTGCTCCTTCAATACCCCGAAGAATTTCAAGAAACAGACAGGAAGGAATGGCTTGACTTCGTGATGAAATTCCAGCAGGTCACAGGACCCGTCATGGCAAAGGGCCTAGAGGATACAGTCTTTTATCTGTACAACCGGTTCATTTCTTTGAATGAGGTGGGTGGAAACCCGGAGAGGTTCGGAACGTCTCTTGATGCCTTTCATGGCCAGAATATTGAAAGAGCCAAGAACTGGCCCCATTCACTCCTGGCAACCTCGACCCATGATACCAAGCGAAGCGAGGATGTCAGGGCCAGATTGAACGTGATTTCCGAAATTCCCGGGGAGTGGCGGCAGTGCGTCAGCCGTTGGAGCAGGGTCAATAAAAGAAGGAAGAAGGTGATGGACGGGCAGTGGATTCCCGACCGGAATGAGGAGTATTTACTCTACCAAACGCTCACCGGAGCCTGGCCAGTTCATGAGATGGATAAGAAAGAGGTTCAAACTTTTAAAGAGAGAATAAGAAACTATATGATTAAAGCGGCAAGGGAAGCCAAGGTAAATACGAGCTGGATCAGCCCGAATGCAATCTACGAGGAAGCTCTGTTGGCATTTATCGATGCCATTCTATCCAGTCGAGCTTTTGTAAGTGATCTTTTCTCTTTCTGCAGGAAAGCCTCCTATATCGGAATGTTCAATTCTCTCTCGCAGACCCTTTTGAAAATAACATCTCCGGGAATCCCCGACTTTTACCAGGGCAGCGAGATATGGAATTTCAGCCTTGTAGACCCCGATAACCGGGGATCTATCGATTTTCGTTCTCGAAAAGAACTCCTGGTGGGGATGAAAAAGAAGATGGAAAGTCCGGGCGCAGATCTCAAGGAGCTGGCTAGATGCCTTATCCAAGAATGGAGAGATGGATCTCCCAAGCTTTATATTATCTTCAAGGCTCTAAACTACAGAAAAGAGAACGCCCTGTTATTTCAGGAGGGGAGCTATCTTCCGTTGGAAACCAAGGGAGATTTAAGAGAACATCTTTGTGCCTTCGCGAGGCAGAAAGAACAAAAAACCGTCATCATTGCCGTCCCGAGATTTTTGACCCATTTGATCAAGACCCCGGAGGAGATGCCTCTGGGAAACGGGGTATGGGGAGATTCAGGCGTGGTGCTCCCGGATGAGATAACAGGAGAAACCTTTCGAAATCTCTTCACCGGCGAAATGATTGAAAAGGTTGAAAGGAACGGGCAAGGCGTCATTCCGGTGGGTAAAATCTTTGCAAATTTTCCGGTGGCAATGATGGAGAAAGTTTAAGGGGGTTAAAATGCAGGCTCTTTATGAGTGGGGAATTCCATCTCTTGCCTTCTTTGTCTGGGCCGTGTTGCTTTTTGTCCTCGTCCCGCCCATCATGCGGCGTTTGAAGAAAAAGGCCGAGCAGACGCAACACGCCTTCGATGATGTTCTTGTCTCAACATTAGGCGTCCCTTTGATTCTATTTTTCCTCGCCTTGGGACTCAACTTCTATCTTGACGCCATTCCACCGCTCCCCGAAAAATGGACGAGATATTCCGACGCCCTTTTCATCATCCTTTTCATTTTGGCCGCTTATCTTTTTGTGGATAAACTGATGATGGAAATTCTCCGGCGTTACAGCAAGAAGGTGGATTCCATTGCTTCTTCGGCGGGAGTGATCAAAACCTTATATCGAGTCATCATTCTGGTATTTATTTTTCTCATCGTTCTTGACCGCCTCCACATCACCATCACCCCGTTCCTCGCATCCCTGGGCATCGGCGGTCTCGTGGTCGCTCTGGCATTACAGGATACCCTCTCAAACTTCTTCTCCGGAATCTATCTCTTCTTCGATAAACCGATCCGGGTTGGAGACTACATCATGCTGGAATCGGGGAAAGAGGGCTATGTTACCCAAATCGGATGGAGAAATACAAGGGTCCGGATGCTCCCGAATAACATTCTGATTGTTCCCAATACCAAGCTGGTAAGCAGCCAGATTATCAACTTCTATCTTCCTGAAACGGAAATGGCGGTTCTGGTGGAGGTGGGGGTAAGTTACCAGAGTGACCTGGAGAAGGTGGAGCGGGTCACCATCGAAGTGGGTGAAAAAGTGCTTCAGGGAGTCCCGGGAGGAGCCAAAGACTTCGAACCCTTTATTCGATACCATACGTTTAGTGACTTCAGCATCAATTTTACAGTGATCCTGCGAGTCAAAGAATACGTGGATCAATACCTGATTAAGCATGAGTTTATCAAACAGCTTCACCAGCGCTATCAAACGGAAGACATCGAAATTCCATTCCCTATCCGGACTCTATATATGAGAAACGGAGGCTCACAAAAGTAGGTAGAAGATGTCCTAAGTCTTTCGACTTAGGTGAAACATCTTGTTCTGCGATGATATATGGGCATAGGAATCTCAAGACGCATTACAAATCAAACTGAAGCGTATTGGGAATCAAAGTACAAATTCTGGAGGAACAAGTTTTATACCCCTTGGCTGAAGACGATGGTACTTATTTCAGTGGGAGGAGATGCAGGATGGATCCGGAAGAACGATTTAAGAAGTTGGTAAGAGATACGGGTGAAGTGGACCCGATATACGGTGGGTTCGAAATCAGGGTTTTAAAGCCAGATCTGTTTCCATGGTACAAAGTGGTTAAGCTATTGATCGAAATCGGCCAGGAAATATGGGTTAATGAAAAAGAAGGCAAAATCTGTATTACTTCCGAACCGAAGGTCCAATAATTTTCTGCCGAAAGGATAACACTTATGATCTGGAGGGGAATTGTCTACGTAGCAATCATTGTGGGAACAAGTCTCCTCTCTTCTCTGATCGGGTTCTCGTCGACCCAGGTTCTTTCCCTTTCCATTTTCTTCATGGTCATCTTCGGGACGATTCTTTTCTGGCAGTTCCGTCTCCCTTTCGCATTAGTCGGAATCTCCCTGCTTCTGGTCTTTGGGCTTCTTGATATCCCTCACCTCATCGAGTTTGCCGGACTCGACGTCATCCTATTTCTCGTCGGGATGATGATTTTTGTGGGATATCTCGAGGAAAACCGGTTCTTCGAATCCCTGGTCTACGCCCTCATCCGGACCGTGGGGCCAAGGCCCACGCTTCTGCTGGTGATACTGATGGTGGCGGGCGCGGTATCGGCGGCGTTAGTCGACGAGGTCACGTCGATTCTTTTTATGGCAGCGACGATGATCCATCTGACCTCGCGGTTCGGCGTGAACCCGGTTCCTTTTGTGATCATGCAGGTCTTTGCCACGAATATCGGTTCGAGCGCCACGGTCGTTGGCAATCCGATCGGCGTCATGATCGCTATGAGAGCGGGTTTCACCTTCCAGGACTTCTTGCGCTGGGCCTCTCCTATTTCATTGTGTGCGCTTTTAGTGACTATCCCACTCTCCCTTCTTTATTACTCGGAAGAAATTCGGAATTGGAAACAGAAAATGAAGGGGAAAGATTTAGAAAGAGAAGAGGTCCCTTCAAAAAAGAGACAACGCCAGTGGATCATTTGTTTCGTTCTTTTTATCGGGACGATAGCGGGACTGGTTCTTCACGCATCTCTGGAAAAGGCATTAGAGCTGCAGAAGAATACTCTCCTGATCGGGACGGCTCTCCTGTCTGCCGG
>Ga0335070_10007184_pt1 | contig 13073 bp, 8 predicted proteins | sample Lox_Sample_13_FD_206722 | JGI IMG/M metagenome (GOLD analysis project Ga0335070, IMG submission 206722) | Soil microbial communities from Loxahatchee National Wildlife Refuge, Florida, United States - Lox_Sample_1.3 | ecosystem: Environmental > Terrestrial > Soil > Wetlands | place: USA: Florida...
ACCAGCGCACGGCGGGAGGATCGGTGCAGTTCGCCCGGGTGCTCCAGTCGCGGCTCCTCACCGACGTCGAGACGCGCGAGTACGAGCTGGTCGCCACCAGCCGCGGGGGACCACCGCCGGAGGGCCTCAGCGAGGCGTGACCAGGAGGGGGAGCGCCTACCGCTGGACCAGGATCGCCAGCACCGCCGCCACCTCGGGGTCGCTCCACGAGGCGAGCGCGGCAGGGAACTGCACCTGCACCACGTCACCCGCCGGGCCACACGTCCGGCCGCCGGCGTAGTTCCCCGCGGACCAGACCAGGTCGAAGCGGCACGGCCCGACCGAGCCGCGGATCTTCGCCGGGCTCAGCCAGAAGGTCGAGGGCTGTCCGGCGACCAGCCCCGTGGCGCGCACCTCGCTCCCGTCCTTGTCCAGCGTCAGGTCCCAGGAGTCCCCGGCCACCCGCCCGGTGATGGCGGTGCCCTTCACCTGGAGGTCCACCGGACGCTCGACGTACGTCGTGCCCTGCAGCTTCCCGGGCACGCGCTTGAGGTCGAGGTCCGGACCGCGCGCGGCGGCGTCGGTCACCGTCGCCCGGCGGAGACGGGTGTCGCTGCGGATCTGGATCTCGTCGGTCCCCGGAGTCGCGTTGAGCAACGTCCACGCTGGCGCCGCGGAGTCCACCGGCGGCGCGTGGGCACAACCGACCAGGACGACGGCCAGCACGGAGAGTCGGCGCATCGGAGGCCTCGGGCAGGAGGAACGTCGGCTGCCTTACGCCGGCCTCCCGTCCGATGCCAGCTTGGACCTTGGTCTCATGCCCGGCCGAGGTCGCGCAGCACTCGGCGCGCTGCGTTGTGCCCCGCCGCCCCGATGACCGAGCCGGCGGGATGACACCCGGCGCTCGCCGAGTACAGCCCGTCCACCGGCTGCGCGTAGGGGAGGCGGTCGGCGAAACCAAACGAGTTGTCCACGTGGTGGATGTGGCCCCCGGTGATGCCGAAGTGCGCCTCGATCTTGCGCGGGTGCAGGGGCAAGGTGTCTGCCACCAGCGCGCTCGTCCCCGGCGCGAAGCGATCGCAGATCGACAGGAGGTGGCGCACGTAGCGCTCCTCCTCCGCCTCCCAGGTGGTGCCGGTGAGCGTGTGCGGCACCCACTGCACGAACAGCGCCGAGTTGTGGTGGCCGGCCGCGTCGCGCATCGACGGATCCACCGTGGTGTGGATGTACCACTCGATGGTCGGGAACTCCGGCAGCCGCCCCGCCTCGACGTCGGCGAAGCTCCGGGTCAGCGACGCCATCACCTCGCCCTCGTCCGGGAGCAGGTGCATGGTCGAGCCGAACTGCCCGCGGTCCTCCGGGAGGCAGCGGAAGCGCGGCAGCCCCTTCAGCGCCAGGTTCACCTTGAAGGTCGTCCCGGTGCGCCGGAATCCGTCCACCCGCGTGTTCCACGAGGCCGGAAAACGCGCCGCGCCCACCAGGTCGCGCATCCGGAACGGGTCGGCATTCACCACCGCCACGCCCGTCCGCACCTCCCGCCCCGAGGCGCAGCGCACCGCCTCCACCCCGCCGGCGCCCAGCGCGATGCGCGAGACCGGCTCGGAGGTCACGATCCGCGCCCCCGCCGCCTTTGCCAGGTCCGCCAGCTGCGCGGTCACCGTGCCCATGCCGCCGCGGACGATCATCCAGGTCCCGTCCGCCCCCGGCAGCCGGCACATGTTGTGCACCAGGAAGTTCATTCCGCTCCCCGGCGTGCCCCAGGTGCCGGTGAGCCCGCTGAACCCGTCGGTCACCGCGTACATCGCCCGGAGCAGGTCGCTCCGGAACTCGAACCGGTCGAGGTACGGACCCACCGGCCCCCGGCAGAGCGCGATGAACACCTGGCGCAGCGCCGGCCGCACGTACCGCTCCGCGGTCTCCTCGATGGAGAGGGGCTCCTCGAGCCAGGTCGGAGCGACGTCCTCGCGCAGCTGGCCGATCTCCTCTTGTAGCCGCTGGTTCGCGCGCCAGTCCGCCTCGGAGAAGAAGGAGGTGAACTGCGCCTTCATCGCCGCCTGGTCCGAGCCGAAGAGGAGGTAGCGCTCACCGGTGGTGGGGAGGAAGTAGTGCGGGTCGCGCCGCATCAGCGGCAGCTCGAGCCCCAGCGTCCGCATCAGCTCCGGCGGCATCAGCCCCAGGAGATATGCGCCGGTGGACGTCCGCAGGCCGGGCACCCTGGCAAACGGCGTCTCGGTCTTCGCCGCGCCGCCCACCGTGTCCTTCTCCTCCAGGACCAGGACCGAGAGCCCGGCGCGGGCGAGCAGGGTCGCCGCCACCAGGCCGTTGTGCCCGGCACCCACCACCACCACGTCCGCGCGCTCGGTGCTCAACGCCCACCTGCCGTTCCCGAGCTCCCGCCCACCAGCTGCTCGCGGAGGAAGTAGAGGCTGGTGCTCCAGGCGTAGTCGACGGTTTCCTTCTTCTGGAACCCGTGCCCCTCGTCCAGGGCCAGCAGGTACCAAGCCGTCTTGCCCTGGTCCCGGACCGCCCGGACGATCTGCTCGGCCTCGCTCTGCGGGACCCGGGGGTCATTCCTCCCCTGCAGCACGTAGAGAGCGGCGCGGATCTTCCCCGCCGAGTTCAGCGGGGAGATGCGCTCCTGGACCGCCCGAACCTCCGGAATGCGCTCGTCGCCATATTCGACCCGGCGCAGATCGCGGCGGTAGGGCGAGGTGTTGACCAGGAAGGTGGGGAGGCTAGAGATGCCCACCAGGTCCACCGCCGCCCGGAAGCGCTCCGGGTAGAACGCCACCGAGGCGAGGGTCATGTATCCGCCGTAGCTTCCGCCGAAGGCCGCCACCTTCGACGCGTCGAGGTCTGGCTGGCGGGCGACGAAGTCCAGCGTCGCTCCGATGTCCTCCAGCGCCTGCTCGCGCTTCACCCCGTCGTCGGCCTGGAGGTACGTCTTTCCGTACCCATCCGATCCGCGGACGTTGGGGCACAGCACCGCCACGCCCAGATCGAGCATCGACTGGGCGAAGGGGCTGAAGAAGGGACGCTCCTGGTCCTCGGGCCCTCCGTGCCACTCGATGACCACCGGAGCACGGGCCCCCGGCCGGAGGCCGCGCGGACGGTAGAGAAAGGCCGGGACGGTGATGCCGTCGGTCGACGGGTAGCGCACCACCTCCGGGGACACGAAGTGCGAGGGGTCGATCCCGCCCACCTCGCTCCGCGTCCAGCGGGTGAGCGCGCCGCTCTTCATCGCCACCTGCCAGACGTCGAGCGGCGAGGTGGGGCTGTCGATGGAGAAGGTGAGAACGTCGGAGGTCCGGTTCGGGAAGCGCATGGTGCCGAGCACCCCGGGCGGCAGGGTGATGCGTGCTCGCCTCGTGGCCCGCTGCTTGAGGAGATAGAGCGTGCTGTACCCGTCCTCGTTGACCGCGAAGGCCAGCGTCCCATCCCTGGCCACTGCCAAGTCCTCCACGTCCCAGCTGAGGTCGGCGGTGAGGGGGGTCCAGGGCGTCTCGGGTCTGGCGAGGTTCACCCGGTAGAGTTGCGAGAACTCGGCGCCTCGGTCGGTGATGAGGTAGACGGAGTTTCCGTCCGCGGAGAAGGCCGCCTTGCGCACGGAGCCCTTGCCGGCCTTCGCCGGGTCCGGGGTGACGCGTGTTCGCTGCCGGGTCGCGAGATCAACCACCCAGAGGTCGGCGTCGTCGATGGCCCGGTCCTGCTTGACCAGCAGACGCCGTCCGTCCCGGGAGAACTCCACCGGCAACCAGGTGCCCTTCTCCTCGGTCAGCCGCTGCGCGGTACTCGGGCTCGCCACCTCCGCCAGGTAGACGTCGGTGTCGGTCCCGTTCCGGCCGGTGCCCGAGAACGCGAGCCGACGGCCGTCCGCGGAGAGAGTGAAGGTTTCGTGCCGGCTCTTTCCGTCGGTCAGCAGCTGCCGCTGGCCGGTGCGGGTGTCCAGCCGGTACAGCTGGTAGAATTCGGCGCCTCCGACGTCCTGGAGAAAGAAGACGATCCGCTGGTCGCCCGGGAGCCAGGCCGCGCCGGCCACCGGCTCCTTCCCGAAGGTCAGCTGCTCGCGCATCCCGAGCGGCGCGCTCACCCGGTGGATCTGGGCCACGCTCCCGAACCGGGTCAATATCAGCACCGCCTTGCCGTCGTCGCCGGGGTCCATCAGCCAGGCGGAGCGAGACTCGGTGTAAGGCGCGAGCCAGGCCTCGAAGTCGGAGGGGACGGCGGGGACGCCGCTCACCAGCACCCGGGGGAGGCCGGGGGCTGGCTCGACGGGCTGGGACGACACCCGGCTCGGGCTTCCCCCGTCAGGCCGTGCGGCGGGGGACGCGGGCGACTGCGTCAGGAGCGCCAGCAGGGTCGCGGCGGGTAGGATCATGTGGTCGGCCTCGGGTCGCGGTGCCCGCGCACGCGACCACCGCCGGGGCGCGCACGCAAGCGCTCCGCAGCCGCCCGCGGCGCCAATCCTTGCCGCATGGCTTTGCTGCCTGCTACCGTCGGACGGTCCGGACGAGGGCGCGGCGGCGCGAACTGACGCGGAATCCCTCAGAAAACCCGGGTCGATTCCTCGGCCGAAGGGGACATCTCACGCCCATGGGCACGCAACTGGTGATGTATGACGAGGAGTACAATCGCATCAACGCCGTCTGCGATCGCCTGACCAAGGACGCCAACGCCAAGGTCGTCTTCATCGTCGACAAGAACGGACAGCTGATCTCCGCCTCCGGCCAGACCCAGAACATCGACACCACCTCGCTGGCCTCGCTCACCGCCGGCAACGTCGCCGCCATGGGCGGGCTGGCGAAGCTCATCGGGGAGAACGAGTTCCCCAACCAGATCCACGAGGGTGCGCGCGAGTCCCTCTACATGACCATCGTCGGGAGCCGGGTGGTGCTGGTCGTCATCTTCGACACCCGCACCTCGCTCGGCCTGGTGCGGCTGCGGGTCAAGAAGGCATCGGACGAGCTCGGGAAGATCTTCGAGGCGCTGCTGAAGAAGACCGAGAGCCCGGGCGGGATGGGCTCGCCCTTCGCCGAGATCTCCGACGACGACATCGACAACCTCTTCAGCGAGTGACAGAGATCCAGGTCACGAAATGTCCTTCATCAATTACTCATCCCGCGAGATCAACTGCAAGATCGTCTATTACGGACCCGGTCTGTGTGGGAAGACCACCAACCTCCAGTACATCTACAACAAGACCAACCCCGAGACGAAGGGCAAGCTGATCAGCCTCAGCACCGAGACCGACCGCACCCTGTTCTTCGACTTCCTCCCGCTGTCGCTGGGGGAGATCCGCGGCTTCAAGACCCGGTTCCACCTCTACACCGTGCCGGGCCAGGTCTTCTACGACGCGAGCCGGAAGCTGATCCTCAAGGGCGTGGACGGCGTGGTCTTCGTCGCCGACAGCCAGGTCGAGCGCATGGAGGCGAACATGGAGTCGTTCGAGAACCTCCGCACCAACCTCGGGGAGCAGGGTTACGACCTGAACCGGATCCCCAGCGTGGTGCAGTACAACAAGCGAGACCTCCCCAACGCCGTGGCGATCGAGGAGCTCCGCGCCTCGCTCAATCCGAGGTCCGTCCCCGAGTTCCAGGCCGTCGCCCCCACCGGGGTAGGAGTCTTCGACACATTGAAGGCGGTGGCCAAGCTCGTCCTCACCGAGCTGAAAAAGGGCGGGTAGGCAGGAACGGCGTCGGACCGTCGGACAAGGAGGTCGTCCGGCGGGTCCGTGGTATGTAAAGACACAGGTTTTTCCGTCGCCCGGAGCCGTCCTTGCGCCCAGGTCAGCCCGCACTCTTCGCAGTCCTCGCAGTGCTCGCGAGCGTTTCGGTCCGCGCCCAGTCCAGCGACGCGCTCCCCGCGCTGCCCGACTCTCGCGCCGATCCCGCGGCCGGGGCCGGGGAGATGGCCCCGATGCGCACCGGAGACAAGGGGGTCCAGGCCACCCCGCCACCGCCGGCCGCCGCGCCCGCCACGGAGAGCTCCACCGCCGCGCCGCCGCCGCCTCCCGGGCCCGGAGCCGCCGCGACCACCGCGGTGAAGGCCAGCCCGTCCGAGGCCTCGCTCCCGCCGGTCACCTCCGACGAGGCGTTCCAGACGCGGGTGAAGACGCTCGAGGAGCAGGTGGTGGATCTCAAGGAGAAGATCTACCGCACCAAGGCGCGGCTCCTCCTGTTGCAGGAGACGGTGCTCGGCGGTGATCTGTCCTCCGGCGCCCGCGCGGTGCTGGTGCACAAGAACGACATGGGCGGCAGCTTCGCGCTCGAGTCGGTGGCCTACGCGCTCGACGGCGCGCCCATCCTCACCCGCACCGACAAGGACGGGGACCTCTCCAACCGCCCCGAGTTCGAGATCTTCAACGGGCGCATCGTCCCCGGCCAGCACCAGGTCGCGGTGCGGCTCATCTACCGGGGCAAGGGGTTCGGCGTCTTCAGCTACCTCGAGGGGTACAAGTTCACCGTCAGCTCCAGCTACACCTTCACCTCCGAGCCGGGGAAGGTCACCACGGTCAAGGTGGTGGGCTACGAGAAGGGCGGCATCACCACCGAGCTGAAGGACCGCCCCGCGGTCCGCTACGACGTCGAGGTCAACCGGGAGGTGGCGCCCAAGCCCACCTCGGCGCAGGCGGAGCAAAAGGAGTCGAAGTGAAGCCCACCAGGGCCGCGGCGCTCCTCGCGCTGCTCGCGGTGGAGACCCCTGCCCTCGCCGGCGACGTCCGGGTCTCCTCGTCCACCGCGGCCAAGCTGGACCAGGTGGCGGCCCAGCTCCGGAACGCCGCCGAGAACCTGGGCGTGGTCGAGACCCAGTACGCCGGCCGGGCCGACCCGTCGAACGAGCTGGTCATGGAGCGGCGCTTCTCCGACGGGGAGATCCAGTACCTGCTTCAGGATTGGCCCACCGCCTCGGTGCTCTTCTACGACCTGCTCGCGGACAAGGCCTTCGACGGCAACCCCAAGCGCCCCGACGCGCTCTGGTACCTGTCGGACGCGCTCTACCAGCAGCAGAGCTACGGCAGCGCCCGGCTCTACCTGCGCGAGCTGCTCCAGCAGGACACGCCCCGCTACCGCGAGGCGCTCTCCCGCTACCTCGACGTCACCTCGAAGCTGAACGACTGGGGGGACATCGAGCCGTACCTGGCGAAGGCGCGCGGCCCGGACGGCCAGCTCCCTCCGGACATCGCCTACGTCCACGCCAAGTGGCTCGCCCGCCGCACCGACCTGCCGGCCGAGGAGCGCCAGCGCCGGGCCGCAGAGGCCTTCCAGCCGCTCACCGCCGAGGGCAGCCGCTTTCGCCTCCAGAGCCTCTACTTCCTCGGCGTCCTGCGGGTGCAGGCCCAGGACTACGAGGGGGCGATGGCCCGCTTCTCCGAGGTGACCCGGAGCAAGCCCACCGAGGAGCGCGAGCAGCGCATCGTCGAGCTCGGCCATCTGGGCATGGCCCGCCTCCTGGTCGAGACCGGCCACGTGCCCGAGGCGGTCGACGAGTATCAGGCCATCAGCCAGGAGTCGCCGGCGTTTCCCGAGGCGCTGTACGAGATGGCCTGGGCCAAGGTGCGGGCCGAGGACTGGGCCGGCGCGCGCAACGCGACCGACATCCTCCTGCTCGTCGCCCCCGACTCGCCGCTCGCCCCCGAGGCGCAGATCCTCCAGGGGCATCTGCTGCTCAAGCTCAGGAAGTACAAGGAAGCCACTGAGACCTACAACGGCGTCATCAGCACCTACGCCCCGGTGCGCGACGAGATCGACCGGATGCTCGCGGTGCAGAAGGATCCCATCGCCTATTTCGACAACCTGCTCGCCCGGAACGAGAGGACCCTCGACGTCAACACGCTCCTCCCCCCGCTGGCGCTGAAGTGGGCCAGCGCCCAGCAGGACGTGGGCCAGGCGCTGCGCGTGGTGGGGGCGCTCGAGGGCGGGAAGAAGGGCGTGACCGAGAGCCGCGCCATCGCCGACCGCATCCTCAAGGCGCTCGACGAGCGCGGCGCCGAGGCCTTCCCCTCGCTCCAGGAAGGCACCACCCGTGCCGAGGCGGTGGCCAACGGGCTGGCCTCCGATGAGGCCACGCTCGACACCGCCGAGGTCGAGGCGCTGGACCCGGTGCTCACCCACGAGGAGCGGCTGGAGCTGGGCCGGATCCAGGCCAGCCTCGCCAGCGGCCGCGCCCGGCTCGGCGTGCTGCCCGCCACCCCCGGGGAGGTGACCACTCGCCGCGGCAAGATGCAGGGGCGAATGGACGCCATGGACCGCGAGGCGTTCCGGCTCGGCACCGAGCTGCAGAGCATGACCGCGATGCTGGTCGCCACGCAGAAGTGGGTGGCGGACACCCGCGACAAGCGGCGTGACGGGCCGGACGACGAGAAGCAGTTCACCGAGCGGCTGATGTCCGAGCAGCGCTCGCTGCAGGCGCTGGAGCAGGAGGTGACGCGGCTCCGCGGTGAGCTGCTCGCCCAGCGCGGCCTGGTGGACACCACCATCGGCGGCGAGGACGCCATCCGCCAGGAGATGGCCCAGGCCAGCTCGTCGATGCGCGGCATTCTCTCCGGGGTGGAGCCGCGGGCGACCGGCGATGGCGCGCAGTTCGTCGCCCGGACCCACGATCTGCGTACCCAGATCGCCACCCTCCAGCAGCGCACCATCGCGGCCCAGTCGGTGCTCCACGAGCGGGTGCGGCAGAAGGGCGAGGAGATCCGCCAGAAGGTGGTGGCCGAGGCGAAGCTCCTCGACGGCTATGGCAAGGACGTGGGCAACGTCTCCGGCAACGCGCAGCAGCTGGTGGGCCGCATGGCCTACGACAGCTTCCGCCGGGTGCGCCGGCAGTTCTACGATCTCGTCTTGAAGGCCGACGTGGGCGTGGTGGACAGCGCCTTCACCCGGAAGCAGACCCAGACCACCTCCATCCAGAAGGTCGCCTCGCAGAAGGAGGAGGAGCTGCGGGTGCTGGACGAGGACTTCCAGCCGGTGCTCAAGGACGTCGACTGATGCTGGGCCCGATCCTCATCGCCCTCGCGGTCGCGGCGAGCCCGGCCTCGACCGCGAAGACCAAGGGCAAGAGCAAGCCCGCGCACGCCACCGAGAACGCGCCGGCGCCGGCCGGGACCACCCAGGCCCCGGCCGAGGCGAGCCCCCCGGCCACTGCCGCCCCGGAGAAGAAGGACGTGCCGCCCGCCCAGAAGCCCAAGGTGGGCATGGACGGGATGGGGCGCACCCCCGAGGAGCAGAAGCAGCTGAACGACCTCCAGGAGATGCTCCGTTCGTACGAGGACGAGTCGCGCGACTTCAAGCGCGACGTCCAGCTCCTGGTGGAGAAGAAGTACGAGGAGAAGCGCAGCGACCTCGCCGCCAGCTACGAGAAGGCCATCCGCGACCTCGAGGTGAACGAGCGGAAGGACCGGCTCGACGCGATCGCCCAGTTCGAGGAGTTCCTCCAGCGCTACCCGGACGAGCCCCGCTACACCCCGGACGTGATGTTCCGGCTGGCCGAGCTCTATTACGAGCGCAGCGCGGACGATCACGCGGTGGCGATGCGCGCCTACGAGGACCAGCTCAAGCGGGTGGACCCCTCGAGCAACGCCCCGCCGCCCCCCGAGCCCGCCGTCGACTTCCGGCCCTCGATCGGCCTCTACCGGCAATTGCTGGAGAAGTTCCCGAAGTTCAAGTTCAACGACGCCACCACCTACCTGCTCGGCTACTGCCTGGAGAAGCAGAACGACTTCGAGGGCGCGCAGCAGGCCTACCACGACGTCATCGACGGGTACCCGAAGAGCAAGTTCGTCACCGAGGCCTGGGTCCGCATCGGCGAGTACTACTTCGACGACTACGACGATCCGGACGCGCTCCCCCGCGCGGCGCAGGCCTACGAGGCCGCGATCAAGGACACCAAGAGCCCCCTCTACGACAAGTCGCTCTACAAGCTCGGGTGGACCTACTATCGCCAGGACCGGTTCGAGCCCGCGGTGCAGCGCTTCACGGAGCTGGTGGACTTCTACGACCGGACCGGGACGAAGAAGGACGGCAAGGCCACCGGCGACCTCCGCGGCGAGGCGCTGCAGTACACCGCGATCAGCTTCACCGACGAGAAGTGGGGCTCGGTGGAGAAGGCCAAGGCCACCTTCGCCAGGATGGGTGGGCGGCCGTACGAGGCCGAGGTCTACCGCCGGATGGGCGACGTCTACTTCGACCAGACCCGGCACACCGACGCCGTCGCCGCCTACCGGCTGGCGCTGCAGAAGGACCCGCTGGCCGACGACGCGCCCAAGCTCCAGCAGAAGATCGTCCAGGCCTACGAGCGTGACCGGAAGCTGAACGAGGCCTTCGCCGAGTCGGAGGCCCTGGCCAACGCCTACGCCCCGGGCACGCCCTGGTACGAGAAGCACCAGAACGACCCGGAGGTGCTCGCCGCGACCCAGGAAATGGCGGAGAAGAACCTCTACGGCAGCGCGGTGTACCACCACCAGCAGGCGCTCGCCCTGAAGCAAGAGGGGAAGCTCGAGGCGGCGAGGACCATGTTCGAGTCCGCGGCCAAGGGCTACGAGGGCTACCTGGCCCGCTTCCCCCGCAGCAAGGCGGCGTACGAGGTGCAGTTCTTCGCCGCCGAGTGCCAGTACAACTCGCTGCAGTTCGCCAAGGCGGCGAAGAACTACGACTCCATCCGCGACACCGGCGCGGACGACAAGTACCGGAAGGACGCGGCCTACGGCGCGGTGCTCGCCTGGAGCAAGCTCGTCGAGCAGCTGCAAGCGCAGAAGAAGCTGGCGAGGTACCCGGTGCTCCGGAGCAAGGACCGCCCCGAGGGCGAGAAGCCGCAGGGCATCCCGCTCTCGCCCGAGGAGAGCTCGCTGGTCGCCGCCACCGACGCCTTCCTGCAGCTGTCGCCCACCGACGAGCGCTCGCCCGGCGTGGCCTACAAGGCCGCCGAGCTGATGTACGCGCACAACCAGTTCCCGGATGCGCGCCAGCGCTTCGAGACCATCATCAAGCGCTACCCGAAGAGCGAGGTCGCCAAGTACGCCACCAACCTCACGGTGGAGACCTTCCTCATCGACAAGGACTGGCGGAGCGTGGAGGAGGTCTCGGCCCGGCTCGCCCAGAACACCGACGTCATCGACCCGAAGAGCGAGCTGTACAAGGACCTGGTCAAGTTCAAGCTCGCCGGCCGGTTCAAGCTGGCCGACGAGCTGATGGCCCAGGGCGCCTGGGACGAGGCGGCCAGGAAGTACATCCAGCTGGTCGACGAGGAGCCGAAGCACGAGTTCGCCGACAAGGCGCTGAACAACGCCGCGGTCTGCTACGAGAAGGACCACCGCTTCGAGAGCGCGCTCAAGCTCTACGAGCGCATCTTCAAGGAGTACCCGAGCAGCAAGCTGGCCGACGCCGCGCTGTTCCGGGTCGCGGTGAACCAGGAGAACTCCTACGACTTCGACCGGGCGGTGGCGAGCTACGAGCGGCTAGTGAAGGAGTACCCAGCGAGCAAGGACCGCGAGGCCGCGCTGTACAACGCCGCCCGTCTGCTCGAGGGCCAGCAGAAGTACCCCCAGGCCGCCGCGGCCTACGCCCGCTACGCCGACCTATTCCCGAGGGCCGAGGACGCGCCCAAGAACCAGTACCGGGCCGCGCTGGTCTACGAGAAGCAGGGCGACACCAGGAACGAGGTCAAGGCGCTGAACGAGTTCGTCCGCCGGTTCGGCAACAAGTCCAACCAGGCCGAGCTGGTGGTCGAGGCGCACAAGAAGCTCGGCGACGCCTACGCCAAGTCCGGCAGCCCCAAGGACGCCCGCCGGGCCTGGGAGACCGCGGCGAAGGAATTCGACCGGAAGGGGCTCAGGCCGGACGCCGCGCTCCAGGGCGCCGACGCCGCGGCCGAGGCCCGGTTCATGGTGGCCGAGCAGGAGCTGAAGGACTTCGACAAGCTGAGGATCGGCGGCCGGGGAAAGGCGCTGGAGCAGAGCTTCACCCTCAAGCGCGCCGGGGTGAAGAAGGTCCAGGCCAGCTACGCCGAGGTCTTCAAGTACAAGCGGCTGGAGTGGACGCTCGCCGCGCTCTACCGGCAGGGCTACGTGCTGGAGCGCTTCGGGGCGACCATCAACGAGACCCCGGTGCCACCGGACGTGAGGCGGCTCGGCGACGAGGCGGTGGCCGCTTACCAGGACCTCCTCCAGCAGCAGACCGCGGCGCTGGAGGACAAGGCGGTCGAGAGCTACGCCGCCACCCTAGAGCAGGCGCGCAAGAACCGCATCAGCAACGAGTGGACCAAGAAGACGCTCGAGTCGCTCAACCGGTACCGGCCCAAGGACTACCCGGTGCTGAAAGATCCAAAGCCGGCCATCGCCGTTGATGTCACGTGGCCCGACGGTCTGGTCAGCACCGCCCCCCGTGGCTCGAAGGCCGTGCAGCCGGCGGCGCCGAAGCCCGGAGCCACCACACCCCCCGCGCCCGGCGCCTCCGGGGCCCCGGCGGCCGGAGGTGGCTCGTGAGGCGGCTGCTCGGTCCGCTGCTCGCCCTCGGCGTGCTCGCCGCCTGCGGCCATGCGCAGGTCACCGCGCCGGCACCGAGACCGCTCACCACCTCTACTGCCGCCACGCCCGAGGTCCACGAGGGCGCGGCCCGCGGCCAGGGGGGCCCGATCGACGCAGACACGCAGGCGGCGATCGACCGCGGCATCGCCCAGGGCCGGAGCGGCGACCTCGACGGCGCGCGCCGGACCTTCCAGGACGTCGTCCAGCGGAACCCGAACGCCGGCGCTGCCTGGGTGAACCTCGGGGTCATCGCCGAGCGGAAGGGCGACCTCACCGAGGCCGAGGCGAGCTACCGCCGGGCGGCGCAGACCACGCCCGAGCCGCCCGAGTCGTGGGACTTCCTCGCCCGGCTCCTGGTCCGGACGAAGCGGGCGAGCGAGGCCGAGGCCCTGCTCCGCGGGCGGGTCCAGGAGGCGCCCACCGCGCTCGGCGCCCGCAACGCGCTCACCTGGGTGCTGCTCGAGACCAACCGGCTCCCGGAGGCCGAGGCCGAGGCGAAGAAGGTCCTCAAGGCTGACGAGCAAAACGTCCGGGCGATGCAGCTGCTCGCGCAAGGGTACTACCGGCAGGGGAAGTACGA
>Ga0335070_10007185_pt1 | contig 13072 bp, 7 predicted proteins | sample Lox_Sample_13_FD_206722 | JGI IMG/M metagenome (GOLD analysis project Ga0335070, IMG submission 206722) | Soil microbial communities from Loxahatchee National Wildlife Refuge, Florida, United States - Lox_Sample_1.3 | ecosystem: Environmental > Terrestrial > Soil > Wetlands | place: USA: Florida...
CCGAGTACAAGACGACCGTGCTCATCACCGGGGAGAGCGGCACCGGCAAGGAGCTCATCGCCCGGGCCATCCACTATCACAGCCCTCGCGCGGAGAACCCCCTGGTCACGGTGAACTGCGGCGCCATTCCGGAATCGCTCCTGGAAAGCGAGCTCTTCGGCCACAGTAAGGGCGCCTTCACCGACGCCATCAGGGACAAGCGCGGCCTCTTCGAGGAGGCCGATGGCGGCTCCCTCTTTCTCGATGAGATCGGGGAGCTGCCGCGCTCGCTCCAGGTGAAGCTCCTCCGGGCGCTCCAGGAGGAAGAGATCAAACGGCTCGGCGATACCCGCCCCATCAAGGTCGACGTCCGGGTGCTGGCGGCGACCACCAAGGATCTGGCCGGCGAGGTGAAGGCGGGCCGCTTCCGGGACGATCTCTTCTACCGCATCAACGTGCTCCAGGTCACGCTGCCGCCGCTCCGGGAGAGGGCGGGCGATATCGGCCTCCTCATCCAGCACTTCGTTGACAAGACGGCAAAGCGCCTCGGCCTCCAGGTGGACCAGGTGAACCCGGCGGTGCTGCGGGCTCTGCAGCGATACTCGTGGCCGGGCAATGTCCGGGAGCTGGAGAACGTCATCGAGCGGGCCATGGTCATGGCCGGCGGCCGGACCATCGAGCTGGATGACCTGCCTCCGGCCTTGCAGCAGGCGCGGGTGCAAACCTCCCCGCTCCTTCCTGACCAAGACACCCTGTCGATCAAGGAGGCGAGCCGCCGGCTGGAGAGAGAGCTCATACGGCGGGCCCTCGAGAAAACCGGCGGCAACCGGACCCAGGCCGCCAGGCTCCTGGAGATCAGCCACCCGGCCCTCCTCTACAAGATCAAGGAGTACGGCCTGGAGACCGGAGGTAGAGAGTAAAGGGCTAGCGCGAGGCCCCGCCCGACCGGGGCGGAGCTTGTCCGATAACCCCAAGAAACATCTCCTCTCCCCCTGGGCAGGGGGAGAGGATGAAGGTGAGGGGGTCAACCGCGGCGGACATACCCATCACCCTCTTGCCCTGGTTGGAAAAAAGGGTTTCCGCAAAGGCTGGTCGGTCAGCCCGGGTGAGCGCATTCGACAGTCCTCGATCCAGACCTTTTTGCACCTGGCATCGAAAGGCGGCATTCTTCTTGCAAACAGCTCACACCCCTTCGGAGGTCAAGGATGAATAATCGAGTACTCCTCGTTCTCCTCATATCCGTCCTTCTCGGCTGTGGCCAACAGTCCGGCGGTTCGAGCCCGCCGGCGGAAACGCCGGGCCCGGCGGAGACCGCGGTCGCCATCGCCGCCGTTCGCGTTCTTCCCGAGCACCCCACCCCACAGAGCACCCTCGAGGCCAAGGTCCGCTTCAGCGGCGGGCAGCCGGAGCATGTCGCCTATCAATGGCTGCGAAACGGGATGCCGCTCCCCGGCGCCATCGGGGCGACCCTGGTAGGAGAGCAGCTCCGCAAAGGGGATTTCATCGCGGTGCAGGTCAGGATCGGCCAGGGCGAGCCGGCGAAATCGGACCCGGTCGTCATCGGCAACACGCCGCCCCAGGTGACCTGGGTGGAGATCAGCCCGAAGCAGCCGACCTCGAGCGATACCCTGGAGGCGGTGGCGAGTGGAACGGACCGGGACCACGACCAGCTCATCTATGCCTACACCTGGGCGGTGAACGGCGGGAAGGTGATCGGCCAGAACGGGCCATCCCTGGACAAGAGCCACTTCCGCCGAGGAGATCAAGTCCAGGTTACGGTCGCGCCCTTCGACGGGAGCGACTGGGGCAAGGAGGTCACCGGCCCAGGCGTGGTCATCGGGAACAGCCCGCCGATGATCGTCTCCACGCCCCCCAGCCGCCTGGAGTCGGACCCCTATCGGTATGAGGTGAAGGCAGAGGATGCGGACGGCGACCCCATTCGTTTCTCTCTCCGGGGAAACGTGCCGCCGGGCATGAAGATCGATGAGGCGACCGGGGTGGTGGAGTGGAAGGTGGTCGTTCCCAAGGAGGCGACCACCTGGGAGTACGAGGTGGTGGCGCAGGACCCTGGGGGCCTCAGGACCGTCCAGAAAATCACGTTGAAATACACCCCCCCGTCGTAGCCCCAATAAGGTTCGCCTGGGCCATCGCTCGAAAGAAATCCACCCAAGACACCCCAAGAACATTCTCCTCTCCCCCACTGGGGAGAGGCAATTGAGGAGGGCGTGTTTGTCAACATGTAAGGTGGGCACCGCCCACCAGAAACGTTCTTGCTCTGTGGGAGCGGCTTCCAGCCGCGATGAGTCGGCCGGGGGAAATCGCTCGCGTCAGTATGTAATTTTTTTAAGGGCCATTAATTTTTTTTATAGTCTTTCGCACCCGGAGCAGGGCACGAGCCGTCGCCTGCCGCCTCACCATTCTTAGGTTCGACGTCGCCAGCATCTATCGATCCCAGTAGAATCAGGCATTGGGGCGCACCCGTCCCCTTTCCGGGGGGATCCCCGCTCGCGGCGGGCCGTGGGGCGAAACTGGCATCATTTTTGCTGTTTCTTCGCGGGCAACGAGGAGGACTACCCGATGGGGCAGAGATCACGAGGTTTTACGCTGGTCGAGCTGGTCGTGACCATCGCAGTCATTGGAATCCTGGTGGGGGTCTCCATGTTCACCTACCGGGACGCCTGGCCGGGGATACAGGTCAAGGCGGCAGCACGCCAGCTCATGGGCAACGTCCAGCGGGCCCGGCTGGCCGCAATGAGCACCAACAACACCGCGACAATCACCTTCAATGTGACCAGCAACTCCTATACCGTGGCAGTGGGGACCAGCACCGAGAACTTCCCCATGTCGACCGAATTCCCGAACGTCCAGTTCGGCGCGTTATCAGGAACGACCGCCTTCAATACGACCAGAGGCCTCGGTTCTGGTAACAACGGACTGACTTTGCCCGGCACGTCCCCTACTTATAGCTTTACCATCGACAGGCGCGGCCGCCCGAGCGCCGACGGCGAGATCTACCTGATCGCTCTGCGCGACGTGCAGAAAACCCGCAGGGACAGGACCTACTGCGTAACCGTTTCCCAGATCGGCGCCTTTCGCTTGCTGCGCTACAGCACTACCGGCGTGTGGAACTAACGGAGAGGAAGACAATGGCCGCTACGCGCACCTTGCAGAAAAGACGGGGTTCTCCTGGGTTCAGCCTGCTGGAGCTCATGGTCGCACTCTTCATCCTGGCCGTGGGCATGCTCGCCGTGGCCAGCATGCAGTCCCAGGCCATCCGCGGCAACAGCTTCAGCGACCTCGTCACGATCGGGAACACCCTCGCCCAGGCGAAGATGGAATTCCTCATGGGGCTCGCCCCTACCGATGCGAACCTCAAAGACAATAATACGGCCAACAACGCGAACCTGCAGGCGGCGATCAATACCGGCGCCACCGCGGCAGCGAGCGATTATGATGGCTACGTGGAGACCAAGGTCGACCGGTATGGCAACGTGGGGTCCGGCATCTTCACCCGCATCTGGAACGTGGCCAAGCGCGACCCCGCCAATCCGAGCCAGCTGGGGTATCCCGCCGAGGGCCTCATGACCGTCGTGGTCATCGTTCGGTGGACCGACCAGCGGGGAAGTCACCAGGCCTATGTGAGCTCGATCAAGCCGTGCCCCGCAGGCTGTCCCAGCCCCTGAGGCGGCGGCGCCAATCTCGTGAGACCGGGAGGGCTCAGATGCAAAGAAACTCCGGCTTCTCCTTTGTCGAACTCCTCGTGGTCGTGGCCATCGTGGGCCTGATCATGGGGGCGATCTACACGGTGTTCCAGACCTCCAACCGCTCCTACGTGGTCCAGGACCGGGTGGTGGGCATGCAGCAGGACGCGCGCTTCGGCGTGGACTACATCGCCGATCTCCTGAAGATGGCGGGCTACGACCCCCGGGGCACAGGCAGTAACACCTTCGGCTTCCAGTACAGTGTCACCTGGGATAGCAACACCATAATCACCGGCGAGGCCACCGTAAGTAGCGTTTTAGTAAAGAGCATGGCCTTCACCGTGGACTTCGATCAGGACGGGGCCGTGGCGGCCAATGACAACGAGAAGGTGGCGTTCCGCCTGACCACCGTCAGCAGCACCGGGGTGCTCCAGGTTAACGGCACCGGCGTGCTGCAGCGGTACCGGAACGGCACCGGCTGGGAGACCATCCTCTCGGGCGTCGATGTCGCCAACAGCTCCTTCAGCTACATCTGGGACGATACTACTGCACATCTCCCCGCTAGCACCGACGACATGACCAAGATCCGGGCGGTGCAGGTCACCTTGCAGATGAGTGCGCCCCAGCTCTACGGCAAGACGCTCCAGCAGAAGAGCTACACCACCCAGGTCAAGTGCCGGAACCTGGGGCTCACGTGAGAGGGGAGGAGAGGAAGATGGGGAACAGGAAGGCGCGAATCGGTTCCCGGTGCGTCGCGGCGATCAACCGCGAGCTGAGGAATCTCACCACGAACGAGCGCGGCATGGCCCTCATCCTGGCCGTGGTCACCCTGGTGGTGCTCACCGTGATCGGCATCGCCGCCCTGAGCAGCACGAATACGGACCTGAAGGTGGTCCAGGCGGAGAAGGCCTACAACGTCTCGCTCTACAACGCCGACGCGGGCACGACGGTGGCCGGGGAGGTGCTGGAGGAGGCGATAGCGCTCCGCTATGGCAGCAGCCAGAACAACAGCTCCTACAAGACTAGCGGCGATCTCGTGCACATCATGGACGGCGCGTTCTGGGACGAGACCATGGTCTACAACCAGACCGCCATGTCGGGCGCGGGGCTGAGCGGGAGCCGGCTCCTTTATGTCGCCTGGCCCTACGACTACTACAACGACCAGAACAATTCGCTGGCCTATGCCCAGGCGGCCCACAACCACGACGAGGATGTCGACCCCGGCGCCCTCAATGCGGACAAAGGATACGACCTCAAGGTCACCATGACCCTCGGCGGCGGGGCGAAGGTGAGCGCGTCGGTGGACGTGGACTACCTCAAGATGGAGCAGCTCGCCGGCGGCTCCAACCTCATGGCCATGGGCTACGAAGGCATGGGCAAGGGGATCGCCGGCGGCGGCGCCAAGCGGATATACGGGTTCGCGATCCGCGGCGACGGGCCGAGCAGCCTCTTCGGCGCCACGAGCAAGGTGAGGGTCTACGTCACCTACGACCACATCATCTAGCCAGTTGCCCGCCCCGGCGGGCGGGAGAAAGGGCATCATCGCCCGGTCCGGCCGGGCGCTATGGGGAACGGAGAAAGAGCGATGAGACGCAGAGCAAAGACTTGGACGATCGTGGGCTTGCTCCTGGCCGCGGTTCTCACCTGGACGGCGCCGGAGGCACCCGGCGCGGCGCCCGGCCAGAGCGGCCCGGGCCCGAAGCCGGCCCCGGGGAGCCAGGGGGTCTCGGGTTACTTCATCAAACTGGACACCAAGGGCCCGACCCGGAGCATCACCATCAAGGACAGCCAGGACCGAAAGGTCAAGACCTACCCGGTGGCACAAGACGTCGCCCTCCTCTACCGCGGGGAGCACCGCCCCTGGCAGGCGGGGATCGGCACCAACGCCTTTATCGTGCTCATCTTGGAAAAGGGCACGGTGAAGACGATCAACATCATGCACGTGGGGAGCTGAAGGCTCGTCGGCCCCGATCTCGAGACCGACTTTGTGGGAGGTTCGCCATGAACGGCAGGAGAATAGTATCCGGTATCATCTTTCTCGCGGCCCTGGCTTGCGCTGGGACCAGCGCCTGGGCGCAGATACAGATGCAAGATTACACATCGCTCCCGGCATTTGTCACCACGTCGAACGCGCCGAACGTGATGCTCTTGCTCAGCAACGACCAGACCGGCTTCTGGCGGGGCTACGGCGGGCTGACCGACTACAACAACGCCCTGATCTACTACGGCTACTTCGATCCGAACCAGTGCTACAAGTACGACAGCACCAATAAATACTTCTACACCCAGGACAGCTGGCTCGCCTTCAACCACTACACCATGAACCCCGCCACCGGCCGGGAGGCGGACGGCTCGATCCTTCCGGGCGACAAGGACATGTGGAGCGGGAACTTCCTCAACTGGCTCACCATGACCCACGTCGACTTCATGCGAAAGACCATGACCGGAGGGCGGGTGAACGGGGGCGACGGCACCACCTGGTGGCTCCTCGAGCGCGGCGACATCGCGGACGACTGCGGCGGCTCCACCTCGGAATGCTGGACCAAGACCTACTGCCCCGTGGGCACGACCAACCCGGACATCGGCGCCCTCACCCCCTTTGCGGCCTACGTGCCCGGGACCTACACCGCCGAGTACCCCACCAGCTCCAACCAGGTGCTCTACTTCGATTTCGAGGCCGCCAACTGGACCGGCACGACCATCAAGGACACGGCCCTGAACCCGGGCGCCCAGAACGGCACGGCCATGCCGGCGACGGGGGGAGCGTCCCGGAGCACGACGACGAAGTTCGCCGGAGCCTCGAGCCTCTACCTGGACGGCTCTAACGACTGGGTGGACATCCCCGCGGCGAGCGAGATCTCGGCCCTGGGCGGGAACTTAACCGTCGAGTTCTGGATGTACCGGACCGACTCGAGCAAGGACATGTGGATCATCGGGAACCACGACAACCCGAACAAGACAGGCTACGGAGTGGTCGGCCTGAACGGCGGCGCCGTCAGCTTCCAGCTCTGGAACACGAGCTACCCGAACGGCGGCCGGGTCGACTCGGTCTCCAAGCCCAGTAACAACGCCTGGCACTACATCGTCTGCACCTACGACAAGAGCGTGGACACCGACGGCGACGGGACGGCCAACGCGGGAGTCATGTATATCTACATCGACGGCTGCCTGGACGCCTACTCCAGCGTGCAGTTCAGCGGCGATATGGGCACCTCCGCCGTGGACACGGGCATCGGCTACACCGCTCAAGCTCCCTACAACGCCAAGTACTTCAAGGGCTACCTGGACGAGGTCTCCGTCTGGAAGCAGACCTTCAGCACCAACATGGTCAGGAGCCGATACGAGCATACCTGGGGAACCCGGACGGTCCCGTGCCTGACGGTTGCCGGCGGCGGGACCTACAACTTTAAGAACAGGCGCACCACGATGAGGGTGACGAAGAGCGACGGCACCGACGTGACCGGTTGGGCCTTCGATCTCTACGTCAAAATCAAGGTCACCGAGAAACCCCACGGCCTGGTCCAGGATTTCGGCACGTCCGTTCGCTTCGGCCTCATGACCTACAGCTACGACGGGGGTATGGCAATTATGGGCCAGGAGCAGGGGGGGGTGCTCCGGGCCAACTGCTCCCAGCCCGGCGACTATTACGATCAGACCGGGGACCTCATCTCCTTCATCAACAACTTCACCGAGAAGGGCTGGGACCCGGCAGGGGAGATGTTCTGGGAGGCGACCCGCTACTTCCGGAACAGCAGCTCGTACCCGTACACCCCCAACCCCGCTTTCTTCGGGAGTACCACAAACACCACGGAGACTGCCCAGGACCGCGACGGGCATAACGTTACCTTCCCCATCAAGGCCTGGATCGACCCCATGAGGGTCTATGACGCCACCGGCACCGACAAGGGCCTGAACCAGTGCCGGAAGAACTTCATCATCCTCATGACCGACGAGTATCCCAGCCGGGACCTGGACTACATGCCGGGCGCCTGGAGGCCCACCGTCGTGACCTCGAGCCTGCCATCCGGCGCCCCCGCTCTCCCGGGGGCCGAGAGCAAAGCCGAGCTCGCCGCCGCCAACTACCTCGGGGTCACGGCCCCGACCGGGGCGCCGGCCGGCGGCCTCAACACCGAGTGGTGGACCAACAAGGTGGGCGACCTCGAGCTGATCAACGGCCATGCCTGGAACGTGGGGTGCGTCGACAACACCTGCACCTGCCCGTGCTGCGATTTCTACAATTTCTGCCCCTGCGACCCCCAGTGGGGCGACCCCCTGTGGGACTGCAGCCAGTGCTTCGGATGCAACGGGGCGGTCAACTGCACGACGCCCAAGACGGTCACCCAGCTCGGCCATGCCTACGGCCAGTGTCCCAACGAGGCATGGGCGGTCCAGGGGGCAGCCTTCAACCTCGCCGGCGCCGCCTACTGGGCCCACGTGAGCCATCTCCGGCCGGACGTGGTGACCAACGCCGCGGTGGCCGCCGACCCGACCAAGAGAATCTCCATCGAGACCTTCACCATCGCCATGCGGACGAGCCCCTACGGCTACCAGCCGCCGCCCCCGCCCATGAACGTGCTCTGGCTGGCGGCCAAGTACGGCGGGTTCCAGGACATGAACGGCACCAACACTCCCGATCTCCAGGACGAGTGGGACGCGGACGGCGACGGGGTTCCGGACAACTTCATGTACGCGGAGAAGGGCGACCAGATCTTCAACAGCCTGAGCCGGGCCATCATGACCATCCTCGCCCGCTCCGCCTCCGGCACGGCGGCCTCCATCCTCTCCGCCTCCAGGAGCGGCCAGGGGGCCCTCTACCAGGCCATGTTCTACCCCGGTCGGGTGGACGTGAAGGGCAACTCGGTCAGCTGGTCCGGCCAGCTCGACGCCTTCTGGGTGGACCAGTACGGCGCCCTGAGGGAGGAGACGCCGAGTGATCCCTCGGAGCCCGGCGCCCTGCCCGCAAGCATCACCCAGCCCTTCTCGGGCACGACGATCTCGAGCTTCACCGACATCAAGCGGCTGAACCTTTACTGGGACAAGGTGGTCAGGCTCTACTTCGACAGCACGAACGGCCGCACCCGGGCGATGCGCTACGCCGTCGACAAATTGGGCCGCATCGTCACCGGCACGGCGACGACAAGCATCGCCAACCAGCTCTGGGATACGAGGACCAACTTCCTCACCGCCGGGGTGACGGCGGGCATGAGGGTGGAGCAGATCAAGCTGGACACCAACGGCAACATGATCATCCCCGCCCCCATCGCGACGATCACCGCGGTCTCCGCGAACATGATCACCGCCGCCGGCATCACGTGGACGGTGGGGGACCAGTACGTCGTTTCCCAGGGAGGGCCGGATGCCACGGTGGAGGTGGACGGCCTCAACCCCATGTGGGACGCCGGCCGCTGGCTCGCGGAGCACGGCGCCAAGGACCGCCGCATCTTCGCCTGGGTGGACCGCTATGACACAGGCACCTTAGGCGTGGTGGACGGGACCGCCACCCTCTTCGGCGGCCACACCTCCGCGGACGAGGTGCAGGAGCTGGCGGGAACTGGCTCCCAGACCGTGGCCATCGGCACGGGAAAGTGGGCCACCACGATGACCGAGACCAACTTAGTGCAGGGAACCGACACACTGGCGAGCACCCTGATGCGCTACCTGCGGGCGGGGAGCGCTGCCGAGGCCGCCCAGATCATCAACTACATCCGCGGCGTGGACCAGCCGGCGGCCCTATACCGCAAGCGCACCTTCCTCGTCCCCAACGACGATACCAACCCCAACGCATTCTTCCGGACCCTCAAGCTCGGGGACATCGTCCACTCCACCCCGGCCGTGGCAGGGATACCCAATGAGGACTACGACCTCATCTACAAGGACAGCTCCTACACGGCCTTCTACCGGAAATACGGCGACCGCCGGAACGTGGTCTACGCCGGGGGCAACGACGGCATGCTCCATGCCTTCAACGCCGGCTTCTACGACCGCTCCACCGGGGTCTACTACGATAACACCTATAAACTGGGGCAGGAGCTCTGGGCCTTCATCCCGCACCAGCTCCTGCCGCACCTGGTATTCCTCACCGACCCGAACTACACCCACGTCTACTACGTGGACCTGAAGCCCAGGATCTTCGACGCCCGGATCTACGATCCGAGCCTCGGCACGAGCGACGCCCACCCCGGCGGCTGGGCGACGCTCCTCCTCTGCGGCATGGGAATGGGCGGCAGGGACATGAAGGTCGACATCCAAAACAACGGGACTGCGGGGGATCAACCTGGCGAGCTCTTCCGGTCGGCGTACTTCCTGCTGGATGTCACCAACCCCCTCAACCCGATCCTTCTCGGGACTTACACGGACACCTCGAGCACAGCAGCCTTGAACGCCGGTCTCGGTCTCACCACCTCCTACCCGGCGATCTTCCGCATCCAGGACAAGTGGTTTGTCCTGGTGGGCTCCGGCCCCAACGGCACCAACCTCTACAAGGGCCAGAGCGTCCAGAAGGGCCTGGTCTACATCCTCCAGATCACCTCATCCGGGCTCAGGTACGTCAACAAGTTCTTCATCCCCGACACCGAGGCGACCGCCTTCATGGGAGACCCCGCCGCCGCGGACCTGGACCTCGCCACCGGCACCACCACCTCCGGCGGCACCACGGTCGTGACCTGGAGCGGCGAGGCGGGCTACATCGGCAGCATCTTCGACAAGAACGCCAACCCGTCGAGCCCCCTGTGGCGGGGCCGGATGTACCACCTGAAGATGCCCACCACTGTTTCTTCGACTCCGGCGGCCTCCGACTTCCCCGCGTCGATCATCACCAGGCTTGCCCCTACTTCCACCGACACGGTGGAGATGGGGCCGGTGAGCGCGGCCGCCAACGTCGCCAAGGATGGGTTGGGACGCTACTGGGTCTATTTCGGCACCGGCCGCTACCTCGACCCCACCGACACGAGCGACACCACCGTCCAGAAGTTCTACGGGCTCAAGGAGCCGGTAAGCTCCGGGACCCTCACCTTCGGGCAAGACTCCCTGGCCTCCGATACCAACCCGACCTCGACCACCTCCCTCTATGACGCGACCAGCGCCAAGGTCTATAACGGCGGCGCCGTGGACTACAACGGCGACGGCACCATCGACTACGCGACCTTCAACGCGTTCTTGACGGCTCTAAACAGTAACGCCAGCAAGAACGGCTGGGTGATCCAGTCAACCGCCACCGCCGAGCGGTTCCTCGGCATGCCCACCGTCATCGGCGGGATCACGCTCTTCACCAGCTACGTGCCGCCGACGGGCGGCGGCTGCTCGTACGGGGGATCGAGCTACCTCTACGCCCCGTACTTCCAGACCGGCACCGCCTACCAGAAATCGGTGGTCGGCCTCGGGACCGATACCTACGCCGGCAACCAGTCGGTCCTGCGGAAGACCGGGCTGGGCACGGGCGTGGCCACCAGCCCCACGGCGCACGTGGGCGACAAGAGCAAGTCCTTCATCCAGAGCAGCACCGGCGCCATCATCGACATGGAGACGACCACCGCCTTCCCGGTGAAGAGCGGCGTGCGCTCCTGGCGCATGGATTGATGACCGCCTGAATCGGAACTCGGGCCATGGTTGAACAGCCGCCATGGCCCGAGTTTTTTTTCACCCCCTCACCTTGATCCTCTCCCCCCTCGGGGGGAGAGGAGACTGTTTTTGGGGTTGTGGGATAACCTGGGAGGGGATTTGTTAGGCCCCCCAGGCAGGGCTCAACGACGCGTAGATTCCGGCAGCTGGCCGCCGCCAGGGGATGGGCAGATCAGGCTGAACTCAACAAGTGCCCTCTCCCTCGAAGGGAGAGGGTAAGGGTGAGGGTGGAGGGAGACTGTCTTTGGGCCTGTTGGATAGCCTGAGAGGTGATTCGAGGCGCCCGGGAAATCCCCCTCCCGCCGTGAACTCCCCCACGCTCCTCTCCCCAAGGGCACGAGTATTGCACTCCCGGGCATTGATCGGGACCGGATGGAGCGGAGCAGTATTCATCTCTCCCTTGACTCATCGAGCTCCCTGAAAGAGAATAGCCGCCATGAATCAGCCACGACACAGTGCGCCGAAGGCTCCTCACGCAGCGCCGAAGGCCGCAGGAAACTCCCAGGGCGCCGCCATGGGCCGCGTCTCCATGGATATCGCCTACCTGAGCGAGCTCCTGGCCAAGCAGGGCATCATCACCCAGGAGCAGAAGGCCCTCATCACCAAGACGGCCCCGGCCCAGCAGCAGAAGCTGGAGAAGATCAGGGGGCTCAAGGGCGATGCCTGCGCTCCCGGCCTCCGGCCCCACGAGAAGATCACCCCCGTGGATGTGATCGCCTCCATGAACCTTGAGACGGAGAAGGGGGCCGAGGGGCGCCTCGACGAAGAGACGATCATGCGGGCGGTGGCCGCAGAGCTTGGGGTCGGGTTCAAGAGAATCGATCCCCTCGAGCTGGACCTGGAGGTTGTGACCCAGAACATTCCCAAGTCCTTCGCCCTCACCCACCTGGTGCTCCCGGTTGAGGCCTCCCCGGAAGTCTTGACCGTCGCGGTCTACGACCCCTTCAATCGGCAGGCCCTCGAGGATATCGAACGGGTCACCCGGAAACGGGTCCGGATCCTGGTGAGCACCAAGAGCGATATCCTCAAGACCATCTCGGAATTCTACGGGTTCCAGCGCTCCATCGTCGCGGCCGACAGCCAGCTGAGCCGGCCCCTCGTCGACCTGGGGAACCTGGAGCAGCTCACCCGGGTGCAGTCGAGCGGGGAGATCTCCTCGAGCGACCAGCACATCACCAACGCCGTCGACCACCTGTTCAGCTACGCCTTCGACCAGCGGGCGAGCGACGTGCACATCGAGCCCAAGCGCGAGCAAAGCATCGTCCGCCTGCGGATCGACGGGACGCTCCACACCATCTACCGGATCCCCAAGAGCGTGCACCCGGCCATCATCTCCCGGATCAAGGGCCTCGGCCGCCTCGATGTGGCCGAGAAGCGGCGGCCCCAGGACGGCCGGATCAAGGTGGAGCGGAACGGCAAGGAGGCGGAGATCCGCCTCTCCACCATACCGGTGGCCTTCGGGGAGAAGGCGGTGCTCCGGATCCTCGATCCCGACATTCTCCTTCAGGACCTCGAGGGGCTCGGGTTCTCATCGGCGGAGCTCATCAAGTACCGGAAGCTCATCGACGTTCCCCACGGGATCGTCCTCATCACCGGGCCGACCGGGAGCGGGAAATCCACCACCCTCTATTCCAGCCTGCGCTACCTCTCGAGCGAGTGCAACAACATCACCACCGTGGAAGATCCCATCGAGATGGTCCACGAGCAGTTCAACCAGATCGCGGTGCAGCCCCAGATCAACATCACCTTCGCCAACATCCTCCGCCACATCCTGC
>Ga0335070_10007186_pt1 | contig 13070 bp, 9 predicted proteins | sample Lox_Sample_13_FD_206722 | JGI IMG/M metagenome (GOLD analysis project Ga0335070, IMG submission 206722) | Soil microbial communities from Loxahatchee National Wildlife Refuge, Florida, United States - Lox_Sample_1.3 | ecosystem: Environmental > Terrestrial > Soil > Wetlands | place: USA: Florida...
GTCGGGATCCTTCGCGAGATGAGCAGCGTCCTCGTCGCGTTCTCCGGTGGCGTCGACTCGACGTTTCTCGCCCGCGCCGCCAAGGACGCTCTCGGTGAACGCGCTGTGCTCGTGACGGCCGACTCCGAGACCTATCCCGCGGCCGAGCTCGAGGAATCCCGCCGCCTCGCCGCGCTCCTGGGCCTCCGCCATCAGATCGTTCAGACACGAGAGCTGGACAATCCACAGTACGCGCTGAATTCCCCCAATCGCTGCTACTTCTGCAAGGAAGAGCTGTTCGCCCGTCTCGGCCCCATCGCCAGAGAGCAGGGCGAAGCCCAGATGGTCTACGGCGCCAACATGGACGACCTTGGCGATCACCGGCCCGGGATGCAGGCCGCGAAGGCGGCAGGTGTGCGCGCGCCCATGATCGAGGCGGAGCTGTGGAAGGAAGAAATCCGCGCTCTCTCGCGCGATCTCGGCCTGCCGACCTGGGACAAGCCGTCCTTCGCGTGTCTCTCTTCGCGCTTCCAGTACGGAGAGACCATCACGCCGGAGAAGCTCAGGCTCATCGACGCCGCCGAGGCCTTCGTGCGTGGCCTGGGCTTCCGGCAATTCCGCGTCCGGCACCACGACAAGCTCGCGCGGCTCGAGCTGCCGCCCGCGGAGATGGCGCGCCTCTTCGAGGGAGGCCGGCATGAGGCCATCGTGAAGCGCTTCCGCGAGCTGGGCTACCTTTACGTGACGCTCGACCTGCAGGGCTTCCGGAGCGGCAGCGCCAACGAGGCGCTCAAGTGGATCGCGAAAAAGTAAAGCAGCTCCTCGAGGCCGTCGCCGCGGGCGCTCTGGCGCCGGAGCAGGCGATGGCGCGGCTGCGCGACCTGCCCGTCGATGACTTGCGCTTCGCGCGCGTGGATCTCCACCGCTCCCTCCGCCACGGCGTCCCCGAAGCGGTGTTCTGCCAGGGCAAGACTCCCGCCCAGGTCATCGCGATCGTCGGCAAGCTGGCCCTAGCCCACGACAATATCCTGGCGACCCGCGCCGATACCGCCGTGATCGCCGCGCTCGAAGCCAGCGGCCTGCCGGTGCGCGTGCATGCGGAGGCGAGGCTTGTCGTGGTCAAGCCGCGGGTGCAGGAGGGCATGGGATTGATCGTCGTCGTGAGCGCGGGGACGTCGGACATGCCGGTGGCGGAAGAGGCCGCGGTGACGGCGGAGACCATGGGCAATCGCGTGGAGCGCGTCTTCGACTGCGGCGTGGCGGGCCTTCACCGCCTGGTGCCGCATCTCGACCGGCTCAACGAGGCCAATGCCATCATCGCGGTGGCGGGGATGGAGGGCGCGCTGCCGAGCGTGATCGGCGGCCTCGTGGACCGGCCGGTCATCGCCGTGCCCACGAGCATAGGCTACGGCGCCTCCTTCGGCGGCGTGACCGCGCTCCTCGCCATGCTCAATTCCTGCGCTCCGGGCGTCTCCGTGGTCAACATAGACAATGGCTACGGCGCCGCCGCCCAGGCCAACCAGATCAACAAGCTCGCGAGCAAGATCCGCTGACCGTGCGCCTCGCCTACTTCGACTGTCCGAGCGGTGCCGCGGGTGACATGGTCATGGGCGCGCTCGTGGACGCGGGCGTGCCCTTCGAGGCGCTCCGGGCCGAGCTCGCCAAGCTCAAGCTGCCGGGCTTCACGCTCGAGCGGCGCGAGGTCATGAAGGGCGTCTTCCGGGCGACCAAGCTGGATGTGCACGTTCACGATCACGACCACACCCATGGTGACACGGGGCACGCGCACGGCGAGCCTCATGGGCGGCACGAGCATCCCGACCGGAACCTGGGGTCCATCCTCGGGCTGATCTCCGCGAGCGGGCTCGTGGCGTCCGTCAAGGCGAATGCCGCGCGCATCTTTACGAGGCTCGCCGAGGCCGAGGCACGCGTGCACGGGACCACCGTGGACCAGGTGCACTTCCACGACGTGGGCGCCGTCGACGCCATCGTGGACGTCACGGGCGCCTGCATCGGCCTCCATCTCCTCGGCGTCGAGACGGTGCATTGCTCGGCGCTGCCGGTGGGCGGCGGCTTCGTGACGGGCGCGCATGGGCGGATCCCCATACCCGGTCCCGGAACGGCCGAGCTGCTCAAAGGCTTTCCGGTGGTGGACACCGGCGTCAGGCGCGAGCTGGTGACGCCGACGGGCGCGGCCATCCTGACGACGCTCTCAGCCTCGGCGGGGACCATGCCCGCCATGACCGTGGAGGCGGTCGGATATGGGGCGGGCGACATGGATCTCGAGGCGCCGAACGTGATCCGCGTCTTCGTGGGGCGCGCGGCCGACTCCGGCGGACGCGAGACCATCATGCAAGTCGAGACCACGGTGGACGACATGCAGCCCCAGCTCTGGGAAGTCGTGATGGAGCGGCTCTTCGATTCGGGCGCGCTCGACGTCTACCTGACGCCGGTGGTGATGAAGAAGAGCCGGCCGGGCACGGTGCTCACAGCGCTCTGCACCCCCGACAAAGTGACCGACCTCTCGCGCGTGCTGTTCGAGGAGTCGCCGACCATCGGCGTCCGCTGGACCGCCTACCAGCGGGAGCGGCTCGCCCGCGAGATGGTGAGGCTCACCACGGCCTACGGCGCTATTTCGTTCAAGGTCTCGCGCCTGGAAGGCCGCGTGGTCACGGCGACGCCGGAATTCGACGAGGTGCGCAGGATCGCGCGCGCCAAGGGGCTGCCGGTGCGCGAGGTGCTCGACCTGGCGCGGGCCGAAGGGCGCAGGCTGCTCCAGCCATGATCTGTTCGGCCTGCCGGCACGACAACCCCGCGCGCGCCAAGTTCTGTCTCGAATGCGGTCAGCGGCTCGTAGCGGCCTGCCCGCAGTGCGGCACCGAGCTGCCTCCGGGCGCCAAGTTCTGCCTCGAGTGTGGACATCGCCTCGCTGCAATCGGAGGCGACCCGGCTCCCGGTCCCATCGCCGAGCCCGTCGCGGCGGACTTCCAGGCCAAGCTCGCCACCTACACTCCCAAACACCTGGCCGAGAAGATCCTGACCAGCCGCTCCGCTCTCGAGGGCGAGCGTCGTCAGGTGACGGTGCTCTTCACCGACGTGGCGGGTTTCACGCCGCTGGCCGAGAAGCTCGACCCCGAGGACGTCCACCGGATCATGGACCGGTGCTTCGAGGTCATCACGGCCGAGGTCCACCGCTTCGAGGGCACCGTCAACCAGTACACGGGGGACGGGGCGATGGCATTGTTCGGCGCCCCGATCGCCCACGAGGACGGGCCGCGGCGGGCGGTCCACGCCGCGCTCGGGATCCAGCGGGCGATCCAGGACTATGGGAAGGAGCTCAGCGCCCAGGGCGGGCCGGAGCTCCAGATGCGGATCGGGATCAACACCGGGCCCGTGGTGGTGGGCCGGATCGGCGACGACCTGCGCATGGACTACACCGCGGTCGGCGACACGACGAATCTGGCGGCGCGGATGCAGCAGATCGCCCGGCCGGGGAGCGTGGTGGTCACCGAGGCGACGCACCGGGCGATCTCGTCGTTCTTCGAGACCCTCGACCTGAGCGAGGTCAAGGTCAAGGGCCACGCTCCCGTCCGGGCCTGGGAGGTGCTGCGGCCCAAGTTGCGGCGGTCGCGCTTCGAGGCATCCGTCGAGCGCGGGCTCACGCCTCTGGTGGGCCGGGTTCACGAAGTCGCCACCCTGCTCGAGCGCTTCAACCAGGTCAAGGCCGGCCGGGGACAAGTGGTCTTCATCTCGGGCGACGCCGGTATCGGCAAGTCACGGCTGCTGCTCGAGTTCCGCCGGCGACTGGCCGAGGCCGGCGAGGCCGTCACGTGGCTGGAGGGCCAGTGCATCTCCTTCGGCCAGTCCATACCGTTTCTGCCGCTTCTCGACCAGCTTCGGGAGAACTTCAGCATCGAGGAGTTCGACGGGGAGCCCGAGATCATCGCCAAGGTCGAGCACGGCATGCGGCGCATGGGGCAGCTCGAGGCGTATATCCCCTTCGTCCGGTACCTGCTGTCCGTGGATCCGGGCGACCCGGCCGTGGCCGCGATGGACGCGCCCGCCAGACGGAAGGGTGTGCTGGACGCGATGCGCGCCATGGCGCTCAGGGGAGCGTCCATTCAGCCCATCGTATTCGTGTTCGAGGACCTGCACTGGATCGACGCCAGCACGGAGGAGTATCTCAATGCCCTCATGGGCTCCGTGGCGGGCGCGCCGATCATGGTCGTCATGACCTACCGGGTCGGGTACAATCCGCCGTTCGGGAGCCGCAGCTTCTACACGACTCTCACCCTGCAGACGCTCTCGGCGGCCGAGGCCATGGACATGGCCGGCCAGGTGCTGGGCACGGACCAGCTGCCGACAGAGCTGAAGGCCGCCCTCCTGGACAAGGCCGAGGGCGTGCCACTCTTCGTCGAGGAGGTGGCGAAGACGCTTCTCGATCTGGGCGTCCTCAGGCGCGAGAACGGCGGCCTCCGCATGGTCAAGGGGATGGGCGAGGTGAGCGTGCCCGAAACCATGCAAGGCATCATCATGGCGCGCCTCGACCGGCTCGGGGAGGACGGAAAGCGCGCGGTGCAGCTCGCTTCGGTAATCGGCCGCCAGTTCCTCCAGCGATTGCTGGAGCGCATCGCGGGGCTGTCCGGGAAGCTGGAGGGACTCCTCCAGGAATTGAAAGCGCTGGAGATCATCTACGAGCAGGGGCTCTTGCCCGAGCCCGCCTACATCTTCAAGCATGCGGTGATCCAGGACGTGGCCTACAGCAGTCTTCTAAAAGAGCGCCGGAGGGAGCTGCACCGCGCTGTCGGCGGCGCCATCGAAGAGCTGTACCCGGACCGGCTCGCCGACCATTATCAGGAGCTGGCCCACCACTTCGTCAACGGCGAGGACTGGCCCAAGGCCTTCGAGTACCTGATGCGGACGGGAGATCGCGCCAAGGACGCTTTCGCGAACCAGACGGCGCTCGACTCTTACGGCAAGGCTCTCGAGGTCGCCGCTCGCGTCTCGCCGCCGCTGCCGCCGCGGCGGACCATGGACATCTACCAGCGGCGCGGGCAGGTCTGGCGGCTGATGAGCCGGCCGGGGAACGCCGTCGGCGATCTCGAGCGGATGCTTGCCATGGCCCGCGAGGCGGGCGACCGCTTCGCCGAGGCCCAGGCCCTGGTGGATCTCTCGCTCTCCCACTGGCTGCGGTTCTCCGCCGAGGGTGCGCCGCTGACCAAATCGTGTGCCGAGGAGGCGCTCCGGATCGGCCGCGAGATCGACGACGAAGAGGTCGTGGCGAAGAGCCTGTCCTACCTCGGGCTCGTCTATCAGGTGGAAGGCGATCTCGTGAGGGGGGACGAAAATCTCGAGGAGTCGCTTCGCATCAGCGAGGCCCGCGGCTTCAAGGACGCCATCGCGCAGGACCTCACCTGGCTCGGAGCCCACGCCGCCTGGCGGGGAGAGTTTCGCAAGGCCATTCCGCTCTGTCGCCGGGCGGAGGAGACAGCTCTGGAGAATCACGACGGCTTCTCCGAGCTGATCGCGCTGTCTTTCCGTTGCCTCGCCCTGATCGGGCTCGCGGACTACGAGCAGGGACTGGCCGTGATCGACGAAGGACTGACCAAGGCGCGGGACAGGGAATCAGTCTGGGTGATCGGGCGGCTGACCAACTCGCTGGGATGGCTCTACCAGGAGCTGGGTGACTTCGGTCGCGCAACCGAGCTCAACCGCCAAAGTCAGGAGCTGGGACACCAGATCAAGAACCAGAACGTTGAGGTGAGCGCGATCATCAATGTCGCCTATGACCACTTCCACCTGGGCGAGACCGACAAGGCGCTGACCGTGCTCGAGGACACCCTCGTCCGCGTGGAGAGATCCGCTTTCGGAGCCCACCGCTGGCGCTGGGCCATGCACCTCGCGACCTACCTCGCGGAAGCCCTGCTGGCGCTGGGCCGGCCCGAACAGGCGCTCGCGCAGGCGGACAAGGCTCTCCACGGCGCGCGCGCGACCGGCTCGCTCAAGTATGTCGGGAAGGCCCACCTGCTTCGAGGGCGGATCGCGCTGGCCGGCGGAGACGGGGCGGCTGGAGAGATCGAGCTGCGCGAGGCCCTCGACGTCGCCCGCCGCACCGAGTATCCGAATCTGATCTGGCCCGCGGCCCACGGCCTGGCCCTCACCCTGGCGTCGCGGGCGGCGGACGAGCGCGCCGCCCGGAGTAAGGGCGACGAGGTGCAGACTCTGGCCGCACTGGCCGCCGAGACGATCCGCTCGATCGCCGACCGGGCGCCCGAGGCCGCCCTGCGGGGGACCTTCCTCACCTGGACGCCCGTCCAGACGGCCCTTGAAGATCTCGAGCGACTGCGGAAATTCTAGCCGGCAGGCTGACCCGACAGCCCGGCCTTGACATAGGGACCTGTCAGGACTAAGGTTTTGCTCGCTTCAGCCGGCCTCGTCCCCTCGACGGTGAGGCGGCGTTCATCGACCTGCAACCAGCCCTCTGAGGAGGTACGCGCGGTGAAAAAGTCCGTGAGCATCACCATCAACGGCGTCAAGCACACGCACGAGGTCGAGCCGCGGCTGCTCCTCGTGCACTTCATCCGCGAGCTGGCTGGATTGACGGGCACGCACGTGGGCTGCGACACGAGCCAGTGCGGCGCGTGCACCATCCACCTGAACGGCCAGGCGGTGAAGTCCTGCACCATGCTGGCCGTGCAGGCCGAGGGCGCCCAGATCAAGACCATCGAGGGCATGGCCACGGACGGCAAGCTGCATCCGATCCAGGACGCCTTCTGGGAGAAGCACGGGCTCCAGTGCGGCTTCTGCACCCCGGGCATGATCATGTCGGCGGCGCAGCTGCTCGAGCGTTATCCGAAGCCGTCCGAGGATCAGATCCGCCACCAGCTGGACGGCAATCTCTGCCGCTGCACGGGCTATCACAATATCGTCAAGGCCATCCAGTACGCCGCCGAGAAGATGGCGGGGAAGTAGGGAGGCGCGACCATGGCCACAGCAAGGTTGCTGGGCTCAAGCGTCAAGCGGCGCGAGGATCCGCGCTTCATCACCGGCAAGGGCAACTACACTGACGACCTCAAGCTTCCGGGCATGACCTATGCGGCCTTCGTCCGGAGCCCGCACGCCCACGCCCGGATAGCCAGGATCGACACGGGGAAAGCCCGTGCGTACCCCGGCGTAGTGGCGGTCTTCACCGGCAAGGACATGACCGGCGTCAACTCGCTACCCTGCGGGTGGGATCTCCGCAAGGACAAGAACATCCCCGGCGTGGTGCAGGACCTCGTCATGGTCCCCCACATGCCATTGAGCTCTGACGTCGCCCGCCATGTGGGCGACCCCGTCGCGGTGGTGATTGCGGACAGCCAGGACGCCGCCCTCGACGCGGCCGAGCTGGTCGACGTCCAGTGGGAATCTCTGCCATCGGTAACGGCGACCGACCGCGCGACCCAGTCGGGTGCCGTGCAGGTTCACGCGGGCGCCCCCGGAAACGTCGCCTTCAAGTGGGAGCTGGGGGGCGGCGATGTCGACGCCGCCTTCAAGAGCGCCGATGTCGTGGTGAAAAAGCGCATCGTGAACCAGCGTCTCGTCGCCAACGCGATGGAGCCGCGGGCGTGCGTCGCGCGTTTCGACGACTCAACCGGCGAGCTGACGCTCTGGGTCACGTCCCAGAACCCCCACGTGCATCGCCTCCTCATGTGCGCCTTCGTCCTGGGCATCCCGGAGCACAAGGTGCGGGTGATTGCTCCCGACGTGGGGGGCGGCTTCGGCTCCAAGATCTTCCTCTACAACGAAGAGGTCGTCTGCTCGTGGGCGACCCGCCAGATCAAGCGACCCATCCGGTGGACGGCGACCCGCCATGAGGCGTACCTCACGGACGCCCAAGGACGCGACCACATCACGGACGCGGCGATGGCCATGTCCAAGGACGGCAAGATCCTGGGTCTCCACGTCAAGACCACCGCGAATCTGGGAGCCTACCTCTCGACCTTCGCCCCTGCCGTTCCGACCTTTCTCTATGGCACGCTCCTGAACGGCGTCTACGTCATGGGCGCTATCAAGTGTGAGGTGACCGGCGTCTTCACGAACACCACTGCCGTCGATGCCTACCGGGGCGCGGGCCGGCCCGAAGCCTGTTACGTGCTCGAGCGCATGATCGACGCCGCCGCGGCCGCCCTCAAGATGGACCCCGCCGATGTCCGGAAGAAGAACTTCATCCCGAAGTTCTCGGGCGCGTATCAGACGCACGTGGCGGTGTCGTACGACAGCGGCGACTACGCGAGGGCGTTCGACCGCCTGCTCCAGATGTTCGACTACAAGAAGTTCCGGGCTGAGCAGACGGAGGCGCGGAAGCAGGGCCGTTACCTCGGCGTCGGCTTCTCGACGTACATCGAGGCGTGCTCCATTGCGCCGTCGAAGCTCGTGGGTGCTCTCGGCGCCGGGGCGGGGCTCTACGAGTCCGGCAAGGTGCGCGTGCACCCGACTGGAGGGGTGACGGTATACACCGGCTCCCACTCGCACGGGCAGGGGCACGAGACTACCTTCGCGCAGCTGGTGGCGGACGAGCTCCAGATCCCCATGGACCAGGTCGAGGTCGTACACGGCGACACCGGCCTTATCCCGTTCGGTATGGGTACCTACGGCAGCCGCTCCGCCTCCGTGGGTGGTACGGCGCTCCACATGTCCGTCGACAAGATCAAGGAAAAGGGCAAGAAGATCGCCGCGCACCTGCTCGAGGCCTCGGCCAGCGACATCGAGTACGTCGGCGGCCAGTTCCAGGTGCGCGGCGCACCGGGCAAGGCGGTGCCTTTCGGTGCCGTCGCCCTGACCGCCTACGTCCCGCACAACTTCCCCGAGGGCCTCGAGCCTGGCCTCGAGGAGACCAGCTTCTACGATCCGTCGAACTTCTGCTTCCCGTTCGGGGCCCATGCCTGCGTGGTCGAGGTCGACCCTGACACCGGCCACGTCAAGATCGTCCGGTACATCGCCGTGGACGATGTCGGCAACGTGATCAATCCCATGATCGTCGACGGCATGGTGCACGGTGGGATCGCCCAGGGCGCAGCCCAGGCGCTCTGGGAGGGCGCGGTGTACGACGACCAGTCTGGCCAGCTGGTGACGGGCAGCCTCATGGACTACGCCATCCCGAAGGCCGACATGCTGCCGATGTACGAGACGGACCGCACCGAGACGCCGACACCGGTCAACCCGCTCGGCGTCAAGGGGGCGGGGGAGACCGGGACCATCGCGTCCACTCCCGCCGTCATGAACGCCGTCGTGGACGCGCTAGCCGGGTTCGGTGTCGATCACATCGAAACCATGCCGCTCACGCCTGAGCGGGTCTGGATGACCCTCCAGGCCGCCAAATCGAAGAAGTAAGGGAGACGCCATGTATCCAGCCCAGTTCGAGTACCACAAGGCCTCGACGGTCAAGGAAGCGCTCGATCTTCTCGGCAAATACAAGGACGAGGCGAAGCTCCTAGCCGGGGGCCATAGTCTCCTGCCCGCCATGAAGCTCCGCCTGGCCCAGCCCAAGCACCTCATCGACATCGGTAAGGTGTCCGGGCTGGCCGGAATCAAGGAGGACGGCAGCACGCTCGTCATCGGCGCGATGACGACTCACCGCGACATCGAGGTCTCGGCGCTGCTCAAGAGCAAGTGCCCGCTCCTTCCTGAAGTCGCCGGACATATCGGAGACCCCATGGTGCGGAACATGGGCACCATCGGCGGTAGCCTCGCCCATGCGGACCCCGCGGCGGACTGGCCGGCGGCGGCGATCGCGCTCGGCGCGGAGATGGTCGCCGAGGGGCCCAAGGGCAAGCGGACCATCAAAGCGGACGATTTCTTCAAGGGTCTTCTGACCACCGCGCTTGCAGATGACGAGATTCTAACGGAAATCAGAGTTCCGTCGGGCGGCGCCAACGTCAAGAGCGCCTACGCGAAGTTCCCTCATCCGGCCTCGCGGTTTGCCGTGGTCGGAGTGGCCGCGGTTCTCACCATGGACGGCGGCAAGATCGCCAAGGCCAGCATCGGCATCACGGGTGCGGGCACGAAGGCGACGCGGGCCAAGGGTGTCGAGGTCGCCATCGCGGGCAAGGCCGCGGACGCCGCCTCGATACAGGCCGCGGCGGAGAAGGGGGCCGATGGCGTCGACGTGCAGGCCGACCTGCAGGGCTCGGAGGAGTACAAGAAGCATCTGCTCAAGGTCTTCTCCAAGCGGGCCATCGAGGCGGCGGTCGCCAAGAAGTGACGGGAGACGATCCCATCAGGCCCCGCGGACTCACCTCCGCGGGGCCTTTTGTTTGGGGGCCTTGGTGACCGCCGCCATCGTGCTGGCCGCCGGCCTCTCGCGCCGGATGGGGAGGCCCAAGCTTTTGCTCGATCTTCGTGGCAAGCCGGTGATTCGCCACACCACCGAGCGTCTGTTCGCCGCGGGGCTGAAGCAGGTGCTGGTCGTCGTCGGCCCACAGCACGACGCGCTCGGCAAAGCGCTCGGGGGGCTCGATGTGCGCCTCGTGGTGAATCCGGCTCCAGAGGCGGGGCAGGGCTCGTCGGTGAGTGCCGGCATCCGGGCGCTGCCTCCGGGAACGGGAGCCGCCCTCATCGCTCTGGGCGACCAGCCGGGCCTCTCCATCGACGTCATCAGGAAGCTACGCGAGGCGCTCGAGAACACGGGCAAGAGCATCGCCGCGCCCCGCTATGCCGACGGCCTGGGCAATCCCGTGCTCTTCGCCGCGGAGGTTTTCCCGGAGCTCTTGGAGCTCGCCGGCGACCGGGGCGCGCGCTCCGTGGTCGAGAAGGACCCGTCACGGCTCGCAGTGGTCGACGTCGCCGCGCCCATGCCGAGCGACCTCGACACGCCTGAAGACTACGAGAGGCTCAGCACCCCCGACAATTCGCGGTAAACTGAGAGGACTATGAGAGCCGAGATCAAGAAGATCCAGGACATGATGGAAACGGCAGACTACGTGACGGACCCCGCCATCGCAATGTCCGTCCATCTGGCCATGACCCTCAAGAAGCCGCTCCTCATCGAGGGGCATGCGGGCGTGGGCAAGACCGAGATCGCCAAGGTGATGGCGAAGATGCTCGGGACCAGCCTCATACGGCTGCAGTGTTACGAGGGGCTCGATGCCGCCCAGGCCCTCTACGAGTGGAATTACCCCAAGCAGCTCCTGCACATCAAGCTCGAGGAGAGCACGACGCACTCGACGTCTGAGAAGGAGGCGGCGATCTTCTCGCCACCCTTTCTCATCCGGCGTCCGCTGCTGCAGGCGATCAGCCAGCCCGGAGCGCCGCCCGTGCTCCTCATCGACGAGATCGACCGGGCGGACGAGGAGTTCGAGGCCTTCCTGCTCGAAGTTCTGTCCGACTTCCAGGTGACCATTCCCGAGATCGGCACCATCAAGGCGACCCAGCCGCCCTATGTGATCCTGACCTCGAACCGGGTGCGGGAGCTGTCCGACGCGCTCCGGCGGCGCTGTCTGTACATGTGGATCGACTTTCCCGGCTTCGAGAAGGAAGTCCGCATCGTCACCCGGAAGGTCCCCGGTGTGAACGAGCGGTTGGCGCGGGAGATCTCGCGCTTCATGGAGACGGTGCGCACCATCCGGCTCGCCAAGGTACCGGGCGTCGCCGAGACGCTCGACTGGGCGCAGGCGCTGTCCTCCCTGCACGCCGACCATCTGGACGAGGAGCTCGTGGCCGAGACCCTCGGCTGTGTGGTCAAGGACGCCGACGACATCAAGCGTCTCAAGCGGGAGCTGGCCTCCGGCGGAATCGGCCGCTTCGTAGCCGCCCAGAGCTGAGCGGCATGCAGTCCCCTCGCGACCTCATGCGCGCCGTGCTGGCCTTCGGCGGAGTGCTGCGCTCCGCCGGGCTGCCGGTGACCACCCCGGAAGTCATGGACGCGGTGCGCGCCCTCGAGGTCGTCGACTTGATGGATCGCCACGAGGTCTACCTCGCCCTCCGGACGGTGCTGGTGAACCGGATGGAGGAGCAGCCGGCCTTCGACCGCTGCTTCGAGGCGTTCTGGACATACCGGGCCGACGAGGGCCAGGGTCTGGATGGACTCATCACCACGGCCCAGCCGGCGCGCGCCGATGAGGAGCACGCCCCCGACCTTGTCGAGTCGGCGCAGGAGAAGCAGGCGCAGATCGCACTCGACGACTGGGACGAGGGCGAGGCCTCCGAGGACGAGCCGCTCGAAGTGCCGGGGCTCTCCGATCGTGAGGTTCTGATGGAGCAGGACTTCTCGACCTTCCCGGCCGAGCAGCTCGACGAGGTCGCCCGGCTGACCGTGCTGATTGCCAAGCGCCTCGCACGCCGGGTGAGCCGGCGCCGGAAGCCGACGCGGCGGGGCGGGGTCGTGGACTTGCGGCGCAGCATGCGGGCGAATCTCATGAAGGGCGAGATCATCGACCTGCGCCGCCGCGCGCGGCGGCGCCGGAAGGTACGCCTGGTCCTGCTCTGTGACGTCTCCGGCTCCATGGACCTCTACAGCCGCTTCCTGCTCCAGTTCCTGTACGCGCTCCAGAACGTCTTCGGCCGGGTCGAGACCTTCACCTTCGCCACGCGCCTGACCCGTGTATCCGATCTGCTCCGTGGACCATCCTATAAGCGGGCCCTCAAGCGCCTCACCGAGGTGCGCGACTGGTCGGGGGGCACGCGCATCGGAGACGCCATCCGGGACTTCAACCAGGAGTGGGGACACCTGGTGGATCGGAGGACCATTGTGCTCATCCTGTCGGACGGCTGGGACACGGGCGAGCCCGACGTGCTCGCCCAGGAAATGCTGACGCTGAAGCGGCGCGCGGGACGGGTGCTCTGGCTCAATCCGCTCCTGGGCAATCCCTCCTACGAGCCCTTGACGCGCGGGATGGCCGCCGCGTTGCCGCTCGTCGATCACTTCGCCGCCGCGCACAACCTGTCGAGCCTCCGTGAGCTCGCGACTCACCTGATCCTCCGCTAGAGTCATGAGCGAGCTCTTCGAGCATCTCGACCGGCTGCGCAGCGCGGAAGGCAAGGTGGCGCTGGCCACGCTCGTGAACACGCGCGGGACCACACCCCGCAAGGAAGGCGCCAAGATGCTCGTGGGA
>Ga0335070_10007187_pt1 | contig 13070 bp, 10 predicted proteins | sample Lox_Sample_13_FD_206722 | JGI IMG/M metagenome (GOLD analysis project Ga0335070, IMG submission 206722) | Soil microbial communities from Loxahatchee National Wildlife Refuge, Florida, United States - Lox_Sample_1.3 | ecosystem: Environmental > Terrestrial > Soil > Wetlands | place: USA...
ACTTGATGCTGCTGAACGGGTCAGTCTCTTTCTCTCAGAGGTCTTCTTTTCCACCCACCCTACCTTTTCTAACGGGGTTTACCATATCAGGAAGCATTTTTCAATCCTAAACTCTCTGCCACGGCCTGATAAACAACCTGCCCACCGATCAGATTGAGGCCTTTCCTCAACGCCTCGTTCTCATCCATTGCCTTTTGATAACCCTTGTCTGCAATCTGGAGGACGTAAGGAAAGGTCGCGTTGGTCAGGGCGAATGTGGAAGTCCTCGGAAAGGCACCTGGAATATTGGCCACGCAATAATGGACAATTCCTTCCTCGACGTAGGTCGGATTCTCGTGCGTCGTAGGGCGTGTGGTTTCAAAACAACCACCTTGGTCTACAGAGACGTCTACCACAGCAGAACCGGGCCGCATCTTTTTGAGCATCGGCCGGGTCACCAGCTTGGGTGCATGGGCGCCCGGGATAAGCACTGCTCCAATGACAAGATCAGCGCCCGCGATCTCTTCTCCAATCGTCATTCGATTGGAGATAAACGTGGCAATGTGACCCTGGGTAATGTCATGGAGATAGCTCAGTCTTTCCGGATGGATATCGAGAATGCTGACGCGGGCACCAATTCCGAGAGCAACTTTGCAGGCATTGGTTCCCACCACACCCGCCCCTAGAATGACCACTTTAGCCGGGGGAACACCTGAGGCCCCGCAGAGCAGAACGCCCCTCCCGCCATGCCTCGCCTCGAGGCACATCCCTCCCGCAAGGACTGAAGCCCTTCCTGCAATCTCACTCATCGGTCGGAGAAGAGGAAGGGAACCATCCTGACCCTGGACGGTTTCATAACCGATGCCGACAATCCGACGTTCCATCAATTTTAGAGTCAGCTCCCGATTCGCCGCAAGATGGAGATAGGTAAAAAGGACTTGACCGGACTTCATCAGAGAAATTTCCGGGTCCAGGGGCTCCTTGACCTTTACCACCATGTCGGCTCCCTCCCAGATATCCTTCCCCCCTTCGACGAGCGTTGCTCCCGCTTTCCGGTATTCCTGGTCCGAGAAGCCGCTGCCCTCCCCTGCACTTCTTTCAACAAGCACACGATGACCGTGCGCCACTAACGCATCGACACCCTGAGGGGTCATGCCCACCCTTTTCTCAACTTCCTTAATCTCCTTTGGAACCCCGATAATCATAGCCTTCTCCTTGCCCAATATCCCGTCCAGCGCCGAATCATATTTCCTCTCCCGCTTGGAGCTATTGTCTCCCTAAATAGCCTATTATATACAAATTCAAGAATTGTCAATAAAAATGGGATGCAGTAACGACGGGAGATAATTTTGAGCGAAAAATGGTCCACGCGGCGCAAGTCGAGAGGTTCACTTCCCGGGGGGCTTGATAGGATCAAATTTTATTTGATTTTAGGAGCGCAAATATAAGTTCCCCCAGGTTACTAACAAATACTTGCGCCTACCGGCATCCCTTTCTCTGTCACCAACTGCACCGCATCTCGCTTGAACTCAAGGCTGAAATGACGATTCTTCTCCCCCATAGGCACCTCCTGATCTATTATACAAATTGTTAGCTGTGTCCATCAATTCGGGGGAAGGTCCGATCGAAATAGTCGATAACGACGGAGTTAACGTGCGGTACACTTTGAGTGGACACCTCGAATTCCAGGTTCAGCCTTTTGTTTCGAATCAATATCGATTTTCGGCCTCCCGATTGTTTTCGTCGAGAATCCTATGGCAGAGTGTTGTAAGCGGTTACTTCATCAGTTTCCGAAAGCGAAGGAAAACCTGATACTTCAGGTAGGCGAACTCCATATCCAGGAGCAAGCCGGCGTCCGTACAGATTCTGATCAAATCATCCCGACGAATAAGCTTCTCGTAAGGATCAAACGTTACGTCCCTGCTCTTCCTCCAGTCGATCAGGTAGAGGAAACCCCCGGGCTTGAGAGCCTGGACAGCACTTTTGAGCAGTGGAAGACGTTGCGCTTCGGGGACCTCGTGTAGGACATCACAGACGAACAGCACGTCTACACACTCTGGCTGAAGCTTGGTGTCCACGGGTTCTGAGACGACGACCACCACGTTGGTCAAGTGCTCTTGTTCCGCCTGCTTCTTAAGCAAATCGAGCGTGGGTGCGTCGACATCCACCGCGAAGACAAGCCCTTGCTCGCCCACAGATTTGGCTAATCGCAAAGTAAAATACCCTCTACCGCAGCCGATGTCGGCTACCCTAGTTCCTAGCTTCAGGCCAAGATCGCTTATAACCCTGTCCGGCTGCTGCCAGTCATCTCTAATCCCCGGGGCCTCTGCCGGACAAAACACCTCCACAACTTTATGACTTAACCATGGAAATCCCCCTTTTTTCTCAGCGATGACAACAGCGCCGATCACGCAGAGCAAGTTCATTGTTAGAGATAGAATGATCAGTATCCGGGCAAGGTGTCTCTTCATACGAGTGATCTCCTCCTTTAGAACCCAACATCACAACTTTTGCAGAGGTTATGTTTTCTTAAGGATTCAATCTTTCGTGTTCCAAAGAAATCTCTGCATCCTTCATCAAAATTGTCGATTTATGGGTGCACTATACAATCTTCTTCCGATTTTTGAAAATGAATGAAGTTATCCTCAATTTCCCAAGGCCCCGCCGACAAAAAACTCCGATTTGAAGCTTTCACCCACTCATCTGCAGCAGTGAGTTTGTCTCAGAGTTGACGATTACCAAAAGAAACAAAAAGGCAAGGTCACAGCACCCTGCCTTTGCCTTCGATCAGGTCATAGGTTGATTTACTTTTTAAAAATCTAAATCTTTTCTTGCTCTGGATTAGGGAGGGCACTTTGCGCAGATGGACCTGAACTGTGTCGTGCTCAGGTATCGGTCGCCTCTGTCAGGCAGGATGACAACGATCGTCCCTTCGAACATCCTCTCCGCCACCTTGAGCGCACCTGCCATAGCTGCACCGCTCGAAAGACCGACAAATACCCCTTCTTTCTGTGCAAGAAGACGAGTCATCTCAAATGCCTCCCCGTCCTTGATGACGATCTTTTCGGTCAGATTCTCCTCGCGGAAGATCTTTGGGACAATTGCCTCATGCATGTTCTTCAATCCCTGGATGGTATGGCCGAGAGTGGGCTCAATCCCGACGACCCGCACTTCGGGTTTTTTCTCCCTTAGGTACTTCCCGGTGCCCATCAGGGTTCCCCCGGTCCCCATTCCCGCCACAAGCACATCCACTTCACCCATGGTCTGACGATAGATTTCTGGCCCTGTCGTTTCATAGTGAGCACGCACATTATTTTCGTTGTCATACTGGTTGGGCATGTAATACTTCTCCGGTTCCGTTTCACGGAGGGCATGGGCTCTCCTGATGGCACCGTCAGTGTTCTCTTTGGCCGGTGTGAGAATCACCTCGGCCCCGAGGGCCTCGAGCGTGAGTCGCCTTTCAGAGCTGACGCACTCAGGCATGAGAAGCTTGACGCGGTATCCCTTTGCAGCCCCGATCATCGCAAGGGCGATTCCCGTATTCCCAGAGGTAGGTTCAAGAATCGTTTTCCCATGATGGAGGGCACCCGATTCTTCCGCATGCTTGATCATGTAGTATGCGGGCCGGTCCTTCACGGATCCCCCGGGATTAGCACCCTCAAGTTTGCCGAAGATCTTTACGGCTGAGCCGTTTTTGAGGTTGGTGAGTTCAATGAGTGGCGTATTTCCAATGGCGGACCATAGAGACATCGTTAGTTTACCTCCATGGGTTTCGTCAGTGCAACTATGATACCACCTTATCTCATACATTATAAGTTATTGTTTCTATATCGTTTGTGTAAGAATTTGATACCTGAACATAAACCTGAAAATGGAAAAGATTTTCATAAAAATCCCGAATTCTTTCCCAAAGCATGTGGAACGACTCATTACTCCTATCGATTTTCACCGGTGATCTTATATTTAAAAAGGAACGGTACGAAATTCAATTTTAGGAAGGAGTCCTGAGGAAAGAGGATTGCGGGCTTCGCGTACTTATTCGCAGCGGTAGTTTGATTCAGGTGTTGATGATTACCGAAGGAAATAAAAAAGAGCTAGCGTGCCTTTTGATTACCGTTTGAAAGGTTGTATGGATCCATGATCATGAACAATCACTCTTTCAGGAAGCAACACACGCGATGGAGTTGAAAGTTCCTCGCTCCCCGATGGCCAGATATCTGGTTGGAATCCGCACCGAAAGGAAAAAAGGGCTTTGAATTGATTTCAGGAAAGAGAATTTAGGCGGGAGTTTGGTCGGAAAGCAAACTGCACACACTTACGAACTTAAGTACGTTCCCTCGGACTGGGAACTTTAGGACATTACGGAAACACTCTTCTCTTTGTCATTTTCCATTGTAAAAACTCCTTATCAGGAGGAATAACTTGAGGCTAATTTCCGCTCCCGACCTTATACGAAAATGAACTTCCCGGGTCAGCTCCAGGAAGGGTACTTGACGGTCAATCATGCCCTCTTTCCAAAAAGGGATTGGATATGCTATGAGTATTCTGCAACTAGCGCCGCACAGGCAAATCAAGCTCGCTGTCTGAGGGATTCCTCATCTTGTTATGGACGTTCTTATCTTCGACATGGACGGGGTACTCATCGACGTTTCAAGATCTTATCGGAAAGCCATTCAGCGGACCGTTCAGATTTATCTCGAAAAGTGCCTCGGATTTCCAAGACGCAAAGGGGAGTGGATTACAAATGAAGAAATCTCACTCTTTAAATCGGTGGGAGGGTTTAATAACGACTGGGATTTAACCTCGGGAGTCCTCCTCTATCTTCTCTCCGTTTCGGGCATCCCCCCCCTTCGAAAACTGAAAAGGTTCTCTTCTATCGAGGAAACTCTCTCTTATCTCAGGGCAAAATCTTCTCTATCTCGTTCACAGCTTGCTTTCCGGACAAAACGGAGACACCTCCGCTCTTTCTTAGAAAAGGTAAAGAAATCAGGGGGAGGATTGAGAGGGATTCGCCGGATCTTAGGAGATTCGTGGCAGGGCTGGGTCTACGGGGCGGGAGAACTTGAGAAGGACAATCTCGTCAAAAGGATATTTCAAGAGCTCTACCTTGGAAAACAATTCGCCCCTTATTACCATCTTCACCCCGTCTTCTACAGGGGGAAAGGATTGTACCAGCAGGAGCGACTCATGATTCCCAAGGAAGTTCTTTCTTCTCTTCGCCGAAAAGTCCGGATGGGGATTGCCAGCGGCCGACCCAGGTTTGAAGCCGAGCTGGCCCTGAAGCGCTTTCATCTCCGTCGTTACTTCGATAGCGTGGTCACTCTCGATGACTGCACGGACGAGGAGAATCGGATCTTTCGTTCAACGGGAAAGAGGAGGAAGTGCTCAAAACCCAGTGCTTACTCCATCTTAAAGGTCCTTGAAGAAATAGGCATCTCAAACCCTCGGTGTGGATATGTAGGAGATGTCCTTGATGACATGGAAGCCGCCCAAGCCGCAAAAAGAAATCTGCCCACAATTGCCGTTGGGTTTAGCCGGGGGTATGCCGATCGGGATTCCATGAGGGATTCCTTGATCAAAGCGGGTGCGGATCTGGTGATCGAGAACCCGAAGGAACTTCTTTCTCTCGTTTCCTAAGCGAAACCATTACCAAATGTGATATCATTAATAATCAGTCAGACAAACAGAGAAGGGGGAAAAAATGGTATTTGGTTTTAAGAGACGAAAGCCATTTCAGGACAGTCAAAGCCGGTTCTTCGAAATCCTTTCTCGCCAAGCTTCCAAAACTCTGGAGGGTCTCGAAGCCCTCTGGAACTTCGTGGAGAACGAGTCGAAGGAAAATGCCAATCTCGTTCGAATCATCGAACGGGAAGCAGACGAACTGAGAAGAATCCTCGTCGAAGAACTAGACCAAACCTTCGTCACCCCCCTTGACCGTGAGGATATCTACGCGCTCTCCCGGGCCATCGATGACGTCGTAGACTATGCGAACACGACGGTGGACGAGATGAAAATTTACGAAGTCAAGGGAGACGAGCACATCCGGGAGATGGTGGATATTCTACGGAAAGTGGCCAGAGAGTTAAACGACGCGGTAAAAATCTTAAAAGACTACCCCAAGATCTCCCTGGAGCATGCCGTTAAAGCCAAATCTTATGAAAACCGAATGGAACAGGCTTACCATTTAGCCCTCGCTCATCTCTTCAAGGGAACGGATACAGTTTATATGCTGAAGATACGTGAGATCTATCGTCATCTCAGCAACGCTGCCGACCGGGGAGACGAGGCCGCCGACATTATTTCGAGTATTGTGATGAAACACACCTAATTCGAATGCAGATTTCAGATTGCAGATAGCAAAAACGAAAATAAAAAAGCGTCTGGATTCCCGTTTTCGCGGGAATGACAGACGCTACCACCAACCTTCCTTTGGCAATGCCTTGCAATTAGGGTTTAAAGATCCTCGATGCCACCTCTCTAATCATCGAATTTGCCGGCGGGTCCTTTATCGGCCCCAAGGCGGGAAGCCCGTTCTGCGATCTTGCTTTCGGTCCATTCCGAAGGGTCTTCGACCCTGGTAACTTTCGGACCCAGATCGTAGGAGCCTGCCTTTAAAATCGCCTCGACGGCAAGAGGTGCGGTATCTCGGGCGTTGAAGACTTCCGTCATCATCTTGTAAGCAAAATCTTCGACTTCTTTTACCATCCGGTCCCTGATCTCTCCGGGTTGGGCGAGCAGTTTATTTTCAAACGGGAGGTTCAGGTTTTTATAATCTCCCTTCTTCCAGCTCTTCGACTGGGCGTAAGCCACCATCTCCGTCCACATGTCTTCAGAAACGCCTTCCCCTTTCACTTTACTGAAATTTCCGTTTGAATCCAGAATGGCATTTCCATAATCATTCACCTGGACGCCCCATGAGATCATCTGAAGGGCGGTGGCCACATTGGCTTTTGTGGTATGAGTCTTGGCAACAATTTGGCGAAGTCTCTCCGAGCTGTTTCCCGAGGTGCCATGCTGAGCGCCGGAGATCTTATATTTTTCTAATGCCTTATGAATATTCGCGGTCAGGTCCACCTGGATCCCGGAATCCTTCTCTTCGATCCCGTGGGTCGTTCCGTTGTTCAAAGCGATCCAATCCGGGAAGATGTCACGGGCATTGAGCCCCTCGATCAGAAACAGGGCTTCCTCTATTGTAGAAAGTCCTTCCTCTCCTTTGATCTCACCTACTTCTGTTTCAAGGCCCGCCCATTTCGGGATAAAGGGGTTGATGGCAATATTGGCCAAAAGGTTTTTGTCGTCCGGGAGGTGGGAGGCATCGATGGCAATGGAAGTCATCCCCGCGTCAAAGAAGCTCGGGATTTCGACCTTCGCCGCCTCAAGATCCTTATCACTCCGGATTCCATAATGGTCGGCGTGAATCGCGACCGGAATGGTAATTCCAAGCTCGTTGCAGAGGGTATCGACGAGCATGGCCATATTCCAGTAATTCACCGCGCAATAGGCCTTTGTTCCCCCTTCCGATTTAGCGATCTCGACAATCACGGGAGCATTGGCACGCTGAGCAGCTTGAAGGGTGCCCCGAATGACAAATTGATTTCTGCCGTTTGCTGCCATAGCGATCGCTTTCCCCTTGGCCATCATGGCTCGATCCACCACCTTGCCGCTCACGATCAACGCTTTTGAATTGGGGAAAAGCTTCTGGATATTGGGCGGTCGTCCTATCTCAATGGCTTTCTTAAAATCGGCTTTGGAAACTTTTCTCTTAGCCATGGCTTTCTCTCCTTTTGTCTTCACTTGTGTGGGTGATTCGCGATTCGGCTCTTCAATCCCAAAATGACGCTCCCCGCCCACAGGGCGGGGGCTTCGCGGGAGGGAAACTTCATTCTGACTGTGCCCCTCGATCTCGCCTTTGGCGGGAAGAAACACGTGCCGGTCAGAATTCTCAACATCACCTCTCGCTTTAACCCTTTGCTTTCAAGACCTGGGCGATATCTTCTACCAGTTTCTTGGAACCCACGTAGAGCGCGGTCCGTTGATGATGTTTCTTCGGTTCGATCTCAAGAATCGGAATTCCCGCTTCATTGACCGCTGTCCCGCCCGCTTCCCGGCACATAAAGGCCACGACCGCCGCTTCATACATGAGGCGCAGTTTTCCCTCGGGACGGTTCTTTTTTGGATTCGGATGATTCACGATGGCCGGATACATGAACATGCCGCCGTTGGCCAAAACCCTGTGAAAGTCTCCGGCTAACGCGCCGAGGTACCTGAACGCATATTTGCTTTCATTCTCCGTGATCCATTTCTGAACCCACTCCGCATACGTGTTCCGGTTGGATGCGTTAAACGATAATTCCCAACTCTTCGTATCTTCCGGAAGGATCATCCGGGTTGGTCTGACAAATGTCATCGTCTCATCGATGTGGAACCGCCAGGTTCCTGCATCCTTCAGTCCAAGGGTAAACGTCCCCGTGGGAATGACAAACATGCCCGCAGCGATGTAATCTTTTCCGGCCCTCAAACGGTTATCCTCAGGACCTTCCAGATTGCGCTTTGCAATCCCAAAAAGAAAGCCTACCGGCAACCCATGGGGGATATTGGATGAACCGTCCAGGGGGTCGAAATAAACGAAATAACGTCCTCCCTCAGGGTTGATCGAAAGGATCTCCTCCGACTCTTCGCTGACCGCTTGAATCACCCGACCCGAGGCCCGCAAGTAATGAATCGCTATCTCCTGGGCGATCTGATCCATACGCATCACATCCTCGCCCTGGACATTGACGTTTCCTGCGAGGCCCAGGTTTCCTTTTAACGCACCGGTCAGGTAGTAATGCTGAATATGCTTTGCCGCACTGATCAACGCATCCATCAGGATCAGGAAGTGGTAGGTCCGGTTATGTTTTTCCTGGTGTTGGAGAAGAAAGTTCATAAAGGTTTGCTCGAATCGGATCATGGTATCTCCTTTCAGCAGCAGCACTTCTGGCCCTCATGGCTTAGGCACCCGGGAGAAAGGACGAACTCGGAATCCAGGAGGGCACCGCGGAGGGAGTGGGGATAGGCATTCGTAATCCGGACAGGAACCAATTTCCCCACCAAGCTCAAAGGACCTTTAAAATTGACAATCTTGTTGGATCGGGTTCTCCCAGTCACGTCTTCACGGCTCTGCTTGCTTCGGCCCTCGACTAATACTTCCTCGACGCCACCTTCCAACGCCTGATTCTTTTGGAATGTGATTTCCCTCTGTATCTTCTGGAGGAGAGAGAGGCGATCCTGCTTTACCTTCTCTTCCACCTTATCCGTCAACTGGGCAGCCCTGGTGCCTTTTCTCGGTGAGTATTTGAAAGAGAAAAGGTCGTCGAATCGTACTTCCTGAATGAGGTTTAACGTTTCTTCAAAATCCTTCTCCTCCTCACCCGGGAATCCTACAATCACGTCTGCCGTTATCGCCATGGAAGGACAGACCCTTTTCAGGCGGTCTATTTTCTCAAGATAGGACTCCTCCGTATATCCCCGATGCATGGCTTTTAAAACCTTGTCCGAACCCGATTGAAAAGGGAGATGGATATGTTCGCAGAGTTTGGAAAGCTTCAAGTAGGCTTGGATTAACTCTTCAGACAAGTCCTTTGGATGGGACGTGGTGAACCGAATCCGGTCGAGTCCATCGATTTCGTCGATCCGGCGAAGGAGTTGTGAAAAATTGACCTCTTCCTTCAACCCTTTCCCATAACCATTCACATTCTGTCCGAGGAGACAGACCTCCTTCACTCCCATCTCCACCAAACGCTCTATTTCCTCGACAATCTCTCGACGAGGTCGGCTTTGTTCCCTTCCTCTCACATACGGCACAATACAAAATGAGCAGAAGTGATCGCAACCTTGCATGATGGTGACATAGGACCTGATCTGATCCAGGGGCGATCGAGGAGGAATGGCCTTAAGATAACTCCCATCCAGATCAAAACCTGCTTCGCAAACCCTTTCTCCAGAAGCTTCCACTTTTTGCAAGAGCTGCGGAAGCATGGGAATCGCATGGGTTCCGATGACCATGTCCAGATAAGGGACCCTCTCTAAGAGTCGACTTCCCTCCTGCTGGGCAACGCACCCGGCGACTCCAATAATCGCTCCCTTCTTTTCCTTCAGCCCTTTAAATCTCCCCAGCGCACTATAGACCTTATGCTCAGGCTTTTCCCTCACGCTGCAAGTATTGACCAGGACGAAATCGGCTTCTCCAGCGTCTTTTGTTTCAAGGTAATGGAATCCTTCCAAGAGCCGGAGGATCCGCTCCGTGTCATGCTCGTTCATCTGACAACCATAAGTCTCGATATAAACCCGTTTCTCCATTCAGAACCCTACGCTCTCGGACGATCGTCCGTTATCTCAACATCACCGGACTTTTAAGTCGCTCCCTATCCTTTCCCGCCGGGGTGACACAACCTCCAAAAATGGAGGCCGATAGAAGGATGGAGCAGAGTTTAAAGCCTCCATTTTCTCAGTTGTCCAATCGATGGATAGTGGGTCAAATCGAGGTGGAGCGGGGTGATGGAAATACAGGCATTGGATACGGCCTCAAAATCAGTGCCTCTTTTCTTGTCAAAAATGAGCTGTCCGCCGCCGATCCAATAGTACTTTTTCCCCCTCGGATCTACCTTTTCTATGACCGCACTTCCATTGTGGACCCACCTCCCTTGCCGGGTGATCTTATAGGCTTTGATTTTTCTTTCATCCAGATTCGGGACGTTGATGTTGAGAAGCGTATCTTTTGAAAGCCCCTTTTTAATAATCTGGCGTGCGACCTTCGTGGCGAAGCGAGCGGCCACACCAAACTTGAAATGACTCCTTGAGACCAGGGAGATGGCGAACGAAGGAATCCCCAGCAGCGTCCCTTCAAACGCAGCTGAAACCGTTCCAGAATAGGTAATATCATCTCCTAAGTTTCCTCCCTTGTTAATGCCCGAGACGATCAATCGGGGTCGTTCAGGGAGGATCGCATTGACTCCCAGATGGACGCAATCGGCCGGGGTTCCGTCCACGGCATAAAAATTCTTTTTAACCCTCTCCACCCGCAGGGGGCGGTGGAGGGTGAGGGAATGGGCAACGGCACTCTTCTCCCTGTCCGGAGCAACGACAAAAACATCCCCCACCCCCTGGAGAGCCTTCGCCAACACGATAATGCCTTTCGAATGAATCCCATCATCGTTGGTCACCAAGATTATCAATCGTTCAGCCATCCTTGGAAGAGATGAAAAGAGAAGGAGTGAAGAAATACGCTACTGCCAGTCGTTAAAGCAAATCGGTTAATAAGGATATCAAATGGGGATCAAAAAATCAAGACAGACGGATACTCGGTATCCGCGTGCGATCAGCGGGTTGGCGGCGACAATGATTATCCCGAAAGACTTTTTAAAAACGTCCTTAGTTTGCCCATATCTTCCGTCGAAATTTCCACAAACCTCACACCGGTCCGGTACTCTCCCCAGCCCTTCCCCACATGAATATCCCTCCAGGCCACCTCCACCAGCGTCTCAATCGCGGTCAGCTCAGAACCCATCGTAAAAAAAAGCTTTAAGCGAAGATAATTTCCTCTCCCGATCTGCTCGGGAAGATAGAGAAGCAACCCGCCTTCGCTTGCATTCTTCGCACGACCTCCCTCGGACACGTCAACTCGACTGTATTCAACGGGCAGGTCGACACTAAACCTGGGGTGCTTTCTCTTTTCAAAATTCACAGTCCCATAACGGGATTTGATTCCTTTCTCTTCAGTCCTCACCGGTCCTCTCTATCTAGTCGTTCATCAGACTTCAACGGCCAGAAGTGCGTTGTTGTCTGTATGCAGCAAAACCACTCAAACATTATCATGCCCCTCTCTTAAACTCAAGGCAAATTTCGGATTGGCCGTTGACCTCACCGGTAGTCCCAGCGCCGGCGAGGAAGGATCGGGCATGGTGCTCCTCTCCCAAGAGAACGTAAGATGCAGACTTCCTGCACTACACTCTTCAGGATTTGATTAACCATAGCGCGAGGTTTCATCTTGGGATAGTGTGAGAAAAAGTCACATTTCCCATAAGTTACGGAATCGAAGATTGAGACTTAATTTAGAATTCTTTGGAATCAATTCGGAACTTTTATGGAAATTCTTTCCACTTTTTCAAATGCTAATAGACTGAGTTCTCAGAAAACATTAATCATTCTAGGAGGATATAAAAGTAACTGTTCTTGGAATCTAAATTGCATGACTTATTACAATTCTAAGTGTTTGTAATCTATAAAAAGTTTCCCGTCGGGGAGCAGGAGGGGAAAAACATGAAAAAGAGAAATTCCATACCGGATCCACAGATTCCCATCCGGTCTCTGGTCATGCTAAGCGTTTTCATCATGTTCATCGCATTTTTTATAGCCGAATCATTTGCCCAGCAACCATTAACGCCTCCCCAACCTGTGGTGGCGATCCATATCTCAGAGCTTACACAAGCGCTGGAGACCATGCCGGCGAAATCACCCACGCCCACAGGCCCCGGCACGACGGGCTATCAATGGTATTACACCTCATGGCATTACTTTGTGGCTCATGAGTCATTGAAAGAAGCGCTTCGCTCAGATGGAACGCCATTTGTCGAAATAACCGACGCGGATATTGCAGCAGGCACTCTGCTCTTCCCCGACGGGTCGCCCCGTTATCCTATCGTGATCAGCCTGGCCTCCGAAGCGATCAGTGACACCGAGGTCGCTCCTCTGCGTGACTACGTCAGTAAGGGCGGGTTCCTCCTCGTCGGCTCCTCGGCATTCACACGCAACCCGGACGGCACGACCCGGGGCGACTTTGCTTTGGCCAATGAGATGGGCATCCACATGGTGTACTCCAGCGTCGACGACTGGGATGTAAACATGGGGTTTGTCAAACTCAGTGATCACCGGCTCGTCTCCAACATCCCGGCGGGTGAAAACGACTGGCGTATGCCGTTGACCTCGGAGGAAATCCCCTTGGGGGTTTCGCCCAGTCGGGTCATCCACGGCTATCACTTTGTTTGGTTAGTCAATGCTACGGACGCCGCCGTCGTCGCTGAAGGATATTATTCTAATCCCTTCCTAGCGGTCAA
>Ga0335070_10007188_pt1 | contig 13069 bp, 13 predicted proteins | sample Lox_Sample_13_FD_206722 | JGI IMG/M metagenome (GOLD analysis project Ga0335070, IMG submission 206722) | Soil microbial communities from Loxahatchee National Wildlife Refuge, Florida, United States - Lox_Sample_1.3 | ecosystem: Environmental > Terrestrial > Soil > Wetlands | place: USA...
AGAAGGCGCGCTTCTGGGCGGCGCCGGCGCTCTCGTGGGTGCTTTCGGCGGCTATTACGCAAGAAAGACCTTCCGTAGGACCTATCCCGATGTTGCGGTGGCACTGGTCGAAGATGCCTTGGCAGTGGCGCTCGCTGTGGGGATTTCGCGCCAAGTTACCCATAGGATCTGATCTACAGACGATTTTCCACATCTTCCTTTTTTTCGACACCTCAGCTATTTTGCTGTCTATGGGATTGATCGTCGCTTTCTCCAAAATCCATTCCGTTGGTTGTTACACGGACACGCCCATTGCCCGGGGCACTTACATCATCGAATACACGGGACCACGTCTGACCGTCGAAGAAGCGGATGAACGTTACGCCGAGCAGGAAGATACCTACCTGTTTGGGCTTTCCGACGGCAAGCAGGTGATCGACGGTTACGGCACGGCAGCGTTCATCAATCACTCCTGCGACCCCAACTGTGAAACGACGGAGGACGACGAAGGTCGCGTTTGGGTTTTTGCTCTCCGCGACATTGCGGCCGGTGAGGAACTGACCTACGACTATGGTCTTTACGACGGGGCCGATGACGATCCTTCTACTTGCGTCTGCGGTGCGAGGAATTGTCGCGGAACTCTCTATTCTCCAGCTGAAGTCGAGCGCCGCCAGGCGGAGCGCGATTCCGCACAGGGCTGAAGATTTCCACTCCGAAATTTGCCTCAGCAGTCGCTCCACTTGCGACCTTATCTCATGCTCAGCATCTAAAGGCCGAGGCACAGGAGAGCTATGCACATTCAGCAAGGAAGTCTGGGCGCGGATATCGAGCCCGTGTACGACAAAGCAACTTACGTTTTAAAACATTATTCCTATTCGGTAATGGACAGCGCGAAAGGCAACAGCATAATTTTCAGGGGAACTGCGAAGGATCTGAAGAGCGCCGTAACCGCAGCGGAAAAGCAGATCAGCAAGTTATTGCAGGAGCACTCGGAGAAACCAACTGGACAACGCGCAAGCTTGACGGGGGCAATCCACCGTTGAAGCCCCCGATCAGCCACTGTGCTCCAGCTTAACCGTAGGCCGGTTGCACCTACAACTTGCCACGAATTTGCGCGTACACCAACCCGGTAGCAAGTCCGTAAACCAGGTGAGACACCAAGCCATAAATATGAGAAGACAGCGGGGCTGAACCGCCGGAAAGCCCGAGCTTGGATACGGCTATCTCATCCGCACCGACAAACAGAGTGCTACCTAGCCCCACCCCACTCAGCGCCGCGTGTCGTCTCACTTGGCGCGGGCTCATTTCGCCGACGACTCCGTATACGCCACCCATCAATGTTCCGAAGGCATAGTGCACCGCCAGACCGGCTCTTTTCTTTTCCTGGAATGAGAGTTGGCGTCCGGCTAGATGGGCAAGTGCGCCAGCTACTTTCATAGTTGCGTCTTCGCCTCCCTGCTCAGAAGCCTGATTGTTCGAGTCGTTCTTGGAAGCGAGCGCTCGGGCTGCTTTGCTCCAGCCGTTTTGAAACTGAGTCATAGCTACCGTGCCTGTCAGTCCTGCGCACGCTCCGGCCAGGAATCCTTCCCAAAGCTTGCGCCTTCTGGATAAATGAAATGTCGCCATCTACCACCTGCCTGCACAACTGCTTCAGATGCAAGGCTGCCCGTTCCGGAACCATAACGTTGTCATCCCGACCGACCGGCGTGTGAGCCTGAGTGGAGACCCTCCCGAGCGGAGCCGACGGGCTCCTCGCTTTGGCTTCAGCCTTGCCGACAAAAACTAATGGCCCTATTAGCAAAAACGATTACCCTGACGGGCACCGTAATTCACTCCCGCGTCGATTTTCTCGCGTTATTCCTAAGTACCTGACCCTTAGCGACTTACGGATGTGATCGCCATCACGCCCGGTTGTGCGTGCAATCACGGCCATTTACGTCCCCCAAGGCCGAAACTGAAATGTAAGGGGTTGGATCAGGAGGCGAAACATGATGCTGGCGTACAGGCTCGTCCGCCTGATCGAGACGCACTCTGACGGCCTGGCAGCCAGTCTGCTGGAAAGAGTCAAAGCCTCTCCTCTGCTTCCTGAGTATCGCAATGTCCCCGCCGAGGAACTCAAGCAGCGGGTTTATGAGATTTATCGCCACCTGGGCGAATGGCTGTTGAGCAAGAGCGAGAAGGATATCGAGGAGCGCTACTTGGCGATCGGTGGTCGGCGAGCGGCGCAGAAAGTGCCAGCCAGCCAGCTTACCTGGACCATCATTCTCACCAAAGAAAACCTGTGGGAATACCTCAAAAAGGAATCGGTTCTCGAGCGCCCGGTTGAGGTTTTTGGCGAACTGGAGATGTTGCAACTGCTCGATCAATTTTTTGATCGGGCCATTTACTACGGAGCTATGGGGCACGAGCAGTATCGCGCCAGCCACACCCTGGCAGAAGCGACGCATTAAAGGGAGATGGTAATCAATGTCGTGGGAGATCGAATACAAAAAGAAGTTACGCACGCCCGATGAGGCTTTGCGCTGTGTGCAATCAGGCATGCGGGTATATATCCAGCCCGGATGCGCCGAGCCAGAGACGCTGGTCGAAGCGCTGATGAAGCGCGGGCCCTTTGTGCACGACGTTGAAATCGTGCACATGATGACCATGGGCTGCGCTCCGTATGTCGCGCCCGAGATGGTGGGGCACTTCCGCCACAATGCCGTCTTCATTGGAGCCAACGTGCGCGACGCCATCAACGATGGCCGCGCCGACTACACTCCGATTTACCTCAGCGAAATTGAAGGCCTATTTGAAAGCGGCGCCATGCCCATCGATGTTGCCCTCATCGAGGTCTCGCCGCCCGATGCCCATGGCTTCTGCAGTTTTGGTGTCGGCGTGGACACGACTCTCACTGCTGCCAAACTTGCGCGTTACGTCATTGCCCAAGTCAACGATCAGATGCCGCGTACCTATGGCGACAGCTTCATCCACGTGAACGACATTGATGCCGTGGTCGAGTCTTCCCGTCCCCTCTGCGCGATGAAGAAGCCTGACATCACCGATCTCCAGGTCGCGATCGCGAAGAACGTTGCAGGCCTGATTCCGGATGGCGCGGTGCTGCAAACGGGGATCGGCGGCATCCCGGACGCGGTGCTGCCTTTCCTGATGGACCGCAAAGATCTGGGCGTCCATAGCGAGTTGGTTTCCGACAATGTCATTCCCCTGATCGAAGCGGGCGTGCTGACGGGGGCGCGCAAGAATTTCAAGCCCCGCAAAATCATCGTTGGCTTCGTCTTGGGCACGAAGAAGATGTTTGATTTCGTCAACGACAATCCTATCTTCGAATTTCATCCGACGGCCTACACCAATGACCCAATCTTCATCGCCCGCAACGACAACATGATCGCGATTAATTCGGCGTTGCAGGTCGATTTAACCGGCCAGGTCTGTTCCGACTCGATTGGCAACCATTTCTATAGCGGAATTGGCGGGCAGGTGGACTTCCTCCGGGGAGCGTCGCGATCGAAAGGTGGCAAACCGATCATAGCCATGTCTTCGACCGCCAAGAATGGGACGATTTCTCGCATCGTCCCCATGCTCGATCCCGGCGCTGGCGTTGTGACCTCCCGCGGACTGGTGCGCTACGTAGTGACCGAGTTCGGCGTGGCCTACCTGCACGGCAAGTCGATCCGCGAGCGGGCGAAGGCCCTGATTGAGATCGCACATCCGAAGTTCCGCGATGAGCTGTACGCGTACTGCGAGAAGACGAAATGGCTGCAGCGTCCGCAAGAGCCGGCAACGGCAGCCACTGTGAGGTAATTATGGCTGGACCAGCACGCGGTAAGGTCGTCATCGATACTGACGAGTGCAAAGGATGCGGGCTATGCGTGGAGTCCTGCCCGCCCAAGTGCCTCGAACTCGCTCCTGAACTGAGTTCAAGCGGCGTGCATCCGGCCCGCTACACCGGCGACGGCTGCACCGGGTGCGGCATTTGCTTTTACTGCTGTCCGGAACCAGGGGCCATCGAAGTCTATCGCTTGGCGCCCCCGCCGAAACCGCCACAGGTGAAGCAAGGAGGCGAACATGCGGCAGCTTTGTAAAGGCAACGTTGCCGTCGTCAAGGGCGCACTGCTGGCCGGGTGCAGTGCTTATTACGGATATCCCATCACCCCCGCGAGTGAAATTGCCGAAGCTGCGGCGCTGTACCTGCCCGAAGTCGGAGGGACGTTTATTCAGGCCGAGAGCGAAGTGTCCGCTATCAACATGGTCTACGGCGCTGCCTCCGCGGGCGTCCGCGTAATGACCGCCTCCTCCGGCCCCGGCCTGAGCCTGATGCAAGAAGGAATTTCTTATCTCGCCGGATCTGAGTTGCCATGCGTAATTGTTGATGTCGTGCGCGGGGGCCCGGGACTGGGCAACATCGCCCCCGAGCAGAGCGACTATTTCGCCATGGTGAAGGGCGGCGGGCATGGCAACTATCACAATATCGTGCTGGCGCCGGCCTCCGTTCAGGAAATGTGCGATCTGACCATGCTCGCCTTCGAGCTTGCAGATAAATATCGAAATCCCGCCGTTATCCTGGCCGACGGTTTTCTCGGGCAAATGATGGAACCGATCGAAATCGAAGCGCGCGAGATTCACCTTCCCGAAAAGCCCTGGGCGGTGAAGGGCACGGCCGAAACGCGCAAGAATCTGATCAGCTCGATCTATCTCGAGCCGGACGAGTTGGAAGCCCATCAGCGCCGCCTGGAAGCGAAGTACAAGCGCGCCGCAGAGCAGGAAAGGCGCCAGGAACTCTATGAAGCCGATGAGCCCGAGATTCTGCTGGTCGGCTACGGCATCGTCTCGCGCGTCTTGCGTTCGGCCGTAGAGCAAGCGCGCGCCGAAGGTATGCGCGTCGGACTCTTCCGTCCGATAACCATGTGGCCTTTCCCGTCTGAGGCGTTAGCGAAAGCGGCGAGCCGGGCGCACAGGGTTTTGGTGGTGGAACTCAGCAATGGCCAGATGGTCGAGGACGTTCGTCTGGCAGTCGATGGCAAAGTTCCCGTCGACTTTTACGGTCGCGTCGGCGGGAACGTGCCCTCGGTCGAAGAGATTGAAGCCCAGCTGTCGAACATGACGTCGCTGGTTTAGTTCTTGTGGCGCGGACATTCTTGTCCGCGCTTGCAGTCGGACGCGAGCAGGAATGCCCGCGCCACACGAGGAAATATGGCGGACGAACCCAAAATCGCTACAACGGCCCAACCAGGCCCGAACGGCTACGAGCTGATTCATTCCAAATCGCCCGTTTTCTACGACACCTTTGAGCGCAAGGCCGACCTTCAACATCAGACCCACTACTGTCCCGGCTGCGGCCACGGCGTCGCCCACAAATTAATCGCCGAGGCCCTCGAAGATTTGGGCCTGCAGGACAAGAGCATTTTCATCAGCCCCGTCGGCTGCTCCGTCTTCGCCTACTACTATTTTGACGTCGGCAATGTTCAGGTCGCTCACGGCCGCGCCCCCGCAGCCGCCACCGCCGTCAAGCGCGCCAATCCCAATAAGATTGTTATCTCTTACCAGGGCGACGGCGACCTCGCCGCTATCGGCACCGCCGAGATCATCCACGCGGCCAATCGTGGTGAGAAGATCACCTGCTTCTTCGTTAATAACGCGATCTACGGAATGACCGGCGGGCAAATGGCCCCCACCACCCTGGTGGGTCAAAGGAGCACTACGTCTCCCTGGGGCCGCCGCCCAATCAATGAAGGCTTTCCTCTCCATGTTTCGGAACTGCTCTCCTCGCTCGAGGCCCCGGTTTACATCGAGCGCGTAGCCCTCTCCGATAACAAAAACATCATGAAGGCGCGGCGCGCGATTCGAAAGGCTTTGGAGAACCAGCGGGACGGCCTGGGCTTTTCTCTCGTAGAAATTCTCTCTCCTTGCCCCACCATCTGGGGTAAGGATCCGGTAGACGCGCGGCGCTGGGTCGCGGAAAAAATGATTCCTGTATTTCCGCTGAATGTATTTCGCGACCGCAAGCCGGAGATTCCCGACGTCGGCAACCCGCCTCGAAAATCTTTAGCCGATACACTCGAGATCAGCGCAAAAGAGAAGAAGGACACAGCACCGCGCCACGCACACCATTTCCAAGAATTTACCTTGAAGGTGGCCGGCTTCGGTGGGCAGGGCGTCCTTCTGCTGGGCCAACTATTAACCCAGATGGGCATGCGCGAAGGCCTTGAAGTGAGCTGGCTGCCTTCTTACGGCCCCGAAATGCGCAGCGGTAGTGCTCACTGCCACGTTTGCCTGTCCAAGGAACGCATTGGCTCCCCGCTGATCTCCCATCCCGATGTCCTGATCGCGATGAACGAATTGTCGTTGCGGAAATTCGCCGCGCAGGTCAAGCCCGAGGGCCTGATCCTCTACAACCGCGAGAACCTGCCCGACGACTTCGAACCGCCCAAAGCGCAGATAGTCTGCATTCCGGCTTCGGAAATTGCCGACAAACTTGGCTCCGCCAAAGTCGCAAACGTTGTGATGATGGGCGCCCTGCTCGAAGAAACCGAAATTCTCTCGCCCGCTACGGCCATGGGCGTCATCGAAAGTAAGGTACGCCGTGTGGAGTTGTTGGAAACCAATCGCAAGGCCCTCGAAGCCGGTCGTCAATTCATCGACGGCAAAGTCTGGGTCGGTGCCGTGCCCCAGCCCGACGGCTTCGCCTATTAAGAGCGCCCAAGCCATGTGATCTAGCAAAGTCGAAGGACCCCTAAACTACTCGCATCGCATCGTCTACCAAGGGGCATTCTCCCGTGCACTTGGCCGAACCGATTCATATCGTTCCCGCACGAGACATCGCCCAGGCATGCAGGTCAGATATAAACCTCGGCTCTGATCCACACATCATAAAGAATCCACGGTACCGTAGCGACGGTCGCTTCGGCCGTCGCGTCTCTCTATCTTTTTCTCGCTCTGTATCTTCGTAGCCCTGCGTGGAGGAGCGGCCCTTTAGCGCCGCGTAGCGTGCAAAGCCTTTAGGCCCTGTCGTTCTTCGGCGGGATTGAGGGGTCTGCGCCACCCAATCGTGTTTCGCGAACACTCGTCTGTTGTGCTCAGATAACGTTAACTCCTGTCAGCTGTACATGTTTCAGCCACGAAACAGCCCACAAACTCTTAAACCTTTTCTCGCTTGGAACGTCTAATTGTGAAAGTCACAGGGTTTGTAGCCTGTGGGGTTGATTGTGAGCCAGCAAAACCACATCGCTTATTTTTTCGAAACAAATGGGCGCGACGTCGCGTATCTCTCAACCGGGATGGAATAGTTCACGTCTGCGCAGGCACAAAGGGTCGGAGGCGAGTCACATCGGAGGATGGTCATGGAAGTCGCGGTGGTTCGAAGCAACGGGGATGGTCTGAGCAATTTCGGGAGGAGTATGCCAGGCGCGGCAGACCCGCATGTTCAGGAAGTGCTGAAATCGGCTCATGAAGAGTTGCGCCTGCTCCTCAAGCAGCGCGCCGAGATCATGAAGCGCATCGGAACCGTCAAACAGACGATCGTCGGCTTGGCCAATATGTTCGGCGAGGACGTTCTCAACGAAGAGCTTCTTGACCTGATTGACCGCAAGACCAGCGGCCGCCAACCGGGATTTACCAAAGCTTGTCGCATGGTCCTCATGGAAGCCGGAAGGCCTCTCGGCGCTCGTGAAGTTTGTGAGCGCATTCAGGAGAAAGTCCCGCCGATTCTTATGCGCCACAAGGATCCGCTGGCGTCGGTCACCACTGTGCTCAATCGTCTCGTCGAGTACGGCGAAGCCCGCACCTTGGTTCGCGAGAATGGCCGTCGCGCCTGGGAGTGGGTCGCGGAACCGAGCGCATCAACGACGTAGGGACGGCCGCTACGGCCGTCCCTCTCCTCGCCACAATCCCTCTCTCCAGTTACAATGAGCGGCACCGTCGTTTCATCGCTTTGCGACGAAAATGATGAAACCCCGCTCTTCCGTGGATTGGGAAATGCTCTTGCACCAAGCCAGAGCAGCCGCGAAGAACGCCCATGCACCCTACTCCGACTTTCACGTCGGCGCCGCCATCCTGACCTCGACCGGAGAAGTCTTTTCCGGTTGCAATGTCGAGAACGCCTCTTATGGCCTCACTAACTGTGCGGAACGGACGGCCATCTTCAGCGCCGTGGCAAAACTGGGCCCCACGGTTGTGGTAAAAGCCGTCGCCGTCGTAAACGATCGCGAGGTACCGTGTTCCCCTTGCGGCGCTTGTCGCCAAGTAATTTACGAGTTCGGTCCAGACGCGACTATTTTTTTTCGTGGGCCCAACGGCTGGGTGGAATGCCCAATCACCGATCTTCTTCCCTATGGGTTCCGTCTAAAATGAAAGCAGCAGCCACAACCTCAAGCCAGTCCATCCGTATGCTCGATGTCATCGCGAAAAAGAGAAACGGCGGCGAGCTGTCGCCTGCCGAAATTGCTTTTGTTGTCGATGGCTACACCTCCGGTGAGATTCCCGATTATCAGGCCGCTGCGTGGCTGATGGCAGCCTTGCTGCGGGGACTCAACCGTGCCGAAAGCGCGGCTTTGACCGATGCCATGCTGCATTCCGGTTCGGTGCTCGATTTGAGCGCTCTGGCCGGATCGAAAGTGGACAAGCATTCCACCGGGGGCGTTGGCGATAAAACCTCCCTCGTACTCGCTCCGCTCGCAGCCGCCGGCGGATTAGTCGTCCCGATGATCAGCGGCCGCGGACTCGGTCACACCGGCGGCACTCTCGACAAGCTCGAATCGATTCCCGGCTTCAACGTAAATCTCTCGCTCGACCGCTTTCGCGAAGTCTTGCGTGAATGCGGATGCGCGATGATAGGACAAACCGCCGAGATCGCTCCTGCCGACCGCAAATTCTATGCGCTGCGGGATGTCACTGGCACAGTCGAAAGTCCGAACCTGATTTGTGCCTCAATCATGAGCAAGAAACTCGCCGAGGGCCTGGATGGCCTGGTGCTCGATGTCAAGACCGGCTCAGGCGCCTTTATGAAAACAGAACAGGATGCCGCCCATCTCGCCGAGTTGATGGTGGAAACCGGGACGCGCATGGGCAAGAAGATGGTGGCGCTCATCACCGATATGGATCAGCCGCTCGGAAATAAGATTGGCAACGCCCTCGAAGTCGAAGAGTGCATCGCGATCCTGCGCGGTGAGGGTCCACAGGATCTGCGCCAGCTGTGTATTGAACTGGCCGCATGGATGTTCCAGCTGGGCGGCGCAGCCACTGAAATCGACGAAGCCAAGGCATTGTCAGCCAAAATTATCGATAGTGGAGCGGCGCTCCAGAGATTCCGCCAAATGGTGCAACTGCACGGAGGCGATCCATCTGTAATCGACCACCCGTCGGCCTTGCCTCAGGCACGCCAGAGATTGGCCGTGACAGCCAACCGGACCGGCTTCATCGCCAGCATTCAATGCGAGCAGATGGGCAAAGCCTGCGTGGTTCTGGGCGGCGGACGCGAGAAAAAGGAGGATTCGGTCGATCCTGCAGTCGGCATCGAGCTGCACAAAAAGGTTGGCGATCCAGTTTTTGCCGGCGAACCGATTTGCACCATACATTACAATTCGGAGACACGTGCGTCGCAGGCCAAACTCTTGATTGAAAACAGCTACCACATCACCGACCAGCCGCCATCGACCCGGCGACCGCTCATCCACAAAATCATCCAACCCGGAGCGGCAAACTAGTGGGCCGCTTCACCGGCATCCTGGGACTCCTCACCATGATGGGCCTGGCCTTCCTGTTTTCCACGAATCGTCATGCCATCCGTTTGAAGACCGTTCTATGGGGCCTGGGGCTGCAGATCGCCTTTGCAGTCTTTGTGCTTCGCGTGGACTTTGGCCGCCGCATGTTTCAGGTCATCGGCGACGCTGCCAATCGCGTGCTCGCCTACTCATTTGTAGGCTCGGAATTCCTCTTTGGTCCCTTGGGCAAGCAGACTTCGAATATCGGGTTTATTTTTGCATTTCAGGTACTCCCGGTCGTCATTTTTATCTGTGCACTGTTTGCGATTCTTTATCACTACGGCATCATGCAGTTCGTCATCCGCATCGCCGCCTGGGCGATGACCCGCTTTATGGGCGCCAGCGGGGCTGAGTCGCTCAACGTGGCGGCCAGCATCTTCATGGGCCAGACGGAAGCACCGGTCACGATTCGTCCGTTTCTGCCCGAACTCACGCATTCCGAACTGATGACCGTCATGACCAGCGGCATGGCGCATGTTTCCGGTTCAATTATGGCGGCCTACTTTGCCTTCGGCGCTGAACCGCGGCACGTGCTCAGCGCGGTCATCATGACTGCTCCGGGTACCATCCTCATTTCAAAGATGCTCGTGCCCGAAACCGAGCAGCCAAAAACCGCAGGCCGTGTAGTGATGAGCGAGGACGAGACCGAAAAAGAGAAACACGAAAACCTGCTCGGCGCCATCGCTCGCGGCACTGGCGACGGCCTGCATATGGCTCTGAACATCGGCGCCATGCTGATTGCCTTTCTCGCGCTAGTCGCGCTGCTCGACGGCATTCTCGGCGGCATTCATCAGCACCTCGCATGGTTTCCTTCGAGCATGGAACGAATCCTCGGCGCACTGTTCTCGCCCGTGGCGTGGGTGATCGGAATTCCCTGGCGCGATTGCCCGGCCATCGGCAACCTGCTAGGCACGCGCATGGTGCTTAACGAATTGGTTGCATTTTCCATGCTTGGACCACAGCGGGCAGTGCTCGCGCCGCGCTCATTTACCATAGCGACCTTCGCCCTCTGTGGCTTTGCCAACTTGAGCTCGATCGGCATCCAGATTGGCGGCATCGGCGCGCTCGCGCCTAATAAGAAGAGGGAACTGGCCCGCCTCGGTGTGCGAGCAATGCTGGCCGGGACAATGGCGAATCTCATGTCTGCGTCAATTGCTGGCATGCTGCTGTAATCCAGTCGTCAGCGTTTCGGTGGTCAATCGTCAGCCAAAACCACTGGAAACTGGAAACCGGAAACTCGCAACAGAGTTGTTGCTGCCCCGCTACAATCCTCTGATTGCGCCTGCTTTCCACCTGTGGTACCGTCCTCTTGAATTCCCATCTCATTCGGGGAGACGCTCATGGTCGGAATCATCATTCTGGTCATCGTTGTTGTCATTGCCTTCGTCGTGATCGCGATGTACAACAGCCTGGTTCAACTGAAAGTCCGCTGCGACTCCGCCTGGGCCGACATCGACGTACAGCTCAAGCGCCGGCACGACCTGATTCCGAACCTCGTCGAAACCGTGAAGGGCTACGCCGCCCACGAAAAGGGCACGTTCGAAAATATCGCGAAATATCGCTCGCAGGCCATGCAAGCGACTACTCCTGCCGATAAAGCCGCTGCCGAGAATCAACTCACCGGCGCTTTGAAGAGTCTTTTTGCCGTGGCCGAGAACTACCCGCAATTGCGCGCCTCGGAGGAATTCACCCAGCTGCAAGGTTCTCTGAGCCAAACCGAAGACGCGATCCAGAACTCGCGCCGTTACTACAATGCCGTGGTGCGCGACTTAAACACGAAAATCCAGTCATTCCCAACCAACATTCTGGCAAATATGGCCGGATTCCAGCAGCGCCAGTTCTTTGAGGCCGAAACCACCGATCGTGAACCGGTAGCCGTGAAGTTCTAGAACATGCGCCGCCTCCGACTCCGACTGCGGCTCGCATCCGCACTCGTCTTTCTTTATTTTTGCCTTAATGCAAATTCCTTTGCGAAGTCCTGGCAGATCTCCGATTTTCACGACACGATGACTGTCGCCCACGATGGTTCACTCGCCGTCTCCGAGCGCATCACACTACAGTTCGAGGGCGAATGGCACGGCATCCATCGCACCATACCGATCGAATACCCCGGTCCCCACGGAACCAACTACACCTTATTTTTGAGGGTAACCGGCATCACTGACGAAAGCGGAAGTAAACTCCGATATGAGTCGCATACTTCCAACGGTTTCCGCGATCTGAAAATCTATATTCCGAACGCGGTCGACGCCACGCGCATTGTCCAGATTGACTACATCATCCGTAACGCCATCCGTTATTTCGACAACTACGACGAGTTCTACTGGAATGTGACCGGCAATGACTGGCCAGTGCCCATCGAACACGCCTCCGCCTTCGTTCGTTTTCCCGAGAATGCTGCCGGTTCCTTGCGCGCCCAGGCTTTCACTGGAACATACGGCTCGACGCAACACGAAGCGACCGCCGATGTAAACGGCGCCGTCACTTCTTTCGAGACCACTGGCCCGCTACCCATGCGTGGCGGCCTGACCATCGACGTTTACATTCCCAAGGGAATCCTGAGCGAGCCCTCGGCATTCACCCGCTTCGGTTGGTTCATCGGCAGCAATCCGGTCATCTTTCTTCCGCTGTGGACGTTTGTCGTGATGTTCGTAATGTGGTGGTACAAAGGGCGCGATCCCGATCCCGGCCAGTCCGTCGCTCCCCTGTATGAGCCGCCCAAGGGGATTTCTCCCGCCGAAGCCGGCACATTGATCGACGACAGCGTCGACCCGCGCGACATCACCTGCACCATCATCGACCTGGCTATCCGCGGGTTTATCAAAATCGAGGAAGTGAACGAACCTGGATTGCTCTTTCACCATAAGGACTACGTTCTCCACCTGCTGATCGATCGCAGCAAATGGACCGGCCTGGCTCCTCACGAGCGGGTCATGCTGGAAAACATATTCGTCGGCGACGTGCCCTCAACTCGTCTTTCCAGTTTGAAAAATCATTTCTATACCGCACTGCCAGTCATTCGCCAGGACATCATGGCTGCGCTCCGCCAGAAAGGTATGTACCTGCTCGATCCCGACTCGGCGAACGCATACAGTTTTGTCGCGATCGTCCTTATTCTTGGTCCATTCGCCGCCCTTCAGTTCTTCGGCGTGGCTAATTTCTTCAACTCTATTGGCCTGTTGATCATCTCCGTTCTCATTTCAGCGCTGATCTGGTGGCTCTTTGCCCGCCAAATGACGGCCAAGACAATGAACGGCACTCGTACCCGCATCGCGATCCTCGGCTTTCAGGAATTTATACGCCGCGTGGATGCCGATCGCCTCAAGCGCATGCCG
>Ga0335070_10007189_pt1 | contig 13068 bp, 12 predicted proteins | sample Lox_Sample_13_FD_206722 | JGI IMG/M metagenome (GOLD analysis project Ga0335070, IMG submission 206722) | Soil microbial communities from Loxahatchee National Wildlife Refuge, Florida, United States - Lox_Sample_1.3 | ecosystem: Environmental > Terrestrial > Soil > Wetlands | place: USA...
ATCCACGATTGCTGGCGGCTCGAGAGACCCTCCTGAATGCGATTCACGAAGTCGCGCCGAACTCCTTGATTCTGCTAATGGGACCAACCGGCGTAGGAAAGACAACTCTGCGGGCAAAGATCGAGCGAATACTGACCAGCGAGATGCTACCGGAACTTGGGGTTGATCCCGTGCGGCTTCCAGTTGTGAGCATGGAATGCATCGCCCCGGAATCGGGTGTCCGCGCATCACCGACCACGACTTTCACATTGCTCCAATGATTTACGTCGATTCTTCTCTCCGCGGCTCGCGCCACATCGGGACTGATCTCGACGCCAACTACCTCTCCCGTCTCGCCGACCGCATCACGCAAATAAGGAAAACTTCCGCCCGTGCCACACCCCACATCGAGTGCACGGCCTCCCTTAGGCAACTGCAACAAATGGACAGCCTTTGTGCGTAGGGATCCGATCCATGGTTGATCAAAGTTGGGAAAGCGGCTGAGTAATCGAATCGTGTAGCGGAAGTAAGGCGGCGTGGATGGCTGGTGGTATTCCACTGGAGGCCCTCGAGACAAGACATTGTATCGTGTAGAACTCGGAGCTCTCATCTTGAACGGGTCGTCAGGAGATGCGAATCGTGCTCGGAGGACGGGCTGCCCTCCCGTTACCTAGCGCGACGACCAGTTCAATTGATCGGTGGCATGGAGGCCGCCGATCATGAAGAGGAAGCCGTACCCGCGAACGAAACGCATCACGACAAAGTCTGCCCTACGCCTGCCCGATCTGGAGCATGCAAAAGCCGCAGTATTGCAAAGTCTCGCCAGCCAGGATGCTCAACGAGGTTATCGTCACGCCATCGATGAATTCGTCGACTGGTGTTAGGCCGTTGCAAGAAAGGCGGCTTTAGGTCGCAACGGAGACCACGGGTTGAAGAATGAGGTCAGTTTTATGTGACCGATCGCGACGGAAAAATGCCATTCAACGAGGTACTTGTGAACCACCACAACATAACCGACCTTGCAACATATCTGAGGTCTCACTCCGACGAAATCGGGGAAAGAATTCTGTCATCTTACCCAGCCCTGCATGGAGCCGATGAAGCGCCGTCTCCACTGCTTTCTCGGATGATACGTGCTCCTTATCCAGCCCAGACCCTGGCAATTATGGGCGTGAGCAAACGATGGCAAATTGCCCGCAATGCGAATGTCGTGGCCGAATGCGGGGCGGGCAAGACCCTGATCGCCCTCGGAAGCATGTTGGTGCATAGCGCCGGAAGACCTTTTTCAGGCTTGGTCATGGCTCCGCCGCACCTGGTTGAGAAGTGGGCGCGGGAAACGTTCCTAACACTGCCCCAAGTCCGCGTGTTCCTGATCGACGACATGCGGAATGGCGGAGATCCAACCCAGCCGCATGGCATCAACGAAGTGCGATTGCGCCGGGGAGAGATTGTTCGGGAAGGACTTCACACTTCGTTAGCCGAGTTGCGGCGTCTCGGAAGGAAGGGCTGGCGTAGGCTTTGCCCCGGAACCACGGTCTTCTGCATTGGGCGAGAGAAGGCAAAGCTGTCGTATTTCTGGAAGCACTGTTACGGCAGAGGCCGTTCTGGTAGGTACCTCGGGTCCCTTACCAATCCGGATACCGGCTGCCCGATCGAGACAGCTGGAGTGCGGCTGACCGCACTCGACTTCGAGAAGAAGCGTCTGCATCAAGTCGTAGAGGACTCGAAAGCAGGGAATACCAGGTACTCGGCGCTCTGGCAGGCGGACTGTAACAAGATTGCCCGAATGGCTCCGGCCGAATACATGGGGCGCTACATGCCGGAATGGTGGGACTACGCCATTGCGGATGAAATTCACCAACTCGCTGGCGACACTGCCCAGGGCAATGCTCTGGGAGTGCTCAACAAAACAGCGCGACGGTTCCTCGGGCTAACAGGGACGCTTCTCTCCGGGTACGCGGATGATCTGTTTAACACACTGTTCCGGACTGACGCTAAGCGCATGACCGAGGACGGCTATGAATGGGGATCAGGCGGGCGAGAACGATTCACACGTGACTTCGGAGTAATCGAGACCATTGAACGGATCACGGTCGAAGACAACGCGTGCTCCAGGAAAACCAAGAAGACCGTCACCATCAAGCGTAAACCGGGCGCCTCACCTCTGTTGTTCGGAAAGTACCTGATGGACCACTGCGCGTTCATCGGATTAGAGGACATCTCGGATGGGCTCCCCAGCTATCGGGAGGAAGTCGTACCCGTAGCGATGGAAGAGCCGCTGAAGTCTGCTTATGAGGAACTCGAAGAAGAGATTACGGCCTGCCTGAAGGAACATCGCGGAAACAGCAGCGTGGCGAGCACCATGCTGAACGCGCTGTTGGCTTGGCCAGACCACCCATATGGCTTCGGCACTCTCTACGGTTCTGAGTTCGACCCAGAAACCAAGAGCCGAGAATCGTTCGTCATTGCTGAAACGGTTGACCTGGACAAGAACGAGACATATGCCAAAGAGCGAGCGCTGATCGAAGAGGTGAAAGCCCAGCTCGCGCGTGGCCGCAAGTGCCAGGTCTTTGCCGTTTATACCAACAAGCACGACGTGATCCAACGGCTAGAGCATCTGTTTCGCAAAGAGGGAATACGAGCGCGGATCTTGCGGGCGAGCGTCCCCACCCATAGACGGGAAGCCTGGTACCGCGAGCAGCTGCGCCGTGGAATTGATGTCGCAATCTGCCATCCCAAGATCGTCGAGACTGGGCTCGACCTGCTGGACTTTCCAACCATCCTGTTTCATGAGACTGGCTACTCGCTGCACACGTTACGTCAGTCCAGCCGGCGGTCATGGCGAATTGGTCAGAGACGTCCTGTGGAGGTGAAGTTCTTTGCCTACAAGGGAACGATGCAGGAAGTCTGTCTCCGGTTGATGGGGAAGAAGCTCCTCGTGGCGTTAGCGATGGAAGGGAAGTTCGCTTCCGAAGGTCTCCAGGCAATCGATGGTGATGACGACATGCTCACGGCAATGGCGCGCGAGCTGGTGGAGAATAAGGGAATTGGGGAATCTGCCGATTCCATCTGGCGAAACGTCCAGCAACTGCGGCCGTCGACAGCGGCAGCGCTCGACCCAGAACATGAGGAGCGATCGACGGAGCAGCTGGAAGGAGTACAAGAAGTGCGGCCAGTCTCTGATGCAAGCCTCGTGGCTGCTGCCGTATCTCGCCGTTCTACGCGCAGAGATACATCCTTCGCACAGCTGTCGTTATTCTGAGGGGGGAGGCGAAGGCTGGTACTGTTCCGCTGTTTCAGTTTCACCCACGAACACCCCGCTTGACATCAATCCATATATGGAGAGAAGATACTACAGAAATGGAGTAATCCCGTGGCGACTCAGACAATCCCTCGTGACCTGGGCCTCGATCTCAGAAAGCTACCGGATCTGACTGACTCTGCTACCCGGAAACGACTGAGCCCGGCAGCCATCGAAGCAGTCCTCAATATCTCCGAGAAATGGGGCCTGAAAAGTGACGATGCCATGCTGCTGCTGGGAGGGATTTCCAACGGCAGGTATTACGGACTGAAAAAAAGCCGCAAAGGCCCATTGACGCAGGACGAGCTGACTCGAGTCTCACTCCTGATTGGAATCTTCAAGGCTCTCAACATCTTGTTCAGTGAGAAGCTTGCGAATCAGTGGGTTTCGCGGCCGAACAGCAACCCCATGTTCAAGAACCAGCCTCCTCTGGTGTTCCTGATCCAAGGTGGAATGCCGGGCATGCTAGCGGTCCGCCGATTACTGGACAGCCGTCGCGGCGGTCGATAAGCCGTGCCCGTTACAGTTCAAATTGACCAAAGAGACACGCACCGACTGATTCCGGCTCAGTATGCGGACGGCGGTGCGTCTGTGTTGACCCGGCTCACCGATGACGGAGAACTTCTGGACGGTATCTTTGAACTCGATAATGCCACCAACGATCGCCTTTTAGCAGAGTCTGGGTTGTTGCCGGGGATCGACGCCAGGGAACTGGTCTTTGGAATTCCTTCTTACCGGATTATCAATGCCGCTTTCTGTCATCCGGCGCCAAACGGATCCCGCTTCAATTCCGCGGACAGGGGCGCTTGGTATGCAGGCTTTGAATTGGAAACTTCCCAGGTGGAAGTTGCTTATCACAAGCAACTCTGGCTTCAGGAAACAGATTGGAACGAAGAAGAAGTCGCTGAATACGTCGATTATCGCGCGGATTTCCGCGCCGAGTTTAATGACATTCGAGGAACGAGGAAGTACAGGGATTGCCTGTCTCCAACCAGCTATGTCGCTTCGCAGGCGCTCGCTGCCCAACTCCTGGAAGCCGGATCAGCAGGAGTTGTTTATCCCAGTGTCCGCCGCTCTGGTGGAACCTGTATAGCGTGCTTTCGGCCGGTACTGGTGACCAACGTCCAAAAGGGTGAGAGTTTTACGTTCGTCTTCGCGGATTCTCGTACTCCGCCCAGGATTCGGCGGGCTTAGCAGACACTCGGCGGTCATGGCGCATTGTTCGGAGACGGTCCCAAGTTGGAGATCTTCTCTCCGCACACAGGGATCTAAGTCAACTATTAAACGATGGTGTATGCCGAGGCGAGACTGTAACCAGTCATGATCGGGCACTGCGGCCACACTGGCTGCACCATCATCGTATGCACCTTCGCGCGTGTGATGGCGACCATTAGAATTTTCCTGCTTCTGTGGTACGGGGGATTGTCATCGCGCCAAATCAAATTCGACACTAACCCTGTTCCGTCGTGCCGATCTCCACAAACCACCAGGACGCCATCAAATTGCTTGCCTTTTGACTTATGGATCGTCATTACTTGGATGCCATCTGGATCATCCATGCCGTCGACAATGAGATCCTGTGCCAACGCGTTGTCCAGCACGTCTCGCGCGTGGAGGTACGAAGTCGTGGTTTCCCAAGCTAAGCTCAGGCCCGCGCCGATGCGCTTTCCGCGATTGAACGCGACGAGATAATCAAGATGCGTTGCTACCCCTTGAAGAAGGGGTTGACCCGAAGCGCGCAAGTTTGTCTTGACCAAAATCCAATCCCGCCCCGGTTCACCGGTAAAGCGGCTCGTCGTCAGAGTAGTCAGGAGCGTCTGCAACGCCTTCACCAAACCAGCATTGCTCACCTTGCCGGCCTTGCATTTCGTTGCCCAGCCCAGTAGCTGAGTGGAATCCGACTTCGCTCCCGCCGCCCGACGAAGGTCATAGAGCAACATTAGTGCTTCGGCCAACTGAGACGCGGGCGCAACGTCGTCTCTCGGCTCTAGCAAGTAGGCCGCGAAACGCGCCGCCAATCGTGCTTCGTCTTCGTCAAACATCAGCTTGTGTGGGACCGGCTTCTTGCCAGTATTCAGAGATGTCGAGACCTTCGCCGCCTCCTTGGCGGTCGGTACGAGGATGGCGACGGTCTTGGCCCATTCCTTTGTTTCGGACCGCACCTGCCGCTGCAAGCAGCCCAATGCTTTGCGAACGACGACATACAAATCCGCACCGCGAGCAAATTGCAGGTTCGAGACTCCTTTGTAGCCACCGGTTCGAACTCGACCTGCGATGATGTCTTGCGCGAACTCTAAAATTTGCGAACCCGGGCTGCGCATGTTCTGCGAACCAAGGCTCACCTCCACAGGCATCAATGCAGCCTTAATCGCATCCATCCGCTCCGGACCGATACCGGGTAGATGGTCAAAGATCTGCTGTTCCAGATCAGCAAGACAGATCACTTGGCTTCCTGTCGCGAGCATCTCGATGCAGCGCCATGCGTCCGGGCCAGTGTCTTGTGCTTCGTCGACGATGATTAGTGGAAAGCGCTCTCCTACAAGCCGAAGAATCCATGTGCTTCGTGTAAACAGTTCGGCTGCTTTAGGCGCGAAGAGGTCAAACGCCACCAATCCTTCGGTGAGAAAGAGATTGTCGCGTTCCACCAGCCAAGCCTTCCATTCCTTATCCTGCGGATCGTTCTTGATACCACCGTTGCGCACACGCTCATCCTGCGGCATGAAAATTCGGAGCGGCGACGGCGCCCCCAGAAGGTAGGCGTGGGTCTTCAGCAGGTCCCAGAAGAATGAGTGAAAAGTCTGCACGTTGAGGCGCGCGCGTCCTTCACGCGAAAGCTCCAGACGTGATACCTGCAGAATGCGTGCTACGGCATTACGCGAGAAGCTAAGGAACAAAACTGATTGCCCAGAGTCGAGGCCCTTTTGAATCCGCACAACAGCTTTCTTCAGTGCAATCGTCGTTTTACCGCTGCCCGCTCCACCCGTTACGACGGCGTGTCCGTCGCAGTCGAGGAGCTTCTGTCGCTCCGGACAAAAGTTCATACTTTGTTGTCTCCATCCGCCGCGGGAACCGGCGGTTTGGAAGCTGCAGGTGGAGGAACGGGGGAAACTGTAGGCGGCACTGGCGGTACGGGTGGCGCCGCGACTACGCTCGGCGCCACAGCCGCGGGCGGAGCCGGAAGTGGCGTCACAACGGGCAGCGGGAAGTAAGTGTAGATCGACTTCAAAAAATTGACCGCGGTCGCAGGCAGCTCGTTAGGCTCGCACTCTTCGAGCAGACGAGCCGACCACCCTGCGCCTTTTGTAGACGACAGAAGATCCTGCACCAGCTTCCGCATGGCCGCGTCGCCCGTTGGCAGCGAGGCTGGAATCTTGTAGTGAGCCGCGTCGACTCCCGAAGCTACGAGGCCCTGCAGAAAAGTGCGGAGACGGGGTACGGGAACCTCTGTCACGAGCATCTGCTCGAACCCCTTATAGGGATGCTCCTCATTCACGTCCAGCGCGTCCGCAAACTTCTTTTTGTCCTCCGGTCCGCGCTGTTTGAGGTCATAAAAGCCGAATGTCTTGAGGCCGAGCGCCTGAAAGAATTTCCCAAACTTGGGGATCATTCCGTCGTTGTCTGCGTCGAAGATTGTTACACCAGCCAGATCGAGCGGGTTAAGGGACGAGTCTTGTGCCTCGATGCAGCGCGCGAGCACGGGCAGCGCATGGAACTCCGTAGTACCTTCAACAATGATGACGCCCTTACCCAACATGCACTCAGCAATACCGCGTCGCGCATATCGCTTGTAATCGTTATCCTTCAGACCAGTAGCATCGGCGATGCACATCGATTGTAGAGAACCGCCTGTCCCGCGCGTCAGCAGGAAGGTGTTCTGCGGTGTGAACCGTTCGATGACATAGGGCGAATGTGATGTAACGAAGGCTTGCTTGGTGTGGAACAGTAGGTAGTCTGCAATACGGCGCTGGGTATGCGGTTGCACTGCGATCTCCGGCTCTTCCATAGCGAAAATCACTGAATCGGGCTTCAGCTCCGCGATGAACGACAGCAGAGCCAGCACCAAGGTGTTGAGCGTGCCCGTTCCGGCCTGCTGAAATGGCACTTCTTCCTGATCGTCTCGCATCCCGAGGAAGAAGGCCATCGTCTTACGCAGATGCTCGCGAGTGAGCTGCGTGATGTACAGCTTTGTCTTGCGTCCTGGCTTGGTCGCCGCCACATAGCTAGAAAGCCGATCCTCTATGGAGGTGAGCACGGGCTGCAGCTCTGCGGCGTCCTTTTCGATGTCGAGCGCGCGAAGCCTATTTATCGCTCCTTCCCACAGCCCGGTCCGCACCTTCTGCAACCGCAGTAGAACGTCCAGCAGTGACCCGCGTTCCAGGCTCAGAGCACGAGAGCCAGTCCGCAAGGCACGGAGGTAAAGAAATCCGAACAGCCGCTTAGTTTCCCGCCGCACCGTGTCCTTGCCGCCATCCGTATTATTCGGGCTGTAGGTGTACAACGTCTCTGCTGTGAACTCATCTTCCTCCGGGTCGTACTGCGCTACCGTTTCGAGGCGAAGGCATGGCAGTGAAATGGCCGGCGTTGCCGCGGCAACTTCACCAGCAGTGAGCAACCGCTTTTCTGAGACGTGCCAGAACTCCATATGCCCATGGCATCGCTTCTGCACTTCCGCGCTGAGGTCAATGAGCGTGACCTCCACCCGGATAGGGATTGGCTCCGGCTCCTCATCCGGCGTCGCTTTCGGCCGAAGGTACTTGCCGTTGTAAAAATCGAACTCCTCCACCGGAGGAAACTTGTTGAGACGGTCGGGCCCGAGCACTAGGTCCAACGCCTCACAGATTGTGCTCTTGCCGACATTGTTCGGGCCTACGAGTAGCGCGTGGCCGTCGAATCGCAGATCAGCGGATTCGATGCCGCGAAAGTTTTCGATTCCGAGCTGAACAACCTTCACTTCAGGCTCCTCGACAATACTTCAGCCTTCATGGTACCCGGTGCGCTGGTAAGGGGATACGGGCCGTTCGGAAGTGCACCGCGTCGCTTATGCTTCCATGCGTTCTCGTCTATCCACCGAAAACAGCCCCTGCCCCTCTAATGGCCGCCCTCGTGTGTCGCCTGAACATGCGCAGGGACGTCGGTGCCTAGCCTCTTCATCATGCGCCGAACTGATAGCGCATAACGCAACAACTCAACTCGCAAGGGGAAATAGATCGTATGAAGGACGGCCTTAGTGTCCATCAACGCGCATGTGGCAAGTCGAAAGTTCCAAGCGGATCGTCGCCAGCAGGAAATCACACAGTATCCAGCAATCTGCTTGTACAGTCTCACACTTACGTCTGAATCGCAGTCGTAGGGATTTGGCAGCCGCGGCACCGACCACCAACCAGTCGGGTATTCCGCACCGGACATCCTTTGCAGCTCTACCCCAGAAGAGAAACGATATGGAAGAGATTTCTATGGAGAAGGCCCCCTCTGGCTCTTCGTACACATCCCATCTGAGACAGGTGGCATCCTGCGACCTCGGCCTCGCCAAGGTCCAGACCCGCCGCAAATACATCTTCACCGATCAAATCGATCAGCTCATCAGAGAGGCCTATCTCAACCATCTAGACGAGAAGATGCGCCGAGGCATTCCGTTCTTAGCCAAGAAAGTGGGAATGCCGCATTGGGCTTTGAAGAAAAGGGCTCGTGAGCTGGGCTTGGCGCGGACAAAAGAGCTGCCCTGGAGCGAGAGGGAATTGGAGATTCTCTCGCGATATGCGTGGATGAGCGATGAGCGGATTCGGCTCAAGCTGAAGGCCGCCGGCTGCGCACGGACAGCGACCGCCATTCACCTCAAGTTGAAAAGAATGGGATTCAAGCACGACGGGAGCTTCTATTCTGCAAACGGCTTGGCGCAGGCATTGGGTATTGATTCCCATGCCGTAACGCGCTGGATCAGGAGCGGCCACTTGAAAGCCAAGCTGCGCGGTACCGCGAGAACCGAGCAGCAGAATGGGGATATCTATCTCATCCACGAGAAGGACGTACGCCGGTTCATCCTTGCACACCCCACCGATGTCGATTTTCGCAAGGTGGACCAACTCTGGTTCCTCGATCTGATCACTAACGGCTTGGTGCGCGCCGCTTGAGATTCATAGCCATTTAACTGCCAGATTGCACGAACCAAGGAGTTCGATGCTATTGGGCGCCGAGCCGCCGGAAGCGGAATCCACTCGGGAGAGCAGCAGACGCAATCGCCTGCTGGCTTTCCCGATTTTCATTTGGAGGGAGATGCGATGCAAGAGACGAACCTTATCGAACAGGAGCAGCCAGTTGGGGCAATTCTCGGCCCCGTACCGGAATCCGCTCCAACCATGACCCTGTGCTCCTACGGAGCCAAGCTGACTCGTGAAGAACTGGCACGCGTGGCCACCCCTGCGGCCACAGAGACACACAAACCCATTCCCCACATCGCCGTGGTGGAAAAGCTGATCGAAGCACTCGGCTTTCGTCAGATTGGCGTGGTGCGGGAGGAGTACGCCGTCTCATCGGATGGGATGCGGATGTTCGGCGTGATGGACCTGAGCTCCGGCTTCGACGGCTGCCGTTTCGCGATCGGACTACGGAACAGCCATGACAAATCGTTCCGGCTCTCATGCACCGTTGGCCTGAGAGTCTTCGTGTGCGAGAACCTCGCGTTTCACGGGGAATACACTCCCGTTCTCGCGAAGCATTCGAAGCACTTTTCGCTGGAAGACAGCCTGGCCATCGGGGTCGACCGCATGCAGCGGAACTTCGGTCCCTTGAAGCAACAGGTGGACGAGTGGCGTGCCATGCAGTTGTCCACTGCTGCTGCCAAGCTGCTGATCTACCAGGCGTTCATCGAGGAGGAGTCTGGGTTTCCCAAGCACCTCGCGCGGCGAGTGCATGATCTGTACTTTCAGCCCGTGCATGAGGAGTTCCAGCCGCGAACCATGTGGAGCCTGTCCAACGCCTTCACCAGCGCGTTCAAAGAACTGGAGCCCATACCCCAGTACAAGGCGACGGCGAAGCTGGCGGGGTTCCTGCAGGCGGTCCGGCCCGCGTAGATTCCATCGAACCTGTTGGCGTACGGTCCCGACGTCGCTCACCGTTCTCGGCCAGTCGGACGAGTTGGGGTGCGGAGGAGCCGTACGCTGCTGCGGCGTAAAGTCGACCTGAGCGCGGCCTTATGCTGCTAGTACTGTCCATAGCGTCCGCGGACCGAGTCGAACAGTTTCTGTGAGTCATAGCCTACGCCGTCCTTGAAGACGATCTCGACCTTCTCGATGTCATCAATCTTAGTGGTCGGATTGCCTTTGATCACCACCAGGTCCGCGTTCTTGCCGGGCGCAACCGATCCGATCTGATCTTGCCTGCCCATATAGGTTGCGCCGTTCAGGGTCGCGATCTTAATGGCTTCCACCGGAGTGAATCCCGCTTCGACCAGCAACTCGATTTCGCGCTGGTCGGCGAATCCGGGAATGGTGCCGCCGTTGCCAGTCGGATCGGGACCTGCGAGCAGCAACCCGCCAGCCTGCACGAAGGCGTGCTCCAGTTGCATGTCACGCTGGAATATCTCGGCGGAATTGCCCGCCGGTGAAACGGCGCGCCGGTTCCGCGCATAGAGAAACGCCGTGCGCGCTTCCGGCGACATGGCATCGAGCATGTCGGGCCGCAGTGGCGGGCGTCCTGGAACTGAGTGCTCGAAGACTGGCAGTGTCGACGTAACCGCCACGTGCGCTTTAACCAGTGTCGCGATCAGGTCTTTGGCCTCGGCTGAGTCAGGGGCCATCTTCTCCAGAGTCGGCCTGCCGAAGCTCTTGGGACACTGGTCGGGCTGCTTGCCGGGATCGAGCTGGGTGTTCACGAAGAAGCCATGTTCCAGATCGTCGATTCCGAGCGCCGCAGCCTCCGGATACGTTACCGAACACAGATGGCCGGTGATCTTAAGTCCGCGCTTATGTGCCTCTTCTATCGCTGCCTTAAGCTCGTCGCGCGTGATGTACATATAGGCCTTGAACGACGTGACACCCTGGTCGGCCCAGTAGTTCACCAACTTGCGCGCGTCTTCAGGGCCGGTAAGCTGGTGCATCTGCATAAATAGATAGGGCTCCGGGCCCTCCAGGTACGGACCGGTGACATCTATGTTCGGTCCAGGCACCAGGCCGGAGTCGATCATCTTCTTCAGGTTCAGGTCAGCGTAGGTCTCAACGCTGCCCGTGGTGCGCATGGTGGTGACGCCGGCCGCGAGATAAAGCCGCGGCGATGAGAAGGTCATCTGCGGCACCAGCAACGGATCTTCCCAGTCGCCATCGGCCTGCAGATTGGGCCGCGCGATGTGATACAGGTGATTATGCATACCGACGATCCCGGGCATCACTGTGTATCCGCGCAGGTCGAGCACAGTCGCGCCATTGCTTGAAGCGACATCCGCACCGGGCTGAACAGCGACGATCTTGCCGCCTTCGATGACCACGTTCTGATCGTCAACTGCCGGCTCACCCGTGCCATCGATCACGCGCACATGCGTGAGTACCACTCGCGGCGAGTTCACCCGTATGTACTTCTGTGTGAGAGGCGACAGTGTCAGAGGCTGCTGCGCGTTCAACGTCACAGCGCCCAAAACCAGCAGACCTAACAGGATTAGCAAGCGGCAACGATTCATGGCGCCTCCGGATGTTCACGACATTGTACTGGTTTAGCCGGTACCGCCAGTCATCCACCTCAGACTGCAATTCGAGCTCGGCCCAAAGACTCAATAGCGGTTCTGAACCGTGCCTGGGAGAACGGTGTCCCCTGCGGTCCAACGAATCGATATCAATCCAAGTCACACTGGAGCATTCATATGAAACTCCCTCGGAATGAATATTGTCCGATCCATCGCTCGTTGTTCTGCTGTGGTCGTGAGCAGGGTCGGAAACAACGCAGATTTCAGCTGGGTGTTCAGCGCATCGACGATCCGCACCACCCTAGGGGATATCGGGAACTCCGTTCGCCAGCAGAGATGCGGAAGCTGCTGAACCGAAAGATCGTGGAGCAAGACGGGAAGTGTGCAATCTGCCACCATGAATTTGCCGACTGCAGCGACATCGTACCTTATGCCGATTTCGGCATAAGGCACAGAATGCCGACTTTCAGAATATGCCGATCCGGCAGGCACACAGGCCCTAAACGGGGGTCCGCGGCAGAACGATGTCGGCATATTCAGAGCGCTTCAAGAAACGCAAGGAGCGTATCGGGTGGCCGGTAACGGCCGGGACGGGTATTTACGGGTGTGGTTCTCGCGAGTGCTTTTTCTTTGAGAGCGAGGTCGGCATGAAGATAGATCTGCGTAGTTTCCATCTGCTCGTGGCCGAGCCAGAGAGCGATGACCGAGAGATCGATTCCGGCATGTAAAAGTCTCATTGCTGCCGTGTGCCGCAGCACATGAAGGCTGATCCTCTTTTCTCGTAAGGACGGACAGTTATTACTGGCCTTTCCAACGGATTCTGCGAGTCGATGTTCAAGTGCGTCGCGGCTGAGCATCCTTCCAGTACGCGTAGTAAAGACCAAATCGCTAACTTGTTCACGGCGTTCACAGAGCCAGGTCCGGAGCAACGCCACCACTGACGTGGTGAGCGGCGTGATCCGTTGCTTTCGTCCTTTTCCGAGGCAACTGACGTGCGGACCTACGCCTAGATGAACGTCAGTGATCCTCAACCCAATCAGTTCCGATGCACGAAGTCCTGTCTGGACTGCCGTCGCGAACAGCGTGTGGTCGCGTCGGCCAACCCAGGTCGTTCGGTCTG
>Ga0335070_10007190_pt1 | contig 13067 bp, 12 predicted proteins | sample Lox_Sample_13_FD_206722 | JGI IMG/M metagenome (GOLD analysis project Ga0335070, IMG submission 206722) | Soil microbial communities from Loxahatchee National Wildlife Refuge, Florida, United States - Lox_Sample_1.3 | ecosystem: Environmental > Terrestrial > Soil > Wetlands | place: USA...
CTCATCGATCAGGCCCTGCTCAATCTCGCTGGAGGGACAGGCCTTGCGAAGAACGTGAGTCCCCAGTCCGCAGTCTACCTTTTCAAGCAAGACTATCGCCTCGACCTCGACAAGGACCGAAAGGTCACTGTCACCCACCCGAACGGAGTCCCGGTCATCGACCAGAATGGGAACCCCAAGTCCTTTGAGGCGGTGTTCAAAGATTGGATCAACCAAAACAACTTCTTACTTGCCGCCTCGAATAAGGGCGGCTCTGATGGCCAGCCACCCAAAGACCAGGGCGCTGGCGGGAAGTACAGCCCCGAGCAGGTCGCGAAAATGTCAATGGCCGAGTACGAACAGGCCCGCAGGGAAGGGAAGATTTGATCCCTTGGACGGGCCGTGAAGGAGACCAAAAATGTCAAACACCATCCTTACCCCGAGCCTCGTCGTCAAAGAAGCCCTCATGGTACTCCGGAACAACCTGGTTGCCGGCCAGGTCGTCTACCGCGACCATGAGATCGAATGGCAACGCGGCGTAACCAAGCCCGGCGACACGGTGAAGATCCGGAAGCCGGCCTCCTTCGAGAGCAAGGATTTTAATGCTGGCACCGGAGTCGAGATTCAGAACCTCACCGAGAGCTCCATCGACCTCGTGGTCGAGAAATACAAGGACATTTCCCTGGAAGTGACCAGCAAGGAGTGGACCCTCAGCCTCAACGAATTTTCTGAGCGCGTGATCTACCCGGTCATGGTGGCCCACGCCCAGGCGATCGACGAGTTCATCCTGAGCAAGTACATCCAGATCCCGAACTTCATCGGCAATGCAACCGTCGAGCCCTGGGCGCTGGCAGACATCGCCCAGCCCCGGATGAAGCTCCAGAAGCAGAAGGTCCCCCAGGACATGCGGCGCTTTCTGATCTGCCCGGAGACTGAGGCCGAGTTCTTGACCCTCGATGCGATCGTGAACGCGGAGAAAAGCGGCACGACCCAGGCCCTGCGGGATGCCAACCTGGGCCGGCTCATGGGCCTGGACATCTACGGCACGCAGAACGCTCCGATCCATATCCCCGGAACGTTTGCCGCATTTACCGACGCGACGGTCGGGAATGCCTCGGCCGGCGCGACCCAGGTGACGATCACCAAGGCCGCAGGCGGCACCGAGACGCTCAAGGCCGGCGACCTCTTCACCATTGCCGGCCAGACCACGCAGTACGTGGTGACCGCGGACGCCACCGCAGCCAGTGGCGTCATCACCGCCAGCATCTACCCGGCTTTGAGTGTGAACGTAAGCGGCAGCCCCGTCGCCACCTTCGCCTACAAGGCCGGCGGCTACCGGAATAACCTGGCCTTCCACCGGAACGCGATCGCGGCCGTGATCGTCCCCCTGGAACTCCCGAAAGGCGCCACCCAAGCCGAGATCATCAACTTCGAGGGTATCGGCGTCCGCGTCGTGTACTCCTACGACAGCAAGTACAAGAAGGACGTGATCTCTTTTGACTTCCTGATGGGAGCCAAGGTGATCCAACCCGAGCTCGCGTTGCGGCAGGTTGGTGCTGTTGCGGCCAAGCCCTCGTAAACCAGAAAACCCACCCGAGTGGAGGCGGATCCCGGCTATAACGGCGGGATCCGCCTCTTTGTTTTTCGATCCTAGAAAAGGAGCCAGCAATGGCCGAGATCCCCACCGTCACCATGTTCAGCCCTGAACGAAAACCCGTCAGCGTGAACCAGGACGATGGCTGCCTCCAGAAGATCCTCCAGGAGGCCGGCTATACCTTTGAAGCCCCGGAGCCAGCGCCCCAATCGCCCCTGGAGGCGACCTCCGAGGGAGAGGCGGTCCAGGACCAGGCCGCCGGCGAAGTGCTCCTCAAGGATGCCATCCCGGCAGCGGCCAAGGGCGATTCCTACGACATCAAGCACAAAACCACCAAGAAGAGGTAACGGAGCCTCGGCATGCCCCCCATCACCGTATACAGCGAAGATGCAGACCTCCAGGTCTACGAGCCGAAGATCCTCAACGAAGGAGTGGCGGCCTTCACCGCGTACCACCCGCTCGCCTTTCAGGACATCAACCGGATCTTAATCGCCGAGTGGTGGTCGAACGCGAAGAGGAACTGGCTCGCCAATACCCCCTACGACCCGTACACCAAGCTCCTGGCCGAGGAAGCGGAATTTGACCCGCAATACCTCGGCGACCCGACCCAGCTGAAGGCGGCGGCCTGTTTCCGCGTTTTGGGATGGTACGCCTACGAGCAGCTGGCGAAGTACACGGCCGAGGAACCGGACCGCTACGAGCGGAAAAAGACCGTCTACCGTGAGCGATTCGAGGAGGAGATGCGCCTCGTGATTGGCGCGGGCCTTCAATACGACTTCACCCGGGACGGCCAGATTTCCGCGGCGGAGAAGTACGTCGTGAGCGCCCCTAGACGAACCGGGAGGGCATGATGGGAGACTACGGCCAAATACTAGACCACTTCGAGGCGCACCTCGTGGCCCTCGGCTACACGGCAGCGACCGAGACGTTTGACCTCGAGGACCTCGCCGACGCCCAGATCGATAAGGCCTTCTGCCTTCTCCCTGGGAGCAGCGAGCGGAGTGAGCTCTCCCTGCGGCACATCAACGCGGAATTGCAGGTCCGGATTTCGTTTAGACAGCCCCCCCGAGGGAAGGCGGCGGCCGCGGCGATACAGGACCTCCACAACGATAGGATCGTCCGCCACTTCCTCAAGCCGGAAAACTCCGGACCGGCGGACCGCATCCAGTGGCAAGGGAGCACCGTCATCAGATGGGAGGCCCAAATTCTCGAGCTCAGAGCCGTCTTCGTGGTGACATACCCGGGACTCATGGAAGCAGCCAACGCATAACCACCGCCCCCCAACGGCGGAGGGAGGATAGCCAATGGCCAACATACTCATGGGCTGCGGATACATAGCGGTAAAGAAGGGAGCCTCTTACCCCTATGAGATGCGCTGCCTGATCAACTTCAGCAACATTGAGCTCACCATTTCCGAGGAAGGCGGCGAGGACGTGAAGGCCCTCCGCCTGGGCGGCAGCGTGGTCGTGGCCTCCACCCCCGGGACGGTGAAGGTGGAGGGCAAGATCACAAATGTCGACTTTGTGGTGCCCGCCCTTGAGATCCTTCTCAACGTCGCGGCAGGAGCGGCCCAGGCGCAGCCCTTTCCCTGGAACGACAGCTACACGATCCCCAGTGGGAGCCCCTATGAAGTGACCCTCCCGAGCGCCCTGATCGTCGACACCGAGTACGTGATCGCTTACTCGAACTGGCAGCAATTCACCCGCGTAGCGAGCAACCCGACGGCCAGCCAGTTTTCCATTTCCGGCACCACCGTCACGTTCAACAGCGGCGACGCCGGCAAGCTGGTCCTGATCGGCGGCAACATCACGAGCGCCGCGACCGCGAGAGCAATCGGCGGGACGACCGCAACCCCTCTGGGAGCCATGGAAGTCTCGTTCTACGGACGGGACAACCAGAACAATCGCATCGCCTTCATTTTGCCGGAGATCACCCCCAAGAAAGACCTTTCCCTGACAATCAGCGACAAGGCATCCGAAGTACCGATCTCCTTCACCTGCGCCGTACCGACCGGATGGGCGACCGCGATGAAATTCATCCTCAACGGGTAACCCGAGCGGGAGAGGGAGTGGGCCCTAAAACACTGGACGCTCATCGCTGCTAATCGTCGCCAACGCCTCCCTCCGCCCTTTCAAAACCACACGAAACCACACGAACCCACGCACCAGGAGCTCACATGAGTGAAGCGGCCGAAGCCTACCCGGAGGCGGCAACATTTACCGGAACGGACGGCAAGACCTACCGCGTAAAGCCCCTGACGCTCAACGGCCTGATCGCCCTGGAAGCCCGATACAATGTCGAGAGCATCCAGGACCTCTTCGACCCGACCAAGCTCCAGCTAGACAAGCTAGACAACCTCCGGTTTCTGCTCTGGACCGTACTGAAGCCTTCGCACCCGGACCTGAGCGAGCAAAAGACCGGCGACATCATCGACATCTATACCCTTCAGGACGCCCGGGACGCCGTCGTGAAGGCTTTCAGCGCCGGCCTGCCGGCCCGGAAGGAACCGGAGGACGGGGAAGCCTCCCAGGACCCTCAGAACTAACCAGCAGGCCCCGAGGGAAGGTCGACCTGCTGGCCATCATCCATCTGACCGCCCGGATTTTCGGCCTTCACCCCGACGTCGTCCGGCGGACCATGACCCTGCGGCAAGCCCTCGCCCACATCGGGTACGAGACAGACATCCTGCAGGGACGCGTAAGCATCCTGAAGGAGCCGGACCCCAAGGACCTCGAAGAGAGCAAGGCCCGGCTCCGAGAAGAGGCCATGCGGTTTTTTATGCAACATGGGGAGGAGTGGAAAGATGGTACGCCCTTACGAAGTGGAGATCCGCGGGACGGATGAGCCGATCCAGCCCTCCCTTAAGCGGACCAAAAAGAGCATCCAGGACATCGAGGACGCCCTCCGCACTAGCACCCGGGCAGGCGGCGACGCCATGGCCATGTTCAAAGGCATGACCGTCAGCCGGCTCGTGGTCGACGGCATCTACCGCGTCAAGGCAGCCCTCGAGGGCATGGTGCAGAAAGGGATCGAGTACAACGCGAACATGGAGAGCAGCCGGCTCGGCATCGCCTCCATCATCGCAAGCCAGACGACCCTCCTTGACCAGGATGGCCGGCTCCTCCAGGGCAAGGAGGCCCTCAACGCGGCCATGCAGCAGGCGGCCGTCATGATGGCCGAACTCGAGAAGGCCGGCCTCGAGACCTCCGCCACAACCCAGCAGTTGGTTGAGGCCTTCCAGAACGCCGTCGGCCCGGCGACCGCCATGGGACTGAGCCTCGCCGAGACGAAGGACATCACCCTCGGGATTGTTCAAGCCGCGGGAGCGCTGGGCGTCCCGATGTACCAGATAAACGAGGAAGTGCGGAGCATCGTCGGCGGCACGATGAATATGAACAGCCGCGTGGCGAAGGCGCTCGGCCTGAGCAACGAAATGGTGAAAAGCTGGGCGGAGCAGGGCGTCCTGGCCCAGAAGCTCAATGCGATTCTTGGGACCTTCCGCACTTCCGGCGAGGCCGTAGCCAATACCTGGGCAGGCCTTCTGAGCAATCTCGAGGAAGTTCTAGCGAAGGCGGCCGGCGCCGCGATGAAAGGCCCCTTTGACGATATCAAGGAGGCCATGAAGGGAGTCTTTGAGGCCCTGGTCACCACCAAGGAGGGCACCGTTCAGCTTTCCCCGGCCCTTCGGGACGTGAAGGAGTGGGTAGACCTGATCTGGGGAGGATTCAAGGACCTGCTGGCCACCGTCAACAATTTCGTGCCCTGGACCACCGTCAAAGACATTGCGATGGACATTGCCCGGCTCGTGGCTACCATCGGCAAGGGATGGAAGGAGATCAGCGAAAGCTGGGTAGGAACCTACGTCAAGAAGGGATTGGAAGGGATCTACAAGGGATGGCAGCTGATCGGCGCCCTTGTTGAGGGCGGAACCGCCGGCCTCGACCGGATGGCGGCGGCCCAGGAGCGCGTAACCACCGCGGCCCAGGGCACCGCTGCGGCCATGCAGAACCAGACCCAGAACATCGCCCGGCTCGGCGAGGACAAGATCAACGCATACCGTGAGGCATTCGAGAAGGCCCGCGAATTCATCGAGAAGGAACGCGGCGACGTACGGAAGCTCGAAGAGGAAAAGGTCGAACTCGCCCGGAAAAGCTCGGATCTCAAGATCGAGCAGAGCCGGCGGGAGCTCGACTACAAGCGCAAGATCGCCGACTTCGACAAGAGCGAGAAGCAACTCGAGCGCGAGCTCGCCATCCTCAAGGGCACGGCCAAGCCCCTGACCGCCCAGGAGGAGAAGAAGCAGAGGATCGCCGAGATCGAGGAGCGCCTTGCCCGGCTCGGAGAGGACCGGAAGCGAGCTACCGAGGACCACACCCGGGAGACGGCGAAATCGGCGGAGGAGGCGGCCAAGCTCCAGAAGGAGAGCCAGGACGTCGACACGAAATGGAAGCAGGCGACCGCGGCCCTCAGAACCGTCGAGGGAGCCCTCGCGGCAAGCTCGCAGGGAGCCCTCACCTTCAACGAAAGCCTCGCCAAGACTGTCGTCACGGCGAACGAACTCGCTAAGGCCCTCTTGGACGCCGGCCGGATAATTAACGCCTATAACGCCAAGCTCCCCGAGCGCGGCCCGGCGACCGGCCTCGCCTTCGATTACAAGAGCCTCGAGAGACAACTACAGGATCCCCTGGCCAATACGGCCGATGCGGCGAACAAGACCCAGCAGAAGATGACGGAGATCAAGAGCGAGCTTCCGAGCGCCACCCGGGAAGTGGAGGCCCAGCGGAAGGAATGGGAGCGCATCAACTCTCAGGCGGAGGAGCACCTGAAGAAGCTTGAGCGCATCAAGTACGCCATGCGGGAATGGGGATTCAAGATGGAGGGCATCAACCCGGAGGCCGAAGGAGCGTACGCACCCGGCTACTAAGGAGCGGAACGAGATGGCGACCTACATCAAGGACGTCACCAACCGCGTCGATTTCGACGTGAAGCCGATCTGGAAGGACCGATGGCGATACCGCTTGGACCACATCGGCTCGGACATCGGCGTGCTGGGAGAGGGAGTGGTAAGCCAGCGTTTCATTTTGCCCGGGAACGCCGGCAAGAAGATGACCCTCTTCTGCCCCCTGGTGACGGCGACCCAGCTGGCCCTTTTGATCCTGATGGCCAATTACAGCACCGGCCCCCTCGAAGTGAAGCCAGAGGACGCGGCGACAACCTACAGCGCCATTTTCTCGGCGGAGAACCCCATCGTCATCGAGCAGCACGCCGGCGAATTCCCTGACGAGGATAAGGAGACGGTCGGCGCCCCCTACGATCGCTACAAGGCGACCCTGAACCTCATCGTCGTCTAGCCCGAGGAGCCCATGGCGAAGCCCATCACGATACAGCAGGAGGTCGCCTTTGATGACGGCGGCCCGGGAGGCACCGTGCAGGCCCGGCGCTGGTCGGTAACCCAGCGAGCCGGCACCTTGCCGCGGACCTTCTCCCTCGAGACGGCAGGAACACCGCCGGCGGACATCGAGACCTTCACGATACGGGTAGGCATGAACGGGAGCACCCTGGTGCCCCTGATCGTGGACGCCGTGCCCCGAGTGCAGGCCGGCGAGTGGCGGCAAGGCGAATACGGGACCTCCATCACCGGGAGCGACGGAGCCGAGCGGATCGTGAACCTGGCGCCGAGCAAGACCCTGATCTTCCTGGCCCGGGAATTCATCGACAAGGCGGCCAAGGGATATGAGTGGCGCCTCAACAGCGACACGCAGCGGATCGAAGGATACATGGAATACCAGGGACACACCTTCTCCTGGCCGCTGCGGATAGACGAGATCCCGAAGGAGACCGAGAAAGACGGAACATTCACCACCGTGGTGGTCGAGAACTGCCGAGACGAGATCCTGCTGTACCTGGCCCAGGAGCTCGGCATCGGCCTCCACAACGGGACCCCCAGGACCCCATTTAGAGGCGCCTACGTTATCGAGGACAGCCGCACCTACTTTGACGCCTTCAGGGACCTGACCTCCGTCTGGAACCCGCTCCTGGCCATGCAGAACGAGCAGGGAGCCTGGGCCCTCTACATTCTCGACGTCGAGGACGTCCAGGAGGCGCCCTACGACTTCACCCTCCAGCAGCACATGCTGACCGTCTACGGCATCCAGCGGAGCAACGAGGATCTCGTGAACCTTTGCACCGTGACCGGAGCGGCGAAGGATGACCCCCAGACCCCCAGCGCCCTCTTCATGCCCCCGCGAGCCCGGGAGCCGATGGAGATGGATGTCACCTATACCGTGGAGCGCGAGATCGCAACGGACCCGGCAACCGGGAAGGAACTGCCGAACTGCCCCACCTGGGTAGACCACAACCTGACCCGCATCACGAAGGAATACGCGCAGGACCCGGCCGACGCGTACAACCGGATCTTGGTGAGGGAGACCGTTCTGGTCTTCGGATCCTGGGAAGGCGGCGAGAACCTCGTCAGCAAGCGGATAACCGAATACCGCTACCTGGACTACACCGCGGCCGTCGCGGAGGACCAGGAGGAATGGCAGCGCGTCATCCTGCCCGGCACGACCCTGCCGACATTCACCAAGGTCCGGACCCGCAAGACCAACTACGGCGACTACGTGGACTTTTGCGGCGAAGTTGAGCGCCTCGAGACCGAGGAAGGTTTTTGTGTCTACGATTGGAGTGAAGTGGGCGGCCAGGGCATGCGCCTGAACCCCCAAGAGATCGACATAGCGAACAAGAACAAGACCATCGACCTGAACACCATCAGCGGCCAGAGTTTTCTGTGGACCACCATCCGCCGGAAGCACATCCGATACGAGACCGAGGACTACCAGCGAGTACGGCGAGACACGATCACCTGGAACAACCTGGATGGCTCCGTGGATACCGATACGGAGTACATCCCGATCGATTACAAGCAACGCCCGAACAAGGGCAAAAGCATCCCGGCCTCCACCTGGAAGTACGAGGACCAGACGAGCATCGCCCTGAGCGGCCGGAGGCCTCGCGTCCAGATTTCCGTGCCGGACCTGAAGGAAGGCGAGGATGACGAGCTCGCCAACGAGCTCTGGGAACGAGTGAAGCGGAAAAGCGGAGCCGAGCAGATCGAGGCCCGGGTAGGCCTCCCGATCTGGCTGCCCGTCCTGATCGGCCAGCGGCTCAGCATCCAGGCCGCGGAATTCGAGGAATGGGACCCCGAGGCGGCAGCATTTACCGCCCGGAGCCTCCCGGGAGGGAGCTACTACGTCACCGGGACCCAGCACAGCTACGATTTCAGCGGCGACCAGGCCCGTCTGGTGACGGCCCTAACCATCAAGAGCGCCTACTAGCGGAGGAGGCCATGAGCACGACCCTCAACGAGTACAAGATCGACAGCGGCAACTATAAGCGATTGGACGGCGCCGGCGGCGAGAACCAATCCTGGCGGAACACCAACGGGACGCCCATCACAAGCGTCAACCCAAATGACGAGGGCAACCTTGTCGCCGGCCTCTATACGATCACCTTTGCAACCGGGAGCGTCGTGCCCGGCGTCAGCGCCACCGCCCTGATAGCGAGCGCGGACCCGAAGAACCCCAACATCAACACGAGCCCCGGCGTCGCTGTCGTCCTTGACGGGAGCACGCCGAACAAGGGCGTGATTCGCGGCCTTTCCATTGTTTTCTCGAGCTCCGGGAGCTTCAACGAGGGATGGTCCGGCAAGGTTTACACCGGCGCCTATTTCGTGAGCCCCAGCACCGAGACCCGCGTGACTGCCTTCGGAACCCAGGACGCCGGCGCCACGAGCGCGGCCCAGCGCCTCGCCATCCGGAACGACGGCGACACCATCGGGATCGACTGCAGCGTCAAGATCGTGAACAAGGCCCGGTTTAAGCACACCAACGGGACGCCCTTCACCAAGATGTACCAGCTGCAGCTGAACCCGACCGCCGACACCGACATGCTGGGCAAGGCCGTCACGTTCACGAACTACACGCCCGGGAGCCCCAAGACCATCGACATGCAGGTCGGCGGCACCGGATACACGATGGTCAACCTGAATACCGGCCAGAGCCACCCTGGCGGAGCGGCCCTCATCATCGACGGCGTCACGCCTTACAAATTCAACGACGGCACCAAATACCAGGGCGTCGTGATCATTCTCGACACGAGCATCGTTGATAACACGCCGACCGCCACGATCTACGTGAGCGACGGCGCCCAATTCGTGGAGATCGCCCCGGACGTTTCCGGCGTCCCCGGGACCTGGCAGGCCGGCACGACGGAGCTCGTCCTGACCGAGGATGGAGGGAGCAACCCGGGAGAGATCGGCGTGGGAGACACCGCCTTCTACCACATTCACTTTAAGAGCGGAGGAGCGGCGACGCCCGTCCTGAACATGCGGCTCTGGGCGGCCATCTACCAGGCGAAGGGAGTCTAACTATGGCGAAGCAAGTGACGATCCAGGCCCCGAACTGGCGAATAATCCGAGGAATGATCGCCCGGCTAGGCGACGATGAGGACGCCGAAGGCCACCAGGCCGCTGCCAGCTACACCTGCGACGACAACACGGACACGATACTGCTCGTGCCGGCCCATTGTTACCAAGTGATGGAGGCCGACCACAAGGCCTGGAAAGGGAGAGCCCTTTTTGACATTTCGCTTTCCGCGATCCCCCGGAATTCGTACATCCAGAGCGCCATCTTGATCACGCGGCGGAAGGCCTGGCACACGCAGCTGAAGGCAGACGGCGTGGCCGAGATCACCGCCCTGACCATGGCATTTTACAAGGCGGAGGCCAAGCCATGGACCATGGCGGCGACCTTCCCCAAATACGACGGGACCAACGCCTGGGCAGGCTGCGGCATGTACCCGAACCAGGACTACTACGCGGCGTCGGCGATCCGGACCGACGAGATAACGAAGGCCAGCTTCACAGCTGACAGTTTTCAGGAATTCGACCTCACGGCCTACGCCCGGGAATGCATGAACCGGGACGACCAGAAGATGTTGATGGTTTGGAAGCCGGAAGAGGCCTTCGAGGCGAGCACCTTGTACGGCCGCTGGTTTTTAGACGGCTCGAACAGCGACGTGCTCGAGTATTACGGCCCCCTGGCCTACCAGGACGTCAACTGGCGCCCCCACCTTCTTGTGACTTACACCGAGCCCCTGGCCTTTTTCGCAAGCCAGAGCGACGGCACGATTGACGAGGCACGCGAGCTCTTCCTCGGCGCCGGCCAGATGCGGATAGGAAGCGTCGTCCACAGCGACACCGAGATCACCTACCAGGAGAGCCCGGCCAAGATCTGGGTAAAGAACCAGCTGGCCGACACGATCATGCGGAGCGTGGAAGTGCTGAGCCCCCCGAATTGGGCAACGCAGCCGGACCCGGATGACGCCAACGTCGGGAACGGCACCTGCTCAGACGTTTCGACATCCCAGACCCTGACGATAGACGAGCAATGGAAGGTGCAATTCACAAGCTCGACCGCCTTCACCGTCTACAGGGACACCGGGACCGGCGACGTGCCCGGCGGGACCCAGACCTGGACCCAGGACGGCACCGGCACGGTCGGGACCCTCTACTCGAGCGGGACCCGCGGGATCTCATTTACCATCACGCAGGGCAATCCGCAGTTTTCGAGCGGAGACAAGTTCTACTGGCGGACGTACCAGGACTACAGCATCAGCGGAGCGGCCACCGACGCCGACACGCTCCTGCAGCTGAGCAAGGATAGCAGCGGGACCCCGGACGGAAACTGGTACCACGCCCGGACCGCCATGACCACCCTGACCCAGGCTGTGGTAAGCGACGCCACCCTCCCGGTAGCCCTGGCTAAATACTTCAACCCGGCCAACAAGGTGAAGATATACCACCGCGGCACGAGGACCTGGAGCAGCGAGTACACCGTCCAGAGCGTCAACCGCGAAACGAACGAGATCGAGCTAAACGCGGCGATCAGCGCGGACCAGGGCGATTGGGTACACGCGGTCGTCCCGAACTTCGGCGACATTAATGCATCGGGAACAAAGGCCTTCTGGGTGCGCGGGATGAGCTTCACCGACACCGAGAAGGAAGAGAAATACCAATACCTGAAGGCCCGAGAGAACATCTAGGAAAGAGACCCCCATGGCCCTGTTCGTAGACGATTTCAACGATGCGAGCATCAACGGAGCCTGGACCGTAGCGACCGACACCGGCGGATCGATCACCGAGCCCTCCGGCACGAACCTTGTGGTCGCCTCGGGATCGGCGACCGTGGACGCCACGGCGACATCCCCGTGCTGGGCGTACCAAGCGATTTCCGGCGATTTCGACGCCTATTGCAAGATGGTGGTCCCGAGCCAGCTTGACGCGAATTACGAGCGAGCCGGCATGATCGTCGGGATGAGCGGCAACAAGTGGATCGCCATCATGAGGATTTACGACGGCGGACACCGGGTTTCCGCACGCAGCTGGACCGTCGGAGGCAGCCTGACGGAAGCCTACTTTGGACAGATGTGCGCGAACATCCAGACGATCTGGCTCCGGATTAAGAGAGCCGGAACGACTTTCTCCATGTTCTGGGCGGACACGAAGCCCGTTCAGGAATCCGACTGGAAACAGCTGACGCCCTCGAGCCAGAACAGCGATGGAGGGACCGTCAATATCGGCCTCTTTGCGAACCACCCGAGCGGCGCCCAATTCACAACCAACTTTGATTATTTTGCGATCTGGCCCGATTCAGGCAGGATTCCCGCCAAGCCGAGCATCACGATTGATGGGCTCGCAAACAATAGCGTGACCCTGCACGGCTCCGCCTTCGTGGGCGAGACCGCGACGATTGACACGCATTACGGCACCGAGTGGCAGATTGACTACGCAGCCGGCGACTTTTCGCACCCCCTCTACGACTCCGGCTGCGACACGACGAATAAGACGCAAACCACCGTCAAGATCCTGGCATCCAGCTACCAATGCAAGGCGAGATGCCGATACCAGGACACGGGAGGCAGGACCAGCTGGTCAGAATGGTCGGACCCGGTAACCTTCTACCCGGCGCCGGACCTGACCAAAGAGTTCTGCCTGGCGACCGACCCCCTGAAGATTGACGCCGACTTAGTCAACTTCCCCGTGATGGTCCGCCTGGCATCCGACGCGGGCATCCCGGCGGAGGACCTGACGGCGATCTTTGACGAGCTAAAATGCCCGGCAGCCGTCAATGACGACTTCACCGGAACCAACGGAGACCCGCCGAACACCGACAGGTGGTGGATTTTCTCCGGCGCCCCGCAGATCCAGAGCAACAAGCTCAGGGAGCAATGCACGTCCTCGGTGTTGGCCGCCGCGGTAATAAGCACTTACTGGCTGCGCGGCGACTTCGACATTCAAATCGATTTCACCTTGACGACCGGCCCGAGCACCGACGCCTGGGCGTTTCAATTCGGCCTCGATACCGACGATAACAACCTCTACTACATGACGAGGCGCTACACCGAATCGACCCAGAAATACGTTTTTTATTATTTC
>Ga0335070_10007191_pt1 | contig 13066 bp, 8 predicted proteins | sample Lox_Sample_13_FD_206722 | JGI IMG/M metagenome (GOLD analysis project Ga0335070, IMG submission 206722) | Soil microbial communities from Loxahatchee National Wildlife Refuge, Florida, United States - Lox_Sample_1.3 | ecosystem: Environmental > Terrestrial > Soil > Wetlands | place: USA: Florida...
GCCGAAGGGGTCTTCTCGCCCGCTTCAGCCGCGTTCGCGAGGTGCTTCAACGGGAATGGCTCTACGAGGATCTCAAGGGCGGCCTCACCACCGCCCAGGTGGACCTCACCTTCCCCCATCGCCTCTACCTCTTTTCCCGGCGCTACCTGGAGCTGGAACTTCCCTGCCCCTTCCTGGAGGACGGTGCCTGCTCCTTCCATCCCTATCGGCCGACCACGTGTCGGCAGTACGTCGTCACCTCACCTACGAGCCGGTGCGTGAATCCTTTCATCGAGAACGCGCAGCGTCTGCCTGTGGATCTCGACGTGCCCGACCTGCTTGCCGAAGTGGCGTCCGAGCTTCTTGAGGAGCCGCCGCAACTCGTGGTTCTCAGCCTCGCTCCGGAGTGGGCCGCCCAGCACGAGGGCCTGGCTCGCCTGCGGTGGCCGCGGGGAGAGGTGATGGGGCGGCTGAAGGAGAAGGCAGGGGGATTCCTTTGAGCCTCAAAGGGGGAGAGTGCTCGCGCTCAAGGAGGCACCCGCCCCGCGGGCATTGGCATGCCTTCGCCCTTGACACCAGCGGTATACTATCTCACTATGGTTTCTCCAAGAGGCGGGAGTCGATCCCATGGATTCACATCAGGATATGGCGTTTGCTCTAATCCAGAAACTCATCGAATACGAAGAGACGCTGAGTCAGCTGTATGCTCCCTGCGCCGAGCGCTTTCCTCAACACCAGGATCTCTGGTCGCGCCTCTCCTCCGACGAACGCTCCCATGGGGAGATCCTTCGTGTTCTCTACGGAAAGTGCCAGAAAAAATCCTTGGTGATCACCCAGCGGCGGTTCTCGCCCCAGGCCGTAGGTACCGCACTCGCCTACGTGAGGGGTCTCATCACTCAGATGCGCGCGGGGAAGATCTCTTACCCGAGGGCGCTCTCTCTGGCAAGAGACATCGAGAGCTCCGTGATCGAGAAGAGATTTTATGAGGTGTTCTCCGGGGAAGCCGAGGAAGTAAAGAAGGCTTTTCATACCCTTGAGATGGACACTCAGGAGCATCGGGATCGACTCGCGGCAGTGGCCGCCCATAGCCACTGACCGGGAGCTGGGTCCGCGCCCTCACGGGCGGGTGAATTAGAATCCTATGGACGGCTGGTCCGGTTCCATCCTCCACATCGACCTGTCCACCTGGACCTATCGCCTGGAGCACCCGGCCCCTGCCACCTACCGCGCCTGGATCGGGGGCAAGGGTCTCGCCGGTCTCTTCCTCTATCCCCACATAACGCGCTCCTGGAACGATCCTGAGCTGCCCCTTATCTTCATGGCCGGGCCCCTTGTCGGCACCGCCTCGCCCACCTCGGGGCGGATGTGCATCATGAGCCGCTCGCCTCTCACCGGCGCGGTCGGCGATGCTTCAGTCGGGGGAAGTCTCGGCACGCAGCTCAAACGCGCGGGGTTGGATGGTCTTCTCATCAGCGGGCGGAGCGAGCGGCTCTGCGGTATCGAGATCGTCGACCACCAGGTGATGATCGGCGAGGCGGAAGCCCTCCGCGGCGTGGGCACCGGCTCCCTTCGCGTGCACCTCAAGGGGAAGGGTGGTGTCGCCTGCGTCGGGCCGGCTGCCGAGGTGGGGGTACTCTTCGCCAGCATTATGGTGGACGGGAGCTATGCCGCCGGGCGCGGCGGCCTGGGACTCCTCTTCGCCGCCAAGAACCTCAAGTATCTCACCGTGAAAGGCGGCGGCCGCGTCTCGGTCCGTGATCCGAGGGAGCTGAAAAAGGCACGGGAGGACGTGTTTCGTCAGGTGGCAGCGAGTCCGGTCCTCCTCGGCGAGCACGGGATCGCCAACTACGGGACCGGAGCCCTCTATGATCTCATGGACAGCCGCCAGATGATGCCCACGGCCAACTTCCGCAGGACTCGCTTCGACCGGGCCGCCGCCGTTAACGCCGCCGCCTTTCGCCGGCACTACCTCCCGAGGCGGGCCGGGTGCAAGGGCTGCCACATCCTTTGTAAGAAGGTGGGGCGGGACGGCACCCACATCCCCGAATTCGAGACCATGTCCCATTTCAGTGCCCTCCTCGAGCACGACCGCATCGAAACGATCGCCCGCGCCAATGCCCTCTGTAACGATCTCGGCATGGATACCATCTCGGCCGCCTCCACCCTCGCGTGCTATGCCGAGATCTCCGGCGAGCGGCTCTCGGGGCCGCGGATTCTCTCCCTCCTGGAGGAGATCGGCCGTGGACGGGGCCTGGGGCCGGAACTCGGGCAGGGATCCTCCCGCTACGCCCAGATGAGGGGCCGTCCGGAGCTCTCCATGTCCGTGAAGGGCCAGGAGCTCCCGGCCTACGATCCCCGCGGCGCCTACGGTATGGCCCTGGGATATGTAACCTCCACGCGGGGTGCCTGCCATTTGCGCGCCTATCCCATCAGCCATGAGATCTTGCGGAAGCCGGTGGCGACCGATCGCCTCTCCTTCGCCGGCAAGGCGAGGATCATCAAGATCGCCGAAGATCTGAACGCCGTGGTGGACTCCCTCACTGCCTGCAAGTTCGTCTTCTTCGCGAGCGGCCTCGAGGAGTACGCCCGGATCTACGGCGCCGTCACCGGCATGGAGACAACGGCGCAAGATCTGCTCGGGGCCGGCGAGCGCATCTACTACCGTGAACGGATGATGAACGCCCTGAACGGCTTCTCCAGCGCCGAGGACGACCTCCCGGCCCGATTCTTCGTCGAGGGGGCAAGCTCTACCGGCGCTCTGAGCCGCGAAGAGTTCCTGGCCACCCGGGCCGGCTACTACCGTATCCGCGGCCTCGACCCCCGCGGCGGGCCCACGGGAGAAAAGGCGGCGGAGCTCGGCCTCGCGTGGGAGGAGCAGTAGATCGTAATGAAGCAGCTCCTCGACAAGTACGCGAGGAAACTCGTCGCCGCCGGGCTCGCCGAGGAGGGTTCACCCCTCCTCGGCGGCCTCGATGTGGAACTCCTCTGGAATCGGTCCGATCCCGCCTGCGCCGAGTTGGAGAAACTCTTTCAGGGCCTCGCCATTAACTCTCTCCTCTTCGCCCAGCCGGCCGAGCCCTATCGCTCCCTCATCGACCACGTCGCCCGGCACACGGCCAGCGCCATCCGTCCGAGCGATTCGGAAACGCGCACCTTCATGCACGAGGTCCCCGTCATCCACGCCTTCGAGGGCGATGCGCTGATCGCGGCTCTCCGGAGAAGGAGGAGCGTCGTCATTCCCGGGCACGGCATTGTCGCCTGGGGTACGGTCAGTCCGGAGCAGGCCTTCGTCTCCTTCAGCTCAGTCTGCTTTGCGTGCTTCGTCAAGTTCTTTGCCGATTACCTCGCCCACCTGAGGGCCGGCCGGGTCTCCGATAAGGAGCGGGGTGTGCTCGACGCCGCGGTGGCCCGGCTTGCCCCCTTGCCCCAAGAGCCGCCTGCCCTCATGGCAGGGCCCTTTGCCTCGGAAGCACAGGTTCGTCGAGCCGTGAGCGAGGCCGGAAGGCTTACTGTGGAGCACCGCCTTGTCGACTCCTTCTTCGGCAACATCTCTTACCGTTTGGGAAACACCCTCTACATAAGCCAGACCGGCTCCTCCCTGGACGAACTCGAGGGGTGTATCGATCCCTGTCCCCTGGACGGCTCGAGCTGTACCGCCATCACCGCCTCAAGCGAGTTCGTCGCCCACCGCGAGCTTGTGCTCTGCACCGGAATGAACGCCGTCCTCCATGGCCACCCGAAGTTCGCCGTGGTGCTATCCATGGACTGCGACCGGCGCCATTGCGGGGCGCGGGAGGCATGCCATACCAGGTGTCTGGAGAAGCGCTTGGTGGGCGATGTTCCCATCGTCTCCGGAGAAGTGGGCACCGGTCCCTTCGGTTTGTGCCACACCGTGCCCGCTGCCATGGCGGAACGGCGCGGGGTCATCGTGTATGGCCACGGGGTCTTCACCATCGGTCGGCACGACTTCAACGAGGCCCTAGCCCACCTCCTCGCCGTGGAGCGCATGTGCCGCGAGGAGTATCTCCGGCGGGCCGACTAGTGACCCCCCTCATCTCGCGGCCTTCGTCTTCACCCCCCGAGTCAAGATCGCGGCTGGAAGCCGCTCCCACGAGAAAATAGTGCTTCCCCATGGAAGCCGCTCACGCGGGCTCGCCCCTCCTCCGACCTGGTCTCATGGGTGCCGCAGTTGGCTCTTGCCTCGCGTCCCGTCATTGTGATATAGAATGTTGACAAATCTCGTTAATTTTGACCGATTCGTTTTCAGGCTGTGTTCATCCTTGTCCGACGGTACCCGTAGTGCCGTCTGTTTCACGTGTGGTTCTGATTTCCCGTTGTCGCAGAAATCGCCTTGTCCAGCAAGGAGGGTACACGCCCCAGCGGATCCGGAACTCGGAGTGAACTCCTTCAGCGTGGAAGCTTGTTCAACTTTGTTGAGTCGCTCTTGCGAGTGGTAGGAGTGTTATGATGTAACCATCACCATCTCCTTGCTGTTTCCTTCCGAGAGGAATTTGCAATGGAGTACAACGCCGCCTTACCCTCTCTGTTACCCTATCTCGATTCCGCCGGGGCTCCTTTGTTGTTACGGCTTGCTCTGACGACGGAAGACCCTGCTCTCCTGGAGCGGCTGCCTTACCCCTTTCAGGTCATCCTGGATTCCGACCCCCTCACGCGCCTCTACGAGGCCCATGTGTCGAGCGATGGCGAAGCCGCGCTCACCCGCCTCTTCCTTCTCGTCCAGAGGGACCAGTACCGGATCAGTGCGCAGGACCTGTGGCCGTTAACCAACAGGACCGTTGACGACTTCTGGCAAGAGACCCTGTCGGCCTACCAGGGCCAGAGGCGCTGGAGAAGACCTCTCCTCCTGCGCGGCCAAATCGACGGCGCTGGGCGGCTTGTCCCCTGCAGGCCACTCTTGTTCTGCAAGCCCATGGGCTCCTTCTTTCACGTCCCCTGCCCAACGTGCGGGCAGGAACTGGACCTTTGCACCGACGATCAGCTTCTCACCCAGGTTGGCCTCAGCCCTTATTCCACCTCGTTGAGGCGGTACCTCTTCTGCCCCCTCTGCGTCGCCGGTGGGGAGACCCCCGCGTTCTATGTCTACGCGCGGACAGGGGAGACCTCTCCTCTCCTCAAGGATCGTCACGAGCTGTTTCAGGCCTTCAACCGCCTCATCCATAATCCGAACCCCGGAACCGGCCTCCCGTGCCCAGCATGCGCTGAGGAGGGAGGATGTTACGGGGCCGAGCAGCGGGCCCGCGCCAACCTCGTTCCCTTCTCCTTCTACCCGTTCTATCTCCTCGCCTTTGAGGCCGCAAGCCTCCCGGCTCTCGACTTTGCCGGCCTCCTTGCCGGCGCCACTCCTGAGCAACTTGAGGCCGCGCTCGCGACACGGGGCGAGGAGGGACGGGTGCGTTGCTTGCGGAGGCTGGGGGAACAAATGGGCGAGGGGAGTTCCTCCCTCTTCGCCGGCGAGGAGCGGTGGTTTCTCGAGGTCCTCTATCTTAAGCTTTCCTTGCTTGGCCACCTGGCTCGGTTTGTCTTCTCGGATGTCCTCGCCGCCAAGCGCCCCGATCTTGGTTTTCCCATGGATCAGGTCTGGGTTGAGCTCTCAGCCGTCGAGGGACTGCTCCCCTCCTTCTGGAACTTCCGCGCTGGGCCGCTCGCTCTCTTGGTAAACCAGCCAGAGATGCCACAGGCTCCGCCGGCCTCCCGGCTTCACCTTCTCGGTCTTGGCTGGATGGCCGTGCTCCTGACCAACAGCGGCCAGAATGTGGCCCAGGTGTACCGCGCTCTGAGCGAGGAGATGGCGGCAACGAGATCTGCCGACTCTCCTCTTCCTACCGCCAGAATCTTCGCTGCGGAAAACATCTTCTGGAACCCCCCGACCAGAACGGTGCGTGATGAATTTCGGCCGCTTTGGGAGAAGGCCCTGGGTCTCGGGTGGTCGCTTCTCAGGGCGGCTATTGGCTCGGACCCGCCGTGGTCGAAGGAAACCTTCTTGGCCCAAGTGGACGAACTCAGGCGGAAGGTTCGAGCGGGACTCTTCCAGGCGCAAGGCCTGCCTACCGAGGAGACCGACGGGGCGGTCCACCAGATTCTGGTGGGAATCAGCCGTAGATGGGCTCCCGTGCTCGAGCGTGCGGCGATTGCAGCGGCGAAACCGGTGGCCAAACCAGGACCCGACAAGAAGAAGGTAGTGGAGGAGATCCCTGGGACTGTCATGACCTCCCCGGAGGAGCGGGCCAAGTCCGCCACTTCGCCCAGGGCGGAGGCGTCGCCGAAACCGGCGAAGGAGGCGCCGCAGCCGCCCCCGAGGCCTCCCGCCAAGCCCAAAGCTGAAGAGGAGGAGATCCCCGCTACCGTCATGATCTCCCCGGAGGCTCTCGCCAAGCTCGCCACTCCGCCCAAGGCGGAGACGCCGCCAAAACCGGCGAAGGGGGCACCGCCGCCCGCACCGCAGCCGCCCCCGAGGCCTCCGGCCAAGCCCAAAGCTGAAGAGGAGGAGATCCCCGCTACCGTCATGATCTCCCCGGAGGCTCTCGCCAAGCTCGCCACTCCGCCCAAGGCGGAGACGCCGCCAAAACCGGCGAAGGGGGCCCCGGGGCCCGCACCGCAGCCGCCCCCGAGGCCTCCCGCCAAGCCCAAAGCGGAAGAAGAGGAGATCCCCGCTACCGTTATGATCTCCCCGGAGGCTCTCGCCAAGCTCGCCACTCCGCCCAAGGCGGAGACGGCGCCGCGACCGGCGAAGGGGGCACCGCAGCCGCCCCCGAGGCCTCCCGCCAAGCCCAAAGCGGAAGAAGAGGAGATCCCCGCTACCGTCATGATCTCCCCCGGCGCCATGCCCAAGATGCCGGAACCTCCTCCAGGCTCAAGTCAGGCGCCGGGGGGAGCCCCGGAGAAGACTCCCGGCAAGAAAGCCAAAGAACCGCCGAGTGACGATTTTGTTCTTAAGACGGTCTTCATTTCTCCTGAAAAGCGCAAAGATAAGGATTCTAAAGAGGAACAATGATCAGAGCGATTCCCGTAGCAGAGGTGGTCGAGGAGGTGCGGAGCATCTACCGCGCCGATCCCTCCAGAGCCGAGACGGTCATCGAGAGGCACCTCCAAGAGCGTCTCAAGGACCTGGGGCCGACGGAGAGGATAGAGTTCCTGGCCCGGCTTATCCAGGCCTTCGCAGGGAAGGCGCCCGCGAGCGGAGCGGCGCCGGCTCTTCACCCACAAGTACTCTCGCGCCTCTTCTCCCTCTTCCTGGGTGAGCGGATCGGCGCGCTTGATCTTTCCTCCGCCGAGCTTCTCGACCGCTTGGCCCGCTCACTCAACACGGTATTCGAGCATCTGAACGAAATCGTCTCGGTGATCCACAGCACCCTTCTCGGCAGACGCTCGGAGCTGGAAACTATCCGCCAGATTATCGGAACCAACCTCCAGGGCGAGGGCGGCGGCACCTCCCTCGAGGGATATCTCGGGCAGATCCGTGAGGCCTTCCTCACGTCGCACCTCGCCTTTCAGCAAACGGCTCGTACCATCGTGGAGAAGATCCTCCGGGAACTGGACCCTGAGCACCTCGGCGATGAGGAGTCGGGAGGATTGAAGTTCGGACCTCTTCGGAAGGCTGGACTTTTCGATGCGTATCAGGAAAAATTCCAGAAGGTCCGGCAGTGGTTCGGCTCGGGACGGTTTACGGAGGAGATCCTGAGGGAATTCGAAAAGGCCTGTCAGAACCGATATGCAGCGAAAGGAGGATCACCGTCATGAGAAAGGTTGTCGTCACGCTCCTTGTGCCCATCGCCTCGTTCCTGCTCCTCTCCTGCGGGGGCAAACAGCCTCCGGTCACGCCGAAGATTGAGTTCGGCTACGAGAAGGGCGCTGTTCTCCTCCATCTGAAGGCCGATCCCCAACTCAACCTCTATCAGGGAAGCCCGCATACCCTTTCTCTCTGCATCTATCAACTGCGGGACCCGAACGGCTTCAATCAACTCGCCGCCGACCAGAACGGCCTCTACAAGCTCCTCGAGTGCAGCCGATTTGACGGTACCGTCGCCATGGCGACCAGGCTGGACGTGCAGCCTGGCCAGGAATCGAACCAGGTGCTGGACCGGGCCGAAGGTGCTGAATATGTGGGAGTTGTAGGCGGCTATTTCGCCCTCAACAAAGACAAGATCATCCGCCTTTTCCAGGTGCCCATCGTCGACGAAAAGCTCGGGTGGTTCTTTCCTGACATCGTCAAGAAGCCTGGAGTGTTGAAGATCGACCTCCTTCTGGGCCCGCAGGAAATCCAAGACGTGAGGGGGAAGAAGTGAGCATTCAGCGACCTCTCTTCTGGCATCAAGGGCTGCTCCTTCAGCCCCAGCACTTCCAGCTCGCGGATCTCTGTTCCCAGTCGCTCCTCGAGCCGGTGTACGCCTTCCTCGGGCCGCACTTTTGGGGTGTGGGGGAGCGGCAGATCCACGAGGCCGCCCTGGGAAATCGCTCCTTCGAGGTGCGGCGAGGCGAATTCCTCTTTCCCGATGGCACCTATGCCGTCTTTCCCGGGAACGCCGTGGTCGAGCCCCGCTCCTTTGATGACGCCTGGGTAGAGGGCGGAAAGCCCTTCACCGTCCTCGTCGGCCTCAAGCGCTGGAACGACGGGGGACAGAACGTCGCCGTCCTTGCCGGACCGCAGCGGACCGTGGATGTGACATCCCGGTTCGTCACCGCCGCCGACCCCGAGGAGGTTCCCGACCTCCATCAGAACGGCCCCACGGCGCAGGTCAAGCGGCTCCGCTACCTCCTCAAGATCTTCTGGGAGACGGAACGCGAGGAGCTCGGCGAATATGTGCTTATCCCCCTCGCTCAGCTCGAGCGGATGGGTGAGGAGATCAGGCTGTCCTCGCGGTTCGTCCCGCCCTCCCTCACCATCACCAGTTCGGAGATTCTTCTCGCCGTCATCAAGGAGATCCGCGACGCTGTCGCCGCCCGGGCCCATCAGCTGGAAGAGTATAAGCGGCAGCGGGGGGTGCACACCGCCGAGTTTGGCGCCCGAGATATGGTCTACCTCCTGGCCCTGCGGTCTCTCAATCGCTACGTCCCGCTTCTCTTCCACAGCACCGAGACCCGCCAGGTTCACCCGTGGAGCGTGTACGGGATGTTGCGCCAGTTGATCGGCGAGCTCTCCTCCTTTTCTACGACTATAGACCTCCTCGGGGAGCAAGAGGACGGAACTCCGCGCCTTCCCGCTTATGACCACTGGGACCTCTGGGGCTGTTTCGCCGCGGCTCAGGCCCTGATCACCCAACTCCTCGACGAGATCACCGCCGGTCCCGAATACGTGATCCTCCTTGCCTACGACGGCACCTACTTTGCCGCCGACCTGCCGCCCAAGGTTTTCGAGGGTCGGAATCGTTTCTACCTCGTTGTCGAGACCGAGGCGGACCCGAAGTTCGTGGTCCAGTCACTGACCACGACGGCCAAACTGAGCTCCCGGGAAGTCTTGCCCTTGCTCATCGCCCGGGCCCTCTCGGGCGCGGCGATAAAGCATCTTGACACACCGCCCCAGGAACTCCCCCGTCGAGCTCGTTCCGTGTACTTTCAGATCGACCACCATAGCGACCAGTGGGGTTACGTCCAGAAGGGCAACAACGTGGCGCTGTACTGGGACAACGCCCCTGAGGACCTGAAAGCCGAGATGATGGTGGTCGGGAGGTCTTCGTGATGCGTCTTTCTGACTGTTTCGTTGATCTCATCGCCTACATGTCTTACTTCGTGAAGAGCGTTGCCAAGAGGCAACCTCCCTATGACAAGGTGAGGGCCGACGTCCATCGGCTCCTCTCCCAAAGCCAGGAATGCGTCAAGGGGGGACTCGTGAGCGATGAGGAGTATCGGGAGGCTCATTTTGCCGTCTGCGCCTGGGTGGACGAGGCGATCCTCAGCTCGCCGTGGCAAGAGAAGGGCAAGTGGACGCGAGAACAGCTGCAGCGACTTCACTACCAGACCACCGACGCTGGCGAGGAGTTCTTCGAACGCCTGAACCGCCTCGGGCCGGCGCAGACGGGCGCGAGGGAGGTCTACTACCTTTGCCTGGCCATGGGGTTCGCGGGCCGTTACCATAACCAGGGGGACGAGTTCCTGCTCGAACAGCTCAAGACCTCGAACCTCAAGCTCCTGAGCGGGAGCTCCCTTGGTCTTCCCACCCTGGAGCGAGGTGAGCTCTTTCCCGAGGCCTACCCGCCTGACGCTCCCGCAGCCGCGCCCCAGAGAAGAACCGGCTTGTTCTCCGCCTTCACGCTGGCCTGCCTGGCCGGGCCGGTGGTGCTCTTTCTCGTTCTCTTCGTGATCTATCGATTTGCCCTGAGTGGCATCGGCGACAACATCTTGAGCAGGATACCGTAAATGAAGTCCATGATCGGAAAAATGCTGAAGGTTATCCTTGTGGCGACCCTGGCCGCCCTGGCCATCCTCCTCGTCTTCGGGATCGTCCTGGCGCTGAACTGGCCGTGGTGGGTGGGGTTTTTCGTTATCCTGGGCCTGGTGGGCATCGGCATTGGCGTCTTTTTCGTGAGAAAGATCCTCCGCCGCCGCCGAGAGCAGCAGTTCGTGGGAGAGATCGTCGCCCAGGACGAGCTCCGGGTGAAGGCCATGGCCGGCAAGGAGCGGCAGGAGCTGCAGCAGCTTCAGGAGCGTTGGAAAGAGGCCATGGACGCCCTTCGCCGGTCCCATCTCCGGAAGAAGGGAAACCCCCTCTACGTTCTCCCCTGGTATCTCGTCTTCGGCGAGAGCGGCTCCGGCAAGACGACGGCAATCCAGAGCGCCCGCCTCTCTTCCCCCTTTGCCGAGGTGAACCGCGCCTCCGGCATCTCGGGGACCAGGAACTGCGACTGGTGGTTCTTCGAGCAGGCCATTCTCCTGGACACGGCCGGAAGATACGCTATTCCCGTGGATGAGGGCCGCGACAAGGACGAGTGGCAGCACTTCCTGACCCTTCTCGCCAAGTACCGCAAGCGGGAGCCCTTGAACGGCCTCATCGTCTGCGTGCCGGCTGACAAGCTTCTCCAGGGGGGAGCGGAAACCCTCCAGGAAGAGGGCCGGGTCATCCGCCGGCGCTGCGACGAACTGATGCGCGTCCTCGGGGCCAAGTTCCCCGTCTTCGTCCTGGTGACCAAGTGCGATCTCGTCCAGGGGATGACTCAGTTTTGCGACCAACTCCCGGAGAAGCGGCTGGAGCAGGCCATGGGCGCCATCAACCAGGGCCTGTCCACCGAGGTGGCCGCCTTCACCAAGAACACCGTCGCCACCATCAGCGAGCGGCTCCGTGACCTTCGGCTCTTGCTCCTCCATCGCACCAAGGCCCAGGCCATTGATCCGGCCCTGCTCCTCTTTCCCGAAGAGTTCGAGAAGCTGGAGCCTGGTCTCGCCGCCTTCGTGAACGGCGCTTTCGAACAGAACCCGTACCAGGAGACGCCGTTCCTGCGCGGCCTCTTCTTCAGCAGCGGCCGCCAGGAGGGGACCCCCTACTCTCACTTCTTGAAGGCCCTTGATCTCATCGGCGAGCAGGAGACCTTGCCCGGGACCAACCGGGGTCTCTTCCTCCACGATTTCTTCGGCCGCATCCTCCCCAAGGATCGAGGGCTTTTTGCGCCCACCACGCGCGCCCTCGAGTGGAGCCGACTCACGAGGAACCTCGGTCTCGCCTCTTTCGTGGCTATCGTTATCGCCCTCTGCGGGCTCCTGAGCTTCTCTTTCGTAAAAAATTTAAGGACTCTGAGAGACGTCTCCAACGAATTCGCCAAACCACCGCTGCTCCAGGGCAAGGTGGTCGAGGATGTGATCACCATGGGGCGGTTCCAACAGGCGATCCTCCAGGTGGGCGAGCGGAACCGCAACTGGTGGGTGCCGCGCTTCGGCCTCAATGAGAGCCTGAAACTCGAGGGGGCGCTTAAGGATAAGTACTGCAATCAGTTCCGCTCCGGCTTTCTTGCCCCCTTCGATCAGCAACTCGCCACGACCATGGGGAGTTTCTCTCCAGGCACCCCGCCTGAGGTCGTCGGTCAGCACGTGGTCCATCTGGTGCGCCGGATCAACCTCCTCAAGGCGCGCTTGGAAGGGCAAGGCCTTGAGTCTCTCCGCACCAAGCCACAGCCGGGCTATGAGCCCATTGTCGCCCAGGCGGATCGGGCGGTCATCGCCGACGTTAAGGATCTCTTCGGCAAGCTCTATCTCTACTACCTGGCCTGGCGCCCGGACACCACTCAGATAAACAAGGAGATCGTGGAGCTCCAGAAGTGGCTCGTCCTCATCGTGACCAATAGAAGCCCGAATCTTCTCTGGACCGTCGCCTGGACCAACGGGCAGGAGGGGATCTCCCCGGTGACCCTGGCGAGCTTCTGGGAGGGCAGCGGCAACGCGCAGGAGCCGAGCCCTGTGGCCCCGGCCTTCACCGGCAGGGGTAAGACCCAGATCGATGCCATCCTCCAGGAGCTTGATAGCGCCCTTCCGGAGCCTGGCCCCCCCATGATCGCCAAGCAGAAGGCCGAGTTTCTCGCCTGGTATCGAAAGTCCTACTTCCAGGCCTGGCATGATTTTGCCGTCTCCTTCCCCAAGGGCGTCGGCAGGCTGGCGAACCGGGACGAGTGGAAGCAGATGGTCGGTACAATGGCCGCAGGCCAGGGCCCGTACCCCGCTCTGGTGGATGCCATGGTGCAGGAGCTGGACCCCTTTGTCGGCGAGGGTGAGCCGCCCGCCTGGGTGGGACCGCTCTTCCAGTTCCAGGATGTCAGGGCCCAGGCTTCGGAGCAGCAGGCCGCCGGCAAGGACGTGAGTGCCCTGGCCAAGGTCGCCCAGACAGGAAAGAAGATTGTCTCCGAGGTGGCCAAGGCGAAGAAGCAGTTTGAAAAGCTCACGGGTCAGTCGCCCGAGGCACAAATGGCGCAGGTGAAGGCGTACCAGGACTACCTGAAGGCCATCGCCGAGGTCGCGCCGGCGACGGCTTCCCGGAAGCTTGCGTACCAGATGGGCGCCCAGGTCTTCGGCGAAGATGCGCCGACAAGCAAGTCGCCTTTTTACGGCGCCCAGGGCGCGCTCCTCAAGATCAAGAGCCTCATGGGTACCG
>Ga0335070_10007193_pt1 | contig 13059 bp, 6 predicted proteins | sample Lox_Sample_13_FD_206722 | JGI IMG/M metagenome (GOLD analysis project Ga0335070, IMG submission 206722) | Soil microbial communities from Loxahatchee National Wildlife Refuge, Florida, United States - Lox_Sample_1.3 | ecosystem: Environmental > Terrestrial > Soil > Wetlands | place: USA: Florida...
CATCGTCGCGCAGAGCTCCGCGGGCAATCTCATGCGCTTCCTGCGGCCGGATCCCGCGAGCTTCGCCGGCCGCGGCGGCCCTTACTTGAAGCCCGATCCGGTGCGCCGGCGCGCGGCGCGACGGCGCTACGGCACGGATCGTCTTTGCGTCGGCGTCGCCTGGCACACCGGATCGCAGAATGCGGGCGCAAGCCGGAGTATCCCGTTGGCCTTGCTGGCGCCGCTGTTGCACCGCGACGGCGTGCGGCTCGTCAACCTGCAATATGGCGACCACAAGGCGGAGATCGCGGCTCTGGCGGCGAAGGGTATCGCGGTCTTCCAGGATCCAGCCGTCGATCAGCTGACCGATCTCGAAGGCTTCGCCGCGCAGGTGGCGGCGCTCGATCTTGTCGTCACCATCGACAACAGCACGGCCCATATGGCAGGCGCGCTCGGCGTGCCCTGTTGGGTGCTGCTGCCCCAGCCGCCGGAATGGCGCTGGCTGCTCGATCGCAGCGACTGCCTCTGGTGGCCCTCCTTGCAGCTCTTCCGCCAGGCCCGCCCCGGCGACTGGTCAGTGCCGCTCGCCGGGCTGCGGGCCGCTTTCGACAAATGGGCGGGCGATAGGATCAAGGCCAACGCTCGCTTCGGCGAGGCGCTGCAGGCCTTCGAAGCCGGTCGCCTCGCCGAAGCGCGAGCGCGGCTCGAAGCCTTGCTGCAGGACCTCCCGAGCCAAGCCTCGGCCTGGCAATTGCTCGGCGTGATCCTCAGCCGTTCGGAGCCGCCGGAAGCGGCACTCGATGCCCTGCGCCGCGCCGCTTCCTTGGCGCCGGACGATGCCCAGGCCGCAGAGAATCTCGGCAAGTTCCTCTCCTCGCAGAAGGTCTGGAGCGAAGCGGCCGAGCAACTGGCGCGCGCCCGGGCGATCGCGGGCGATCGGACCGGCCTCGCGGAGAAGGAGGCGGCGGCATTGACCGCGCTGCGGCGCTTCGCAGAGGCCGCCGATGCGCTCGCCTCTGCGCGCAAGCTGAAACCCGATGACGCCGGGCTCGCGCGCCGCCATGTCGGCCTGCTGCGCGATGCCGGGCGCTGGGAGGACGCGGCCAGCGCTGCCGAAGCGTGGCTGGCAGGCACGCCGGACGATCTCGAGATGCTGGCGCATCGGGTCGAGATCGAACGCAAGCGCAAACGGCCGGATGAGGCGCTCGCGGCGGCGCGACGCATGATCCTGCTCGAGGGCGGCCGGGCGGCGGGCCATATCGCGCTCGCCGTGTCGCTGGCCGATCTCGAACGCTGGGATGAGGCCGCGGAAGCGTGCCGCCGAGCCCTGGTGCTCGACCCGGAGAATGGCAACGCATCGGCCGTTCTCTGCGGCATCGAGATGCGTCTCGGTCATCCGGTCGAAGCGGAGCGTTGCGGACGCGCCGCCATTGCGCGAGAGCCCGGCAATGCCATCGGCCATTGGAATCTCGCCCATGCGCTCCTGACCAATGGCAATTACCGCGAGGGCTGGGCCGAGTATGAGTGGCGCTGGCGCACCGGCTTGCTCGACAAGGAGAAGCGCGACTGGCCCTGGCCCGAATGGCAAGGCGAACCGCTCCAGGGTCGAAGGCTGCTGGTCCATACGGAGCAGGGCTTCGGCGATGCGCTTCAATTCGTCCGCTTTTTGCCGATGCTGAAAGCCAGGGGCGCCACGTTGCTGCTCGAGGCGCAGCCGGAACTGGTGCCGCTCTTCGCCGGTCTCGAAGGTCCCGATCGCCTGATCGCGCGCGGCAGCCCGTTTCCGGCGGTGGATTTCCAGATTCCGCTGATGAGCCTGCCGCACCGTCTGGGACTCACGCTCGAGAACCTGCCAACGCCGGTTCCTTATCTGAAGGCGGATCGAGCCAGAGCCGCGCAATGGTCGAGCTGGCTGGCGGATCTGGCGCCGCCGCGGATCGGGCTTTGCTGGCAGGGCGGCCGCGGCCATGAGGTCGATCGCTGGCGGTCCGCCGCGCTCGCCGAGCTCGCGCCCCTGATCGAAGCGGCACCGGGCGCCTCTTTCCTGTCGCTACAGAAGCTGGATGACCGCGCCGAGATCGCGGCGTCCGGGATGGCAGCCCGGGTGCGCTCGGTCGCGGCCCAGCTCGGCGATTTCGCCGATACCGCAGGGCTCGTGGCGAATCTCGATCTCGTCATTGCCGTCGATACCGCGGTCGGGCATCTCGCCGGCGCGCTCGGTAAACCGGTCTGGCTGCTCCTGGCCCAGGCTGCGGATTTCCGCTGGCTCTGGAATCGGTCCGACAGTCCCTGGTACCCGCGCCACCGCCTGTTTCGTCAACAGCGCAGCGGCGATTGGCGCGATCCGGTGGCGCAGGCCACGGCCCAACTTCCAGGATTCCTCCCGGAAGTCCGGAATTCCAAGGCGTTCGGGGGCAAGACGCAAATCTGAAAAATTACGCTCAATTCTTTCTTAACCGGAACTGGCGTGAAGTCTCTCCTGGAGGCCTCCGCGGCCGTCGTGGGGACCGCTTGGGAAAAAGGTTTGGGAGAATGAGCGACCTCGAGCAATTGCGCCGGCGCGTCGAAGCGGCCGAGCGTCATTTCGGGAGCATGGGCGAGCAACAGGGGAAATACAGCGCTCGCCTGGTTCAATTGATGGATCAGATCGAGCGGCGCGCCGCCGAGCGGGAAAGCGAGCTCAGCCATTACATCGGCGAGCTGCAGCATTTGCGCCGCGATCATGATCAGGTGAAATCCATGCTGAAGACCCTGCTCGCCGCCATCGAGGCGGGGGGCGGCGATGCGGTCATGGCGGCGCTCCACGAGATGGATCGCAAGGCGAGCGCGTTGGTGGGCGAGGTGCCGGCCGGCGAGATGCCCCGCGCGGCCCGGGAACCGCAACAGGACGAGGCGGCTCTCGAAGCGACGGGCACGGAGGATCTCCAAAACGGATTCGAGGATGTGGCCGAGGAGGTCCTGGCGGCCGAAGAGGCCGAGCTGCCGGGCGAGGCCGAGATCGAAGCGGCCCCGGAACGGTTCGAGGACGTGACCCCGGGGACCCTCGCCGCGGAAGAGGCGCAGGAACAGACCACGGCGGTCGAGGACGAGATTTTCCCGGAAGCGCAGCCGGCGGCGGAGGCTGGAGCCCCGTCCGCGACGGCGGAATCGCCGGTGGCGGGCATCATCCAGCGCATTGGCCAATTGACGCGCGAGCTGGCGGAACAGCCGACGCCGGCGAAGACGCCCACGGCACCTGCCGAGCCGTCCAAACTGCGCCGCGCCGCTTCTTGAGATAAGACAGGGTTCCTGTTCGGAGAGAAGGCGGGCGCCGGCTCGACTGATTCCCGTCCGGTTTCTGCGGCGGCTTGTCGCAAGCCGCGCCGTCCGGACCGGGGTCACAAGCGGGTGAGGAGCGCTTACCTTTTGGAACGAGGGGCCTATTTCCGGCGTTTGGCTCGACCGGACTCGAAGCGCCGATGACAAGTTTTTGATTCAGAGCGGGCGGTCGATCAGAGGTTGACAGCCTTGACCGGATCACTGTTAGAAATCAGTAGCAAATCCGCGGCCCTCCGGGGGACGACGTCAATTCGGCATGGCGATCGGGGGGCGGGACCATCCGACCACTATGGCGCGATTTGGCGTAAGGGCTTGGCATGACCGATGACAGCACGTCGCCCGTGACGACCGGCCATATGGCGGTCGGCCGCGACGCAGGCAGCCGGATTACATTGGGGACGGAGCAACATAAGCAGCTCTTCTGCCGGATGCTGCTCGACTCTCACGATCCCTATAAGCCCGCCGTCATCGACTGGCCCAAACTGGACGAGAATGCCTTCGCCCGACTGACCGGCCTGCCGATCTGGGACATGGCGGTGCGTTTCGAGGGTGAAGCCTCCATGGCGGTCCTGACCTATGCCGCCACCGTTCAGGATCCGCTGCTGCGCGAAGCCATCACGATGGATGGTAACGAAGAGGCCCGGCATAAGCTGGTCCTCAGCAAGATGGTCGAGTTCTACGGGATCACGCTCGAGGCCGAGCCCCCTTATCTGCCGCCGGCCGATCCCGAACTCGCCTTCATGCAGACCGGCTATGGCGAATGTCTCGACAGTTTCTTCGCCTTCGGCCTGTTCGAGCTGGCGCGCCGGTCCGGCTTTTTCCCACTCGAGCTGATCGAAACCTTCGAACCGGTGATCCAGGAGGAATGCCGCCATATCCTGTTCTTCGTGAACTGGCGGGCCTGGCATCGCCGTCAGCTGCCCTGGCACCGGCGGGTCCTGTTCGATCTGCGCTGCATGCGCATCTTTGCCGGCCGTATCAAGGCCCGGATGGCGACCGCGAAAGATGTGGGCGGTAAAGAGAATTTCACCGCGACCAGCAGCAAGGCGATCAAGACCGACATTAAGGCCCGCGACCTGATGACCTTGTGCCTGTCGGAGAACGACCGGCGCATGGCGCGCTATGACAGCCGCCTGGCCCGCCCGCGGCTGGTGCCGGCGCTGGTTCGGATTGTCCTGAAATTCATGCGCTGAGCCGACCTCGGCCGGCACTGACGCCGCCGCCGCCTTCCGTTACACTCCCGCCCTCCCTCGACCCTCCGCCTCGATGCCGGCGGACGAGCGATCTTGTACAGGAGTGAGGCATGGCGAAGGAAGCGGTCGGAACCAGAAGCGGGGCGCAGACGCATGGATCGCGCTGGCAGTTCTGGATCGATCGCGGCGGCACCTTTACCGACGTCGTCGCGCGCCGTCCGGATGGCGGTCTCGTCACGCACAAGCTCCTGTCGGAGAATCCGGAGCGCTACCGCGACGCGGCGATCCAGGGCATCCGCGAGCTGCTGAAGCTCGAGGCCGCTCAGCCGATCCCGGCCGACGCCATCGCCGCGGTCAAGATGGGCACCACGGTCGGCACCAACGCGCTCCTGGAACGCAAGGGCGATCGAACGCTGCTGGTGGTGACCAAGGGCTTCGCCGACGCGCTGCGGATCGGCTATCAGAACCGCCCCGACATCTTCGCCCGCCGAATCGTCCTGCCCGAGCTGCTCTATGAGCGGGTGCTGGAGGTGGATGAGCGCGTCACCGCCGAAGGCGAGGTGATCCGGCCGCTCGATCTCCTGAACGCCCGGGCCGGCCTCGACGCGGCTTTTCGCGATGGCATCCGCGCGGTCGCGATCCTGCTGACCCATGGCTATCGCCATACCGAGCATGAGCGCCGGCTGGCCGATCTGGCGCGCGAGATCGGCTTCACGCAAATCTCGGTCAGTCACCGCGTCAGCCCGCTGATGAAGCTGGTGGGGCGCGGCGACACCACGGTGGTGGACGCCTATCTCTCGCCGCTGTTGCGCCGCTATGTGGACCGGGTCGCCTCGGAGCTGGGCGACGCGCGGCTCATGTTCATGCAGTCCAACGGGGGCTTGACCGACGCAAGGCTGTTCCAGGGCAAGGATTGCATCCTCTCAGGTCCCGCCGGCGGCATCGTCGGCGCGGTCGAGACCTCGCTGCAGGCGGGATTCGACCGGATCATCGGCTTCGATATGGGCGGTACCTCGACCGACGTGTCGCATTATGCGGGCGAATATGAGCGCGCCTTCGAGACGCAGGTGGCCGGCGTGCGCATGCGCGCCCCCATGATGCAGATCCACACCGTGGCGGCGGGCGGCGGCTCGATCCTCTTTTTCGACGGGGCGCGGTTCCGCGTGGGGCCGGAATCGGCGGGTGCGGATCCCGGACCCGCCTGCTACCGGCGCGGCGGTCCTCTCACCGTCACCGATTGCAACGTGATGCTGGGCAAGCTCCAGCCCGATTTCTTTCCGCGCATCTTCGGGCCGAACGGCGACCAGCCGCTCGATGCGGCGATCGTCAAGGTCAAGTTCGACGAGATGGCGGCCCGGATCGAGGCGGCCACCGGCATGAAGCGCACACCCGAGCAGGTGGCCGAGGGCTTCCTCACCATCGCGGTCGAGAACATGGCGAACGCGATCAAGGAGATCTCGATCCAGCGCGGCTATGACGTGACGCGCTACACGCTCTGCTGCTTCGGCGGCGCCGGCGGCCAGCATGCCTGCCTGGTGGCGGATGCGCTCGGCATGACGAGGATCTTCCTCCACCCCATGGCGGGCGTGCTCTCGGCTTACGGCATGGGGCTGGCCGATGTCCGCGTGATGCGCGAGGCGGCGATCGAGGCTCGGCTCGGTGAACAGGCGCTCAACGAGGCGGCGGCCAAACTCATTCACCTCGAGGCGCAGGCCCACAAGGAGATGCGCGAGCAGGGGTTGCCCGAGGCCGCGCTCTCCGCGATCCGGCGCGTGCATCTGCGCTATGAGGGCACCGACGCGGCGCTGGTGGTGACCCTGCCGGAGACCATGATGCCGGCAGCCAGCCTCATCGATGAAATCGTCGCGCGGTTCGAGGCGGCGCATCGCCAGCGTTACGGCTTCATCGTGCCTGACAAGGGCCATATCCTCGAGGCGGTGTCGGTCGAGGTCGTCGGCAAGACCGAAAGCGTCGCCGATCCCGTGATGGAGCCGCGCGCTCTCAAGCCCCAGCCCCGCTCCAAGGCCCGGGTCGCGATGCGCGCCGCCGGCACCGCGCATGACACGCGCCTGTTCGATCGCGCCGACCTTCAGCCGGGCGACAAGATCGCCGGCCCCGCCATCATCGTCGAGCCGATCGGCACCAATGTGATCGAGCCCGGCTGGCAGGCCGAGATGACGTCTCGCGGCCACCTCGTGCTGACCCGCATCGTGGCCCTCAAGCGGACCTCGGCGGTCGGCACCGAGGTCGATCCGGTCATGCTCGAGATCTTCAACAATCTCTTCATGTCGATCGCCGAGCAAATGGGCACGACGCTGGAGAAGACCAGTTATTCCGTCAACATCAAGGAGCGGCTCGATTTCTCCTGCGCGATTTTCGACCGCGAAGGCCAGCTTATCGCCAACGCGCCGCATATGCCGGTGCATCTGGGCTCGATGGGAGAGAGCATCCGCACCGTGATCCGCAGCCGCACCAAGACCATGGCGCCGGGCGACGTGTTCGTGCTGAACGCGCCTTATAACGGCGGCACCCATCTGCCGGACGTGACCGTGGTGACGCCGGTGTTCGAGCGAGAGGCGGGGGCAGCGAGGACCGCGGCGCCCCCCTCCCTAGCCCTCCCCCTCAAGGGGGGAGGGGATAAGAAATCAGAGGGGAGCGGTAACGTCGAAGCTAACGACCCCGAATCAAAATCCCGTCCCCCCTTGAGGGGGAGGGTTGGGGAGGGGGGTGAGACGTCCCTCGGTCAATCCGAAGAAAACCGCGTTCTCTTCTATGTCGCGAGCCGCGGCCATCACGCGGATATCGGCGGAATCACGCCGGGCTCCATGCCGCCCGACAGCCGCACCGTCGAGGAAGAGGGTGTCCTCATCGACGATTTCAAGCTGGTCGATCGCGGCCGCTTCCTCGAATCCCAGATGCGGATGTTGCTGTCGTCCGGCAAATATCCGGCGCGCAACCCGGATCAGAACATCGCCGACCTCCGCGCCCAGATCGCCGCGAACGAGAAGGGCGTGCAGGAGCTGAGGCGCATGGTCGCGATGTACGGGCTCGACGTGGTCTGGGCCTATATGGGCCATGTCCAGGACAATGCCGAGGAGCAGGTGCGCCGGGTTATTTCAGTATTGAAGGATGGGCGCTTCACCTATCCGCTCGACGATGGCAGCCAGATCACGGTCGCGATCAAGATCGACCATGCCACGCGCTCGGCCCGGATCGATTTCACCGGCACCAGCCCGCAGGCCAGGAGCAACTTCAACGCGCCCTCGGCCGTCTGCCGCGCGGCGGTGCTCTATGTCTTTCGCACCCTGGTCGACGACACCATCCCGATGAACGAGGGCTGTCTCAAGCCGCTCGAGGTCGTCATCCCCGAGGGCTCGATGCTCAATCCGCGCTACCCGGCGGCCGTGGTCGCGGGGAATGTCGAGACCTCGCAATGCATCACCGACACGCTCTATGGCGCGCTGGGCGTGCTGGCGGCGTCGCAGGGCACGATGAACAACTTCACCTTCGGCAACGACCGCTATCAATATTACGAGACCATCTGCGGCGGCTCCGGCGCCGGGCCCGATTTCGACGGCACCGACGCGGTCCACACCCACATGACCAACTCGCGCCTGACCGATCCCGAAGTGCTGGAGTGGCGCTTCCCGGTGATGGTGGAGAGCTTCGCCATCCGGCGCGGCTCGGGCGGCAAGGGCAAGCATCGCGGCGGCGATGGCGTGACGCGCAAGATCCGCTTCCGCGAGGCGATGACGGCGGCGATCCTCTCAGGCCACCGCAAGGTGCCGCCCTACGGCATGGCGGGCGGCGAACCGGGGGCCGTGGGGCGCAATTACGTCATCCGCGCCGATGGCAGCCATACCGAACTCGGTTCGACCGACCGAACCGAGATGAATCCGGGCGACATGTTCGTAATCGAGACGCCGGGTGGCGGTGGATTCGGAGAGGTCGGAGAAGCGCGAAAGGCGGCAGAATGAGGCTCGACCTGGCGTCCGAGGGCATCACGCTCCGCTTCATCGCGTAGTCCTGGGCGGTCGATGCGGGCCCCATCGGGCCAAATGTAAATTGCGGTTGACATATTACGCAAAATACGGTACAAGATTTCCAGTTTCAAGGTTTCTTCAAGTCCGGCGCGCCTCCTGGCGTGAAGCGAGCCGGATTGGCGCGCCTTCCGGCCGTGGCAGTGGGTGGGGCGTGGATAGGGCGAGGTGCCGAGGGCGGCGATGAATGGAGCTGCATGGACCATCTGCCACCCCAGGTACAGAGCCGGAGTGCCGCATGTTTCCGATCGCAATCGCTTGGCTTTGGATGGAACGAGGCTGGGCGATCTTCAAGGCGATTAAAGGGTGGGTTCGTCCGAAAGCGGAAGGGCGGCGGCATCTCCGCCGCCCTGCTGGACCCCTCGGACCTTTACTGGTCGAACTCGGTCAGCTTGGCTCCCTCCGGCGCCACAAAGATGGCGAGCAGCTTGGCGGGCTCTGTCTCGCTCGCATTCTCGCTCACGAGATGTTCGGCCCCGGGCGGTTCGAAGAAGACCTCCCCAGCGTGGTAGACCCTGGGCTCGCCGCCCTTGAGCTGGGAGCGGATCGAGCCCAAGAGGATATAGGCCGTCACCGAGCCGGCATGGTGATGAGCGTGGGATTTGCCGCCGGGCCCATACTCCACCAGGACCGTGGTGAGGCGCTGGCCGGGGAGATTCGGCAGCGGCTCGCTCGAGACCAGCGTGACCTTGTCGCCGCTCGCGTCACTCGCAAGGACGTCGGCGGCACTGGCGAGAGCCAAGCCGCCGCAGAGCGCCAATGCTGTCGCGAGTTTGCGGCCGGCGGAGATCGGAAGTTTGTTCATGGCGTGTCTCCTCGGGTTCGAAGCGAACTGCTTTACTTGTTGTGCTGAGCGACATTCGGAACCGTGCGCGAGGAGATCGCGATGCGGTTCCAACCGTTGATAGTGACAATCGCCATGGTGAGGTTCGCGAGATCCTCGTCGGAGAACTGGCGGCGCGCTTCCTCATAAACCTCGTCAGGCACATGGCCCTCGGTGATCAGGGTCAAGGCCTCGGTCCAGGCCAGCGCCGCGCGCTCGCGCTCGCTATAGACCGGCGATTCGCGCCAGGCGTCGAGCAGATAGAGACGCACTTCCGATTCGCCGGCCTTGCGCGCATCGGCCGTGTGCATCGCGAGGCAGAAGGCGCAGCCATTGATTTGCGAGGCCCGCGTCTTGATCAGCTCGAGCAGGGAATGCTCGAGCCCGCTCTTTTCGACAGCGTTGTGAAGGCCGAGCATCGCCTTGTAGGCGGCAGGAGCGGCTTTTGCGACATCCATTCTGGCGTTCATGAGGTTCTTCCTCCGGCTTTGAGAGCGCGTTCGGGTTCGGCGCAACCATTGCGCCTGTTGATGACGGGAGATGTAGAAGCGCATTGGCCTATTCGACAGGGCCAAGATCGATTAAAATCACTGGGCCATGAGCAGGGCGCCTAAGTCTTTGGATTGGGCGGGCATCCGCCTAAAGCGCCGGGGTGGCGGCCCGCTGCATCGGCAGATCTATGAGCGACTGCGAGCCGCGATCCTGGAGGGCAGCCTGCTCCCTGGCGCGCGGCTCTCCTCGAGCCGCAGCCTGGCGAGCCAGCTCGGCACCTCGCGCGGCACGGTCGAGCTCGCCTACGCGACGCTGGCGAGCGAAGGCTATATCGAGGCGCGCGCCGCCGCCGGCACGATCGTCGCGCCGACCCTGTCGCGACAACGCCCAGCCTCGCGCGGACGCCGGGCCGCACCCGTTCGGATCTTCAACGACCTCGCGATCGAAACCGCAAAGCCGAAGCCGTTCCAGTTGGGCCTGCCCGCGCTCGACCGGTTCCCGCGCAAGCTCTGGTCGCGGCTGACTGCGCGAAACGCGCGCCACCTGCCGGCCTCGGCGCTGACCTACCAGGATGCCGCCGGCCATCGGCCCTTGCGCGAGGCGATCGCCAACTATCTCGCGATCGCGCGCGGCCTCGCCTGCTCGAGCGATCAGATCTTCATCACGGCCGGCTATCAAGGCGCGCTCGGCCTCATCGCGCGCACGCTCTTGCGGCCGGGCGATCCGGTCTGGTTCGAAGATCCCGGCTATTTCCTGGCGCGCGAGGCGCTCACCCAGGCCGGCGCCGCGCTGGTGCCGTTGCCGGTGGACGGCGAGGGGATCGATGTCGGGGCCGGCAAGGCGCGTGCGCCCTGGGCGCGTTTCGCCGTGGTGACCCCGTCGCATCAGGCGCCGCTCGGGGTGACGCTCTCGCTCAATCGGCGGCTCGCCTTGCTCGCCTGGGCCGCAGAGGCCGGCGCCTGGGTGATCGAGGACGATTACGACAGCGAATATCGTTACCTCGGGCGCCCGCTGCCCGCGCTGAAGAGCCTCGATGAGGGCAGCCGCGTTCTCTATGTCGGAACCTTTAGCAAGGTGCTGCTGCCGGGTCTGCGGCTGGGTTATCTGGTCGTGCCCGTCCCGGAGATCGAGCGCTTCGACCGGGCGGCGGGACTGCTGATGCCGAGCCAGGGATTTCTCGATCAAATGACCGTCGCCGACTTCATGAGCGAGGGTCATTTCGCACGCCACATCCGGCGCATGCGCCAGCTCTATGCCGAGCGCCGCCGGGCGCTGGCCGCAGCGCTCGAGACCCGGCTCGGCGATCGCCTGCGCATCGAGCTTCAGGCGGGGGGCATGCATCTGATGGCCTGGCTGCAGCCCGGTTGCGACGACGAAGCGCTCGCTCAGCGCGCCTGGACCGAAGGTCTCGCGCCCTTTCCGCTGAGCCGCGCGGTGATCGAGACAAAACGGCCGCCGGCGCTGGGCTTGAGCTTCACCAACATCGCGGTCGAAGAAGCGCCTCGCGTCGCAGCGCGGCTGGCCGCCGTGCTTAAGGCAGATGGTTAATCGCGATCGGGGCTCGCGCCCCGCGTTAGCCCTTTGTTCAGGCCTCGCCCGCTAGGGTTGAGCTTGTGGCAAAATCCGGGCGGCCGCCCGGATCTGTCAATTCGTGCAGTTATTTCAAAGGCGTGGCTACCGGGGGTTGCAGCCGATGTCCAGCGTTCATGCGATCGACGAGAAGCCGTCCGCGATGCGCCGGCCGGGACCGACCAGGGCCGGCCATGTGATCGCGGTCTCAGGTTCGGCGGTAACGGCGATCCTCAGGCCCGACGCCGAAGGCGGGCGCATCGGCTCGATCGTGCGCATGCCGACCGGATCCTCCGACGTGTTCGGCATGGTCATCAGCCTCAAGATCGAAAACGCGCAGACCGACGCGACGTCCGTGGAAAAACATCTCGCCGAGATCCAGCTATTGGGCGAGTGCCTGCGCGACGACAAGGGCGCCTCGCGCGGATTCCAGCGCGGCGTCTCCGTCTATCCGGCTCTCGGCGCCGATCTTTTTGCCGCGACGCACGACGAGCTTGGCCTCGTCTATGCGCGACCCAAATCCGCCACTCTGCGGGTCGGCACGTTGCATCAGGATGCGACGCTGCCGGCCTTCGTCAGCACCGACGATCTGCTGGGCAAGCATTTCGCCGTGCTGGGCGTCACCGGCTCGGGCAAGTCCTGCGCGGTGGCGCTCATCCTGCGCGCGGTCCTCGATCAGAATCCGGGCGGCCATGTCGTGCTGCTGGATTCACACAACGAATATTCGACCGCGTTCGGCGATCAGGCGGAGCTGATCAGCCCGAGCAATCTCCAGCTCCCCTATTGGCTGCTGAACTTCGAGGAGATCGTGACGGTCTTCGCCAGCCGCAGCAGCGAGACGGTCGAAGCGGAGCATGCGGTGCTGAAGGCAGCCATCGTCGAGGCGAAGCGAAAATTCGCCGGCGCCGGCAAGGAGCTCGACTATGTCACCGTCGACACGCCGGTGCCCTACCGGCTGGGCGATGTGCTGCGCGCGATCGACGCCGCCATGGGCCGCCTCGAGAAGCCCGAGAACAATGCCGCCTATCTGCGCCTCAAGGCCCGCATCGAGGCGCTCGGCAACGACCGGCGCTTCGCCTTCATGTTTTCGGGCCTGACCGTGCGCGACAATCTGGTCGATATCCTGTCGCGCATCCTGCGCATGCCAGTCGAGCGCAAGCCCATCACCATCTTCGACATCTCCGGCGTTCCTTCCGAGATCACCGATGTGGTGGTTTCGGTGCTCTGCCGCACCCTGTTCGATTTCGCGCTCTGGAGCGACCGCAGCCGCGCCATGCCGATCCTGCTTGTCTGCGAGGAGGCGCATCGCTATGTGCCGCGCGACGATAGCCAGGCCTTCGGCCCGACCGGGCGCGTGATCGCCACGATCGCGCGCGAAGGCCGCAAATACGGCGTCGGGCTCTGCCTGGTGAGCCAGCGTCCGTCCGAGCTGTCGGCGACGATTCTGTCGCAGTGCAACTCGCTCTTCGCCTTGCGCATGAGCAACGAGCGCGATTGCAGCTTCGTGCGCAACGCGCTGCCGGATTCGGCCGTCGGATTGCTGGAAGCGCTGCCGGCGCTGCGCACCCGCGAGGCGATCGCGGTCGGCGAGGGCGTCACGGTCCCGATGCGCCTCGCCTTCGACGAGCTCGACCCGCAGTGGCGG
>Ga0335070_10007194_pt1 | contig 13058 bp, 14 predicted proteins | sample Lox_Sample_13_FD_206722 | JGI IMG/M metagenome (GOLD analysis project Ga0335070, IMG submission 206722) | Soil microbial communities from Loxahatchee National Wildlife Refuge, Florida, United States - Lox_Sample_1.3 | ecosystem: Environmental > Terrestrial > Soil > Wetlands | place: USA...
GCATTTCTGTTCGGCCTGGGAGGCAGCCTGCTTGCAGGGGCAATGACAACAATCGGGTTTTACGGCTATCCAATCTATCGCGCCGACTCTATGAAGAGGCAATTGGAAGACGAGCTGCCCTTTACTACTGGTTACATGGCAATTCTAAGTAGCGCAGGAGTGTCACCCGAAAACATCTTCAACTCAATAGCAAAACTTCCCGTGCCTCTTGCAGCTTCCTCGCAGGCAAAAGACATCGTAAGAGACGTCAACCTGTTCGGGACGGACGTAATCTCTGCGCTTGAAGAAGCGTCTAGTCGGACGCCTTCAGAACGGGACAAAGAAATGATGGAAGGGCTTATCTCGACGATTCGTTCTGGCAGCAACCTTTCCGTCTATCTGCGTGAGAAGTCAAGACAGTACATGAAGCTGAAGAGAGTTAGCCTCAAGAAATACTCTGACACCCTGTCGATACTCGCGGAGTTCTACGTCACCATCCTTTTGACTGGACCGCTAATGCTCGTTATCATGCTGACAGTGATGGCTATGCTTGGAGGCGGCGGATTAGGAATGTTGAGCCCTGACCTTCTGCTAAATTTGCTCACGTACGTAGGAATTCCCTTGGGGGCGATAGTGTTCCTGATCATTCTTGACGCATCATCACCAAAACGGTAATGAAAAATGCCCAGAGTAGAGTATAGACTGAAGAAAATCGCATGGATCGTCGCAGCAGCTTCAGCGGTAGCAATAGTGCTGATCGGTGTCCTATTGTTCTGGGGAACACCCGTGTTTGATGAAGCTGTCTTCTTTGCACTGATTGCTGCCGTTTCTCCTCCTGCAATTGTTACGTATGTTGATTTTAGTTGGAGAAGAGCTATCGACGAACGTCTTCCGGACCTTTTTAGGAGCATTGTTCAGGCTCAAGATACGGGTATGACGTTGCCTCAGGCGTTGGAGGAAGCTGCGAAAAGAGATTACGGTCCCCTCACTGCTGAACTGAGAAAGATGACGATGCAGATTTCTTGGGGAACGAGTTTTGAAGAAGCCCTATTGGCCATGGGAAAGCGCGTCGACACGGTATTGGTCCAGAGGACTGTCCCCTTGATTATTGAGGCAAGCCGTTCAGGAGGACGTGTTGAAAAAGTCTTTGATCCTATGGGAAAATTCATACAAACGACACTGTTGCTTGAGAAGGAGCGTCGAACGCAAACTAGGCCCTACATCGCCATTATCTATGTTGCTTTCTTTGTTTTTCTCTTCACGATAGTTTTGCTTTTCAAATCCTTCTTCATGACCGTGCAACAACTGCCGTCGCTTGGAACCGCGGTGATGTCGCCTGAAGATATTAGGCGCATGTTTTTCCACATGACGACGATTCAAGCTTTCTTCGGAGGACTTGTTGCCGGAAAGATGGGAGAAGGAACCATCATCGCAGGCTTGAAACACTGCTTGATCATGATGCTTCTAGGCTATCTGGCCTTGAAGTTGTTCCTGTGACCGGAGGAAAAGGATGATGAGAACGACAAGAATGTTCACGAACAAAAGGGCGATAACGCCTGTGCTAAGCACTCTTCTGTTGACAGTAATTGCCGTGGCCGGGATGGCTATCGCCACGACGGCGACGTACGTTGTGACAACGAATCTTCGCGACCAGATGAGTGAACGAGTGTTCATTGAGGACGTTTGGTTCAACAATCTCACGAGCAGTATCAACGTCTATCTCCAGAATGACGGAAAGGTCGCTGTCGCCATTCCAAGCGTCTACGTCAACAATACGGCTCAGCCTTTTACAAAACCATTCAACCTGGCAATCAACGAGCATGGTTGGCTGAACATTTCAGAGACATGGAAACCTGGCGACTTGTTCTACATCAAGATGGTAACTTCAAGGGGACTGCAAGTTGCGAGATATTACGAGGCAACCTAAGTTCAACAAACGCGGCGTAAGCAACGTGATCGTCGTAATGCTTAGTCTCGTTCTCCTAGTCATAATTGTCGCCAACGTCATTATTTGGAGCTACCAGATGAACCAGTTTGACTGGGAGAGAGTTCAAGAGGATGTCAAAATTGCCTATGTCGCACGCCTCAACGCCTCCGCCTGGTCCACTGCTAAAGACGAGTATACAGTGAATATGGGGACCAGAATATCCGGTACGTACTCTGACACTCAGGCTGTCGACAATCAATATGAAAGCTTCACTGAGGACTTGAATTCGGGGAACTCAGATTACGCACCTGCGCTGAGCATTGACAACACTTTCGCAATTGATTTGATGGCTTATCCTCTTGATCATATTAAGACAATTGAGGTACAGATGAGGTACAGAGCCAATGATTCCGGGGACACATGGTTCCTAAAAGCATACAATTGGGCCACATCAAATTACGACGACAATAATCTCAACTTCTCTTTAGGACAGATACCAACCACATCGTGGCAATATTATGCAGTAAATCTCACTGACCAATGGAGGAGTTACGTACAGGACAATGGAACGATGCGTGTTGAATTGATTAATGAACTGGCAGACATGAACCAGACCACATTTGACATCGATTTTCTAGGAATCAGAGCTGTAATTGATGGAACACAGGTAACGCTAGATAATAATGGATTGACTACCGTGCATTTGGTTTCACTTTGGGTAGATAACGAGACGATTCATCAGAGGTATGAAATGAACCTTTTCATAAACTCGGGCGAACAAGCGACTTACACTCGCGCTGACATCACATTGCCCATCGGCCCCTTTATCGTCAAAATCGTAACTGACAAGGGAAACGGGTCAGTTCTTAGGATTTCCTAGAAAGCGCGCTTGCTAGACAAAAGCCTAATAATAAGGTCATTTCTTGACTGGAAATTTGTCTTTCAGAACTCTTATTACTTCACTTTGGTTTCTGGCCTCTATCACCTGGATATTGTATAGTTCTGCTATTCTCTTGCCGTTGTCGTTCAATCGAGGTATAGCCACCAAATACGCTTTGTCGGGAGATACGTCGAACGTCTTGGCAAACAAGGCGATGATCGATTGTTCAGAAACAGTGCCTTCAGTAGCGGTCGCCAGGTCGATTACCGTCACTTTTCTCGCTGTGTCCTTCGACCTGGCAGCTAGGTCAAACGTGTGATTTGCTCCGGACTTGCCTTTGAGAAAAGCTGGTCCTTCAACCTCGAGCCCGATTCCTTCAAGAAACTCTTTGATCGGAGCGACTAGAACCCAGCCTAGACCTGCTTCCTGCTTGGCTTCTTCCGTAAGGCGATATGAATAGATGTCCTTTATAACTGCGTCTTCAAACGTGAAATTCGTGTGACAATCGCGGCAAAAGAGTCCAGTCAAAGGAATATCGAAGCTCTTTCCGCAATCCTTGCAGACGCACCAAATGCCTGCTCTTCTGTAATCGACGTCTGGTTTTTTCAGCTCTTCATTGCATTTCGGACAGATCAGTTTTCCAGCTTTGTGGAAATTCTCCTCAACGTCCATGTAGCCGCACTTGACGTGCTCGATTAACGAGCTTTTTCGAATGTCGAATGATTTGCAGTAAGGGCAACAATAGTGGATTGATACGCTCGTCGAACTGCACTTTGGGCATGCGACTATTTTGTCGAACAGTTTTCTTTCAAGAATCCCTGCTTCATTGAGCTTCTTAAGGAAAATTTCCGCGTTCGCTGCATCTCCAACGATTGCTTCAACCGTCGGGTAGCGGTAACCGAGTTTCGCATCGTAGGTTGGTTGCAGTTCAGTGGTCTCACCGCTTAGGAACTTGCCTAGTAAAGCCTGTGTGTTCCGTTGCTTGTATAGCTCCATCCGTCCGGTTTTACCCGACGTGTTCACCGCACCTCATGACTTCTGAGCGATTATATTTTCTTGGAAGTTAAGATTTCCGCTTTTGACGCTTAAACATATCTAGGAGAGCTTTTAAAATCTTCTTGGTCAGATGACGTAGAAAAGTGTTTGAAATGAGTAGACGAGGGAAACGAATCATTCGTTGTCCAAAATGCGGTTTCGTCTTCGACATAACGTACGGTAGAGCTTTTGCGTGTTCTGGCTGTGAATCGGCCATACATTGTTCGGGAGCAAAATGCCCCAAGTGTGGAGAGGAATTTGCACCAAACGAAACGAAGATTGATATCATCAAACCTTAAGCGCTTGACTGCATATATTTCACAGTCACGTTTTTTAGTAAGTAGCTTCATATTTCAAGAGAAAATTGCCATTCAATAATGGTGAACCATTTGTCAACTCGACCCAACCAAAAACCCGAGTCATCTCGCACAAAAGCCCTAAGAGGACTTGCTCCCCTGATACTGTTTCTTCTAGTGGCCTCGCTCTTCGAGGCTCTCGTGGTCCTTTGTGCATTGAGTCTAGGCCTTCAAGACACAGGACTCTTACAGTTTAGCTTCCAGCTTCCTGGAACAGGGTCACCGACAACCTTGACGGTTAGCCCACTGTTTGAGCTTGTCCCAATCGCCGTCGTAATCACGCTTGCCTTTTGCTGGGTTTACTTAACGAGGAGGCTGGCGACAAGAAGGCAGGAAATACGAAGAGGAAGAGTTGAAACTTTTTCGAAACAGAAAACCGAAAAGAAAGGAATTATCTCGAGAATTAGGCGTGCCGGCAGGAATTTCTCGAAGGGAGTGAAGTCCAGGTTTTCGGGAATTAGTCGATTTTCAGAGCGAACACGTATCGGGCGACCAACTTTTAAAAGCGCATTCATTGTGCTTTTGTTCTTCGGCGTTTTCACTTTGATTTTTATTCTTTTTGCGTACCCTCAGCTGATCTATCATAGCGTGCAGTTCATGTACCGAACAAATCCGGGGCTAACCAATTTTGTTCTTTCTGTCGATAATTGGGCAAACGGAGTTTTCGGGGGAGTTTTTGGCGCCATAAGCAGTGGATTATTGGCGTCTTCATCTGGGTTTGCAGGCTTTGTGTCGAGCGTCGGTGGGTTGTTAAGTCCGATAGCTTCACTGGACAACGCGGGGAAGTACTTGGCCTTCCAGAACGCTGCTGCTCTGATTTCAGTCTTTATGGTTCTGTTGTACGGAGAACGTGCAAGTAGGGGTTACCGTTACAAAAGGTAGCGGCGGTTTTATGGGATTTCGATGAGTCAACGCCCCAGGTTTGGTCCTGCTGGGGTTCCTCCTGCGTTTAGATTGTTGAAAGCTGCAACGGAAGATGTTCCGAGGCTTCTCAGAGAAGAAGGTCTTGACGCGTTCGAGTATGAAGCGGTCCATTGGGGAAGGAAGCCTCAGATAAGGAAGGAAGAGGCTGAAAAACTGGGTTTGGAAGCTGAACGAAATGATGTTTGGCTCAGCATGCACGGTTCTTACTTCATCAACTTTTGTGGAAAAGAATCGATTGTCGAAGCAAGCAAGCAGCGTCTGATAGCTTGTGCAATCGCCGCTGAATGGATGAAAGCGCACGTCGTTGTTTTTCACCCTGGAGTCTACGGCAGAATGCCGCGTGAAGAAGCAGTGAGGATGTGTTCAGCAGCTATGCGTGATGTTGTTGAGAAGCTGGACGGTCTCGGAGTGAAAAACATCAAACTTGGTCCAGAAACGATGGGGCGGATGCATCAGTTAGGAACCTTGGATGAAGTTATTGAGATGTGTAGAATGGTTGGACGGACTCAGCTGGTCATCGATTGGTCCCACTTGCACGCGAGAGGGCTTGGACGTCTCCGCAGGATCGATGACGTTCGCAAGGTTGTTGAAGACGTTGAAAATCGGTTAGGCATTGAGGCTGCCAAGACGATGCATTGTCACTTCACAAAGATCGAGTTCACCGACAAAGGTGAAAGACGTCATCACACTCTGGATGAACTTCGATATGGACCGGATTTCCGATTGCTGGCCAAAGTGATTGTCGAGTTTGACTTGAAACCGACTATCATCAGTGAAAGCCCTATTCTAGATGTGGACGCTTTGAGAATGCGTGATATCCTTCGAGAAGAACAGGGGAACGCGCATTAGTAGGAGTGCGATACGTTTTTTACGGTGTCCAATAGTGCTGTTTATGGGAATATATTTTGGCACGCTTGAAAGGGTTTCAGGAACTTGTTCCAGTGGATGAAGCATTGAAGAGATTTCTGATCGAAATAGAGTTTCAGCCAAAAAGAAGTACTATTTCTTTAGAGGCAGGTTTGAACCGGGTCCTCTCCGAGGACATAGTGGCGCAGTTGGATCTTCCGAGAACAGATAGGTCAGCTGTTGACGGGTACGCTCTAAAAGCCTCAGATACCACTGGAGCGAGTCAAATCAAACCCAGAATCTTGAAGGTGGTAGATGGGGAATCGGTAGGCAAGGATCAGGCAAAGCAGATTTGGACGGGAAACCCGTTGCCGGAGGGCGCAGATGCGGTCGTGATGTTGGAAAACGTCAAACTGTTGCGGAACAAGGTCGAAGTCTGGAGTTCAGCAACTCGATGGGAGAATGTTTCGAAACAGGGAGAAGATTTACGCAGAGGATCGGTTGTAGTCAGGGCAGGAAAGCGTCTTAGACCTCAACATCTCGGGCTGCTGGCTGCTCTTGGAATGAGAGAGCTCAGAGTTTTTGAGAAGCCAAAGATCGCCGTTTTGGCGACTGGAAACGAGCTTGCAGAACTAGGCACGAAGCTTCAGAAGAACCAAATCTTTGACTCCAACAGGCTTGCATTGATGGCGTTGTGCGTTGAGCTTGGGGCTGAAACCGTCAACCTTGGGATTGCAAAAGACGAGTTGAAGCAGATTTCAGAAAAACTTCGGATTGGGCTCGAAGAGTCGGATGCGATTGTCACGTCAGGCGGTACAAGCGTAGGAGCTCCTGATCTAGTTCCAGAAGCAATTAACAGCCTTGGAAAACCAGGCGTGATTGTCCATGGAGTTGCGATGCGACCTGGAATGCCGACGGCTTTGGCGATAGTAAGTGGAAAGCCAATATTGGTGCTGCCGGGAAACCCTGCCGCAGCAATGTTAGGTTTTGAGGTTTTTGGTAGACCACTGGTCAGCAAGCTTTTGGGGCTTGAGCGAGAAGAATCCAGACCCGTGATGAAGGCCAGAATGACCAAGAGAATTACAGTAACCCTTGGAAGAAGAAACATCGTGCGAGTACGGGTTCTTCAACAGAATGGCGAGTTCCTGGCAAAGCCTGTCAGCGCTCGAGGTTCTGGCTTGATTTCGACGATGACAGAATCTAACGGCTACGTTGTTACTCCAGAAAATGTGGAAGGCATTGAGGAAGGAGAAATCGTTCTGGTTCACTTGTTTGACAGGTTGGAAGTGAAGTGAGTAAATGTTCAGAAGACTGCTGACGCTTGATCAGGCTCGAAAAGTTATACTCGATAGATTCAAACCCGCGATGTTGGGTAACGAACAGATCAACCTTCTCGATGCGACCAACAGAGTTTTGGCACAAGACGTTGTTGCCGCCCAGAATGTTCCGTCGTTTGACAGGTCTACCGTTGACGGTTACGCAGTTAAGGCAGAAGACACCTTCGGAGCAGCAGAAAACAGACCTGTCACGCTCAATTTCTGCGGAACCGTTCGAATCGGAGAATTGCCTAAGACAACCGTTGGAAAGAATCAAGCTGCTGAGATCGTAACAGGGGCGCCTATCCCGAGGGGGGCAGACGCAGTTATGATGGTTGAGTATACGGAAAGAAAAGCAGAGGAAATCCAAGTCTACAGTGCAGTGGCCAATCATGAAAACATCTTGAAAGCCGGTAACGACATAAAAGAAGGAGAGACGATACTCAAATGCGGCACGACTCTAGGTTCGAGAGAAATCGGAGTTCTGGCCGCGTTGGGCATGGGTTCCGTTGAAGTCTGCAGAGTTCCGCGAGTAGCTGTACTCTCGACAGGACCAGAATTGGCAGAGCCGGGCAAGAAGTTGTCTCCTGGAAAAGTCTTTGACATAAACGCCTACAGTTTGAGCTCGGCCATTCTTGAAAGCGGTGGAGAAGCGATTTATTCAGGAGTTGTCGAAGACAACTTTTCTGAGTTGCAGAGAGCGTTGAGAAAAGCTTTGGCCTCGGCGGACATGGTTGTAACGTCAGGCGGAGTTTCAGTCGGTCCGTTAGACCTCATGCCCAAAGCGGTGGCGTCCCTGGGAACTCCTGGCGTCATCTTCTCGGGCATAGCGATCAAACCTGGAAAACCTACAACGTTCGCAGTTATCGATGGGAAACCTGTGTTTTCACTTCCTGGTCATCCGACTTCTGCATTGCTCGTTTTCCATCTGCTTGTGCGCCCTGCGATTCGGTTGATAACAAATAGAAAGCCTGAAGATGATTTGATGCTGGAGGCATCAGCTAGGGCCAGGATGTTCTCGGCCAAGGGAAGAAGAACATTTGTAATGGTAAAACTGCGAGCTAACGAATCACATGAAATTCTTGCTGAACCGGTACAAAGAGGAGAATCTGGTGCAATATCACTTTTAGCGAGAGCAGACGGTTTTGTGGAGATACCTGAGAATGTACAGTTTGTAGACGTAAATGATAGAGTCTCTGTGCATCTTTTCAGAAGCAAAACGTTTTCTTTCTAGGCTTCGAAAGTTCTCCTTCTCACCGCAGCGTAAGCTGTGAAAACCCAGGTTAAGATCAGATATGCAATGATGCCTAAACCAAGCAGAAACGCGCTTGGTAATACGTTATAAATCATGAACAAAGCAAAGGTCGTGCCTGTAACAAACAGAATCGCGACTAGCCATAGAGACCATGCACGTTTCCTGAGCAAACCGTAAGCAGTTACTAGGCTGAAGATACCGAGCAAGCCTATGTGCGGTGCGAATCCACTCAGAGGCAACAACCCTAAGAAGACTATTCCGACAATTGCGTAGAAAATCGACGTTGCTAGCATGCCTTTGCTTTCGATCCTTGAGCCTAAAGACATTTGTCGTGCCCCTTTAACCGTAATGCATTTACGGTATCACTAATAAATCTAGTCCCACGCAAACAGATTTAATGGAACAATCTCGCAAATAGTTTGAAAATAACGCGTTCGCTTAGTTTTAGACGTGTTCGAATATCAAGTATCCTCTCTGTTCTTTACCATTTACAATGGTTGGAGCACTTATTACGAACAGTGTTCTTCCATCAATCTTGTAGTTCCGTTCCTGAACTGATTCTATCCAGTTGGGAAATAGACTCACTTCCACTCTTACTCGAAACTTGTCTTTCTCAATTTCATAAGGTCCAGAATATGACAAGTACGAATCTGAGGCATTCGCTCTTTCTTCCACGGTGCCTCCCTTCATGTCTTGTGACGAGAATCTCTTGCGATTTGCGTTCATTATAGTGACACAAAAATAGCCTTCTGGACTAAATATAACGTAGCCACGAACTTCCTTGCCCCACGGATAAGAAACAGATCCGTCTCGTGTCCTTGTTTCAAGCGATTTCAGTTTCCATGCTCCCAACAGAGGATTACTCTTCATGAGCGGACACTTCCATATCAAGAATCGTGTATCCTTGCAAAATCACATAAGGCTTTTGCGCGCGCTTACATAACGTGTTTATGATGCTACAATAAATCTAATGTTCCACTCCCAACACTTAACGAGACAGTCGTCAATCACATTTCGAAAAGAGAAGATCGTGTTAAGGCAAGTTCAAAGGTCAATGCAACAAAGTCAGTGGTTCACGTTTACCGCTTTCTTCATCCAGTCGTGTGCAAAGATTTCTGCTTCTCCATTCTTCATTCCATCCAGTATCTTTTGCGCCACATACTCTGCCGTATCAGGTGGAAAAGGAGGACCGCCTCCTTGTTCCTCTCCCTGAAGAACAGCGTCTTTAATCGTGTTCTTCTCGAAATCCGTGAGCGTCATGTACGGGTACACGACGCTTACGACAATTTTGTCCTCCTTCAACTCTTCTCTTGCTGTTAAACTAATGTTAACAAGTGCACGTTTCAAGCCCGAATAAGCACCGTTGTACGGCAAGTACATGAGCGCAGTGCCAGAACTAACGTTGATAATCGTTCCTCCCCCTTGTTTCCTCATGATAGGAATAACCTGCTGCATAGCCACAAGCGGACCCACAACATCCAAGTCGAAGATATGGTGAAAAGTATCAATGTTGGTCTTCTCAACTGGAGCATCGTATCCTTGACCCGCACAGTTGATCAGAACATCTATTCTCCCGAAGTGCTCCATCGTCTTTCTGACCATCCCTTCGATTTCATAAATTCTTGTCATGTCTGCAGGAACTGCCAAGGAGTTCGGGAGCTCATCGGACAGCCGCTCCAATTTCTCTTTCGAACGAGAGACAAGGGCAAGTCTCGTGCCCTGTTTCGCAAAAAGTTTTGCAGTCGCAAGGCCGATCCCTGTAGAAGCACCAGTAACAATTACTACCTGATTCTGAAGATTCATAAGGTGACCTCCTAGTATTTGCCTCTAATGGTTAACAGATACTCTCAGTTAATCCGTTTAAGGATTTGTGGTACGCGCGCAAGTCTCTGTCCAAAATTAAGCGTGGTACCGTCAAGTTGCGCATGGATTAAATGTTTCAGTCCAAAAACTTCGAGAAAGTACGCAATCATACTCTGAAAAGAAAAAAGAGCGCGCATTACGCTTATTAGTGGGCAATTTTGAGAGATCTATCAAATAGTACGCTCAAGGAGCTTGACCATATTGGGGACTGCAAACGAAGAAAACGTTGACAAGACCAATTACGAGCCCGAAATCAAAGTCACGAAGAATGGCCCATACATTGTTTCTGGCAAACTTCCAATATCCGAACAAATAATCATCGTCAACAAGGAAGGGGTTCCGGTCGAATGGCGTTCTGGCAAGAACTATCCTTTACAGGAAAAATGTGGCCTTTGCCGATGCGGAGAATCAAAGAACAAGCCTTTCTGCGATGGAACGCATTCAAAAATCGGTTTTGATGGCACTGAGGCGGCGAGCAACGAACCTTACCTGAAACAGGCAAAAATCACACAGGGACCAGCGCTTAAACTAACTGACGTTGAGGATCTTTGTGCCTCTGCGCGTTTCTGTCACAGAGCAGGCGAAATTTGGAACCTTATTCCAAAATCAGATGACGTGGATGCTAAACGTGTCGCGATCGAAGAAGCAGGAGACTGCCCGTCAGGTCGTCTAGTTGTTTGGGACAAAAAAACAGAGGAGGCAATTGAACCAAAATTCGAAAAATCAATCGGACTAATCGAAGACCCTCAGATGAGATGCAGTGGTCCGATATGGGTACGAGGATGCATCCCAATTAGATCTGCAGATGGAAAAATCTATGAAGTTCGCAATCGCGTAACTCTCTGTCGCTGCGGCAAATCCACGATCAAGCCATTTTGCGACAGCAGTCACTTCCCCGAGCATCGCTACGAAGAAATGATGTCAGGCAAGTAAAATCAACATAGTCCTATTCTTTGTAGGGCACGCCAAGAGAGCGCGCCTCGAACAAGAGGTCAAACAGAGAAAATTAGGCACTAGTTCTTCCTGAAACAGATTCTGATCGGTTTCACAAAGAAAAAAAGGGATGTTAGCTTGTTGGTTGTATGTTGAAAGGCAGCACTGCGTATGCATGAGTGCCCGTCGCGTTCACAGCTTCTTAGCCAAGCATCACGTTGATGCTGAAGTTGGCGTTGCTAAACAAGTCACTCCTCAACACGTTGACCGTCAAAATTTGACCTGAGCCGACAAATGTGCCGTTGAAAAGTGTAGTACTGTTGATGACTTCGTTGCCAACTGTCCATTCCTTTGGAATTATCACTCGTACTTGACTCGGCCCAGCGCGGGCAAGCGCCCCAGAACCATTCCAGCTTGCTGAAATGCATACAAAATGCCTGCCCGCATGATAAACGAGGCAAAATCTTATCTAAATATAAATTCACGTTGAATGCGAGGTTAATGCAATGAAGGAAGGCCCACGAAGGAAATCTAATGTTCTCGGCGTCCGTTTCTGGTATACGGGCATTCGCGTGAAAAATCTTGAGGAATCGATGAAATTCTACAGAGAAGCACTCGGCTTCAACGTCATTTTCAAGGGCAATATGCATGCTCACGAGGGGACTTACGTCCAAATGAGGACGCCTACGGGCAAGCAGATTCTTGAACTGAACTACTATCCTAAGACGAGCAAGTTCTACGAAGAATATGTGAATGGATCGGAGCTTGACCATATCGGGTTGTACGTGAAAAACGTCAGAGAACAGTACAATAGGTTAATCGAACTTGGATGCGAACCAGCGGCTGAACCATTCAGCCAAGGATCATGGGTTTTGGCCTTCGTCAAAGACCCTAATGGCGTCTGGTTGGAACTGATCGGCAGAGAGGGAAAAAGAAAGAAATAATGCGCGTTTGGCTACTTCATCTTTATAAGATAAGGGAACAATAAATATGCAAGGAAAGGCACGCCAGTAGGTCACTGCAGTTTCTGCTTTTGCCTAATGTTGGTTTGTTTTACCTTAGAGGTTACAAACATGTTGGAAATTGGAAACCCTTCTGAAAGAAACCGTTTCATATTTGATGCGACCATGGAAATTGCGCGAAGGCCAAAAGAACCGACAATAAGAAAGAGCATTCTACCGAATTGCAACGTTAGCTTCGAACAGTCGACGTGTCGTTTGGGTTTTGCAAGGTCGAGCGATTTTACAGAACACCTCGAGAACATGTATTTTGAAAATAGAAAAAGAAGGCCGCAGGAGAGAGGCAGAAAGAAACGAAGAAAGGGAAAATGGAATCCAATAGATCGTTTGTGGAACAGCTCGAACTCCAAAAAATGCGGCGTGGGACAGTTTCTCGAGCAAGATTGAAGCAAGGCAAATATTCGACTGAAGGTAGTTGGGAATCGCATTCGCAAGCAGAGCGATACAGAAGCGAAATTGAGCCCCCGTTCAAAATGCATGGGGTCGAAAGCAGTCATATCTGCCCAGAAGCTTGCGCCGCCAGTTCTAGGTTGTGTTTTTATTTTCGATCAATTGAGGGAATTCTTAATACCAGCTTGCCGTCTACAAGTGACCAATAAGTGCAGAAGATAGATGATGATAAATGAGTCATCGTGAACTCTACGTGTCTCCGTCAAACGTGTTCAGCGGGTTACAAACACCCTTTGACAAGGCAGACTATGTTGTTCTCGGCGTGCCCTTCGATG
>Ga0335070_10007195_pt1 | contig 13055 bp, 9 predicted proteins | sample Lox_Sample_13_FD_206722 | JGI IMG/M metagenome (GOLD analysis project Ga0335070, IMG submission 206722) | Soil microbial communities from Loxahatchee National Wildlife Refuge, Florida, United States - Lox_Sample_1.3 | ecosystem: Environmental > Terrestrial > Soil > Wetlands | place: USA: Florida...
GGCCTCGGTGCCGAACACGAGCCGGCTCGCGCGCGTCTCGTCGCTGCCGGGGTAGGTGATCGCCACGTTCGTCACGCCGCCTTCCCAGCGGCGCTCGCCGAGCAGATCGTCGCGCAGCGGTCGCCAGCCGTCCTCGGTGCGAACGTCGAAGCGAAAGCCGCCCGGGAGCGGCTCCCACGCGATGGGCCGCGCGCGCACTTGCGCCTCGTCGCCCGCCGATTCGAACAGGAGCGCGAGGCGCTGTGCCTCTTCGTTCAGGTCCGTGCGCGGATTGCGCGAGAGCGTGAGCGAAGCGAGCGAGATGAGCAGTCCCGCGATCAGCAGCACGACGAGCATTTCGAGCAGCGTGAAGCCCGCCGCGCGCGAGCGTTTGCTCGCGCGTGGGTATCGGCGGTCCCGGCGTGGGGAAGGGCGGCGCTGTTGCATGAATGCAGGCTGGCTGATTGGCTAACTGGCTGACGACGGATGCAGATACGGGTGAGAACGCGCCGCAGCCGGGCTGCGCGAGGCGGGATCGAAGCCGCCTCGCGTGCCGGAGGGCACAGTCGCTACTGCCAGGACCCTACGTCGGCGTCGTTTCCCTCACCGCCGGGCTTGCCGTCGGCGCCGTAGCTGAACACGTCGATCTCGCCGTGCACACCCGGATTCAGATACTGGTAAGCATTGCCCCAGGGATCGTTGGGCAGGCGCTCCAGATAGCCGCCGTCCTTCCAGTTGTTCGGCACCGGGTCGGTGGTCGGCTTCTGCACGAGCGACTGCAGCCCCTGGTCCTGGGTGGGATAGCGGCCGTTGTCGAGACGGTACAGCTTGAGCGCCTGCATGATCGTGCCGATGTCCTGGCGCGCGGCGACGCGGCGCGCTTCATCGGGACGACTCATGATCTTCGGCACGATCAGCGCGGCCAGAATGCCGAGGATCGCGATCACGACCATGATTTCGATGAGCGTGAAACCGCGTTGGCGGCGCGCGCGCATTCCTTCGCGCATCGGCTCGCGCGGTTCCCCGACTTCGGCACGCCGTTTGGCCCACATGGACATGACTTCCTTCCTCCCTCACTAGATATGGTTGCGGCGTACGCCTCGCGCGCCGCGCTTTGCCCCGAGCGCGATGCAGCTTGCCGTTGCTTTCGCTGCGGCCGCCGCACGCGTGACGGGTCATTGTAATGTCACACGATGACGCCTTTATCACGCTCTGGAGGCATGGCAAACGCGCACATCAAAAAATTCATAAACCTTCGTACAATGAGCGGATGAACCCACTGCAAATCCGCCTCCTCTCCCTCGCCGCATTTGCGGTGTTCTGCGCCACGACCACGTGGTGGACTATCACGCTCGCCACGAATCGCGCGGCGCCGGTGCAGGCGGCCGCAGCACAGGCACCCGTTTCGCTCGACCAGGCCGGCACGCTGTTCGGCGGCAAGCTCGAGCGCAACCCCGTGCAGGACATTCACCTCTTCGGCATCCTCGCGCTCACGCAGGGCGCCGCGGCCATCGTGAGCGTGGGCGGCGAACCGGCGAAGGCCATCTCGCTCGGCGGCCCGATCGACCAGAACTCCACGCTCGCCGAAGTGCGCCCCCGCTCGATCGTCATCGACCGCCACGGCGTGCACTCCGAAATTTTCCTGCCGCCCAACGCCGCCGGCCCCACCATCTATATGCGCTGAATTTCACGCGCTAGCGCCGCGCCTCGTGCAGTTCGTACCCCTTACTGCACGAGGTTGTTCAGCTCGATGATCGGCAGCATCACCGCGAGCACGATCACGAGCACCACGCCCCCCATCGCCAGGATCAGGAGCGGTTCGAGCAGGCTCGTGAGGAACATCGTGCGCCGCTCGAGCTCGCGTGCCTCGCCTTCGGCCGCGCGGTCGAGCATCGTCGTCACGTCGCCGGTCGCCTCGCCCGAGCGGATCAGGTGCACGAGCACGGGCGGAAACGTCTTCGTATTGCCGAGCGCGCGAGAGAGCGACGTGCCTTCGCGCACGCGCACGATGGCTTCGTCGATGTTCGCGCGCATCGCCTTGTTCGAGAGCGTCTCGCCCGCCGCCTGCAGCGCGCGCAGGATCGGCACGCCCGCTGCGGAGAGAATGCCGAGCGTGCTCGCAAAGCGCACGGTGTTGTAGCCGCGAACGAGCTTGCCCGCAAGCGGTGCGGTGAGCATCCAGCGGTCGAACGCGAGGCGCGGGCCAGGCCGGCGCAAGGTCGCGCGCACGATCCACGCAACCAGCGCCACGGCGATCAGCACCGCCCACCACCACTCACGCACGAACGCCGAGAGCGCCATCATCACGATGGTCAAAAAGGGCAGTTGCTGCTTGGTGCTCGCGAACACGTTCACGACCTGCGGCACCACGTAGCTCAGCAAGAACGTGACGATGCCGAACGCGATGATCGTCACGATCGTCGGATACGTGAACGCGAGCACGATCTTCTGCTTGAGCGCGTTGCGCTGCTCGATGTAGTCGGCCAGACGCGAGAGCACGATGCCAAGCTTGCCGGTATGCTCGCCAGCCGCCACGAGCGCACGGTAGATATCCGGAAAGTCGCGCGGATGCTGCTCGAGCGCGCTCGCGAGCGAGTGGCCGCCCAGCACCTCCGCGCGAATGGCCGCCATCAGTTCGCGTATGTAGTCGCGCTCGGCCTGCTCGGTGAGCACCGCGAGCGCCTCGCCGAGCGGCAGGCCCGCCACCAGCAGGCTCGCGAGCTGGCGCGTGAGAATCGCCTGCTCGCGCGTGGAGAGCCTGCGCCCGAGCGCGAGCCGTTGCTGGCGCGCGCCGCGCGTGCGGCTCGCGGCCGGTTCGACCACGAGCGGCGTAAGGCCCTGGCCGCGCAACTGCACGCGCGCGCCGCGTGCGCTATCGGCGTCGAGCACGCCCTTTTGCGCCTTGCCCGTGGCGTCGATGGCTTCGAAGCGAAATGCCGGCATCTTGCTGATCGCCTCCGCTTATTGGCTATCCATCATGCGCCGCCCGTCACGCGCAGCACTTCTTCGAGCGAGGTCCTGCCGGCGTCAAGCCAGCGCTCGCCGTCTTCGCGCAGCGTGCGCATGCCCTGCGCGCGCCCGGCCGCGAAAATTTCCGCGTCGGCGGCGTTGCGGTGAATGAGCGCGCGAATCGGCTCGTCGATGAGCAGCAGTTCGTACACGCCGCGCCGGCCCGTGTAGCCGGAGTGGCTGCAACGCTCGCAGCCCACCGGGTGCCAGCGCTTCGTGCCGTCGTCTTCCACGTGCTCTTCCTTGCAAAGCGGGCAGAGCTGGCGCACGAGCCGCTGCGCGAGCACGCCGAGCAGCGAAGAGGCGAGCAGATACGGCTCCACGCCCATGTCCGTGAGACGCGTGACGGCGGACGCTGCATCGTTGGTGTGCAGCGTCGCGAGCACGAGGTGGCCGGTGAGCGAGGCCTGCACGGCGATCTGCGCGGTTTCGAGGTCGCGGATTTCACCGATCATGATGATGTCCGGATCCTGACGCAGGATCGAGCGCAGCGCGCGCGCGAACGTCATGCCGATGCGCTCGTTCACCTGGGTCTGGCCGATGCCCGAGAGGTCGTACTCGATCGGGTCTTCCACGGTCATGATGTTGGTCGTCGCGGTTTCGAGGCGCGACATCGAAGCGTAAAGCGTGGTCGTCTTGCCCGAGCCCGTGGGCCCGGTCACGAGCACGATGCCGTGCGGCTTCGCGATCAGCTGGTCGAACTTCGCGAGCGTGTCGGCGGCCATGCCGAGCGTTTCGAGATTCAGGCGCTGCGCGTCCTTTTCGAGCAGACGCAGCACCGCGCGTTCGCCGTGGCCCGTGGGCAGCGTGGACACGCGCACGTCCACCGGACGCCCGCCCACGCGCAGCGTGATGCGGCCGTCCTGGGGCAGGCGTTTCTCGGCGATGTCGAGCTGCGCCATGATCTTGATGCGCGAGATCAGCGCGCCGTGCAGCGCCTTCTTCGGCCGCACGACGTCGCGCAGCGTGCCGTCCACGCGAAAGCGCACCACCGAGGCATTTTCGAACGGCTCGATGTGGATATCCGATGCCTGCTCGCGCGCGGCCTGAGTGAGGAGCGCATTGATCATGCGGATGATGGGCGCGTCGTCTTCGGATTCGAGCAGGTCTTCCACTTCGGGAATGTCCTGCATCAGGCGCGAGAGATCGACTTCGCCTTCCACTTCGCCCACCACCTGGGCCGCGCTGCCGTCATGGCGCGCGTAGGCCTGGTTGATGGCCTGCGCGAGCTCGTCGGCGGGCACGCGCACGAGCGAAAACGCGCCGAAATTGCGCGCGACTTCGGCAATCGCCGCACCCGAGGTGCGCTCGCTGATCCACACTTCGAGCCCGTCAGCGTGCTGCTGCGCGACGAGAATCTGCCCGCTCTTCGCGAAGCCGTACGGCACGAGCCGCGCCGCGAGCGGCGAGGGCGCCTCCCGAGGCTCCGCGCCGTCGTGGCCGGCCTGCGCAGACGGGCGGGGCGTGTCGGACGTGCTCAAGGCTGCGTCCTCGGCTGGGTGACGAGCGGCTGTTGTGCCGATGGGTCTTGCCCGGGCACGGATTGCGTGGGCATTGTCTGTGCTGGCGCGCTCTGCGCGGGATCAGCCGGCTGCATCTGCGCGCCGTTTGCGGGCGCCACGGGCAGCGACCGTACCACCTGCTCACGCCGCATCTTGTCGAGATCGAACAGGTTCAACGCCGATCCGCCTTCGCTCGGGCCGAGCGGCATCGGCGGCACCACCGGGTCGTCCCTGTCCTTCATCAGGTTGTTATCGGACTTGAACGCGCCCGTGATGCCCTGGATGTAGTCGTAGCGATTCGACGTCACCGCGAGCGCCGTGTCGCGATCGCTGATGATCACCGGACGCAGGAACACCATGAGGTTGGTCTTCTCGCGTGTCTTGTTTTCCGAGCGGAACAGCTGGCCGATCCACGGAATGTCGCCGAGCAGCGGCACCTTGCTGTTGCTGACCTGGTAGTTGTCCTGCATCAGGCCGCCGAGGACGATGATCTCGCCGTTGTCGGCAAGCACGGTCGACTGGATCGAACGCTTCGTGAATTCGGGGCCGGCCGGGTTCGTCGTCGCGTTGGTCGTGCCGGCCACGATCGCCGAATCTTCCGTATACAGCTGCAGCTTCAGGATGCCGCCCTCGGTGATCTGCGGCTTGATGTGCAGCGTCAGGCCGACGTCGACGCGGTCGTAGGTATTGAACGCCGTGCTCGTCGTGCCGCTCGTGAGGTTCGAATACGAGCCCGTCTGGATCGGCACGTTCGTACCGACGACGATCTTCGCTTCCTGGTTGTCGAGCGTGATGAGGTTAGGCGTGGAGAGCACGTTGGCGTCGCTCGTTTGCGACAGCGCCTGCAGCAGCGCGCCGAGCCCCTGCACGCCGAAGATGTTGTGTATCCAGCCCACGTTCAGGCCCTGCTGGAGGTTGCTGGTCGCGAGCGCGCCTGCGAGGCCTCCGGTCGCGCCGTTGGCCACCGCCGCCGCCGTCAGGTTGATGATGCTGTTGCCGCTGCCGGTGGCGAGATTGGTCCCCGCGTACACATTGCCGCTCGCGACCTGCCACTGAATACCGAGGTTCGCGTTCGTGTTCGAGTTCAGCTCGACGATCAGCGCTTCGATGTAAACCTGCGGGCGGCGCACGTCGAGCTGGTCGATCACGGTGCGCAGGTTGCGGTAAACCGCATCCGGCGCGGTGATGATGAGCGAATTCGTCGCGGCGTCGGCCTGGATCATGCCGCCGCCGCCCGTGTCTTCCTCGCTCTCCTTGCTGTTGTCGCCGAGAAACGGCGCGTTGGTGTTGATGTTCGACGAGCTGCCGCTGCCCGACATCGGGCTGCTCGACGACGAACTCGAGCCAAGCGAGCCGCTCGGCAGCGGCGGCGTGCCGGAAGTACCGGTCGACGTGCTGTTGCTGCTGCTGCCGCTCTGGTTGAAACCATTGGCGTTGCCGCTCGACGACGTGTCGCTGCCGCCCTTGCCCATCATGCCGCGCAGCGTTTTCGCGAGCGTGACGGCATTGGCGTTGCGCAGCGCCACGACATGCATGTTGCCGGGCTGGCTCGTGGGGGCGTCGAGCTGTTTGGCGAGCTCTTTGGCAGCGGCGAGGCGCTGCGCGTTCGAGGCGCGCAGCATGACCGAGTTCGTGCGCGGGTCGGCGATCACGGTGACCTTGAGCGTCGGGTCCGAGCCGCCGATCGCGCCCGGGTCGAGCATCTTTTGCAGCGTGGGCGCGATGTCGAGCGCGTTCGCGTTCCTGAGCGGCACCACGACCACCTGCTGGCCCGCCGCCGTGTCGACGCCCGCGATGATCGCGGCGATGCGGCGCACGTTGTCCGCGTAGTCGGTCACGACGAGCGAGTTGTTGGCCGGATAGGCGGCAATCGTGTTGTTCGGCGAGATGAGCGGGCGCAGCACGGGCAGCAGGTTGTTCGCCGACTCGTTCCTGAGCGTGAAGACCTGCGTCACCACCTGGTCGCCGCGCGCGGTGGGCGCGTTGCCGACGTAGGTCGGCACGCCCTGCAGCTTGGCGTCGGCCTCGGGCACGACCTTCAGCACGCCGTGGTCCTGTACGAGCGAGAAGCCCTGCATGCGCAGCGCCGACTGCAAGGTCTTGAGCGCCTGGTCCTCGGGCACGGGGTTCTCGGAGACGAGATTGAGCTGCCCCTTCACGCGCGGATCGACGATGATCGTTTTGCCGGTGGCGGCGCCAATCGCCTTCGCCACCTGGTCGATATCGGCGTTGACGAAATTGAGCGTGACTTGTGCGTGCGCAAGCTGCGCCGAAATCAGTCCGCTCACGAGCAGCGCCGTGGCGACGCGACGCAAAGCCATACGAGTTCTTCTCATGGGTGTCATATCGAAGCCGGCGGCAGACGCGCGCGGCCATTCGTCCTCGACGTACGGCCGACGGGCCGCTTCGCCTGTGCTTTCCCGACCGGTCCCGGCGCCGGTACTCCCCAACCCGGACATCCGTTGGTCAACAAAAGTTGGAACAGTAGCAGTTTTTCGTGTCCAATTTGTCACAAAAAAGGGCTCACTGGGGAAATCTTCTAATCCCAAAGCCGCTTCAGCCGCCATTCTCAAGCTATTTGTAAGCATTCGGGCGCCTCGCGAGCCTCGTCGCGCGAATTTTCCTTCGCTTGCGGCGCCTCGGCTTGCCCGGCCAGCCAGCTTGACGCGCGATCGACGACCGGTATCATACCTGCGGCCCGAAGCACCGCCGAACGCCGCTGCCGCGCGGCTTTCACGCTGATAGGAATTGCCGCAGGATTTGTCGGAATTCACGTCAGGCAGCGAGAGATTTCGCCATTCTTGAAGCTGCACGGGCCCGTTCGTTGGCCGCGCAACGGTTGCGCCGCCCGTTTCAACCCTTTATCTTCCATCTGCCTCTCTCGCGCGAACGCCAATGAAAGCCACCTGGTCCGCAACGCTCAGCGCCGCCGTGATGCTCGCCATCGCGTGCGCCAGCACGCTCGCGCACGCGGACTGCTTCGACGAGGCCGCGCGCTACCAAAAGGTCAATCCGTTGATCCTGCGCGCGATCGCCTGGCAGGAATCGCACAACCAGCCCGACGCGGTACACAGGAATGCGAACGGTTCGACCGACTACGGCGTGATGCAGATCAATTCCGTCCATCTGCCGTCGCTCTCGCAATACGGCATTTCGACCAGCACGCTGATGGAGCCCTGCAAGAACGTCTATATCGCCGCGTGGCATCTGCGTCAGAAGATGAACAAGTACGGCAACACGTGGGCCGCGGTGGGCGCCTACCATTCCGAAACGCCCGCGCTGCGCGACCAGTACGCACAGCAGATCGCCGCTATCCTGCGCAAGTGGAAGCTGATGCAGTAGTGGTGTAGTAGCGCGGTGAGCGCAGCGCGCTCGCACCCCAAAGCGGCACGGGCTGTGCGCGGCGCGCGTGCATGGTGCAAAATGTCGGCTGGCGCCGCGCCCATGCGCGCGGCGTTCGCCACTCCACTCCCCGTTTTCACTTTCTGCACCTCACTGCGATGAACCAGCCGCCACTGCCCGTCACCGTGCTCTCCGGTTTTCTGGGCGCGGGCAAGACCACGCTGCTCAACCACATTCTCTCGAACCGCGCCGGCCTGCGCGTGGCGGTCATCGTCAACGACCTCGCCTCCGTGAATATCGACGCCGCGCTGGTGCGCGACGCCTCGGCGCTCTCGCATGTCGAGGAGCGTCTCGTCGAGATGTCGAACGGCTGCATCTGCTGCACGCTGCGCGACGACCTGCTCACCGAGATCCGGCAGCTCGCCGACCCGGCGCGCGCCGGGCAGCGCTTCGACGCCATCGTGATCGAATCGACGGGCGTCGCTGAACCCATGCCGATCGCCGAAACCTTCACGTTCGCCGGCGACGATGGGGCCGCGCCCGGCGAGTTCGCTCGCCTCGACACGATGGTGACCGTGGTCGACGCGTTCAACTTCCTGCGCGACTACGCGAGCGCCGAGCAGCTCGCGGAACGCGGCGTCGCGGCGAGCGAAGAAGACGACCGCACGATCGTCGAACTGCTGGTCGAGCAGGTGGAGTTCTGCGACGTGCTGGTGCTGAACAAGGCCGACCTCGTGAGCGAGGACGAGCTCGCGCGCCTGCAGCACATTCTCGCGCGCATCAATCCACGGGCGGTGCAGGTGGTGAGCCGCTTCGGCGCCGTGCCGCTCGAAGAGGTGATCAACACAGGCCGCTTTGATTTCGACGCGGCATCGAGCGCACCGGGCTGGCTCGCATCGCTGCACGAGCATGACCATGACGCGTGCGACGACCCTTCGCACTGCCACGATCCGGCGCATGCCCACGCGCCGCGCAATGAAGCGGACGCGTACGGCATCAGCAACTTCGTTTATCGCTCGCGCCGCCCGTTTCATCCCGAGCGTTTCTGGACGCTGCTGAACCAGGAATGGAAGGGCGTGTTGCGCTCCAAGGGCTTTTTCTGGCTCGCCACGCGCAACGACGTGACGGGCGCGCTCTCGCAGGCGGGCGGCGTGTGCCGTCACGGTCCTGCCGGCACCTGGTGGGCCGCGCTGCCGCGCGCGCAGTGGCCGCAAGACGCCGAGCTCGAAAGCGAAATCGCCGCCGACTGGTTCGGCGACCTCGACGATCCGAGCATCGGCGACCGCCGGCAGGAACTGGTGATGATCGGCGTGGACCTCGAGCGGGACGCGTGGCGCTCGAAGCTCGACGCGTGCCTGCTCACCGATGCGGAATATGCGGCAGGCCCCGATGTCTGGCAGGGTTACGCGGACCCGTTCCCCTCGTGGGAGCTCGACGACGAAGACCACGATCACGACCACGATCACGGCGGCGCGCACGGCGAAATCGTGCACCGTCCAGACTGAGCGAAACGACGCGACCAACGAACGGTCAACAAGCAACCAGCCAACGACGGCGCCGCAAACCTGCGGCGCCGTCTGTCTTTACGCCCGGGCAACGCGCGCCCGGCACGCTTCGCGCGTTGGGCCGCGCAGGCGAAAAAAAACCCGCCAGGGGCGGGTGTCAACTTAAAGCGGCAATGCTTTAGCGCTTGTTGACGGCGTCCTTGAACGCCTTGCCAGCCGTGAACTTGACGGTCTTGGCAGCGGGAATCTTGATGGTTTCGCCGGTCTTCGGGTTGCGGCCCGTACGTGCCGCGCGCTTGCCCGAACCGAAGCTGCCGAAGCCGATCAGCTGAACCGCGTCGCCCTTCGACACGGACTTCTTGATCACCTCGAGGAGCGTGTCCAGCGTCTCGCCGGTTTGTGCCTTGCTAGCGCCCGTCTGTGCTGCGACAGCGTCGATCAGTTCCTGTTTATTCATTGAGATGTTCCTTTCTGTGTTTAGGTTGACACGAACAGCGCGAACGCGCCGATTATACGGTCGCGTGCCGCGCCGTCGAGCAGCAACGGAACCGGAGCACCCCGGCGCTCTCGCGTTGCGGCGGCAAACAAGTGCGCTTCGCTACAACGGCCGTGCTGCCGCTTCCCTGGGCGGCGCTTGCTATGATAGCGCAGCGCAAACCCAATAACGACAAGGGTTTCGAAGATTTCGCGCTGGTTTCGCGGGTTTTTCGGGATGCGCAGACGTTTTTGACGGCTGCCCGCTCGCAAACACCCCCGCCTGCGACGATTTCTGCCGGCCACGCGTTGCGTGGCGCCAACGCAGCATGACCGCAAACGCCGGTCCGGCAAGCGTTTGCGGCCTTGCGGCGGGGTTGCGCCACGCGCCTTTTCAGCCTGGTTCCTTCCTCATGACCGCCACCTTGATACCCGCCACGCCAGCCTTCCGGGAGGACGGCACGCCGTTTTCTCCCATCTATGGAGACGTCTATCACAGCATTGCCGGCGCATTCGCACAGGCCGAAGCCGTCTTCCTGCACGGCAACGGCCTGCCGGCGCGCTGGCAGGGCCGGCGCATCTTCACGGTGGTCGAGACCGGCTTCGGCATGGGCGTGAACTTTCTCGCCACGTGGTCGGCGTGGCGCGACGACCCGGCGCGCTGCGAGCGGCTACATTTCGTTTCGATGGAAAAGCATCCGTTCACGCGCAACGATTTGCGCGCGATGCTCGACGCGGTCGTTGCGCACACACGCGAAGCGCCGCTCGCACGCGAACTCGTCGACGCCTGGCCGATGCTCGTGCCCGGCACGCACCGGCTCGAATTCGAGGGCGGACGGGTGGTGCTCACGCTCGTCTTCGGCGATGCGCTCGAGGTATTTCCCAAACTGTGGATGCGCGCCGACGCGATCTACCTCGACGGCTTCGCGCCCGCGAAGAATCCCGATCTGTGGTCGCCGGCCATCTTCAAGGCACTTGCACGCATCGCGGGTGACGACGCCACCTTCTCGACCTGGAGCAGTTCGGGCGACGTGAAGCGCGCGCTGCTGCAAAACGGCTTCGAATACCGCAAGGTGGAAGGCTTCGGCGGCAAGCGGGCGATGCTGTCCGGGCGCTTCGCGCCGCGCTGGCGCGTGCGCCGCCATGAGCCGCCTTTGCCGCTCGCGCTGCGCGAACGGCATGCGGTCGTCGTGGGAGCGGGGCTCGCGGGCTGCGCACTGGTCGAGCGGCTTGCCGCGCGCGGCTGGCGCGTGACGCTCATCGAGCGCAACGCGGCCCCCGCGCAGGAGGCGTCGGGCAATCCGGCCGGCGTATTTCACCCGCTGATTTCGCGCGACGACAGCAGCGCCTCGCGTATCACGCGAGCGGGCTTTCTCTACGCGCTGCGGCGCTGGGCTGCGCTCGAAGCGGCCCGCCATGCGCCCAAGCGCACGCACGCCGGCTTGCTCCATCTCGCCACCGACGACGAATCGCGCGCGGTCGCCGCGATGCTCCAATCGTTCGGGTATCCCAACGAATTTGTGAGCGCCGTCACACATGAGGAGGCTCAGGCGTTGGCCGGGGTCGCGCTGGCACGAGGACAAGGCGGACAAAGCGGACAAGGCGGGTGGTTCTATCCGCATGGCGGCGCCATCGATCCGGCTTCGTTGTGCCGCGCGCAATGCGCCTTCGCCGCGGCGCTGCCCGGCGCGCAGGTCGAGAGACGTTTCGGTGTACGTATCGGTCACGTTGCGCGCACAGGGGCGGAAGATTGCGGCGAATGGCAGGTGTACGACGACGCCGGGCAGCTCGTCGCCAGCGCGGGCGTGGTGATCTTCGCGAACGCGCAGGACGCCTCGCGCGCCGCCGCGCTCGCGCATGCGCCCACGCGCATCGTGCGCGGCCAGCTCACGCTCGTCGACCCCAGCCCGCTGGCAAACCTGCGTGTGCCCGTGATCGGCGAGGGCTATGCGGTCCCGCTAGACGGCGGGGTGACGCTGGCCGGCGCCACCTACGAAGTCGACGACGCGGACGGCACGCTGCGCGCCGCCGGCCATGCCGAGAATCTCGAGCGTGTCGCGCACATGCTGCCGGAGCTCGCCGCCGCGCACGGCGACTTCACGGGGCGCGTGGCGTTTCGCTGCGTGACGAGCGACCGCATGCCGATGCTGGGCCAACTCGGCGACGAAGACGCTGCCCGCCGCGACGCGGCGCGCCTCGCCGGTGCATGGCCACTGGACTTGCCGCGCACGCCCGGGCTCTACGGAGCCTACGCGTTTGGCTCGCGCGGGCTCGTATGGGCCGCGCTCGGTGCCGAGCTGATCGCCTCGCAGCTGGAAGGCGAGCCCTGGCCCCTGGAGCGCGATCTCGCGGACCATCTCGATCCGGCCCGCTTCCTTCAGCGCGCCTTGCGTCAACGCAGTCTTTGAGCGCCGGGTGAAGCGCCTGGCCAGCCGGGGGTTATCCCCGGCAATCTGTGGATAACCGCGCGAATTGCCTGCGAATCCCGTGTGGAACCGATGTGGACGTAAACGGGGTAACCCGGCATGCCGCACGCGAGGCCCGAAAGTTGTTCCTCGAAGCTCGTACGGTCCGCACACGCTTTGCGCCCGGTTGTGCGGCGGCCAACCTGCTGATCTCTTTCGGTAAACCGGGGTTATCCACAGGAAATCCAGGTGCTTGTTAACTCTTACTACGTATACATACGGTAAACCGTAAACCACAAGGCTGACGCCATCGTTATCGAGCGGACGGCGTCTCCAAACCGGATCCAGAAGCGCGAACGCCAGGTTCCGCAATAGCGGTCATTTTTTCCGCACCCACCGTCAAACGCACGCAATGCGGGCGCAATTACCGTCTTCGTGACGGCTTTCCGATCGACGCGGACAATTGCAAAAAAGCTATGGCACAATCGCCGTTCTTTCCGCGTCGAACGCCGCACGAGACGGCCGACGTATCCAAGGAACGGTTGCCCCTCTTCCCGAATCTGAGTGCTCAGGGAAGTTGGCAGCGTTCGTTCATCCAACGCGGGCGCCGCCATACCACACGGAACGCGCCCGTACCGGCTGTCCGCCGCACCGCAACGTGCCGGCGCAGTGGTTTCCCGCACTCGCAGCAGGAAGCACAAGTCCACGTCGGCTCGCCGCAGAGGCGCGCCGGCCGGCCACATCGCAATGCACGGCACGCGGCTTGCCTGCGTGCCAGTCGTTTGTCGATCTAACGTCGGACAGCCGGACTGTCTTCCTGAAAAGGAGAAGCCACCACG
>Ga0335070_10007196_pt1 | contig 13050 bp, 9 predicted proteins | sample Lox_Sample_13_FD_206722 | JGI IMG/M metagenome (GOLD analysis project Ga0335070, IMG submission 206722) | Soil microbial communities from Loxahatchee National Wildlife Refuge, Florida, United States - Lox_Sample_1.3 | ecosystem: Environmental > Terrestrial > Soil > Wetlands | place: USA: Florida...
GGTATTCAGGAAAACTGCATCTGACATCCCCGCAAGCGTCTCCTCGAAATCACAGTCAGCAAATATGATCGCTGCATTTTTCCCGCCCAGTTCGAAGGAGACCGGTTTCACACCGGCTGAGACCGATCTCATGATCGCGGCTCCGGTCTGTGATTCTCCGGTGAAAGTCACCGCATTCACGTCAGGATGCTGGGTAAGAAACTCACCGGCCGAGTTCGGGCCGAATCCATGCACTACGTTGTAGACTCCATCCGGAACTCCAGCCTCTTGCAACACGTCTGCGAGCAGGGTTGCAGTTGCAGGCGTCTCTTCCGAAGGCTTGACGACCACCGTATTCCCGCAGGCCAATGCCGGAGCAACTTTCCACGTGAGTAGAAGAAGAGGAAGGTTCCACGGAGTGATGATTCCGACTACACCTAGAGGTTTGCGAATCGCGTAATTGAGCGCGCTGTTGCCGTCGGCCGTCTCTGTCCGGAATGACTCCAAGGCCGCAGTACTGATGAGATCGGCAAAAGCCCGGAAGTTCGAGGCAGCGCGTGGCACATCCAGCTTCGACGCCAAACTGATCGGCTTGCCTGTATCGGCTACTTCGGCCGCGACGAAGCAATCGAAGTGCGATTCGACTATCTCGGCGACTCTCCGTAATATCGCGGCGCGTTCGCGTATACCGAGCCGTCCCCACGGTCCCGACAAAGCTCGGCGTGCCGCTCGGACCGCATCATCCACAAGATCAGAGTCAGCTTCGGTGACGTCCGCGATTACGCTGCCATCGGCAGGGTTCACGTCCGGGAACTTGCGTACCCCTGCAACGTGCTTCCCTGCGATGTAATTCTGGATTAACTTCACCTGGCGAACCCCGGGGAATCGTAGCAGCCTCATCTCAGCAGAGGCAAACGGGTCACGGAGCAGCTTGATTTCTTTCTTGTAGATGCCGCTGCAACGCGTCCTTCCACCCAGGCATTTCGATGCCGTACTGCCGCAGGCTCGTTGCCGAGAGAACGGAATATGCAGGACGGGGGGCCGGGCGCGCCATCTGCTCGCTGCTGGCCGGCCGGACATCCGTCGTCTGTCCGGCCTGACTCACGATTTCACGTGCAAACTCAAACCACGAACATTCTCCTGAGTTGGTGACGTGCACAATGCCAACTGCCCGCCGGCGGCACAGTTCGATGATCGTTCGCGCCAGGTCCATCGTGTAGGTCGGGCATCCTCGTTGATCATCAACTACGTTCAGCACCGGGCGACTGGCTGCCAGTTTCAGAATCGTGTCGGGAAAGCACTTCCCGCCGACACCGAAGACCCATGAAGTCCGCACGATGCAGCAGTCTGGCAGAATCTTGAGCAACGCGACTTCCGCATCAGACTTCGTACGCCCATAGACACTCTGAGGATTCCGCAAATCATCGATCTCGTACGGCGCGGCCTTTTTGCCATCAAACACGTAATCCGAACTAAGGAACAGGAGTCGCGCCGCCGCATCCCGGGCCGCATTAGCCACCTTCACAGCTCCGTCGCGATTTACGGCAAACGCCAGTTCGCGATTCGTCTCGCAGCCGTCAACGTCCGTGTACGCCGCCGCGAGCACAATCCAGTCAGGACGGATGCCCTTAACGGTGTCGCGAACCCGGTCGGCATCACGTATGTCAAGATCGCGCGACCCCATTCCGATCACCTCGTCACCAGTCCACAGATGCATGAGTGCCTTTCCGAGAAGTCCGGTAGAGCCGATGATGAGAACTTTCATTGGAATGATTGCTTAGTCGAAGCAGTCGGCCTGACGCAAGCAAGTACCGCTTTGGTCCTTGGGTGACACGATGGGTTGGCCGTGCAGTTCCCAGTCAATCTTCAGGTCCGGGTCGTTCCAGGCCAGAGTCCGCTCATACTCTGGCGCGTAGTAGTCGGTCGCTTTGTAGAGAACGTGCGCCACAGGTGAGACGACCCTGAAGCCGTGCGCAAAGCCCGGGGGAATCCACAGCATGCGTTTGTTTTCACCGGAAAGATGTACCGCCTCCCATTGTCCGAATGTCGCGGAACTGCGGCGTAGGTCCACGGCCACGTCCAGGATCTCACCTTCGACAACGCGCACCAATTTTCCTTGAGCGTGCTTGATCTGATAATGCAGACCTCGGAGGACGTTTTGCGCCGAGCGTGAGTGATTATCCTGAACGAAACGATGACGGATTCCGAGTTCGGCGAACACTCGTTCGCTGTAGCTCTCCAGAAAAAAACCTCGCTCATCGCCGAACACACGCGGCTCGAGTATGGAAACATCTGGCAACGAAGTCGAAAGCTTCTTCAATGAGTCCATAGCGGGCCGCGGCTTCAAAGCAGCATTCATTTCAGAATACCCGTTCCTTCAAAAGCTGCAGCACATAAGCTCCATAGCTGCTGTTCTTCATTGAATTTCCAATCTTCTCAACCTGCTCGGCTGTGATGTAACCCGATCGAAATGCGATCTCTTCCGGGCACGCCACCATCAGTCCTTGTCTCTTCTCAATCGCCTGAATATACAGTGCGGCATCCATCAGCGATTCGTGCGTCCCCGTATCGAGCCATGCCATACCGCGTCCCATGACCACCACTTCAAGCTGCCCTTTCGACAAGTAAGCCTGATTCACATCGGTGATCTCCAGTTCCCCGCGTGCGCTCGGCTTCAAGCTCTTCGCGATTTCCACTACTTGACCGTCGTAGAAGTACAGCCCGGTCACGGCATATCGTGATTTCGGATGCTTCGGTTTCTCCTCGATGCTCAGAGCGCGCCCATTCGCATCGAATTCCACGACGCCATACCGCTCCGGGTCGTGCACGGGATAAGCAAATACGCGTGCGCCATGTGTCTTCACCGCCGATGCTCGCAGATCTTTTGCGAAATCGTGCCCGTAGAAGATGTTATCCCCTAAGACGAGAGCGCATGGGCAGGCCTGCAGAAACTGCTCTCCCAACAGAAATGCCTGCGCAATCCCCTCTGGCTTGACCTGCACCTGATATTGAAGGTGAATCCCAAACTGCCCTCCGTCTCCAAGAAGCGCCTGAAACTTCGGCACATCCTCAGGAGTCGAGATGATCAGGATTTCACGGATCCCCGCCAGCATCAGTGTACAGAGCGGGTAGTAGATCATCGGCTTGTTGTATACGGGCAGCAGGCTCTTTCCGATTGCCTGTGTCACGGGGTAAAGGCGCGTCCCCGATCCTCCGGCCAGTATGATGCCCCTAAAAGGCGTGCTTTCGCTCATATCGATCGAGATATTCACCCACCGCTATCCGGAATAGTGAGTCGCAATCCACTGCCGATAGCTGCCGCTGGTTACATCGGCCACCCACTCCTCGTTTTCCAGGTACCATCGAACAGTCTTTCGTAGGCCGCTCTCCAGTGTTTCCTTGGGACGCCAGCCCAGTTCTCGCTGAATCTTTCTTGCATCCATCGCGTATCGCCGGTCATGCCCTGGGCGATCCTTCACGAATGTGATCAAGTGCCTGCGCGAAGCCCCCGCGCGCGGAGCTAGCTTATCGACGAGATCGCAGATTGTTTCCACGATTTCGAGATTATGCTTCTCGTTCCACCCGCCGATGTTGTAGGTTTGCCCAACCCGTCCGCGTCGCAGCACCGTCGCGATCGCCTCACAATGATCCTCCACGTAGAGCCAGTCCCGGACGTTCTTCCCGTCGCCATAAACCGGCAGGGGCTTTCGGTCCCGCGCATTGAGAATCATCAGCGGCATCAATTTCTCTGGAAACTGAAAGCGCCCGTAATTGTTGGAGCAATTCGTCGTCAACGTGGGAAGCCCGTAGGTGTGGTGATAAGCGCGCACGAGATGATCAGACGCAGCCTTCGACGCGGCGTACGGACTGTTCGGAGCATAGCGAGTCATCTCCGAGAATGGCGGATCTTCCGCACCCAGCGATCCATAAACCTCGTCGGTGGAAACGTGAAGGAAGCGGAATGCATCTCGCTCCTCTCCTGAAAGCGCAGACCAATAAGCCCGTGACTCATCCACCAAGGCGAAAGTTCCGTTGATGTTCGTTTGAATGAACTCTTCGGGACCGCGGATGGATCTGTCAACGTGGCTTTCGGCTGCGAAATGAACGATCGCATTGGGACGATAATCACGCAGCAGACTGCTGACCAGAGCACGATCTCCAATATCGCCCTGAACGAATCGATAGCGCGGGTTTTCCGCAACGCTCACCAGGTTCCGGAGGTTCCCGGCGTAGGTAAGCTTATCCAGATTTAGGATTGAACAACTCGGGGCCTGCATTTGCTGCAGTATGAAATTCGATCCGATAAACCCGGCCCCGCCGGTAACGAGAATTCGATCTTCCATGGCAAGACAAGCGCGTCTCGGAAAAGTCGGCCCGCAACACGCAAGTCTTTGATTGTAATAAAAAAGGACGGGGTCTGGCCCGTCCTTCAGAACCTCCATGCATCCTCAAAGCCCTGCAACCGGCGCCAATGCTTATCCGGCACGCTGCCGTAACGCCTTTTCCTCCGTTATGACGACAGTAGCACTTGGCTTCTTTTCGGGCGCCGGCGCGATTGCGACTGGGCGACCGAGGATATTCATGTAGGCTGATTCGATATCGTCTGCAATCTTCTGCCACTGATAGTGATCTTCAATTCGCTTTCGCGCATTTCGTCCGGCGGCCTCGCGAACCGCCGGGTTGGCAATCAAGAAGCGGAGCCGATCTGCAAGGTCTGCCGCGTTCCCTCGTTGGAATGTAAATCCGGCCCCATCCACCACTTCGCGGTTCTCCGGAACATCACTCACGAGTACGCAGAGTCCCGATCCCATCGCGTCAAGCAAAGCGAGTGAAAGTCCCTCTAAGTCAGATGGCAGCACGAAAATCATCGCGTTCGTCAGGAGTTCATCAAGAACGTCTCCGGAAACCCAATCCAGCATCCGAATTCGTTCGCTGGCATGTGCGCGCAACTCGCGGCTGTATGCATCGGTGTAACTGGAGCCCCCAGCCATTACCAATTTCACTTCGGTCTGCAATTGCTCGAAGGCATCTACCAGCAAATGACACCCTTTTTCTGGCGAGAATCGCCCCAGGAACAATACGTATGCCCCGGGCTGCAAGCCCCATTCCAGAATCTTGCGCGGTTCCTTCCGCTCCCGCAGCACGCCGCCATTTGGTGTATAGAAGGTCTTGGCGCTGTGTTGTGTCATATACCGTTCCTGCAATGCTCGCGACACCACCATCGTACCGTTCGGACTTTTCACGGAAGCTTTTTCGCCAAGACGCAGCACTGCCGACGCCACTCGCCCCCACTTCTTGCGCTGCCAATCGAGTCCTTGAACCGTCACGGCCGTCCGCATGCCTAAAACGCGTGGCACGAATGAAAAGAGCGCTGGCCCCAGCGCATGGTAGTGAACCAAATCGTAGTTCTGCGTAAGCGCGTGAGCTGTGCTCAACAGCGTGTGAGTCACCGTCTCAAGATGCTTGGAACGGATCGTGCCTAATCGCACGAGTCGCATCCCGTTATGCTCGGGCAAGTCCGGCGTGAAATAGGTGCGGCAGTACACGCTCACCTCATGGCCCTTAGCCGCAAGACGCTTTCCGACTTCCTCGTAGTAGGATTCAATGCCGCTGTACTTTGAAATGACTCCCCGGCCGCCAATGAAGGCAACGCGCAGTTTATTCGAGTCCGCTGCCGGTGTTTCCGCGGCCGCTGAAATCCTTGTGCGAGACGGCACTCGTTTCTGAGTCAGCAAACGATCGTATAGCGCCATCAGCTTCTGGTAGTGAACGTCCGGCGTATAGTCCTGGCGAACCGACTCCCATCCGGCGCGCCCCATCCGTTCCGACATCTCGGGCTTTGTTGCCAAGAGGTGGATCGCCGCCGCGAGTTGCTCCACGCGTCCCGCCTTGTAAAGCAATCCAGTCTCGCCGTCCCGGATCAACTCCCGCCGTGATCCAAGATCGGAAGCAATAACCGTACGGCCCAGGGCATACGACTCAACAATTGTTTTCCCAAAAGTTTCATAAGCGTGCGACGGGAAAACCGTAAAACGCGCCGCGTCAATGAGCCGATCGCACTCCTCAGGTCCGACGTGTCCAACAAAGCTGACATTCGCTAACCCGAGTGAAGCCGCCAACTTCTGCAAGTCGCTTCTCTGCGGGCCATCGCCCGCAATCACCAGCTTCAGGCTCGGCAGCTGTTGCATTGCCCGAAGCAGGTCCTCGACCCCTTTCTCGCGCGACAGCCGGCCGAAGTAGAGCACCGGACCATTCATGGGTGGCGTTCTCATCGGGTGGATGCTTTGAAAGTGCGGCAGCACGTCGAATTGGTCGGACTCCCAGCCGTGCTCAACGAACTTGTCCCGGACGAACTTGCTCGGTGCCAGGAACAGGTCAACGCACTTGCCGTACGTCCCAAGCCACCGATGGACGTAGGCTTCCGTCATCAGAGTCGCACGCGATGCTATTCCCGGGTAGCAAGATCGCCGCATCGTGTTCCAGAACCCTCCTCCTTTGCACGCCTCACATACGGACCCGCGACATACCAGGTTGTAGTTGGGGCAAAGGAGCTTGAAATCGTTCAGGTGATAGAGCACTGGTATGTTCTTGCGGCGCAGTTCCCAGAGGACGGATGGGGAAAGATGATGATAGATGCCGCGGATGTGCGCCACATCAGGGCGGAAGTCCTCTATCATGTCGCGGATTTTGCGTCGCGCCTCGGTCGAGTAAATCGCATGGGCCGCGCCATGGATCTTTTGCTGCCAGCTCATCTTTCCTTTGAATTCCATGTGGGGGACAAAATGCTTGTCATATGCAGTGGGCTCGCCGCCCTCGTCGGCCATCGCGAACAGCGCGACCTCATTGCCATTACGCCGCATAAGATCCATCAAATCGAAGAGGTACACCTCTGTTCCACTGAAACGGAAGTTATATTTGTTGCAGTACAGCACTCTCATTGGGTTCGTCCTGTGTTGCAGCCGGCACAACCCGCTGCAGGAATAATTCGGTAAACAACTGCAGGTTCTTTTCACGGTTGAAGTTGTGACGAACATGCACCCGCGCAGCGTGCCTGATCCAGTCCAGCGATGGAATGTCGCCGCCGAGCGCCGAACATGGGAACGGGCTCGTAGCTTTCTCACTTTCGGAGCTGTTGCACTTCAACCGGACTACTTGTGAAGCAGCCGTCGTGTCTCGATGGGCCGAGTAGATCGTTAGGACTTGCTGGACAAAACTACTGAGTGAACCCGGCTCGTACAGGAAACCAGTTCCTGGAACGACCAGCTCTGGAATCCCTGTGATGGCCGGAGCTAGCACAAGCCTCGCGCGTGCCATCGCCTCCATTAGTACGAGAGGGATACCCTCGCTCCGGCTCGTTAGCACAACTACATCGCCACGCTCGTATAACGCGACAATTTCTTCCGGCGCAATGAAACCCAGAAGCGTGACTTGGTTCGTGAGTTTTAGGTCCGTTATGAGCGCTCCTAGCCGGCATCGCTCCGGCCCTTGGCCGGCGATCTCGCATTGGAAGTTCAATCCGAAATCGCGCAATTGGGCGCATGCCCTGATCAGGAACTCGTGATCCTTGACCGCGTGTAGCCGGCCAACTGTGACAATCCGGAATGGCTTATCGCTGTCGCGATCACATTCGTTCTTTGATTTCACGATTGTCGGTATATCGACCCCGAGTCGCACCATCACGAGCTTATGCGGGTCAATTTGCTGGTACTGGGTAAGGATGAAACGCCTGTTGTACTCAGAAATCGTCGCGCAGAAGACACAATTCGCAAGCTTCACGTCCAGATAAGCGCGATGCAGCAGCAAATCTGAACCGTACAACGTCATGCTGAAATTCACTCCCAGCAGCCGGGCCGCTACCAGCGCGATCCACGACGCCGAGAACCCATGGTGCACATGAATGTGGTCGACCTGCTCTCCCTGGAGTCGAACTGCATAGCAGGCGCCCCAAACCGTGTGCACCAACGCTTTTACGCGCCGCAGTGGCCCTTCATGACCATGGAACAGAATCCGTTTCAGCAGGTCAGCGATCTTGCCGTACCGCCAGATGCAGAGCCATACGGCCCGCAAGACCACCAGAACCCCGACCGGGCGCAAAACGACAATGGCCTTCTCGGCTTTATCGTGCCCTCTGACTACGCTTCCCGCAATGACCAGAACCCCACATCGCTGTAGTTCCTTGATTTGGTCCACTACGTAAGGCTCGACCACCGCTGGATACTCATTAGCCAAACACGCAACTCTCAGCATCGGGCCACTCCTTCGGCTCGGCGCCGTTGTGCGGCGAGCATCCCTGCCAGGCTGAAAAGGATCCCGTTTACGAAGTGATAACTCATCACTACGACCGCGGCGTTAATCCAGTACACCGCGAGCAGAATCGGCCAGAGCCGGTGAAATTGCGCATCAAGAAACCCTTTCTGTTCATCAGCCGGAACTCTACTGCGCCCCAACCTCCACATCTCCCACATGAGCCACGCATACAGAGAGAATCCCGGCAGCCCGTTCTCCACGAGCACCTCAAGATAGGTGTTGTGGGGATACAGCACCCCGTCGTGAAACTCGCGGACGTATTTCGGCAGATACTCCGGCATCTGGTGAAAACCCCACCCGATCCACGGCCGCTCCAGGAACATCTGCCACCCGCCGCGATACACTGCCTCTCGATACTCCACCGGACTGCTCTCTTCCGCGCGGTCTCCAAGCGTGACGCCAAGCTGCGTAGTGTTCATGACGACTCCGAGCGCAAAAGCTGAGATCGCTACGCACACAAGGGCAGCAATTTGCGCTTTGAGGCTCCTGGAGAGAAATAGCAAGGCAATGACAGACACGGCGAATGCAATCCAAACCGCTCTGGTCATCGTGGCAAGAATTGCAATCGGCACCGACGCGAGTAGGACAAGAGCCTTCATGCTCCGCAGGCTTCCCCGCCAATATCCATGCAGTACGAGTATCCCGAGGATGTTCAGCGACACACCGTTCGCAACTGCCTGCAAGAAGGGCCCTCGCGCGCGATCCGCCTGAATCCCTAGGTCGGGATTAAGAATGAACTTCGGGAAAATCAGCGAGTGAGCACCAATGAGAAAGGCGATCGAGGTAAAGCTCAAATACGCCAGCACAGCCAGAAGGGATAGTTCGAATCGCCGGAACCACTTCTCCTCAAGAAATGCACTCTGCACCAGGTGGAACAATGCAAACGGGAACAAGTACTTGGCCGTCAGCAGCGCCCAGGTCGCGTCGTCGGACTGGTGGCCAATGAGACTGACCAGCACCACGACCGTGAGGGCAATCATGGGCCGGGACGCCCGGTCGAGCCGGAACATCGCTTGCTTCAGGACGATGGCTCGGCCAAGTACCCCGACAGTGAGAATCGCAAACGTGACACGATTCACCTTGTGAAAAGGAGCGTCCGGGTGCGAGAACAGCATAGCTGTCAGGGCAAGCAGAAAGAGGAATGCAGGACAGGCCAGCAGGGTCTGCAGAGGCCTCAAGCAGGTCTCGATCGCCGCAGCAACGAACCCGGATGCGAGCCCATGGAATCGGGTCTGAGTAAGAGCAAGCGCCCGTGTCAATTCCCGCTCCCACTCACGACCACCCGCACCGTTCGCAGCAGGATGCGCAGATCCAGCCGCAGATTCCAGGTGCGGATGTACTCCCGATCCAGTTCCATCGCCCGCTCAAACGATGCGTCGCGCCGTGCTGAAATCTGCCAGAGTCCGGTCAGTCCAGGTGTGACATCCAGGCGCGCAAGGTGGCTCAATTCATATGCCTCGAACTCATCCACCGGATGGGGTCTCGGCCCGACGAGGCTCATCTCGCCCTTGAGTACGTTCCACAATTGCGGCAACTCGTCCAGGCTGTACCGGCGCAAATGGCGCCCGAGTCGGGTGATCCGGGGATCGTCGAAAATCTTGAATATGGGACCTTCTCTTTGATTTCTCTTTCGCAGTTCGTCCTTGCGTTGATCAGCATCGATCACCATGGTGCGGAACTTGTAACAGTTGAATGTCCGCCCCTTTCGTCCGGCACGCTTGGCGACGTATAACACCGGTCCCCGGGATTCCATCCTGATCAAAAGCGCGATGGCGGCGAGCACTGGCGCGAGCACAAGAAGCCCAAACGATGCCCCGACGATGTCGATAGCACGCTTCACAACGAGACCAACTGCCGGTAGTCGTTCCGCATGCACACATATCACCGGCAGCCCGCCGACGCTCTCAATCTCCTCCTGTGCCGGGTCACACCCGAATAACTCGGGCACAATCTCCAGATCCAATCGCAACCTTTTCGCTTCCCGAATAACGCGTACGGCGAGTGCAGCATCACAGGCCCCCGCCAGAATGACTTCATCCACAAATCCTCTGCGAGCCATCTGCGCCAGATCTGAGATCCGTCCGATGACTTCGTTACCCAGAAGCTCTTCGTCATCCAGGAATCCGCAGAACCTGCGCGCGCAAGCTGGATGCTGCTCGATGTAGGCGGCTATACGCTGTCCAACCGCGCCCGCGCCAACGACCAGAACGTTCCGTGCCTCTACTTGCGCCACGCCATTGGCTCGGCGTGATGACCATGATCTCCAGAGCAGTAGAGTCAGAAACGATGAGGCGCTCGCACTGCCGATCAAAACTCCGACCGGCCAGGGTCCTTGCAAACCATCTGTAAAGCACATCAGCACGCCGGCGAGTAGAATCGCTTTGCCCAAAATCCTTCTTTGCGTTTCCACATCAAGGTCCGCCGCATAGAGCCCTTCGGAGTAGCCCAGCAGCGTGACCAGGACAGCATGCAATAGGCACAATCCAAAAATGAGGTTGGCGCCGCCGGCAACGATGAGCGCCGGACTTGAGGGGAACATCGCGCCTAAATCCAACAGAAGCGCTCGAAGCAATAGCCAGTTCAGCGTGATCAGGGTGCAGTCGGTGAGCACACATCGCAACCAGTCCCAGCCAGTCCTCGTCAGCAAAGGACGCGGAACCAGCAGAGCCGTGATGCCTCGCTCTGACTTAGATGGCACCGCGCGTGAATTTTCCACACTCGCAACGCCGAATGGCCTCACCGATTGTGGTGGCTTCCTGAGCTTCGGTCCGGAAGCAGGACTTTCTCCGGGAATCAGACGAGCATAGTCGGCCAGTTGTGGGCGACGCTGCTGCGGGTTTATCAACAAAGAAGACATGGCGACTCCGTTGCACCTGGCGCGGGACTCCGTCGTGCCGGCGCGGGTTCTAAAGACGCCGATAGATACTCTCTGGTATCGGAAACTCTCGATCGCTCAGGATGGTCCCGAGCAACCGCACCTGCGACATGGCTTTTCTGATCTTTAGAGCCGTCGCCCGTCGCGTGCGCTGCGCTGAAAGAACCAGAATGATTCCGTCCGCAAATCTCGCCATTTCCAACGCTTGACTGGACAGCGTTGCGGGCTCCGCAGCCACGATCGAACACTCAAACTCTCTCCTCAGTTCTCCCAGGTACTGGCTGAGTGATGGCCCATTTGACGCAGCCAACTCTCCACCACGGCTTGGCACCGCCCATACACTCTTGTCAATGCCGGTTGCCGACTGTCGCAAGGAAGTGAAACGTCTACGTCCGCGGCCCAGACCTCCACTCTCCAGATTGCATCCAGTAGAGTGAAGTTCTGTCTCATCGACCACTCCCACCTCACAGCCCTTCTCCGACGCCAACACTTGCGCCATCCAGAGGCACAGCGCTCCAATCTTGGTTTCGCTTTCCAGTGCACTCAAAATCACCTGCTGCACGGGAGGCCGAAGGACAGGCGAGAAAACTTGTCTCACTAATCCTCGAATCTGCTCCTCCGCGAAGGTATCTGTGCTCCATGCGATGGCCGGCGCGGAAGCGCCAACCTTCGGCAGCGCGCGCCCTCGCGGGACACTATGACGACCAATGCTTGCCAGGTCCCAGGCTGCGCTGAGTACTCCTGCTCTCATGCGGAAAGCCTCCCACACGGCTTCCTCGGAATACACGCCAGCACTGGACTATTCAGGTAGGCAGCCGCATCGTCAGGATCCCGAAACACGGGACTCAGATAATCAGCAACGAACGCAACCCCTGTCCCCGATGCGCCCGCTGCGACGAACCCAATGGCCACCACCATCCATGCCGACCACACCGGCAGCGCCGGAGCAATCGGTTGCTGCGCAATCGCTGCATTCACGATCCCGCGCTCGTCCAGCGCGTCGTCCATCCGCGCCTCTTCCTGTTTCTTCACGTACAGGAGATAGTTTTCCAGCGCGGCTTTTTCCCGGCTGACCAGATCCTCTTGCGTCACAGCGTCTTGTCCGAGTTCTCCCGCGATTCGTCGGTAAGCACATTCCTCGATCGTTATCGCCAGTTCGCGTGCCTCGAGCGATTTGATCTGCACCTCAGCCCGTTGCAGCTCCGAGTTCGCCCACTCGTAGTTCGTATTCTTGTCGGTGGTCTCATCGCGAAGAGGACGCGCTTCTTCAACCGCAACCGCCGACTGGGTCTCGGTAATCTGCTGTTCTACCTCTTGCACAAGGCGATGGGTGGGTTCGAACTTTGTCAGCAGTTGTGTGCGCTTCAGTTCGAGATTCAGCAGGCTCGACTTCAGCTCCTTAAGCAACTCCGGATTATCCGAAGTGCGGATTTGTGTCGTGCTCCGCTGCGGCAAAGTCGCGAGTTGTGTCTGCAGTGCTGCCGCTCGACGCCGGGTCTCGGCCAGTTCGATGGTGGTCTGCCGCCGGTTGACCTCAAGGTCTGCCAGCTTCTGCAATGCGAGATCCCTTTGCAGACCCGCTGAGATGATCCCCCGTTTTGCAGAAAACTGCAGCAGTTCGCGCTTCGAATCGTCCAGCTGACGTCTCGATTCCATCGCCTGCTGCGCAAAAAATGGGAGTTCTCCGCTCGGACGGTGCACAGTCAGATGCTTCTCCAGATACACCTTGGCTAAAGAATGCAACACCTGGGCCGCGAGCTCCGGACGATGAGCCGTATACGTGACCGCGATCAGATTCGTCTTCTTGACCGGTTCCACTCGCAAAGCCTTGGCCAGGCGCCGCGCGGCCCGTTCCTGCCGCTGCTCAGATCCCTCTCCCGGATGCAGAA
>Ga0335070_10007198_pt1 | contig 13049 bp, 6 predicted proteins | sample Lox_Sample_13_FD_206722 | JGI IMG/M metagenome (GOLD analysis project Ga0335070, IMG submission 206722) | Soil microbial communities from Loxahatchee National Wildlife Refuge, Florida, United States - Lox_Sample_1.3 | ecosystem: Environmental > Terrestrial > Soil > Wetlands | place: USA: Florida...
AATCGGTCCTGACCGGCATGGGCCTGGGCGCGGCCGGCTGCGGCCTGCGCCCGATCGTGAACTGGCGAATGGTGACGTTCTCCTTCGTCGCCATGGACCAGATCGTCAACCAGGCGAGCAAGATCCGCTACATGTTCGGCGGGCAGGCCGACTTCCCGGTCACCTACCGGTGCACCACCGGCGGAGGGATCGGCCTCGCCGCGCAGCATTCGCAGAGCCCGTACTCGATGTGGATGCATCTGGCCGGCCTCAAGATCATCCTTCCCTCCACGCCGGCCGACGCCAAGGGCCTGCTCAAGAGCGCCATCCGCGACAACAACCCGGTGGTCTCGTTCGAGTGCAGCCGCCTGGCCACCGCCACCGGCCCCGTGCCGGACGGCGACCATCTGGTGCCGATCGGCGTGGCCGACGTGAAGCGGCCGGGCACGGACGTGACGATCGTGGGCCTCGCCTACTACGTGGGCGAGGCGCTGGCCGTGGCCGAGGAGCTGGCCGCGGACGGCATCTCCGTGGAGGTCATCGATCCGCGCACGCTGGTGCCGCTGGACGTGGAGGCGCTCCGCGCATCGGTCCGGAAGACGGGCCGCGTGGTCATCGTGGACGAAGCGCCCCCGACGTGCTCGGCCGCATCGGAGATCGCCTCGCTGCTCGCGGAGGATCCGGAGACGTTTCGCGCGCTCAAGGCGCCCGTGCGCCGCGTCTGCGCGGTTCCCGTCCCCGTGCCGTACAGCCCGCCGCTCGAGCAGGCCGCGCTCCCACGGCGCGAGGACATCAGGACGGCCGTCTACGAGGTCCTGAAGGAGCCCGTGCGCTCCCTCTGACGACCAGCTGGGCGCAGAATCCAGATCAGGCCTGGCGGTCGCCGCCTTCGGGACGCCGCGTGGCGTCGCGGGAAGGATAGATGACGCTCTCGGCGTAGCGGTACATCCAGTCGACCGAGTCCTGCGCCAGATAGTGGGGCTCCGTGCCCCGGTCGGCGGCCAGGCGCTCCGCGAGGATGTTGCGCCGCACTTCCGAAGCCAGCGTGTTGAGCCGATGGTACGCCTCGGACACCGTGCGCCCGAGCGTGGTGACGCCGTGGTTCTCCATGAGGATGGAGTTCGTGCGCGCGATGAAGCCGGCAATGGGGCCGACGTCGCTCTCGACGTCCAGGTGCGACGGCACGACGTACGGCGGCAGCGCCATGACGTAGGCAAACTCCAGGGACAGCACGCGCAGCTCCTTGACGCCGCCGGCCGCGAAGTAAGCGATGGTCTCGTCGTGGTGCGCGTGGATGACGGCCCCGATGTCGGGCCGGAGCCGCAGGATCTCGCGGTTCAGGTTGTGGCCGACGCTGGTCGGCACGTGGCCGTGGAGCAGCGCGGGCGTCGGGATGTCCGTGACCACCACGTTGTCGATCGTCATCTCCTCGAGCGACACCTCGGCGTGCTTGGTGTAGGCCACGCCGTGCGGGAACCCCGGGTGGGCGGCGCGGATCGCAATGTTGCCGAGCGAATTGTGCACGTAGCCGCGCGCCACCACGAGGCGGGCGTAGCGAAGCAGCTCCTCGGCGACGCGCGGGTCGAAGGCGATGCCCGTCATCGCTTCTCCTTGAGCCTGAGCTCCTCGAACGGCGCCGTGTACGGGTACGCCGCGACGAGCGACACCGCGGCCTCTTCCACGCGCGGGCCGATCGCGTTGATGGGCGCGTTCTCCCAGATCGGCGCAAAGACCACGCGGTCGGCGAGCAGCCGCTGGATCTGGTGCAGGAGCTCCTCCCGCTTCTTGCGGTCGAGCTCGCGCGCCTGGCGCTGGAACAGGTCCTCGACCTCCGGCAGCACGCCGTACGCGTAGAGCCCGCCGCGGGTCGCCATGCCCTCGATCCGGGTGGCCGCGTTGCCCCCCGCGCCCTGGGCGCCCAGGAGCACGCCGTGGAGCTTCTTCTCGCGCCAGGCCGTGAGGAACGCCGCGCGCTCCATCGTGCGCATGCGCATCTTGATCCCCACCGCGCCCAGGTTGCTCACGATGGCCTCGGCCATCGAGAAGTACGGCGGGTTCGGCGTCAGCTCGCCGCCGTCGAAGCCGTTGGGATAGCCCGCCTCGGCCAGGAGCTGACGGGCGCGCTTCGGATCGAAGGCCGGCGGGTCGAGCGGGAGCGCGAACTCCATGTGGCGGGGCACGATGTTGTTGGTCATCCCCGCGAAGCCCAGGAACTCGGCGTCGTTGATCGCCTTGCGGTCCACGGCCGTGCTCGCGGCCAGCCGCACGCGCCGGTCGGCCCACGGCGACTTCGGATCCCACTGGTCCACGAAATCGAGGAAGAAGACGGCGTTGGTGCGGTGCGCGCTGATCTTGATCCCCGGGCTGCGGCGGAGCTCCTCGGCCACCGCCCCGCTGAACGTGTAGGCCACGTCCACGTCGCCGCTCTTGAGCGCGGCCGCCCGCGTCGTCTCGTCGGGGATGCTCCTGATGAGCACGCGCTTGACGCTGGGGGCCTTGCGCCAGTAGCCGTCGAAGGCCTCGAGCACCAGCTCGATGCCCGGTGTGAACGAGACCACCTTGTACGGTCCGGCGCCGATCGGCGCCTTCTTGAACCCCTCGTCGCCCACCCGCTCCACGTACTTCTTCGGCACCACCCAGCCGCTACCGGTGGCGGTGGTGCCGTAGAACGTCATGAAATCGGGCCACGGCTCCTTCATCACGAAGCGCACCCGGCGGCTGTCGACGACCTTGACCTCCTTCACCTTGCTCTTCAGCAGCGCGGCGGCGCCCCCCTTGTAGCGGTCGAAGGAGAACTTCACATCCTCGGCGGTGACCGGGTCGCCGTTGTGGAATCTGGCCGGCCGCAGCACGAAATCGTACGCGAGCCCGTCGGGCGACATCGTCCACGACTCGGCCAGGCAGGGCGTCATGGGCCCGCCCGGCATCGGCTTCACGAGGGCATCGTGAATCGCGTAGAGCACCAGGAACGGCGAGATCGCGGACTCCGTCTCCCCGGGATCCACCCAGCGGGATGCCACGGTGATGTGGGCCCCGATGGTCATCTGACCCTCGGCGGCCCCGGCGGCGCCGGGGCCGTCCAGCGCTGCGACGAACACGAGCGCGAGCATTCCGGTCGTCAGTCGCCGCAGCAGGTGTCGCATGGCCGCCTCAGGGCTTCGTCAGAGCGAAGCCAGTGATGATCGCATCGGTGTTGTGCGCGAAGCGAATGCCATACACGCCGTCGGTGGACTTGAGCTTCCCGCCGGTGACGAGCGCGGACCTCTCGTACGTTCCGACCACGGTGCCGTTGATCGCGCACGTGATCTTGTCGCCCTTCACGGACAGGGCGATCTCCTGCGTGACCGGCTCGCCCTTGCCGGCGGCCTTGTTCACAGCGGCGTGTACCTCGCCGCGGCCCCCGTTCATCTGGAAGGGAGCCGGCCCGAACCCGCGCACGATGAAGCTCCCGTTGCCGTAGGCCGCGCAGTAGAGATAGCTCTGCTGGTCGGTGCCCATGTCATTGCCCGCGATGAAGATCCCGTAGGGATGCGGGTGGTTGTTCAGGTTCATGTACTTCGATTCCTTGAACGTCGCCTTCACCGTGTAGTCGCCGCTCGCCTTGTTGTCGGGCGACCAGTACGCGAGGGCCGGTCCCGTGGTGACGCGCATGGCGTCCCCTTCCTTGGCGAGCTTCGCGTTGCTGAGCTTCTCGCCGGCGGCCAGCTCCTTCGGGTCTATCCTTCCCGTCCAGCCGGGGATGGCGATCCCGCCCCCTTCCACCGCGCGGTTCTGATCCTGCGCGCGGACGGAAGGCGTGACGAGGGCCGTCAGCGCGGCGGCAAGCGCGACCACGGGGATGTGCCGCATGGTATATCTGCTCACTCGAGTGCGCATCGGACGCGTTCCTCCTGGGACTGGGCGGTGGGAATCCTGAGTATGATGGGCGATCCTGCCAGAGCCCAGGGAGGAGGTCAAATCGCGGCGGCACCGGACACGGTGTCCTGACGAGAGGAGCATGGGATGGGATACGCAGGTGCTGGCCTGGTTCGGCGAGCATCTCGCCTAGCGGGCGCGGAGCCGCCTTTCGTCCCGCGCCCGTGATCGCGCCCCGATCGGCGCCGGGCCCGGACGGGCGCCCCACCAACCCCTTCGAGCCCTTCCCGCGTTCCGCGCTCGACGCGTCCATCCCGGACCGCTTCGCGAGCATCCTGCGCCGCGAGGCGGATCGGCTCGCCGTGAAGATGGGGACCGCGGTCCTGAGCTACGGGGCTCTCGACCGAGCTTCCAATCGAGTGGCGAACGCGATCCTCGACCGCCTCGGCGTGGCCCCGGAGCCCGTGGCGCTGCTCCTGCCTCAGGGCGTGCCACAGGTGGCCGCGGTCCTCGGCACGCTCAAGGCCGGGAAGATCTACGTGCCCCTCGATCCCGCGCATCAGCCGGCCAGGACGTCGGAGGCGATCGCGGACACGGGGACGCGGCTGATCGTCACCACGACGGCCCACGCGAGACGGGCGGCCCAGGTCTCTGGCACCGCCGCGCTCCTGTGCGTGGACTCGATCGATGGGCGCGACACGGCACCGGGGCTCGCCGTCGACCCGGATGCCGGGGCCTACGTCTTCTATACCTCCGGCTCCACGGGACGGCCCAAAGGGGTGCTGGATACCCACCGCAACGTGCTGCACAACGTGATGCGCTACACGAACACGCTCCATCTGGGTCCGGGCGATCGGCTCACGCTGCTCCAGGGGCCCTCGTTCAGCGGCGCCGTCTCGAGCCTCTTCGGCGCGCTGCTGAACGGCGCCGCCGTGTTCCCGTTCGACGTGGCGCGCGAGGGCGCCGACCGCATTGCCGGCTGGCTGGCTGCGGAGTCCATCACCGTGTATCACTCGGTGCCCGCGCTCTTTCGTCACGTCGCGCCGCACGGAGCCGCGTTGCCCGCCCTTCGCCTCGTCCGCCTCGAAGGCGACCACGCGGCCCTCGGCGACCTCGACCTGTTCCGCCGTCACTTCGCGAGCGATTGCGTGCTCGTCAACGGACTGGGCGCCACCGAGTGCGGCCTGGTTCGCCAGTTCTTCTTCACGCCGGCCGATCCCATGCCGCCACACGTGGTGCCCATCGGCTCGCCCGTGGAAGACATGGAGATCGTGCTTCTGGGCGAGGCGGATCGGCCGGTGCCCCCGGGTGAGACCGGCGAGATCGCGGTGCGGAGCCGGTATCTCGCCGTGGGCTACTGGCAGCGTCCGGAGCTCACCGCGGCCAGGTTTCGCCCCGATCCCTCGTCGCCGGGTTCACGGCTGTACCTGACCGGCGATCTGGGCCGCCTGCAGCCCGGCGATGTCCTCGAGCACCTCGGCCGGCACGACGGGGCCGCCAAGGTACGCGGGCAGCGCGTGGAGATCGCGGATGTGGAGGCGGCGCTCGCCCGCCTGCCCGGCATCGCCGCGGCGGCCGCGGCCGTGCGCGGGGACGACGGAGGCGAGCCGCGGCTCGTCGCCTATCTCGTCGCTCGCGACGGCGCGCCTCCCACCGTGAGCGCGCTCCGGCGCATGCTCGCCGAGCGGCTGCCGGAAGCCCTGATGCCTTCCGCGTTCGTAACGCTCGCGCAGCTTCCCCTCGACGACAACGGCAAGCTGGATCGCCGCGCCCTGCCCGCGCCGGGCTCGGCGCGTCCGGCTCTCGACCCGGCGTTCGCGCCGCCGCAGGGCACGCTCGAACGCACGATCACGGACGCATGGTCGGCGGTCCTCGGCATCGCACCCATCGGACGGCACGACGACTTCTTCGATCTGGGCGGCGACTCGCTCAAGGCCGCCGCCGGGCTGGCTCGCATCGCGCCCGCCGCTGGCGTGGACCTCGCGCTCGAGGATCTCTTCGATGCCCCGACGGTCGCCGCGCTGGCCCGGCGGATCCAAGCGCGCCCGCGCGCGACTCCTGCCGGCGCGCCCCGGCGAGCGCCGCGTGCTCCCAGCACGCCGCTTCCTCTCTCGCTCCCGCAACGCCGGCTCTGGTTCCTGCATCGGCTCGCCCCGGACACGGCGGCCTATCACGTCCCGCTGGCGACACGGCTGCGGGGCCCGCTCGACGTCGAGGCTCTCCGCCGCGCCCTCTCCAGCCTGACCGAGCGGCACGAGGCTCTCCGCGCGACCTTCGGCGTCGCCGATGGCGAGCCGTTCCAGCGCTTCCCTGCGCCCGCGCCCTTCACGCTACCCGTCGAGGATCTCGGAAGCGCCGCCATCCAGCGCCGCATCGCCGACGAGGCGGCCGCGCCCTTCGACCTCGAGCAGGGCCCGCCGCTCCGTGCCCGACTGATCCGTCTCGACGCCGCCGACCACGTGCTCGTCCTGACGTTCCATCACCTGGCCGTGGACGGCGGGTCTCTCCACGTCCTGACGCGCGAGCTCGAGGCGCTCTACGACGCCCATCGAGGGCACTCCGCCGCACCGCTTCCCCCGATCCAGGTGCCGTACGGAGACTTCGTGCTGTCGCAGCGCGAGCATCTCGACGCCGCCGCGATGGACGCTCAGCTCGCCTACTGGCGTGAGCGCCTTGCCGACGCTCCGATCGCGCTCGCTCTGCCGACCGACAGGCGACGGCCGGACACGGCAAGCCTCGCCGGCGCCCAGGTGCCGATCGCGGTGCCCGAGGCCCTCGTCACCTCGCTTCGGTCCGTGGCGCGCCAGGAAAGCGCCACCCTCTACATGACGCTGCTCGCGGCCTTCCAGGTACTGCTGGCCCGGCACGCCGAGCAGGACGAGGTGCTCATCGGCTCGCCCGTCGCCGGCCGCAGCCGCGCCGAGCTCGAGTCCGTGGTCGGCTTCTTCGCGAACACGCTCACCCTGCGCGGCGACCTCCGCGGCGATCCCACCTTCCGCGAGCTGCTCGGGCGCACGCGCCGGACGGTGCTCGACGCCCTGGCGAACCAGGACGTGCCGCTGGAGCGCCTCGTCGAAGCTCTGGGACCCGCGCGCGAGCCCGGCCGCAACCCGCTGTTCCAGGCCATGCTCTCCCTCGAGAACGCGCCGGCGGCCGCGCTGGCGCTGCCGGGGCTCCGCGCCATCTCGCTGCCGGTGGCTCTCGCCGCCGCCAAGGTGGATGTCGCTCTCATGCTGGCCGAGGAAGCCGGCGAGCTCCGCGGGGCTCTCGAGTACTGCACGGATCTCTTCGAGCCGCCGACGGCCCGCCGGTGGTGCGCTCAGCTCCTCGCGCTGCTTGCGGAGATAGCCCGCGATCCGGACCGGCCCGTGTCGCGCCTGCCCCTGCAGACGGACGCGCAGCGCGCACGCATCGTGGCCACGGGCGAGGCCTTGCGCGCCGATTTCGACGCCGCTCGCTCGCTGCCGGCCCTCTTCAGCGAGCAGGCCCTGCGGACACCCGACGCGATCGCGGTGCTCGACGGCGACCGCGCCGTGACGTATCGAGAGCTCCACCGCCACGCCCGTGTCCTCGCCGGGCACCTCTGGCGGCAGGGCGTCAGGCCGGGCGAGCGCGTCGGCCTTCGCCTCGGGCGCTCGATCGAGGAGATCGCGGCGATGCTCGGCGTGGTCGGGCTGGGCGCGGCCTATGTGCCGCTCGACCCTTCGTTCCCGCCCTCCCGCATCGACGCGATCCTGGAGGATGCCGGGGCCCGGCTCGCCGTCACGGCAGCCACGGTGACCGGGCTGGCGGGTCAGGAAGAGATCGAGGGGGAGTGGCCATCGCCCGGCGGGGAAGATCTCGCGTACGTCATGTACACCTCGGGATCGATGGGAGCACCCAAGGGCGTGGCCATTCCCCACCGCGCGGTGGTCCGGCTCGTTCGCGACACGGACTACGTGCGTCTCGGCCCCGACGACGTCGTCGCCCACCTCTCGAATCCGGCGTTCGACGCGGCAACCTTCGAGATCTGGGGTGCGCTCCTGAACGGCGCCCGCGTGGTGGTCATCGACCCGGAGACTGCGCTGGCACCGGGAGCGCTCGGCGCCGCCATCGCGCGCCACGGCGTCACGGCCATCTTCCTCACCACGGCGCTCTTCAACCAGATCGCGCGCACGGCTCCCCGCATCCTCGAGGGCATCCGCCACGTCCTCTTCGGCGGCGAGGCCGCCGAGCCGCGCTGGGTCGAGCGCGTCCTGCACGAGGGCGCGCCGGCGCGATTGCTCCACATGTACGGGCCCACCGAGGCCACGACCTTTGCGACCTGGCACGAGGTGCGGCACGTTCCGCCGGCCGCGGTCACGATCCCGATCGGCCGACCTCTCGCGAACACCGAGGTCTACGTGCTGGATCGGCACGGAGAGCCCGTGCCTGCCGGCGTGCCGGGCGAGATCCACATCGGAGGGCCTGGGCTGGCTCATGGCTACCTCGCTGGCCCGGCGGCCACGGCCGAGCGCTTCGTCGCTCATCCCTTCGGCAGCACCCCGGGCGCACGGCTCTATCGAACGGGCGATCGCGCGCGCTACCGCGACGACGGCGAGATCGAGTTCCTTGGACGGCTCGACCGGCAGGTGAAGGTCCGGGGCTTCAGGATCGAGCCCACCGAGGTCGAAGCGGCCCTCGTGCGGACGGCGGGCATTCGCGAGGCCGCCGTGATCACACGCGGCGCAGCGGCGGAGACGCGGCAGCTCGTGGCCTACGTGGTCCCGGAGCCCGGCTCGCGCCCGTCTCCGGACGATCTGCGGGCGGCGCTTCGCCGGAACCTGCCCGCGTTCATGGTCCCCGCGGTCTTCGTCACCCTCCCGGAGCTTCCCCTGTCGCCCAACGGCAAGATTGACTATCGCGCGCTTCCCGCACCGGCAGAGGGCCGTTGGCCGGACACGGCGCCGCGTCTCCGCCCGAGGGACCTCACGGAGCACACGCTCGCAGCGATCTGGGAAGATCTGCTCCACGTGAGCCCGGTCGGCGTCCGCGACAGCTTCTTCGATCTCGGCGGGCACTCGCTCTTGGCCGTGCGCATGCTCGAGGCCGTCGAGCGGACCACGGGGCGGCGCCTCTCTCTCGCCACGCTGTTCCGCGACCCCACCATCGAGCGGCTGGCCGAAGCCCTGGCGCGCGCAGAGGACAAGCCTCACGCGCCGCTGATCACCCTGAACGCCGGCGCCGCACGCCCTCCGCTCCATTTCCTTCACGGCGATTTCCGGGGAGGCGGGTTGTACAGCCGCGCCCTGGCGCGGGCGCTCGGGCCAGACCAGCCGCTGGTCGTGCTTCATCCGCACGGCCTCCTGGACGAGCGCGTGCCCGAATCGATCGAGGCCATGGCGGCCGAGCGCGTGGCCGACCTGCGCGCGGCGCGGCCAACCGGCCCGTATCTGCTCGGCGGGCACTGCAACGGCGCATTGGTGGCGCTCGAAATGGCGCGCCAGCTCGTCCGCGAAGGTGACGCGGTGCCGATGGTTGCGCTCCTGGACGCGGGCGCGCCGAGAGGATTCGAGCGGCTGCTCGCCGCCAGCGCGCCGGCCATCGGCGCTCGCCCCGGCGAGCTGCTCTTCCGCTGGCGGGCGCGCCGCGAGGCCATCGCGGCGCGCATGGCGTATGGACGCCGTCGGATCACGGAGTTTCGCGGGGCCGATCTGCAGGGGCGCGCGGCCTCCCTCGGGCGTGCCATCGGGCGCAGTGTCGCCAGTCTCGGGCGCACCGGCAAGCGGCGTGCCCTACCGACACGCCCGACGGTCGCGACCGAGGCGCTGCGCCTCCGCTACGAACGCGTCGTCGGCACGTACTTCCCCGCGCGCTATCCTGGTCACCTGCTCGTGCTGCGGCCCGAACAGAGCGAGGACAGCCGGCGCGACCTCGGCTGGTCGCGCGTCAGCCCGCGAGTGACCGTGCGCCAGGTGCCCGGGAACCATTCGACGTGCCTGACCCGCCACGTGGCCGCCACCGCCGCCGCGCTGCGCGCCGCCATGGGCGATCTCTTCTGATACTCGGCTTGTGCGTCCAGGAGGCGCAGTGTATGGTGGCGGCCGTTGATCCGAACCAAGCCAGGAGGCTCGCCATGACGGCACGACGCACCCTCGTCTCGACCATGGGGTGGGCGCTGGCCCTGAGCCTCGCCGCACTCCCCGTGGCGGCCCAGCCCGCGGGCACCTTGCTGGTCGGCCTCGTGGCCGAGCCCGTCAACCTGGACCCGGCCCAGGTCACCGATCTCAACTCGAATCGCGTGGGACGCCGCGTGGTCGAGACGCTCGTCACGTTCCCGGACGAGAGCACGCAGGTGGTGCCCGGCCTCGCGGAGTCGTGGACCATCTCCAAGGACGGCCTTCAGTACACCTTCAAGCTTCGCAGCGGCGTGAAGTTCCACGACGGCACGCCGCTGAACGCGGACGCGGTGAAGTTCTCCATCGAGCGGCAGATCAACTCGGAGCATCCCGCCTACAAGCTCGGGAAGTATCCCTTCGCCAACTACTTCTTCGGCAACGTGAAGGCGGTGGAGGTGCTGAGCCCCGAGCGCGTCGCCTTCCTGCTCAAGGAGCCGCGCGCGTCGTTCCTCGCCATCCTGACCTCGGGAGCCGCCTCCATCGTGAGCCCCACCGCCGTCATGAAGTCGGGGCCGGACTACCCGAGCCAGCCCGTGGGCACCGGGCCCTTCCGCTTCGCCTCCTGGGATCGCGGGCAGCGCGTGGTCCTCGAGAAGAACCCCGCGTACTGGAGAGGGCCCGTGAAGGTGGAGCGTGTGATCTATCGCCCCATCGTGGAAGATCAGGCGCGGCTCACCGAGCTCATGACGGGAGGCCTCGATCTCATCGTGGGCGTGCCCGCGGACTACGTGGGCAAGCTCGAGCAGAGCCCGAACCTCTCGATCCTCAAGCAGACGGGCGCACACGTCTGGTATCTCGGGATCAACAACCAGAAGAAGCCTTTCGACGACAGGCGGGTGCGGCAGGCGCTCAACTACGCCGTCAACAAGGACGCCATCGTGCGCGACGTCCTGAAGGGCACGGGCACGCTGTCGAAGGGCCCCGTGCTGCCGGGCACGTGGGGCGCCGACGCGGCGGTCAAGGCGTATCCCTACGATCCGGAGAAGGCGAAGAAGCTCCTCGCGGAGGCGGGTTATCCCAATGGCTTCAGCACCACGATGTGGGTGCCGGAGTCGGGCTCAGGCATGCAGGCGCCCGTGGCCATGTCCACCGTGATGCAGTCGAATCTCAAGGCGGTGGGCGTCAACGTGACCCTCCAGACCATGGAGTGGGGCGCGTACCTCACCAAGCTCCGCTCCAAGGAACAGGAGCTCTTCGCGCTGTCCTGGATGGCGGGCACGGAAGATCCCGACATGGTCATGTACCCGCTCCTCCACTCGAGCCAGTGGACGCCCGTCGGCCCCAACCGCGCGCTCTACAAGAACGCGCGCTTCGACGAGCTGCTCCAGCAGGCGCGCCTCACCACGGACCAGGGCAAGCGCGCGCAGCTCTACAAGGAAGCGCAGCGCATCCTCGTGGAGGACGCGCCGTGGGTCTTCGTCGACCACGAGATCCAGATCGCCGCCTTCACGAAGCGCGTGCAGGGCTTCAAGCTCCACCCGAGCTTCGACCTCCGCGTGGAGACGATCTCGCTCAAGTGAGCGCGGTCCGGTGAGGAGCTACCTCGCGCGGCGGCTCCTCCTGCTGGTGCCGGTGCTGGCGGGCGTCTCCGTCGTCGTCTTCCTCGTGCTGCATCTCTCGCCCGGCGATCCCGCGGAGATCATGCTGGGCTCGCAGGCAACGCAGGAGGATCTGGCGCGCCTGCGCCACGAGCTCGGCCTCACCGAGCCGCTCCACGTCCAATATCTTCGCTGGGTTGCCCACGTGGCCCGCGGCGATCTCGGCCGCTCGCTCTGGATGAAGCGCCCCGTCCTCGACGAGGTGCTCAACCGCTACCAGGCGACCCTCGTGCTCACGGCGAGCGGTCTCCTCCTCTCCACCGTGGGTGGCATCGCTCTCGGCGTGGCCTCCGCGGTGCGCCCGCACTCCTTCCTCGACCGCGCGAGCGCCGTCACCTCGCTCTTCGGCGCGAGCATGCCCGTGTTCTGGCTGGGCATCGTGCTCATGGTGGTCTTCTCGCTCTGGCTGGGCTGGCTCCCTGCCTCCGGCATGTGGGCGCCGTACGGCGGCGGCGGGCTGCGCGACCTTCTCGCCCACCTCGTGTTGCCGGCCGTGACACTGGCCGCCGCCTCCCTCACCATCATCGCGCGTCTCACGCGCAGCACCATGCTCGAGATCCTCAGCCAGGACTACATCCGCACCGCGCGCGCCAAGGGTCTCGTCGAGCAGCGTGTGGTCTTCCGTCACGGCCTCAAGAACGCGCTGATCCCCATCGTCACCGTGGTGGGCGTGCAGGCCGGCTACCTTTTGGGCGGGGCCGTCCTCACGGAGACGGTCTTCGCGTGGCCGGGAGTGGGGCTGCTCATGGTGCAGGGCATCCTCGCGCGCGACTTCCCGCTCGTGCAGGGCTGCGTCCTCGTCATCGCGCTCACCTTCGTCCTGATCAACCTCGCGGTCGACCTGCTCTACGCGTGGCTCGACCCGCGGATCCAGTATGAATAGGCGCTGGGCGCGCCATCGGCTCGCGCTCCTCGCCCTGATCGTGCTGGCCGGCGTCGTGCTGGCCGCCGGCCTCGCGCCGTATCTGCCCCTCGCGGATCCCGACACCGTGGACACCGTGCAGCGTCTCAAGCCGCCGCTCACGCCGGGCCATCTCCTCGGCACCGACGAGTTCGGCCGCGATCTGCTCTCGCGTCTCGTGTGGGGCGCGCGGGTGTCGCTGCTGGCGGGAGCGGCCACCGCAGCGGCCGCCATGCTGATCGGCGTGCTGCTGGGCGTGCTGAGCGGCTACTACTCGGGGTGGCCGGAGACGGTGATCATGCGTCTCACGGACATCCTGATGGCGTTCCCCTACATCCTCCTTGCCATCGCCATCGTGGCCGGGCTGGGACCGGGGCTGCGCAACGCCATGATCGCCATCGCCATCGTGGGCTTCCCCATCTACACGCGGCTCGTGTGCGGCATCGTCCTCTCCGTGCGCGGGCGCGAGTTCGTGGAGGCCGCGCGGGCGCTGGGCAGCACGGACCGGTTGATCCTCGTGCGCCACATCGTGCCGCAGCTCCTGTCGCCCGTGATCGTGGCCTTCAGCCTGGACGTGGG
>Ga0335070_10007199_pt1 | contig 13049 bp, 13 predicted proteins | sample Lox_Sample_13_FD_206722 | JGI IMG/M metagenome (GOLD analysis project Ga0335070, IMG submission 206722) | Soil microbial communities from Loxahatchee National Wildlife Refuge, Florida, United States - Lox_Sample_1.3 | ecosystem: Environmental > Terrestrial > Soil > Wetlands | place: USA...
GCCGCAGCGCGAGACGCCAGCGGTCGAAGGGCGGAGAGAGCCCCTCGAAGGCAGCCACCACCTCTTCGCGCCCGTCCTCGTCGAAGGCGGCGCGCAGCGCCGCGGCGGCGTCGCGCAGCTCGCCGGCAGCGCGCGCGGTCTGCTCACCGCCCTCTTCTTCCTGCTCCGGCCCGGCCCGACTCTCGGCCTCGTGCGCCATCCACTCGAGCCGCTGCGCCGCGAGCAGCGCCGTGCGAGCCGCCTGCGGGAACACGCGCGAGGCCTGGGCGGGCAGGTCGAGGCCGCCGAACTCGCCGGCGCGCTCGCCGAACAGGCCGCCGAGCGCGGCGAGATCGGCCTGCAGGTCTGCGCGCCAGCTCCGCGCCTGCGCTGCGTCGACCGGCACGCGCGCCGGCGGCGCGCGCCGCGAGGTCCCGGTGCCGAACAGCTCGTCGACGCGCTCGAGCAGCGCGTCCGGGCGCACCTCCGCGGCGTAGACCTCGTCCGCGACGCCGGCGAGCTCGTGCGCCTCGTCCGCGATCGCGCAGGTGAAGGCCGGGTAGTCGGGCGGCCAGCGCAGCAGGAGGTCGTGATTCGCGACGACGAGGTGCGCGTCGGCGAGGGCCTTGCGGCGCCTGCCGAAGGGACAGGCGCGCTCCTGCGCGCACTGCTCGCGCGTGCACTGCTCCGCCCGCGCCGCGACCGCGCGCTGGCGCAGATCGCGCAGCGGCGGGTAGAGCGCCAGCAGCGCCCCGGGCAACGTGCCGATCTCGCCGTGCGGCCGCAGCTTCGCAGCACAGGCGAGCGCCGCGAAGGCCACGCGGTCCTCCTCGAGCAGCTGCGGCTCGCGACCCTCGGCGAGCACCTGCTCGCAACGGCGCTGACACACGTAGTTGGCGCGCCCCTTGATCGAGAGCGCGCGCAGCCCGCGGTGGCCGAGCAGCGCGGCGGCCGCCGGGATGTCCTTGGCGAGCAGCTGGTCCTGGAGGAGCTTCGTGCGCGTCGAGACCAGCACCGGCTCGCGCACGCCGCCGGCCGCGCGCTCCATCGCGAAGGGGATCAGCGCGGCGAGATAGGCGAGCGACTTGCCGACGCCCGTGCCGCCCTCGAGGAGCAGGCGGCCGCCCTCGTCCAGCACGCGCACGAACTCGCGCGCCATGCGGATCTGCCCTTCGCGTACCCGGTAGCCCGGGAAGTAGCGCCGCCCGCGCGCCTCGTCCGCGAGGGCGGCGGCGATGGCATCCGCATCGAAGGGGACCGGCGGCTCCTGCGAGGGTCCGATCGGTATGTACTGTGCGGCGCCCGGCTCCGCCGGCGGGAGCGCGTCGCCCCGCACCAGCGCGAGCCACGGCGAGCCCGGTGCGTGGCGCTCCAGCGCCGCGCGAACGGTGGCGTAACGAGGCTCACCCGCGCGCGCACCCGCCGCCGCGAGCGAGAGCAGCCGCGCGGTATCGAGCGCGTCGGAGAGCGCGCGGTGCACGCCGCGATGGCCGAGCAGGCGCTCGCAGGCCGTCTCGAGCCGCAGGTCCGGCGCGTCCGGGTGCGCGAGCGCCAGCAGCTCCGTGGTGTCGAGGTAGCGCGCGCTGCGCAGCGAGGGCGCGACGTAGCGCGCCAGGAAATGCCGCTCGAAGGACGCGTTGTGCGCGACGATCGTGCGGCCGGCGAGCGCCGCCGCCAGCGCCGCGGCGACCTCCTCGATGCGCGGCGCGTCCGCGAGGTCCGCGTCGGCGATGCCGGTCAGGGCGCGGACCGCGCGCGGCACGGGGCCCGACGGCCGCAGGCGCTGCTCGAGGGTGTCGACCGCCGCGCGGCCCGGGTCCAGCAGCACCGCGCCGATCTCGATCGGCTCTGCCGCGGCGTCGTCCGCGAGCCCCGTGGTCTCGAAGTCGACGACCGCCACGGGACCGATCGCGGAGAGCCAGGGCGCGAGGGCGTCGCCGTCGAGGCCGAGCTCGTCCGGAGAGTGCTCGCGCGCGCCTAGCAAGCGTCCGCTAGACGTAGATTCCGCCCTTGTAATCCCTGTCTTGCCTGATGATGACATTGATCAAGGCAGGCTTGCCCGACGCGGCGGCGCGCTCGAGCGCGGGGCGGATGTCCTGCGGCCGCTCGACGAGCTCGCCGTAGCCGCCGAGCGCCTCGACGACCTTGTCGTAACGGGTCGGGTTCAGCAGCGTGCTGTCGTACATGCCGTAGATGGCGCCCTGCGGCCGCATCATCTGGCCCCACGCCGCGTCGTTCCCGACGATGCCGATGATCGGCAGGTTGAAACGCACTGCGGTGTCGTACTCGAAGCCGTTCAGCCCGAACGAGCCGTCGCCGTAGACGATCACCACGCGCTTGCCGGGATTCGCCACCTGCGCGGCCAGGGCGAAGGGCATGCCGACGCCCAGCGTCCCGAGCGGACCCGGATCCATCCAGGCCCCCTCGCGCCTCACCGGGAGGATCTTCGCCGCGGTCGCGACGATGTCGCCGCCGTCGCCGATCACGATCGGATCTTCGAGGGTGTCGAGCCAGTCGCGCACCTCGCGACACATGCGCTGCGGATCGACGGGCACCTCGTCGCTGCCGAGCGCCGCCTCGACCTTCGCCTCCGCGGCGATCTCGACGGCGCGCAGCTTGTCGCGCCAGGCCGAGAAATCGAGGCGCAGGCCGGCGTTCTTCATCTCCTCGAGCAGCATCTCGAAGCTGCACGCCAGGTTGCCGACCAGCCCGACGTCGGACTGGCGGTTCTGCCCGATCAGCGTGGCGTCCATGTCGAGCTGGATGATCTTCGCGTCGGCCGGGATCGTCTTGCCGAACGCCATGCGGAAGTCGAGCAGCGTGCCCGCCAGGATGATGCAGTCGATCTGCTTCAGCGCCTCGCGCCGGGAGCGGTTCAGGAACTCGGGCGAGTCCGGCGGGATCGTCCCGCGGCCCATGCCGTTCGTGTAGCTCGGGATGTGCGTCTCGCTGATGAAGCGGTTCATCGCCGCCGACGCCTGCGACCACTTCACCGACGTGCCCGCCATCAGCATCGGGCGCTGCGCGCCGCGCAGCAGCCCGAGCGCCTCGCGCACCGCCGCGCGGTCCGGCGAGAGCCGCGGCGGCGCGGTGCGGATGCGCGGGATGTGGACCTTGTCGTCCTCGACGCTCCCCATGAACACGTCCATCGGGATCTCGAGGAACGCGGGCCCCGGGATCCCCGACACGGCGTGGCGGATCGCCAGCTCGACGTACTCGGGGATGCGATAGGTCTGGTACACCGCGTCCGCGAACTTCGTGATCGGCCGCACCACGCCGATGTGGTCCATCTCCTGGAGCGAGCCGCGGCGCAGGTTGTCGAACGGACCCTGGCCGCCGAAGACGAGGATCGGAGAATTGGCGCGCCAGGCATTCGCGATGCCGGTCACCCCGTCGGTGACGCCCGGCCCCGCGGTGATCGCGGCGACGCCGATGCTGCCCGGGTTGCAGCGCGCCCACGCGTCCGCCGCGTGGACGGCGGCCTGCTCGTGGCGCACGTCGATGATGCGGATGCCCTGCTCACGGCAACCCGCGTAGAGCGGCATGATGTGGCCGCCGCAGAGCGTGAAGATGCACTCGACGCCGGCGCTCTTGAGCGCGCGCGCGGCCAGAATGCCGCCGTGAACGGGGGACATGGGGACACCTCGCCGTGGTGGGATGGGCACGCGGCGCACGGTATCACCCGCGCTTCGAGAGGGTCAAATTGCAGAAATGCGAGACGGGGAGCGCGCGGCGCGCGCCCCCCGTCCCGGAACGGTCGGGGATCCTCTCGCCCCTAGTTGCTCGTGAAGTCGGCCCGGCGGTTGTACTTCCAGGCCGATTCGTCGTGGCCCTGCACCGCCGGACGCGCCTCGCCGAAGCTCACCGTGGAGAGCCGCGCCCCGGGGACTCCGAGATTGACGAGGTACTTCTTCACGGAATCGGCGCGGCGCTCGCCGAGAGCGAGGTTGTACTCCTCCGTGCCGCGCTCGTCCGTGTTCCCCTCGATCATGATGTTCCCGCTCATCCCCTGGATCTTCGTGGCGTTCGCCTTCAGCGCGTCGCGCTGATCCGCGCGGATGTCGGACTTGTCGAAGTCGAAGTAGATGGTCTGCAGGTCGAGCTTCTTGCCCGCGCCGGCCGTCGTCTCGCGCGACGAAGGCGCCTCCTTCCACTCGCTCTTGGTGTCGGTGGACGAAGTCGTCTCCTTCGGCTTCGAGGCGCAGCCGAAGGCTCCCAACCCGATCACCACCGCGATCACGGTCGCGAAACGGGCGAACGATGCACGCATCACGGATCCCCTCCAAATGAAAGAAATGAGAATGTTGGGTGGCTGTGCTGAGCTCGCGGTCGGAACGACTCGGACGAGCGCCCCCCGCAGTCGCGGCATAGCTTGACCGCTCGCACCCGTCGCGGCAAGGTGCAAGGCCGCGATTCTGCTGGAGAGCCCGGGGCGGACCCCGCCCTACGCGAGCCCGCGCGCCACCAGGTATTCGGCGACCAGGGTCGCGCCCTTGGCCGCACCGAGCTTGGTGTTGTGCGACAGCACCACGAACTTGATCCCGTTCGGGAGGACGGGGTCGTGTCGGACCCGCCCCACGACCGTGGTCATGCCGTCGTTCGTGCCCCGGTCGATCCTGGGCTGCGGGCGGTACGGATCGTCGAGGACCCGGCACAGCTCGGGCGGCGAGGAGGGCAGAGCCAGGTCCGTGAAATCGCGCCCGAAGGAGCGCATCGCCTCCTGGACCTCCTCCGGGCTGGCCGCGCGGCCGAGGCCGGCGCTCACGCACTCCATGTGACCGTCCCGCACGTTGACGCGGTTGCAGTGCGCCGAGACGGGCAGCTCCATCGGGAGGATGCGATCGCCCTCCAGCGCGCCGAGGATCTTCGCGGTCTCGCGCTGGACCTTGTCCTCTTCCTTGGGGATGTAGGGGATCACGTTGTCGAGGATGTCCATCGAGTGGACGCCCGGGCTGCGGCCGGCACCCGACAGCGCCTGCATCGAGGTCATGATCACCGAGCGCAGGCCGAAGCGGCGGGCGAGCGGCGCCAGCGCCACGACGAGTCCCGTCGTCGTGCAGTTCGGGATCGGCACCACGTAGCCCTTCCAGCCGCGCTCGCGCTGCTGTCGCTTGACCAGCGGCGCGTGCTCGTGGTTGACGCCCGGCACGAGGATCGGGACGTCGTCCTCGTAGCGGAACGCCGACGAGGTCGACACGACGGGGACGTGCGGCGCGAAGCGCTGCTCGAGCACCCGCGCCGCGTCGCTCTCGACCGCGGAGAAGACGAGGTCGAACGCGCGCGGATCGAGCGCCGCCGCGTCGGCGACGGGCATGGAGGCGAACGCGTCGGACAGCGGCTCGTCGCAGACCCAGCGCTGCTGTCCCGAGGACTCGGTGATCGCCGCCTGGTAGGGCTTGCCGGCGCTGCGCTCGCTGGCCCCGAGCGCCGCGACCTCGAACCAGGGGTGGGCTCGCAGCGACACCAGGAACTGCTGGCCCGCGACGCCCGTCGCGCCGAGGATCGCGACCTTCTTGCGAGGAGTCGGACTCATGGGGTGACTTTCGGCGAGCCGGCATCAGTAGCGAATCCCGCCCGCCCTCTCCACGAGGCCCGCGCGTCAACCCGGCGCTCCGGCCTGCCGATGGCATGCGCACGGATGTCCGGCAACTTCCTTTGCCCTCCGTCGGATGCAGAGCGCCGCGAGCGCTACCGCGTGCGTGTGCTCGAGGCTCCGAGCCTCGGCGCAGCGGGCATCGGCCACGGGGCACCGGGGGCTCGCGAGCTCCTGTCCTGGGACGCGGTCGAGCGCGTCCTCGTGGCCGAGGTGGGGGAGCCCGAGGGCGTCCGGACCATCGTCTGCGATCTGGTGACGGGGGCCTCGGGTGGGGTCCTGGTGGTCCATCGCCTCGATGCAGACCCCGGTGAGGCCGCCATGGCCCTGGCCCGCGACCTCGAGTCGGGGCTGGGCCCGCAGCGCGCCACCGCAGCGCTCAAGAGCCTGGCTGCCGACGGCCTCGCGACGCGCTGGTTCCCCGACCTGCGCGCCTTCGAGGAGGACGCGCTCGCGGAGTTCGAACAGGGGCAGTAGCGAGCGGGCCGAAGGGGCGGCCGAGGGGCGCGCGATACCATCCCGCACCATGGAGACCCGCGTCGGACCGCAGACCCCCTACGAGGTCTACTGCTACTCGTGCCGCGTCACGTTCCCGGTCGGGACGCGAACCTGCGTGCACTGCGGGCGCCCGATCGGCGTCCCCTCTTTCGTCGAATCCCCGCTCGGCCGGCACGCGCCCCCGATCGCGCCGGGCGGGCAGGAGACGGCCGAGGCTCCCGATCCGCTGATGTCGGCTCGCCGCGTCGGCGGCGTGTCTCTCTGGGTCCTGCTGGCGCTCGGCGCCGCGCTCTCGCGCCTCTGCGCGGGCACTTGAGCGATGGGCGAGCCGACGCCCCGCGAGGCCCTGCTGCGCTTCTCCGGCGAGCTGTCCATCAAGGCTCGCGGCACGCGCTCGCACTTCCGGCGCCGCCTGCTGCACAACCTGCGGGATGCGCTCGCCAGTGAAGGCCTGACCCCGCACGTCGAGCTCTCCCACGAACGCATCTACGTGCCGCTGCCGGCGGAGGAGCCGGGCGGCCCCGCCCTCGACCTGCGCGAGCATGCGCTGGCGCGCGTGTCCGGCATCCAGTCGGTGTCGCTCGCGCTGCGCTACCCGATCACCGACCTCGACGAGATCGTGCGCACCGGCGCGGCCCTGTTCCGCGAGCGCGTGCGCGGGCACCGCTTCGCGGTCCGCGCGCGGCGCGTCGGCGAGCGACACGGCGTGCGGACGCCGCGCCAGGAGGTCGAGCGCCGGCTCGGCGCCGCGCTGCTGCCCGGCTCGGCGGGCGTCGACCTCGGCGCACCGGAAGAGACCGTGTACGTCGAGCTGGCGGCTTCCGGCACGTCGTTCTTCTCGCAGCGCATCGCCGGTCCGGGCGGCCTGCCCCTCGGCGTCGAGGGGCGCGCCGTGGCGCTCGTCTCGGGCGGCTTCGACTCGGCGGTGGCGGTCTGGCAGATGCAGCGGCGCGGAGTCGCCATCGATCACGTCTTCTGCAACCTCGGCGGCGCGAGCCACCTGCGCGGCGCCGCCCGCGTCGCCAAGGTCCTGGCGGATCGCTGGTCCTACGGCACGCGCCCGCAGCTCCACGCCATCGACTTCGAGCCCGTCGCCGAGGCGATCCGCGCGCACACCGAGACGCGTTACTGGCAGGTGCTGCTGAAGCGCACGATGCTGCGCGCCGCGGAGGCCGTCGCCAATGAGCGGCGCGCCGTGGCGATCGTCACGGGCGACGCCGTCGGCCAGGTCTCCTCGCAGACGCTGCACAACCTGGCCGTGGTCTCGCGCGCGACCTCGCTGCCGATCCTGCGGCCCCTCGTTGGCGCGAACAAGGACGAGATCATCGCGTGCGCCCGCCAGATCGGGACCGCGGAGCTCTCGAAGGTGGTGGGCGAGTACTGCGCCATGGTGCCGCGACGCCCGGCGACGCGCGCGCCCCTCGCGGCGGTGGAGCAGCAGGAGGCGCGCATCGATCCCGCGCTGCTCGGCGAGCAGGTCGCGAAGCGCACGGTCCTCGACCTGCGCGAGCTCGATGCCGCGTCGCTCGAGGCGACCGGCCTCGCGGTGGAGCGGATCCCTCCCCGCGCCGTGCTGCTCGACCTTCGGCCGATCGAGCAGTACCGCACGGAGCACCATCCGGAGGCCCTGCACCTCGAGTTCTCGCAGGCGCTGCGCGCGCTGCCGAGCCTCGACCGCCGCCGGACCTACGTGCTCTGCTGCGAGTTCGGCCTGCTCTCGGCGCACCTCGCGGAGCTGATGCGCCGCGAAGGCTTCGACGCCTGGCACTTCACCGGCGGGCAGCGCGCGCTCATGCGGAGCGCGTAGCCCGAGACGAGCGACTCACGCCTCCAGGTGGGTCCGCAGCATCCAGGCGTTCTTCTCGTGCACCTGGATGCGCCGCACGCCGAGATCGGCGCTCGCCTGATCGCCCGCGCGCTCCGCGGCCGCGACGACCTTGCGCGCCGCCTGCGTGACGAGCACCTGGTCGTGCACGAGCTGCTCCACCATCTGGATCGCCGACGGCACGCCGACGGCCTCCTTCAGCTCCGTGAGCTCGGCGAACTCCGCATAGCTTCCGGGCGCCGGCGCGCCGACCGAGCGGATGCGCTCGGCGATCTCGTCCACCGCGAGCGCCAGCTCCGTGTACTGGGTCATGAACAGCGTGTGGAGCGTCGTGAACATCGGACCCGTGACGTTCCAGTGGAAGTTGTGCGTCTTGAGATAGAGCGTGTAGCTGTCGGCGAGCAGGCGCGCGAGCGCATCGATCACCTGCTTCTCCTGGTTCGTCGCCTTGCGCGCGGTGGTGCGGGCAGCGGCCATGGGATCCTCCTTTTACAGCGGCGTGCGCGGCGGGCAGCCGCTCCGGACGAGCCGGGAGACTATCCCGCGAGGACGTGCACGGCGACGCGCCGCCGGCGCGGGCCGTCGAACTCGAACATCCAGATGCCCTGCCAGGTGCCGAGCAGCAGCTCGCCGCTCACCACGGGCAGCAGCTCCGACGGACCGAGGACCGACGCCTTGATGTGCGCGGCGGCGTTGTCGTCGATGCGGTCGTGGAGCCAGTCGCCGGCGCTCGGCACCGCGCGCGAGAGCGCATCCAGCACGTCGCGGCCGATGTTCGGGTCCGCGGTCTCGTTGACGACGATGGCGCAGGTCGAGTGCAGCACCAGGATCTGGCACAGCCCGCTCTCGACGCCGGCGCCCTTCACGATCTCGCGCACGCGCTCGGTCACGTCGATCGACTGCTCCGCCCGGACCGTCTCGATCTCGAAGATCTCGGTCATGCTCTCCCGCCGGCGCAGGAGCCCAGTCTACGCCAGGCGGGTTCCCTGCGAAGCTACCGGGACGGAGACTTGTCGAGCTGATCCAGGATCGCGTCGCGCTGCTCCGGAGGCAGCGCCTGGAAGCGCTGCCAGGCCGCGCGCAGCCGCGCCCGATCCTCGGGCGACATCGCGCGGAAGCGCTCGGCGTTCCGGCGGAACGCATCGAGCTCCGGCGCCGGCATCGCGCGGAGCTGCGCCAGGCGATCGCGCAACGCCTGCTGCTCCTCCGGCGGCAGCGAGCGGTAGTGGGCGATGCGGTCGCGCAGCGCGCGGCGCTCTTCGGGCGGAAGCTGCACGACCTGGGCGCGGATCCGGCGGGCATCCTCCGGCGTGAGGTTCCCGAAGTCGCGGCGCAGCGCCTGGAGCTCTTCGGGCGGCGCCGCGCGCAGGCCCTGGCGGAGGCGGCGCAGGGCGCGCGCGCGCTGCTCGGGCGGAAGCTGCTGGAGCCGCTCGCGCACCCGCTGCCGGATCTCGGCGCGCTGCTCGGGGGTCGCATTCCGCCAGCGCTCGCGCAGCTCCTCGCGGATCTGCTGCCGCTCCTCGGGCGAGGCGTCGAGCCAGCGCTGTCGCAGCGCCTCGCGGTCGGGGAAGGCACCCTCGGCCGGCGCCTGCGCGGCGCCGGCGTCCGGCGCGGCCGCCGCGTCCGGCGGGGTGGCCTGCGCCGGCGCGCCGGAGATCTGCGCCGCGAATCCGCACACGGCGAGGGCGAGGAGTGCGCGGCGCCGCATCAGCCCGCGTCCTTGCCCTGCGCGGCCAGCGCCTCGACCAGATCGAGGTTGGCGATCACGTCGAGATCCTGTGCGGTGTCGAGCTCGAGGCCGACGGCGATCTCCTCGGCCGGCAGCGCATCGAAATCGGGGTCGCGCGCGGGTGCCGGCACCTGCGCCACGGGCGTCTCCGGCCCCTGCGGCAGGGGCGTCGGCGTGCGCGGCGCGAAGAAGTAGAGCGCCAGCGCCGCAGCCGCCGCGGCGCAGGCCGCGGCGAGCGCCCGCACGCGTCTCGACGCCTGCAGCGGCCCGCCCGTGCGGCGTCCGCGTCCTCGCCCCGCGAGCGCCCCGGCCTCGTCCTCCGCGGCGATGCGCGCGCGCAGGCGCGCCTGGAGGTCCGCGCTCGTCTCGCGGACCGGGATGCCCGCGAGCAGCACGTCGACGCGCGCCAGCGAAGCGAGCTGCGCGCGGCAGCGCGCACAGCCGGCCAGGTGCGCCCTCAGCTCCGCGTCGCGCTCGGGTGCGAGCTCGCCGTCGAGCAGTGCCGACAGATCCTCGCCGCGCCCGCAGTCGCTCGGGCCCGTCACGGAGAACCCTCCCCCTCTGCACTCGAACCCCGCGTCTCGAGACGCGCGGCGAGGCTCTCGCGGGCGCGGTGCACCAGCGCCTTCACGGCCGACTCCGAGACGCCGAGCGACGCGGCCACCTCCGCGTACGAGAGCCCCTCGACGGCCACGAGCCAGAGCGCCGCTCGCTGGCGCTCGGGTACGTCGCCGAGCGCGCGGTCCACCGCGGCGACGCTGCGTCGCGCGTGGGTGAGGTCGTCGCTCGGCGGATCGTCCGAGGCGAGCGCCTCGGCCGCCGCGTCGTCGAGGCTCGCATGAGGCCGGCTCCGCCGCGGCCGGCGCAGCTCGTTGAGGGCGAGGTTCGTCGCGATCCGGTAGAGCCAGGTCGAGAAGCGGGCCTCGGGTCGATAGCTGCCGCGCGCACCGTAGACACGCAGAAAGACCTCCTGCACCAGCTCCTCCGCGAGCCCCGCGTCCCGCAGCATGCGCTCGAGGTAGCGCAGCAGCCGGGCCGCCCAGCGTCGGAAGAGCGCGTCGAAGGCCGCGGCGTCGCCCTCGCAGAACGCCAGCATGAGCCGAACGTCCTCGTCGAGTGCGTGCAAGCGCGCCTCCAGACGAATCGAACCCCGCGATGCGCCGGAGGTTGCGGCGGGCCTGGGGGAAAGACCCCCGCGACCTCAGTACGCGCCCCGCGGGAAGCTCCCTATCTCTTCTTGTCCCCGGCCCTGACCCCGATCCCTGCCCCGGCCCCACGGGCGATCCCCTGTCGGGCCAGGAATCCCAGCAGCGCCGCGTCGAAGGCAGCGGGCTCGTCGAGGTTGGCGATGTGCCCGGCGCCGGCGATCTGCATCCGTTCGGCGCGGGGCATGCGCGCCGTCAGCACCTCGGCCGCGCGCAGGTACTGCTCGTCGTGCTCGCCCACCACGACCAGCGTCGGCGCTTCGATCTCGCCGAGGCGGTCGATCACGGGCTCGGCGGGTCCGGCCACGCGCCGCGCGAAGTGGGCGATGCCGTGCGGGGTCTGCGCCGCGATCGATCGCGCGGCCCATTGCGCGGCGGGCCTCTCCGGGTGCAGGCCGACCAGCGTGGCGACGGCGCGGCTCGCCACGAAGGCCTCCATGCCCTTGCTCAGCACGAACGACGCCGTGCGCTCGACCAGAGCCTCCCAGCGCGCCTGCGCGTCGGGGTTCTTGAAGCCGGGTCCCGAGCCCACCAGGACCAGCGCGCGCGCGCGCGCCGGATCGCGGAGCGCCAGGTGGAGCGACGCGAGGCCGCCGAAGGAGAGTCCGCCGAGCACGGCGGGCTCGCCCGGCGCCGCCCAGTCAAGCACGCGCGACAGATCCTCCACGACCTGGTGTACGTCGTAGGCGCGCGGATCGTCCGGCGCATCGGAGCGCCCGTGGCCGCGGTAGTCCCAGAGCACCACGCGCATCCCTGCCGCCACGAGCGGCTCGATCTGCGGCCGCCAGTTGTCGGCGGTGGTGGCCAGCGCGCAGGAGAGCGCGATCGGCACGCCCGATCCGTACACCTCGGCGTGGACGGCGATGCCGTCCGCACAGACGACACGGGCCAATCAGTCCGCCTCGAGGCGCTGGCGCAGGGCGCCGGCCATCTGCTCGATCTGGTCGCGCATGGCGCCCTTGATGGTGAACTCGGGCACGAGCGCCTTGGTGCGCCCCTCCATCGAGATCCGCACCCGGGTGCGCGCCCCCTGCGCCTGGAAGCACAGCGTACCCTTCAGCTCGCGCCAGACGTTGCCGTCGCAGACCTTCTCGAACTCGACGTCGCCGTCTTCGCGGAACGTGAAGTGGAAGGTCGCCGTGCCGGCGCGGCCGAGCGCGGTGTAGTGGCTGCGCGCGGTGCGGCGATTGCCCTTGCGCTCGACGATCTCGGTGCGGGTATCGGGGAAGAGCCCTTGCAGCGTCTCGTCGCGCGCCGCGATCTCCGCCGCCTCCTGTCGGCCGCGCCGGACCGTGAACTCCTTCTCGAGGTGCATGGCTAGCGGATCTCCAGCTCGAAGGGCAGCAGCGCCAGCGGGCCGTCGCTCTGCAGTGCGGCGAGCCACGGCTCGGCGCGGCGCGCGAGGCCCGGCACCACCGCCACCGGCGACAGACTGCCCGCGCGCGACCTCAGCGCGTCCTCCACCTGCTGGACGAGCGAGCGCGGCGGCGGGAAGACCACCAGCGCCACGTCCGCGTCCTCGGCGATGCCGACGCGGCGCTTGCCCGCGCGGACGGCCTCGCGCAGTCCGCCGAGCGTGTCGACCAGCCCGTTCTTCGCCGCCTGCGCGCCGGTCCAGACGCGGCCCTGCCCGACGGCGTCGACGCCCGCGCGATCGAGGGGACGGCCCTGGTCGACGCGGTCGAGGAACAGTCCGTAGATCGACTCCACCTCGGCGCGCATCCGCTCGCGCGACTCGGGCGAGAGCCGGCGGGTCGAGAGCTGCACGTCCGCGTGGGGCGCGCGCAGCAGCGTGTCGAAGCCGATGTCGAGCTTCTCGTAGACGCCGGAGAGCACGGGCCGCAGCGCGAACACGCCGATCGATCCGGTGATGCTGCCCGGCGACGCGACGATCTCGTCGGCCCCGGCGGCGACGTAGTATCCGCCCGAAGCGGCGACGTCCGAGAAGGACGCGATCAGCGGCTTGCCCTCGGCGCGCGCGCGCTGCGCCGCGCGCCAGATCACGTCCGCCGCCAGCGCCGATCCGCCGGGGCTGTCGATGCGGAAGATGATCGCCTTGATCTTCGGGTCCTTGGCGGCGTCCTCGAGCGCCTCGCTGACGGTGTCGGACGCGAGCACCAGCGAGCCGGGGGAGCCCGAGCCGCGCCCCGTGACGACGCCGCCGCTCCCGTAGACGAGGGCGAAGCTCGCGACCGGATCGAAGCCGACGTCCGCCGGGTC